>Ga0265297_10001155_pt1 | contig 64624 bp, 41 predicted proteins | sample Munlanlwell13791_FD_192502 | JGI IMG/M metagenome (GOLD analysis project Ga0265297, IMG submission 192502) | Leachate microbial communities from a municipal landfill in Southern Ontario, Canada - Leachate well 137-91 | ecosystem: Engineered > Solid waste > Landfill > Unclassified | place... | reverse complement strand
AGGGAACATCCCCAATGCCGGAAATCAACCTTTCTCCTTCCTCAGGAACTATAGAACCTGATTCTTCAGTAATCTGTATCCTGAATTTTATTCCTGGAGATTCCCTTGGCATCTATAACTATGAACTACAGCTCTCATCCAATGATCCTGTTTCACCCCTTGTCACGGTTCCTTTAGAATATGTAGTTACCAGTCCTATTGCCTATATTCCTGATGACAATTTTAGAATGGCAATAAATGCGGCATTAGGTCAACCCTCTGACTATCAACCTACTATAGCTGATCTGTATGGATTAACTGGAAGTTTATATGCTTATGAACGGAATATAATTAGTATTGAAGGTGCTCAATATCTGACTAATCTGCAAGAGCTGTATCTTTGGTCTAATCAAATAAGTGACCTCAATCCTTTAGCAGGGCTCACTAATCTGCAATGGATATATCTTGAATATAACCAGATAAGTGACCTCAGTCCTTTAGCGGGGTTGTTTAATCTGCAATATCTGGATCTTGGTTTAAATCTGATAAGTGACCTCAGTCCTTTAGCGGAGCTGACTAATCTGCAAGAGATAGATCTTCATTATAACCAGATAAGTGATCTCAGTCCTTTAGCGGAACTTACTAATTTGCAAAGGCTGGATTGTGCTATTAACCAGATAATTGACCTCAGTCATTTAGCTGGTCTGATTAATTTGCAATATCTGTATCTTTGGTCTAACCAGATAAGTGACATCAGTCCTTTAGCGGGATTGACTAATCTGCAATATCTGTATCTTTGGTCTAACCAGATAAGTGACCTCAGTCCTTTAGGGGGTCTGACTAATCTGCAAGAGTTGCAACTTTATTTTAACCAGATAAGTGACCTCAGTCCTTTAGCGGGTTTAACGAATCTGTATTCTCTAGATCTTGTATTTAACCAGATAAGTGACCTCAGTCCTTTAGCGGGGCTGACTAATCTGCAAGAGTTGCGGCTTTATTGTAACCAGATAAGTGACCTCAGTCCTTTAGAGGATCTGACTAATCTACAAATTCTGTGGCTTAATACTAACCAGATAAGTGACATCAGTCCTTTAGCGGGGCTTACTAATCTGCAATTGCTGGCTCTTGGTGACAACCAGATAAGTGACCTCAGTCCTTTAGCGGGGCTGACTACTCTGCAAAAGCTAGCGCTTTATAATAACCAGATAAGTGACCTCAGTCCTTTAGAGGGTCTGACTAATCTGAATTATCTATTTCTTTATAATAACCAGATAAGTGACCTCAGTCCTTTAGATGGTCTTTTTTATCTACAATATTTGTATCTTCAATCTAATCAGATAAGTGAACTCAGTCCTTTAGCGGTTCTTACTAATCTGCAAGAGCTGGATCTTAGTTCTAACCAGATAAGTGACCTCAGTCCTTTAGCTGGTCTGACTAATCTGCAAAAGCTGTGGCTTAATTATAACCAGATAAGTGACCTCAGTCCTTTAACGGAGCTGACTAATCTGCAAGAGCTGGGTCTTAGTAGTAACCAGATAAGTGATCTTAGTCCTTTAGCGGGGTTATATAATTTGTGGTGTCTTGAAATTTATAATAATCCTATTTCTTATGAGTCAATGCAGCTGTCTCATCATTGGTCTTTACCTTGGTCAACTAATGAATATAATCCCCTTTCGCCTTGCTATCCTGATCCCAATAGAGATGCAGTAAATGTATCTACAGGTATTGATTTATCCTGGCAGGGGAATTATGATCATAGCCAGGATGTTTTCTATGAGGTCTGGTTGGGATTTAGTCCCGATAATTTATCTTATATCGGAAGTGGTAATCATATATCTGGGACTCAATATTCATTTAATATAGCTCTTCAGTCCGACACTCAATACTATTGGCGGATAAAAGCTGTCTCTTCAACTGAAGAAATCTGGAGTGGAATGTGGAGTTTCACTACCGGTAGTTATGGAGCAGGAAATATGTCTATGTTGGAGCCGGTATCTGTTACTTTAGCGATTAATGCCTTACAAAATGAGGTGCGTTTATCCTGGCAACGCAGAAGGGATGATGAAAGTTACTATGTATATTGGTCGGAAAATCCTTATGCGGAGTTTCCTGAGGGTTGGAACGGTCCTGTAAATGTAACCGAGACCAACTATACGGATACTTTAACAGAGAAGTGTTTCTACCGGGTATTTGCGATGCCGTCTATCCGGGGAGAAACAGAAAATAAACAAAATACGAAACAGAGGGCAAATATGCCTGGAAGAGGAGAATAAAATGGCAAAAAGAACATTATTGGTAATGCTGTTGATAATAGCAGCAGTATTAGTTAGCGCCCAAACAATTCCCTATCCTGTGGATTCCAAAGAATATGAGGAATACAAAGAAGGTCTGAGAGGCAAAATGCCTGTTCAACCACCTGTTTATTCTAATGTACCGAAAGGGAAACAAGTTCCTTTAGTGTATCAAAAACAGCAGCGGGATGGACTTTTAATTCCGCTGGATGAAAGTTTCCAACTGGCAATGGAAGGAAACGATGATTATTACACTTCCGTGATTACATTGCCGTTTGCTTTTGATTTTTATGGAACTACCTACACGGAATTTTACATCAACAACAACGGCAATGTTTCCTTTGGCAATCCTTACAGCACATACACTCCTTTTGGATTTCCGGTAAATGAGTTTCCTATGCTGGCTCCCTTTTGGGCAGATGTAGATACCAGGTCAGGGGGGCAGGTTTTTTACAAAATAGAACCTAACAGAGTAACGGTAATCTGGAATGCAGTTGGCTATTTTAGCAATCATACCGATAAACTTAATACCTTTGAACTTGTTTTTACTGATGGTTGGGACCCTGTTGTGGGAGCCGGTTATAATGTAGCTTTCAGTTATGGAGATATGCAATGGACAACTGGAGGGGCTTCCGGAGGCGAAAATGGTTTTGGCGGTGTTCCGGCAACGGTTGGTTTAAACAAAGGCGATGGAATTTACTATGGTTTAATTGGCAGATTTGATCACGAAGGATTTGACTATAACGGACCCGGTGGTGCTCCCTCCGGAGTTAGTTATCTGGATAATCAGTTATTCAGGTTTACTGCCATTCAGGGAAATTTCCTGCCTCCTGTTTTTGGCAATCTTCCTGTAGAAACAGTTAACCTGCAAGAGGGGGAAAGCATTCAATTACATATAAATGCTTCTTCGCCTGCCCCGGGGAATACTGTTTACGCAGAAATTCAGCACGATTTTACAGTCGGTTTTAATGCAGAAATTATTCCCGGAAATCCCTGTTATATCAATTTGACGATTAACGGTTTACGCAATAATATAGGATTGCATAATATAACTATTACTGCTACAGATAATGGAAATCCTTCTCTTTCTACAGTTGCCGGCTTTACAGTGAGGATTATTCCTCACCTTGGAGATTTTTTAATAGTTACCAATTATTATCCCCCCAGTATCTGTATTGTGGATGTAGCTACCAATGAGGTCTATGGTCCTTTTCTGGAAGGTCAATTAGGAAATAATAATCTGTTAGATGTTGTGGTTTCTTCTGATGCCCAATTTGCCCTGGTCTCCAATTTTGACAATAATACCGTCTATCAAATAGACCTCAACAACTTATTGGAACCGACAATCACTGCTTCTTATAGCTTGACTTTTCACGCTGAGGATATTACTTTGAGTGCAGATAACCGTTATGCTATTGTTGCTGACGGAGGTACTTCAAACACTTATATTGCAGTATTGGATTTGCAGTCCAGAACCACAGTGCAGGTTTTGGATATTTATCCTCATAATGCACAAGGAGTAACTATAGGTCCTGATGGCAAGGTGCTGATAAATGATTACACTAATGGTTATGTGCATCAGTATCTTCTCAATTTTGCCACTGGCAATTTATCCTATTCCAATGTTTCTGTTCCCGTAGCTTCCTGTTTGAATACAGTTATCAATCCCGGTGGGGATTTTGCTATTGCCTGTTCTCATGAGGGACAATCAGAAGTTCTGCAACTGAATGCTGATAATTCAATAACTGTGTTACAAAACCTGGGTGTTAGTTCTCAATCAGCTGTATATTCAACAGACGGGCAAATTGCCTTAATTGGTGAATATGGAACATATAATCATAAGCTTTCTGCCTATAATGTTCAAGCAAATGGGACTTTAGCTTGGCAGCAGAGTTTTGATTTACCTTTTTATGAATGGTCAGGATATTATGGAGTGGATGTTTTAGCTTTAAGCACTGATAACAGCAAGGCATATATTACTGATTTTTCATCAGAAGCCAATAATATTTTAGTTAACATAAACCTGGTAAATGGCACACAACAGAATTTAACTTTGCCCGATCCTACTGGTTTAGCCATTGGAACAATGTTCTTAACGGCATATTTTACAACAACCATAACCAATGCCCAAAATTGTACGCAGGTTCAATTTCATCAACACTGCAGCGGTAATCCTGATTCCTATTTGTGGAACTTCGGAGATGGACAAAGCAGCACAGAACCCAATCCTTATCATATATATTACACTCCCGGTTTATATACTGTAACACTAACCATCTATAAAAATGGGGAAAGTGACAGCTATTCTCAAACCATAGAGGCAATTTTCAATACTCAAATTCATCTTACTTTAGCCGGTTCACCCTATTATTATGGATCTACCCTTGCTATTTCGGAAGGGAGCTCTCTGATTATTGATAATGGTGTAATAGTAAACTTTGGTCCTGAAGCCGGTTTAGAGGTCTGGGGTGCAATTTCTGCTAATGGAGCTACTTTTTCCGGAAGCGAAACAATGGGCTGGAAGGGAATTATTTTGCATTCTCCCGTTTCCCCCGTAACTTTCAACAATTGCAATATCTATAATGCCGTGGTGGGTTTAAAGATTATAAATAGCAGTTTCACAATATCCAATTTGCTGATTAGTAAAACTCAAATATTTACCGGAGAAATTGGACTGAAAGTGCAAGGTGCCTCTAATATGGTATTAAATAATGTGCAGGTAATTGGTTACCTTATGGGTATTGTTTTTGAAAATGAAGCAAGGGTTGCCAGCAGTCCTTCTCTGAATAATACTCGCATTCGTAATACCAGCAGTACCCTTCGGACTGAAAGTCACGGATTGGATGTTTTGGGAGCTGTGGGTTTAACTGTAAACAATGCAGAAATTGAAGAATATGATTTTGGCGTTTACTGGAATGGCTTAGGAACAACTGATTATCGTAGCACTCCTTCTTTAAATAATACCAGGATTAGAAATACGAGCAGTACACTTCGCACTGTTGCCAAAGGTGTGAAAATGATTGATGTCAGCAGCGTAACAATGGCTAATGATTCTATTGTCGGTTATCCTACCGGCTTGGAAATTACTAATGATGGTTCAGGTCTATTAACTACTACAGCGTCTTTGAATAATACGCGTATCCGTAATACCAGCAGTACTTTAAGAACTGAAACTACAGGTATAAACTTTACTGGACATATTTTAGCGACTATGGAGATGCTGGATATTGATGACTATACAACAGGAATTTACTATGAAGGAAGCGGATTGCCTTCTAACCGGGCAACTGTTTCTCTAAATAATACCAGGATTAGAAATACAAGTAGTACACTGCGCACTGTTACTAAAGGTGTGAAAATGATTGATATCAGCAGTGTAACAATGGCTAATGATTCCATTGTCGGTTATCCCACCGGCTTGGAAATCACCAATGACGGTTCAGGGCTTTTAACTACTACAGCGTCTTTGAATAATACGCGTATCCGTAATACCAGCAGTACTTTAAGAACTGAAACAAAGGGTATAAACTTCAGCGGTTATATTTTGGCGACTATGGATACTCTTTATGTAGAGGATTACACCACCGGTATTTACTATGAAGGAAATGGAATGCCTTTTAACAGGACAACCCCATCTTTAAATAATACGCGCATCCGCAATACCAGCAGCACTTTGAGAGAACCCTTAAAAGGAGTAGTGCTGAAAAACCTGGCAGGAGTGACTTTGCATAAAAATATCATTTATCCGCAAGTGCAAACCGGAACAGGTAATCTGGAAGGTAACGGCATTTTTCTGCAGACGGTTCAAAATGCAGAAATTATGCATAACACGATTTGGGGTTTGAATAATGGATTATATGCTACGGGTAATAGTAACGGCAGCTTTATTCAGAATGTTATCTGGACTAATGGAGAACAATTAAATACTCCTGTTATTCTGGAGGACAGCAATATACCTGTCAGCAACAGTGATATTTCTTATGCTGCAGGTGTTTTTCCGGGAACAGGTAATCTGAATGAAGACCCTCAATTTGTAGATCCGGAAGAAGGTAATTTCTATTTGAAACCGCGTTCTCCGCTTGCCAATCAAGGTATTGGAGCTTTACCTTTTGATTTTGAGGTTTTAGCAGGAGTGCGTACTTATACTATGCATCCTGGATGGAATATGATGGGTGTGCCATATTTAACCAGTGAGACCTATAGCAGCCCGGTAAGCATTTTTGCCGATGATCTTTCTCCTTTTTATGTAGCTCCTACCTACACATCTATTGTGCAATTAAATCCTGCTGCTTTACCTGACACTTTGGGTCATATTGATATGAGTTATACCGGAAGCTATGTAATTCCTTCAATTGTTCGTCCCGGAATCGGTTATTGGATACGCAATCCTTATGCCACACCTGCCACGATAGATGTTTATGGTTTGATGGATGATGGCAGTTATAATGTTGTTTTGGATGGAACACCGAACACTAATAACGGCTGGTATTTATTAGCTAATCCTTATGACCTTCCCATTGGTTTAGGAAATGGTATCGTTTTGGGTGATAGTGTGTTGGCTAGTATGCAAAAGTATAATTATCTGATTAATAATTATGTACTTATTGATTCCGACTATCCTGGGGTAATTGAACCGTGGGGTGGATTTTTTGTTAAAGCTACAGCTCAGAATGCTCATTTGTATTTCAATTATCCTACAACAGCCCGTCAGCAGAATAATAATCAACCTGTTATAAACAATGATTATAATATAGTAGAACGTCCTAAACTGAAATGGGAGTTTTCTCTTTCTGCCAAAGCAGGAGAAAAAGGTGATGTTATTATTTTAGGTGTTGGCGAAGGAGCAAAGGATACTCTTGATCCTTTAGATGTTCCGGAAATTCCCAATCCACCTTTTCCCCAAATCGGGATGCTTCAATTCAGCGTTTGCAATAACGATTGGGAAAATAATGCCGGGCTTTATACCCGAGATGTTAAAAACAGCAGGAGTGGTTCCTGGAACTGGAATTTACTAATCAATTTGGAAAATATGCTGGAAGATGGAATTTTTAGTGATATAATCCGAATCCAAGTTACAGGTGCAGAAAAGATTCCTACTGATTATATTTTCCGCATTATTAATCCAGCCGATGGCAGCAGCGCTGATTTAAGGAATGAAGATTTCTTGCTGGATGTAGAAATTTCTCACGCCGAAAGTGAGCCCTGGCTGATTCCTTTATACTTGGAAGTTATTCCTTGTGGCAGTGATCTTAGTGAAAGAGAAGCATTTTCCGCATCCAATTATCCCAATCCTTTCAACCCTAAAACTACAATCAGCTATAACCTTCCCTCCGAAAGCTTTGTTAACCTGGAAATTTACAACCTAAAAGGACAATTGGTTAAGAAATTAGTAGGCGAAAGTCAACCTTCCGGAATACATAAAGCTGTTTGGAACGGATGTGATCAACAAGGTAGAGAAGTTGCTTCCGGATTCTATTTCTATCGCTTGAAAACGAAGGATAATCAGCTGACAAGAAAAATACTGCTTATGAAATGAAGAAGGTAAAATAATGTAAGTCAGGAGTCGTCACTGCTGAAACAACTTATGCACTTCGCACAAGTTTATTTGGCAGTGAGGACTCGTGACAGCAGCAAATTCCTAAAGCGGGAAAAATGATGTCCCCGTCATTTCTATTCTGTAACCTATTTCATTGTTTATAAAGTTCTGATTGACAATTTTCGGATTAAATAAGAAAAGTATTTTAAATAAAAAGATGTTCACTCAAAAGGGGCGTAAGTGAAGAAAATAAAGATGCCTAAGCTACTGCTTATCTATATGATAGCTATGCTATTATCCCTAAATCTTAAAGCCGCTATGGTTACTAATCTGCCGGTGACTGTTTTTCAACCGGATGGCACAAAACTGGAACTTTTTGCCAGTGGTGATGAATTTCATAATTGGCTTCACGATAAAAATAATTATACTATTATCAGGCATCCCGAAACCGGATATCTGTGTTATGCAGAACAAGACGGAGAGAGCATTAAAGCCGGAAACTTAATTGCGGGCAAAGATGATCCTTTCAGTTCTGCTATTAAGCCGGGAATTAATATCTCTGAAAAAGCATATAAGGACTTTCGCCAAAGCAAGTTTTGGATGCCTGAAGAACGGGATGCTCCCACAAATGGAACTATTAATAACCTTGTTATCTTTATCCGTTTTTCCGGCGAAAGTGAATTTGGACAGAATATCAGCGTTTATGACGGGTGGTTCAATAGCGGAACCAATTCTCAAAAGAATTATTATCTGGAAGCAAGCTATAATCAGCTTACGGTGAATACTACATTCTATCCTCCAGCGCAAAATAATCTGGTTGTTTCCTGGCAGGATAGTCATCCGAGAGCATATTTTCAGCCCTATAATGCAATAACAAATCCGACAGGTTATAATGGAGATGATGAGCGTAGAAACCGTGAATTTACTTTACTCCAAAATGCTGTTGCTGCTGTTGCCTCTCAGGTTCCCGCTTCTTTAAATATTGATTCCGATGGAGATGGCAATGTGGATAATGTTGTTTTTATAGTTAGTGGCTCCGCAGGAGAATGGAGTAGTTTGCTCTGGCCCCACCGTTGGGCTATTTATGATCGCTATGTATATTTGAACGGGAAAAGGGTTTATGATTTTAACCTTCAGCTTAAGGATTTTCTTGCCTCGCGCGGAGTAGGAGTTATCTGTCATGAGTTTTTTCATACCCTTGGAGCACCGGATCTTTATCATTATACCGGTAATGGAATTGATCCTGCCGGTAGCTGGGATTTAATGTGTTCAGACCAAAATCCTCCTCAATATATGACTGCTTTTATGAAATGGAAATATGGAAATTGGATTGCCACTATTCCAACTATCTTCCTTGGACAGCAATATACACTTAATCCGTTAACTTCTTCCACTGGCAACTGCTATAGAATCAATTCCAACAATCCCAATCAATACTATGTAGTAGAATTCCGCAAGAAAACCGGCACTTTTGAAAACAGTATTCCCGGTTCCGGATTGTTGATTTACAGAATAGATACTTCTGTCGGAGAAGGGAATGCAGAAGGACCTCCGGATGAATTATATATTTACCGTCCAGGTGGTACCACTACAGTCAACGGGACTATAAATTCTGCATTTTTCAGTCAGGAAAGTGGCAGAACCAGTATCAATAATTTTACTAATCCAACTCCTTTTTTGCAGGATGGCAGTGAAGGGAATTTAAATATCTATGGAATTGGCTCTTCAGCGGGAACAACTATGACCTTTTCTTTAGGTGTTCCTACAGTTGATTTTTCCACCAATCCATATTCAGAGAGTTTTAACGGTTCTACATTTCCTCCTGAGGGTTGGTATAATCAAACCATTTCCGGCAATTACAGTTTTGAAAGAGTAACTTCCGGAACAAATCCAACCTGTTCACCTCAATCAGGGTCTGGAATGATTAGCTATAAAAGTTTTTATGCCTCTGCTTCCAGTTCCGCTATTTTAGCCACCTTGCGGCTTGATTGTTCAGAAGTGCAGTATTATCGCTACGATTTTTCCTTTTATATGTATCGGGATACAGGATATAATTCCCGGGCAGATAAAATTGAGTTCTATTTAGCAACGCTGCCTGATTTGAGTGGAACCAATACCCTTTTAGGAACGATAAATCGTTATACCGGTTTTACTCCAACCGTTCCTTCAACCGGTTGGTATCAGTATTCATTCAATTTACCTCTTTCCGGCTCCGGTTATTACTATATTGTCTGTAAAGCCATCAGCGCCTTTGGTAACAATATGTTTTTAGATAACTTCAGCATAAAAAAAACAGCTTTACCACCTTCTCCGCCAATTTCTCCTTCTCCTGAAAATTTTGCTGAGAATGTAAATGTTTCCCCAAATTTTTCCTGGGTTAACGGAGGTGGTTATCCCAGCCATTATCTATTTTATTTGGGGACGAATAATCCTCCCAGTAATTTAATTAATGGTTTGAATTTGGGCAATGTTCTCAATTACACTTATACCGGAACCTTAGCTTACAGCACACAGTATTATTGGAAAGTTGTTCCTGTAAGCGAAGGCGGTTCTGCGCAAAACTGTCCGCTATGGAGTTTTACTACTTATGCTGATCCGCGTATTACGGCTCTACCATACAGCCAAAATTTTGATAGTATAACTGCACCTGCTTTACCTTTTGGCTGGAGCACTTATATTTCTTCAACCAACGGTTCTGCCTATGTAAAAAACTATTCTTCGCCTACCAATTATGCTCTAAGTCCTCCCAATTGTATTTCTTTTAATAATTTCTCGGATGCAAGTGCCCAGCTTATTCTTATTACGCCCGAAATTTTAACGCCGCTAAATATTATGCGTTTAAAGTTTAATGCCCGGGGTGCTACTTCAGGATATGTTTTACAGGTAGGAACTATAAGCAGTCCCACCGGCATTTTTAATTCATTAACTACAATTAACTTAACCAATACTATGCAACAGTATTCTATATCGTTTACCGGTTACAGCGGAACGGATAGATTTATTGCTATTAAACATAACTTAGGCGGAACCAATCGTAATATTTATCTGGATAATTTTTATCTGGAAGAACTGCTGACCAATGACCTGGCTGTAAGTGCTTTGCAGGTAAATGGTTTAGGGATTGTCGGTGAACCTATGCAGTTAAGCATTAGTGTTTTTAATAATGGAAATGCAATTCAAAACAGCTATAGCGTTCAGTTACTTTCCAATTCCAGCAAAACAGTGCTGGCAAATCTGGATGTTTTTGAACCGCTTGCTCCGAATCAAACGGCAATTCATAGTTTAACCTGGATTCCTGAGACGGAACAAATACTTTCTGTATATGCGCAAATAACTTTAATTTCAGATGGTTATACCGGTAATAATACTTCCCTGCCCTATTCTGTATCCATTGGAAGTTACCTAACTGAAGCAGGAACTACTGCTACAGGCACCAAAACAAATTACCTTCCTCTTAATTTCAATCAGAAAAACAGTATTAGTGAAACAATTTATCTTGCTTCTGAACTGGAAATGACCACTGGAACAATCACTGCTATTGCTTATCATATAAATTTTGTGCAGAATTTACCTCAGCGGGCAGTAAAAATCTGGATGAAAAATATTACGGAGAGTAATCTCAATTCCGGCTGGCTTACTTTTGATGGATATGAAACCGTATTTGAGGGTATATTGGATTTTCCTTTGGGAATAAACACCATTGTAATCCCCTTACAAACACCTTTTGTATACACAGGTAATAATTTGGCTATCCGGGTAAACAGACCTCTGGATAACTACAATTACCATACTAACAACCATTTCTATTACACAAATTCTGCTTCCAATCCTGGTCGCAGCCGGTATATCAGCAGCAGTTCAGTATCTTACGATCCCCAAAATCCATCGGCTTCGGGAACATTAAGCAATTATATTCCTGTAACCGGTTTTTCTGTAACTTCCTATGTTCCAGTTGTTTTAGCCATCCCTCAGCTGCAAATTCAAAAAAATCAGCTGGGTCTTTTGCTTATCTGGAATGCTGTGCAAGGAGCTAATTTATACCGGATTTATGCTAGTTCCGATCCTACTGTCTGGAGTGATATCCCCTATGCTGAAATCAGCCAAAACAGTTTTCTGATTACTAATCCGCAGGACAAAATGTTTTTCAAAATTGTAGCTGTTTACCAGGCACCCTGATTTGTTTTTTCTGCAATTGCCTTTTGGGGGATAACATCTTATTGTTCCTTGCTTAATTTCTAACGCTATACGCAGTAATAAATTCCCTTATCATTCCCATATCGCGATATGGGAATGATAAGGGAATGATATGAGGGTTATACCGGAAAGGATTATGGCTTTATAACAGGTTGCCTGATAATCATTTCCGGAAAAAACAATGCTCCAAAACCCCTTATATATTTTCTAAATTGAAAATACAGAAAAGGTAAAAACTTAAGAGAAAATAAGGTTTTGAGGGTTGAGAAAGTTGAGAGGGTTGAGATACTTAAAAGCCCTTTAGGGCAACACAATGATCGCGATGGGTGCGTAAACCCCTTTAAATATAATACAGTTAGCAAGCAATAACATTTTGGGCTTGACAGAAAAAGGGTATAATTTAGGAAAGTTCAAAAGCGTGGCGAGATAGCTCAGTCGGTAGAGCAGAGGCCTGAAAAGCCTTGTGTCCCCAGTTCGATTCTGGGTTTCGCCACCATTTTTTTCTCAGCTAAATTATTTGGTTGTATATTACAAGAGAGGAAAAGAGGGCTACTTTTGCAGAATATTTTGATAAACAGCAGTTATTTTATTGCAGATGACAGCCGGGGAATAGTTCTTAATGCATATTTCTCTGATGCGTTCAGCAGAATAGTTGGGCATATTTTCTTTCATTTTCAGCATTGCTTCTGCCATCAAAACCGGATTTTGGGGAGGGATAAGAACGCCTGTTTCCGGAGTAACAATATCCTTAGGACCACCGCAATCAGTTGCTAAAGTTGGTTTTCCGCAAGCCATTGCCTCCAAAAGAACCAAACTGAAGGATTCAATATGGCTGGGTAGAATGTAACAATCGCACTTTTGATATTGTTCCAATGCCTGCTGCGGATTAAGAAAGCCCAGAAGATGAATTCTATGTTCCAGGTGTGAAGTAATTATTTTATGCTTGATTTTATGTTTTAAATAGCCATCTCCACCAATAAATAAATCAGCATTCAAGCCCTTTTGAACTGCAATGCCAAATGCCTCTACCAAATCCATAACTCCTTTGGTATAAGTTAAGATGCTTAAAGAAAAGAAAGAAAAGCGCTTTCTCGGTTCTGCAACAGCAGCTGGTTGGTAAAATTCAGTGTCCACTAAATTGGGGATTACAATGCTTTGAACGGAACAGGAAGAAAGAATTTGGGACTGGAGAAATCTGCTTACAGCCAAAACAGCAGACGCATTGAGTAAGGGTAAAGTGATTTTGGAGGAGACCTTATTCCCGCTAATGTATTCCGGAAAAGGAAAAGGTCCGCTATGTTCACTAATGATATAGGGTATTTTCCATTTTTCCGCTAAGCGAAAAGCAAGAAATCCTGCCGGGAAAGTTACATAACTATGAATAATATCAGGTTTGGGAAGCGACCTTAATTTTTTAACTAATGCTCTTATATTTCCATAAAATAACCTGCTGGTCCAGGTTAAATGAGGAATTTTAATCTCTTTCAGGTTGGGAGCTATATTTCGGGTTCCTGTTTTGGCAGTTAGATAATTAAAAATCTTAGCGATAGCCACAAAAGGATGTCTTATTTGCAATTGAAATTCATACTGACCCCAATTCAGGATTGCGTATTCATAATTGCTATTTTTAGATAGAGCAATTGCCTGGTCAAGAAAGAATCTTCCTGCGTTGGGTTTTTGCGGATAGGGATACCAGGAAGGGATAATTAAAACCTTCATTGTTATAAAGAGGAAAAAACCTCTGCCAGCTTAGCCGTAAGAGTTTTGCGTTCAAATTGCTGGATATAATTCCAGTTCGGTTCCGTTTGCAGCTTATCTTCTTCCCACAAATGGTAAATATTCAGGATAGTTTCCTTCACTGAATTTAAGGAAGATGAATCAGCTATAAAACCAGTTTTCCCTGGTTTAAGTATTTCTGCTGCAGCACCTGAGGGATCTATTATAGCCAGAATCGGTTTTCCGCTACGCATATATTCAAAAACCTTTGCTGTTACAATTGCTCTTTGAGCTTCTCCAGAATTGGAAAATAGTAATAAAGTATCTGCTTTGCCAAGAAGTTTAATACTGTTTGAATGATCAACATAACCGAAGAAATGCACAATTTTATTGATGGCTGCATCGTTTACATAATTTCCCAAGACGAAACTGCTGGTATTCTTTCCATATATTTCTACAGTTATTTTATCGGGCTTTATATTACCGTGTTCAATAAGTTCTTTTAGTGCTTTCCAGAGAATATCTGGCTGGCGAGCATCGTAAAAACTGCCGGTATAAATAATGGTAAATTTGGCATTCTTTATAGGAGGAAATGAAACGGGAAAATCTTTCTCATCATAACCATTCGTAATACAAACAAATTTATTTTTTGCTACAAAAGGGTAAAGACGCTTAAAATCCTCAACCATAGATGAGCATACACTGATTATTGAATCAGATTGTGTTATTATTTCTTTTTCCCATTTATTTTCTAAAGTTGTTATCCATTTAGGGGGATGGAGATATTTTCTCCCAATACCGAAACTCCAGGGGTCTCTAAAATCCAGACAGACCTTTAACTGATAATGCTTTTTCAGGTATCGGGCTAAAAAAATAAGAGAAAAAGGCGGAACTGAAACAAAAACTTGATTGATCTTGTTAGCAGCCATAATTTTCTTTAGTTTAGGCAGAGCAAAGGGTAACCAAAGAATTTCACCATCCGGAATTAAAACATTTCTTTGCAGGAAAGTGACGACTTTGTTTAGTTTTAAACCCCAAAGCAGTTTATAAAACCAGTTAATATCCAAAGTGAAAGTGCGGTAAATTTTCGTGTTCCGGGGCAGTTCCGAAAGCAATGTAAAATCCCTGGGCTGTTTTAAAAAACGATAATCAGCACAAAGAATAACCGGTCTGAAACCAAATTCCGGTAAATATTTGGCAAATTTCAGACCTCTTTGCACTCCAGAACCCCCTGTGGGAGGGAAATGATAGAAAATTAAAAGCACATTCTTCATAGTTCTGCCGCTTTTTTAATAAATAAACCCATAAACCAATAAGGACGCTTACGCTCTAATAATACATTCAACGAGTTAATTCCTTTGGAGAGTATGGTCTTTTTTATTTCAAACTTTTCCTGCTGACACCTGGAACATTTAGCACCGCTTCCGGGATTAGACCATTGCTTTAACCAGCGTTGTCTTATTTTAAGCAAAAGGGGTTTAAAATCACGATTCAAAGGACCAAAGACATCTCTATTTTTCAGATAAAATTCTGGAGCCAGATAAGAGACCAATGTATCTTCCGAAAATGATTGTAAGTGCCCGTAAACATGTTCAGTAAATCCACAATTGGCACAGCGGTAATAAAGTTTTTCCAGCTGTTCTTGATGGGGAACACTAATTATTATATATTTAGCGGCTACGCGTTTAAGTTCTTGAACAGCTTTCTGTAAGGCAGCATTATCCAAGTGTTCCAAAACCTCATTACAGATTACAGCATCAAAACTTTTAGCGGGGAAAGGAATTTCTGTAACTGAAGCTTGAACAACAGGACACTGTAAATACTTTAAAGCTGCGGGCGAAATATCTAAACCGGTAACTTGATATTTAGCAATAAGTTTGTTTGTAATAATGCCATTTCCGCAACCTGCATCCAAAATGGTCTCCACATCGGAAGGAAGAAAGGCAAGAAGTTTGGCAATTCTTAAATCCGCTTGATGTGCGGAATCGTAATTTTCCCAGGTGGATTCAGCTAAGTAGTTCATTTTTTTAACCTGTTGAAAGTATCAGTAAAAATCCCTTTTAACAGCTGAATATCATAATCAAGAATTACACCTGTTTTTTTGCCTAAAAATAGATAAGCAATCATAAAAACAACACCTCCTGCAAGCATAAAAGGGATTGTGCTTTTTCCCAGTTTTATTATCAGCATACAGAAAAAAGCACAAATAATTGTTAAAATAGCATTTTTAGCTATTTTCCCCAGCGGGAAAAACGCTCTTAAATTCAACTTTAAAACCTTGGCAATCAGAATAAGATAAATAATTACCGATAGCCAGGTTACAATAACCGTTGCCATTGCAGCACCTTTCATTCCGAATTTAATTATTAAAAGATAGTTTAAAATAGCGTTGGAAATGAGCAGAAACAAAGAATTATACATAACAACGCGGGTTTTCCCAAACGCCTGAAACAGAATTCCATAAGTAGCAATGCGTAAAGGCAGTAAAAAGAGATAAATTTTAAAATAAATAGCGGACTCGGTATAGAGTTTTCCATAAATTAGAGTAATTGCAGGTTCAGCAAAAATATAGCATAAAGCCATCAAGGGAAATACTAAAATAGTATTTTTACGGACTGCTCCACTATATAAAACACCCATCTTTTCAGGATCACTGGAGCTTAAATGAGGCAACAACACTGAAGTTATAGAGTTGGATAAAATGCCTACAACAGGGAATTCTGTAGCTCCTATGGAAAACACAGCATACTTTTCCGGAGTGAAAAATCCCGCAATCATTAGTTTATCCAGTTGAACACTCAGCATACCAATTATAGAAGATAAACCCAAAGGTAAAGAATAACTCATAAGAGCTTTAAAAGAACTAAGATCAAAATAAGTTCCCTTAGCTCTAAATTGGGAAAGAGAAATCCGGGCATAGAGCCATTGTAAAAAAGCAGAAATAATTACGCCACAAACAATAATATTCAAATTCCGGGTAAGTAAGGCAGAACCAACAATTAGAATAAAATCCGCCGTTACTGAGAAAATAGTAAAGGTTGCTGCTTTCAGAGGTTGTTTCAAGCCCAGCATTACTGAACTGAAAAACTGGGTTACGAAAAGAAAAGCCGGATATAGAGCATAAATTATCAGCAGTTTTCCCAAGGCAGGATTATGAAAAAGGGTCGCAATTACTCCCCTGAAAATAAGCAGGCATAAGGCAAAAACCAAACCCAACATAGAAATAATATTCAAACAACGCGATATTAAAGCATTTTGCTTTTCAGGGTTTTCTGCCTTGGGAAGAAAATAGAGCATACTTTGAGGAATTCCTAAAAGCAGAAGAGTAGAAAATGTAGTATAAATTAAGAAAAGTTGACGATAACTGCCAAGTTCGGCAGGAGTAAGCAAACGGGCTAAAGAGATTCCAACTACAGCTTTAACTGCTAAACGGAAAAACTCCGTAGCGGAAAGAATACCTGCCTGTTTAGGAAGTTCACTCATTGGGCGTAAATAATTCTACCGGAATAAGATATTGGAAAGAAGATTTTTCCTGATAGAGATGAACTGTATAGTGTCCCGGTTCAAGGTTGGCACATAATTGGGGATTGATGATATTTAATATCTCCCTATTTTCCCCTATCTGATAAAAGCGTTGGTTGCTGACAAGCAATGTATCTTTGTAAAGTTCCCAGTTCCATAATCCTTCTTGGGGGATTTTTAGCTGCATTATAATTTCATTGTTTATGCGGATAAGTTTGGCTTCCGCAGCATAATTTGGCTCCGGGGAAGTTATACCGGTTACTTTATCAGCAACTTTACCTAAGGGATATTCTTTCTTTTCCGGAAAACTTAAATGCGCCAGCTGAGCAAAAGCATTTCCTTTTTGCAGTCCTGAATAGTTGAATAAGGATACACCTGCAAAACCACAGTTCCGCACTAAGGCTATTTTCTTCGCTATTTCTTTTACATTGTAGGAATTTCCTTTTCCTACTGCAAGAGTATTTCCATTTCCATTCCAGGCACGTAAACCGATTACTATTTTTTCTTCAATTCCTGGCAGTTTGATTTGTGCCAGTTGTTTTTGAAATTTAGCATATTGGACATCGTAAGCCATAGGATAAACACAGTCAATAATACCTTTTTTTAACCAGGATTGCCAGTCCTGAGCATAATCAACATTTGCCTCGGCAATATCCGGAAAAACGGCGGCTGTTAATTGCAGAGCAGGATTAATTTCTTTCAGTTGATAGTAAGCATTTTCCACAAAAGTGTTTATTTGCATAATCCGCCATTCGTTATAAGTTATTTCTGCTTTATTTTGGCAATATTCATTATAGCGGGCAAGGGAGACAGGATGATAACCTAAATCGCTTTCCGGGTAACGAATATAATCTAGATGAATTCCATCCAGTTCCGGATAGCCGGCTGCCAGATTTCCCAAAATGTTGAGTAAATATTCCTGCACTTCGGGTATGCCAGGATCAATAAAATAGCCGGATTGGTGGTCAATATTCATCTGAGAACCATTGATATTGTATGTTATCCAGTCCTTGTGATTATTGTAGATATAGTTTTGCTGAATATAACTTTGTTCTGTTGGAGTTGCATTAAAAACCACTACCCAGGCCTGAACTGCCAGACCTTTGCTATGAGCTTTTTTCAGAATATAAGCCAAAGGATCAAAAGCAGCGTCTTCCAGGATATAACTTTTCGGTTCGGGATTAGGATAAAGATAGGCACCTTGGGCTGGATCAAAAAGAGCATCAGCGCGGTAACGAACTTCCACTAAAAGTTCATTTTGGTTGCAGGAAACCGCTGTTTCAATAACTTCATCTATAGATTTTTCAGTAGTTATATCCCAGGGTAGAACCCAAACGGAACGGATTTCAGCATTTATTCTTAAAAATAACAGGGTGAACAGGATAAAGAAACTCTTTTTCACTCTTTTTTTTCTACCTTATTTACAGTGGTTTCTGCAATACCATCAGCAAAATCCAATGCTAGATGTTCCCCTTCAGAGACCTGTTTTATAGAACTAATTAGTTTACCTTCTTTAAAAGCCATAATCCAACCTTTACTTTGAATGCGGCGAGGAGAAAGTTGTTCTAAACTTTTACTTAGGGAATTCAGTTGGTTTATTTTTAATTGCAGTTGGTTATTAATTTTATCATTCAGTTGATGCCAGGTTAAATTACAGTCGGCTTTGGACTTAGCCAGGCAGAGTTCAATCCGTCTATCTAGTTGTTGCATAATACTGTTAGCTTTCATTTCAAATTGTAACCGCTTTTCCGGAAGTTGTTTAAGCGCATTTTGTAAAACTATTTCTGCCAAATCAAAACGCTGTTGAAAACCTTGCCAAACACTTTCCGGATGGTATTTTGCCAGCTCCAGTTGCAGAGTAAAAAGGGGAGTGCTTTTGCGAGCATATTTATTTTGGGCGGATAAATCAAGGCGTTTTTTCAGCGAAACAAGCAAGTTTAGCAGTTCTTTTTTATCGGGAACAGCCAGTTCTGCCGCAGCAGAAGGAGTAGGAGCTCTCAAATCAGCTACAAAATCAGCTAGCGTAAAATCAATTTCATGGCCTACTGCTGAAATTACAGGAAGGGCAGAAGCGTAAATAGCTCGGGCTAAAGCTTCATCGTTAAAACAGAAAAGATCTTCCTGAGAACCACCACCACGGGTAATAATTATAAAATCAACATCTTTATTTGTATTAAAATATTTTATACCCTGAATAATTTGTGAGGGGGCATCAGAGCCCTGAACCAGCGCAGGATAAACTATTATTTCCACAGGATAGCGGCGTTTTATGATGTTTATTATATCCTGCAGTGCCGCACCTGTTGGAGATGTAATAATTCCAATACGGTCAGGATATTTGGGAATGGGTTTTTTATGTTCCTTCGCAAAAAGTCCTTCTTTTTCCAGTTTCTTTTTCAACTGTTCAAATTTTTGCTGTAAAAGCCCCAGTCCTGCCTCTTGCATCTTTTGCACATTCAGATTATAGTAACCGCCTTTTTCGTAAACAGTTAGCTTGCCGAAACAGATAACTTGCATACCATCAGCGGGTTGAAAAGTTAAAGCTGCATTTGCTCCTTTAAAAAAAGTGCAGCGTAAGGTGGCATTTTCATCCTTCAGGTTGAAATAAATATGGCCTGAACTATGCCGAATAAAACCCGAAATTTCACCCATTACAAACACCGGCTGCAGGGATGATTCAATCACCTGACGCACTTGCCGGGTTATTTCATAAACGCTATAGATTATTACATTTTCCATTTCAATGCCAAAATCTGAACATAATGCTATTTGTCAATTCTAACAATGTTTCGGAATTCCAACTTCCACTTTAGCAAATAAATAGGATGAAATGCATAAGGTTAGTTTTATTTTTTGTAGCAAAGCGAAATTTATCACCCTATTTGGGAAGCACATCATAACTTTAATAGTTGATAATCAATTCGCTGATTTTGCGTTTCGGAACATAATGAATGCCTTTTTCATCTCGCCAATATTCAATTTTATCGGGTTCTATAACATCTTGTACTACAATTGTTTCCGCGGGATAACCCAAAGCAATAACCAGCATTATTTCCAGTTCTTCGGGCAGAGAAAAGGCATTTTGAACTTCCTGTTTATCTACTGAAGCCAGCATACAGCCACCAAAACCATTATCTACAGCGCTTAAAAGTATTGTCTGAGCTGCAATTCCAGCATCAATTGCCACCATCTTGGGGCTGTTAACAGGCGCTGAAATAATAATATAAGCAGAAGGTCTTTCTCCTTTAACAGGACCATCCCAGGTTTTTAAATAACTTGCCCATTTCAAATGCGGAAAAATTAGGTCGCATTTATCCTCCTCATAAATAAGGAAATAACGCAATTTTTGCAAATTACCCGCGCTGGGAATGTATCTGGCTATTTTTATCAGCTCAATCAATTGGGCGCGAGTTAATCTTTTTTCTTCATAAAATCTGCGATAACTCCGATTGCGATATACAAGGTCAAAAATCATTTTTCTCTCCTGTAAAAAAGTTCTATTTCTGTGTCTATATGAAATACTAATGCATAATTGCACCTTTGACCAGACATTTTTGGGGAAAAGATAGCTGTTGAAAGCTGAATATGTTACAAAAATCATAAGCCGGGTTATTGTAATATTGAGCTTCAGCAACAATGCCATTTATTATATATATCTGTTTGTTAATCAATAGATTATAAGTATATCCGAGCATTATTAGACACAAACACCTAACTTATTGATACATAGTCAATTCCCTAACGACCCCGTAACACTTCCGTAACACTTCCGTTGTCTCGTTAAGGAATTGTTAAGGAGTTGTTACTTAATTGCAAGTGGATCAACCAACCGTTAAGCAAATCCTTAAACAAAAATAGCTCACAGCTGGCAACGATTTAATTGACTAATAATAAGTTATACAACATTTTTACTGAGAAGCCCTAAATAATGATTATAGAGTTCTGTGCCAATAAAAAATCAGAGAGGATACTAAAGAACAACGAAAGTAATTTCCTAAAAATTAAATATTAGAAGAAATTGAGCTGACAATAGGTGAAAAAGGATAGAGCAAATTATTTCTTCGCTAATTCCTTTTTTCTCTTAACTTTGTTTCCCTTTTAGTATGACAGCTATATTGCCTAGAAATCTCCGAACTTCTGCTTTCACAGGAATCCACATCAGACAGGAATATATTTATCCCTCTCACTATATCGCTGCCTCACTTAATTCATTCTTCATTACAATAGTCCCCATCTTCTTCTAAAAAAAAGTTCTGTGCAGAAGGTTAAAATAAACAGCGCCAGGACATACCACTTTTTATAGAGAGGGATTTCCTTGCGGGAAATTTGTTCAATAGGTTTAGCAGGAAGCGGGTTAAAGGCATTCAGATTGCTTTGGTAAAATAATTTTCCTCCAGTTTCCTTAGCAAGCCAGGAAAGAAGTGACAAATTGTAGCCATAATCTCTTGTTTCAATAGAAGTTTCGGAGAGTTCAAATTTGCCCTTGGTGCTTTTACCTGTTTCCTGATCGGAAATTTCAAAGCTGTATGTCCCCGATTCTGTAAGTTGAAGATTGATGGCATATTCGTCACCTTCGCGTTTCAGGAAATCAGTATAGACCTCTTTATTATTTTTATCCAGAATGCGAATACGGGGATTAACATCCAGGCGACTTTGTCTGATTTCATCTTCACTCCGCAGGCGAATACGAATTTCCTCTCCCTGAAAATAGCTGTTATTATAAATAGCGTTGTAAGAACCTGTGCTTTTATTACTTAGCCAGGTTAAACAATTGCTGATTAATTTTGTGTAGCCCTCTCCACCACTTTGCATTTGCCAACGCCAAAGATTTAATGTGGCAAAAGCCAGAGAACGAGCAGTTCCTTGCGTCTGAACTACTATGGCAGGAGAATTTTGCGGATTGTTAATAGTAGCTAAGACCTCAGTTCCTGGGCTGGCAGTTACATAATAATAATCCAGAGGTGGAATATCTTTGGCATATAAGGTTAAGCTATTCAGCATAGGATAGTTAGCCGAAGCCGGAGTAGGAACTATGAACCCTTGATAAGTAGAAGTAATATTGGATTTTTGAATGGGCAAAAGGGAAGCTAATTCGTTTACAGGAAGTCCCTGGTAAAGTATTCCTACTCCACGATTAAAGGCATTTTGAATAAAATCTGCCGTAGCATTATCCAAATTGAGCATTCCATTATTGATGATAATTATGGCAGCTAAGTTATCGGGTTCAAGTTTGTTAACTAATACCTCACCGCTATAAAGATGTCCGTTTCTGTTAAGATAGCTTTCTGCAATCCAACGGTTATTTGTAGCAATAGCATCCAGAGTGAATTTATTATCCCAGGCAGGTTTATCGGAAATAAGAATAATCCTTTGTTTTTCGGCGAGCACTTCAATAGCTCCAGGATAGAGATTATTATTGATTTGACTTTCGTTTGGCAAAGCAACAACTTCCACTTTCCAGGGGAAAAAACCAATACTGTTAAATTTGTGGGTAAAATCCACATTGGCGGTTATACCTTTTTGCAGTTTCAAGCTTTGCCGCGAGATAATTTTATTTGCTATCAGCAAATGGACTTCTGCAGGTCCACTGTAATTATGAGAGGAAATTTCAGCACGAATAGTATTGGGCTCATTTCTATAAGCATAACGGTTACAACGCACATTCACGATTGCTAAATCGGGAGCAGGATTTTGAGTGCTATCGGCTAAAACATAAAAAGGACAACCCAATTGCTGAACTGCAGATAAGGATTCGTCTCTCAACCAGCCATCTGCAGCAAGAACTACTCCTTCCAAATTGGTTAATATTTTTTGATTGCTTAATTCTTTTAAGGCAGGAGCGAGTAAAGTGTTGTTTTTATCTCCATCCAGGCCATTAGCAAAGGTTTTGTGAATAACTTCATAACCACTGTCAGTAAATTTCTTTTCCATTTCCTGCCAAAGAGGTTTCAGGTGTTGTGCCTTGGTTGTGGAATTATGTTTTAAGTCCATACTTAGAGAAATATCTTCCAATACCAGAATTTGAGGTGCCTGTTTTTTGTGCTGAGTGTAATATAAGATTGGACTCAGCAGGAGAATAAGTAGCAGAAAAAGAGTAATAAACCTTAAGACAAAAAGAATCCACCGTCGGTTTTTTTCAATTTCGGGATTAGTTCGGTAGTTCAGAAAACCTGAAAGAGCAAGCGAAAACAGGACTATCAGAACATATTTCAACATTATATATGAACCTTCAGATAACTCCCTATGGCAATTCCTTTGGTTTTGTAACCTGGAATAAAATTCTTAACACTTTGCCAGCCCAAACCAAGTTCTACTTTATTGCTGTAATAACCGATTCCATAACTTATACGCCAAGGATATTGACTGTTGCCAAACCCCACACCAATATTTAAAGGCAAAAATTCCCAAGGCAAAAATTGAGCAGCTAAAGAAAATCTACCAATTCCGCTGGTGATAATAGAAGTTTTGAAACCCTGGAGATAATCCAGGGAAAAATTAGCCCAAGGCATATTGTAGAGAACTCCCAAACGCAATTCCGGAGGAAGCTTGGTAGAATAAGAACCAATATCTAAGGTTTCATTGGAGTAATCATAAAAATCCTCGGAGATATTAACCGCATAAATATCATTGGCAACCACTTGGATATTTGTTTCTTGCGTAGTAAGCGACCAGTTTATATTGCCGAAGAGGTTATCTAAAGTAAGCCCTACTTCCAGATTGGGAGTGATATTGCTTGCTAAACCAAGCATTGCTTTTTGCCCAAAACCGCCAATACCTGTATGTAAAACAATATCCTGTCGCAAATCCGCGCCTTCCATTGAAGAACTAAAATAGCCGTTAAATTCTTCCATTATAGCATTACCCACTCCAATTAAAGCGCTTACGGCAAATCCTGCACGGATAGGAGGAATAGTTTTCGGAATATAGGGAAGAGTAAAATTCCCCATTGCAAAGGTGATATCAACATAACCAAGACCTCCTGCATCGGTAGTGCTTTTATTAAACACATAAAGAGTATCGGTATTGCCATAAAGCAGAAGGTCCAGATACCTTTCGGAAAGAGCCAGTTTACCGGTTAAATGAAGAGAACTGGAGATGGACATATTATCAAAGGCAAAACCTACGATGCTGACATTGCTTTCTATTGCTGAACGCAGAGAACCATCAATCTTGTCCAGAATTTTCCGTTTGTCAATATCATTCAAAGTATCTCTGCTAACTACATAGTTATAGGTATCCAAGTCCAGAGAATTATTATTTATGCATATTCCGAGGTTCGTTATAGGCAACCAGAAATCAATACCTTTTTTCTGTTGTAAATTGGCAGGATTCCAATAGGCAGCTTCTACGCCTTTAGCACGCAACATATAACTATCAGCAAAAAAGATAGATTTTCCGGTATTAAAAGCAGTTAAAGCAGTCAGCAACAGCAAGGAGAAGAGTATTAACAAAGCTAACTTTTTCATTTTAATCCTCCTCTTTTTCAATAAACACCCGGGCTGTCACCATTCCTTTGATATGAATATAATCGGAAGTGCTGGTGTGTATAGTAACCGGAGTTTCTGTCTCATCAAAACTGAAAGCGAAACGCATATAAACCTGCTCGGCAGTAAAAATATTCAGTTCCTCTTTATTCAGAGTTAAATCTACATTTTGGAAGCCAGGTACCTGATCAGCACTATTAATAGCGGCTTCTTTCATAATATCATAAGTAGCGGGATTTTGGGTATCTATATCAGGTGTGTTACTGAAGAATAATTTGGCAGATGCACCTATAGGAAGTTTATTTTGGATTTCTAACTTCAGAGAAGCGCTTATAGCATTTTTTTGGATACGCTCACGGTTTTCTTCCGGAATATTAAATTCCTGCTCTTCTGCAATAGTAATTTCGTGCTCGTGTAAAGTAAAAGTTAAGGGTGCACTTACAGTGTAAAATATATGAATAGAATCCGTAGGTATTAAATTGCCTATATTTGTTCCACTGTTGATTAAAAACTGCCCGTTGATTATGTTAATAGTTGTAGGCATAATCTGTAAAAGCTGTGATACATTATGTCCAAATTGGATTTCCATAGTTCTGGGGTCTTCTTCTTCTGTAGCGGGTTCTATTTGATAGTTGTTACCCTCTTCATCTACAATATCAATCAAGCTGGTTTCTCCAGAGGAATTTGTTGCTAATAACTGCCCGGAAAAGACGGAACCGAAACCCAAATAATTGGTTAAAGTAATTTGTAAATAGGCACTTTCCAAGTTAATTGCCTGGTCCAGCCCATAAGGATAATCAATGTTAACAAGTGAACCGGAATCTTCCAGTCCAATGGGATAATTGTTCAGAGTTCCTCTGAATTCTCCTAAACTAATTGGTTCCTTAGCTTGAAAATCAAATGTAGCTACTTGCACTCCGGCAGGCATAGAAGGTGTAACCTGAAAAGATAGATGTAGTTCGTTGATAACTTGATTTGAATTTGCAACACCTATATGCAAACCCGCCAGATTTGTAGTTACCCAGTTTCCGGAGCCATTGGAAGTAAGGACAAGGTTCTGGTTATTAGGCAAATAAAAGTCAGAAAAAGTTAAAGAAATCTGTTGCACATCGGGATGCAAATCGCGGAAACAATTTTGGAAATTGCCTTCTACTATTTCTGCATAAGCAACGCCAACTTTTCCTTCCTGGTCTTCAAAAGGAATGGTAAGATCAAAACTTGAACCCAATATGGGAAATCCTGAAACTTGAACACTCGGTGTAAAAAGTAATGTGCCGAATTCATTAGTATCTGCTTCCCCATTCGCTGTTACAGTTAAGACCTCATTTTCATCTGTAACAATATTAACGGAATCTATTAGGTCAGACACATAAAACTTTTCGTTGATGACAGGGATACTCAAATCCATAAACCAACTGGGCAGAGTAGGTTTCTTTACATCGCAAGCGGTTAAAAGAATCAAGGCAGTTATAAGTGTAAAATAGATTTTATTCATAAACACCTCCTTCTTTTGTGTTTAGAACTTGTCTTCTGCTTTGCTATAAATAAGAATAGGTTTTCAGAACTATAATACATACCTGAATTGCCACTCTATATAATGTATAAAAGAGAAATACACTTTTTCTCCTCTTCCGCTGAAAAACCTTTTTAAGATATTATAAGCGGTCTTTCTCTTTTGGCAAATTTTTCTGTATGTCTGCCGCCAAACAAATTTATAGAAAGAGACAAAGTTATTTTAGCAGTGACGCCTTCTGACTTACTAAATACCCAATTTTTGGCAAGCCATTCTTGCAGCTTCCTGATGCGCATTTTTCTTGGTATTACCTTTTCCTACTCCTAAAAGTTTGTTCCCCCAACGCACTTCCACAACAAAGGTTTTTTGATGTTCAGGTCCTTGTTCAGCAACAGTAACATAAGTAGGTGGAGGTTGATTTCTGCTTTGCATATATTCCTGCAGGATACTTTTATAGTTTACCAGTTCTTCCCGGGTAACCGTTTCCTGATAATTATCCAGAATATGATTGCGGATAAATCGGGTTGCAGCAGAAATTCCGCTATCCAGATAAATAGCACAAATAAGAGCTTCCATAGCATCCGAAAGAATAGAAGGTTTAAAAGCACCGCCCGATTGCTGTTCTTCAGGGCTAAGAAGTAAATATTTTCCCAGGTCTAGAGCATTAGCTTTTAAGGTAAGATAGGTCTCGGAAACAATTTTGGATTTCAGCTTGGAAAGTTTACCTTCCTGTTCCTCTGGATGACGGGTAAAAAGTTCTTTACTAACAATGAAGCCAAGTATGGAATCTCCTAAAAATTCCATCCGTTCAAAAGGGGAGGGTGCTTTATGATCTTCAAAATTACGATGTAGATAAGATTTATGAGTAAGAGCGGCAAACAGTAAATTTGTATTATGAAAAGTATAATCAATCTTCTTTTGTAATTGGGAAAGCGATTTTTCCCATTTGGGATACTGTTCTTTTATCTTTTTGGCATTGAAATAATCCAAAATACGGGAGATGATTGATTTCATCCGTTTCTCAAGCGTTATAAAACTCTTTCTGTTATCAGGTGTAGCGTTTGATGATTATTGCAGAATTATGACCTCCAAAACCCAAAGAATTGGAAAGTGCTATATTCACAGTATGTTTAACAGCATAATTGGGAGTATAATCCAAATCGCATTCCGGATCGGGATGAGTTAAATTTATGGTTGGATGAAGAATACCTGTTTCAATGCTCTTTATGCAAACGATAGCTTCAATCCCAGCAGCAGCACCTAACATATGACCCACCATACTTTTAGTAGAATTTATTTTCACTTGATATGCATAATCACCGAAGACATTTTTAATAGAAAGCGTTTCGCCCTTGTCATTTAAAGGGGTAGAAGTTCCGTGAGCATTGATGTAATCAATATCCTTTGGTTTAAGTTCAGCGTCCTGAATTGCCATTAGCATAGCTCTGGAACTACCTTCTCCATCTTCTGTGGGTGCTGTTATATGAAAAGCATCTTCCGATGCACCGTAACCAACTAATTCAGCATAAATTTTTGCACCTCGGTTTAATGCATGTTCCAGTTCTTCCAAAACAAGAATGGCTGCTCCTTCGCTCATAACAAAACCATCCCGTTCGGCATCAAAAGGACGCGATGCTTTTTGGGGTTCATTATTACGAGTAGAAAGAGCTCGCATAGCAGAAAAGCCACCTACTGCTAAAGGAGTTACAGCAGCTTCAGTTCCACCGCTGAGAATTATATCCGCATCGCCATATTGAATAGACCTAAAAGCTGTTCCTAAAGCATGATTGGCACTGGCACAAGCACTCATCACATTAAAATTGATACCCTTAAAATTATTCTCAATGCTGATGTGAGCAGCTGCAATGTTGCCAATCATTTTAGGAATAAAAAATGGACTGATACGACGGGGACCTTGAGTGTAATTTTTAATGCACTCGTCTTCAAAAGTAAGAATACCTCCAATTCCAGCACCGGTAATAACTCCAGTTCTATCAAGATCATAAGAACCAGGTGTTAAACCTGCATCCGCAATTGCTTCCCTGGCAGCAATCATTGCAAATTGAGCGTATAAATCAATTTTTTTTACCTCTTTATGGTCAAAATGCTCTTCGGGATTGTAATTTTTTACTTCCGCAGCAATTTGCACCGGTAACTTACTGGAATCAAATTTGGTAATCAAATCTACTCCTGATACGCCATTAATTAATGACTCCCAGGTTTGAGTAACATTATGTCCGACAGGCGTAATTGTTCCTATACCGGTTATAACAACTCTTCTTTTATTCATAATAGACCTCATTATTTGCTTTTCCTTATCTCCTTCCGCTGAAACTTATCTTAACATCCTGAATATAAGATATTATATTCGTGATTATGATAAACTCCTGCAAAAGGTGGATACAATCCTGATACTTGTTCAGCTATCAGGATTGTTCCACATTAGAGGAAAGGTTATATTATCCCAGTTTTTCCTTCAAGTAATCAATTGCTTGACCAACAGTGCGGAGTTTATCCTGATCTTCATCCGGGATGGTAAGACCGAATTCTTCTTCAAATGCCATAACCAGTTCAACTGTATCTAATGAATCAGCGCGCAGGTCTTCTATGAAGTTTGCGGAAGGAACAACCTGGGATTCTTCAACTCCCAGTTTGTCTATTACTATTTGTTTTACTTTGGCTTCAATATCCATTATTCCTCCTATGTTATTGAAGTATTTCTTGATCTGTATTTTTTGTTCAATGCATAGTCAAGCCACCATCAACTGCGATGGTTTGACCGGTTATATAACTTCCAGCTTCCGAAGCCAGAAAGAGACAAACATTAGCTACATCCCGGGAAGTGCCCATTTTTTGTAAAGGAATAGCTTTGGCGTATTCGGCTCTGATTTCAGGACTTAAGGATGCTGTCATTTCTGTTTCTATAAAACCTGGAGCAACAGCATTAACCCGAATATTCCTGCTGCCGAATTCCTTGGCACAGCTTTTAGTGAAAGCAATCAGTCCACCTTTGGAAGCAGCATAATTTGCCTGACCGCTATTTCCAGTAATACCAATTACACTGGCAATATTGATAATACAGCCATTACGGTTGCGTATCATATATTTGAATGCCTTCTGGGTACAGAGAAAACTGCCTTTCAGGTTTACATCCATAACCATTTGCCAGTCCTCTTCCTTCATTCGGAGAAGTAAATTATCACGCGTAATACCAGCATTATTGATAAGGCAATCTATAGTTCCATATTTATCAACAATATCAGCAAAAATGCTTTCTATATTAGAACTATCAGTTACATTTCCTACATAGCCATATACCTGAAAACCGTTTTTCTTTATTTCGGCAACTGCTTTCTCTACGATTTCGGCAGAAATATCAATAATAATTACTTTAGCTTTGGCTTCTGCAAAAGCACCGGCAATAGTAAAACCAATACCTCTGCCTGAACCTGTGATTACTATAACTTTACCTGTAAAATCCCAGTTCATTATTTCCCCATAAGTATAATTTTTATTTTTTTCATCTTAACTTGTAGCTGACACCACACCATCAATGTCTTCATATTTGTCAATTGAAAAAACTTCCACATCTTTATTGATGTTTCTGATCATCCCGCTTAAAACCTTTTGGGGACCGAATTCTATAAAGCGTTGAACCCCTTGGTTAATCATATACTCAACACTTTGCACCCATAAGACAGGGGAAACAATTTGTCGGGCAAGAAGTTCCCTTTCTTCCTGTCCATTGATAACAGGCAGTGCAGTTACATTAGAAATAACAGGTATTTTTCCGTCCTTAAAATTCACTTTCTGCATTTCTTCTTTCAGCCAATCACTGGCTTTAGCAATTAAAGGAGTGTGAAAAGGTCCTCCTACTACTAAAGGAATAACTCTTTTAGCACCTTTGGTTTTGGCAAGTTCACCAGCTTTTTGAACGCCTTCAGCAGTTCCCGAAATCACTGTTTGAATAGGAGTATTAAAATTCACGGCTCTGACCAAACCGGCACTTTCTGCTGCCAAACAGATTTCTCTTACCTGATTTGGCTCTAAACCTATAATAGCACTCATTGCAAAAGGGACACCGGCATTGGCTTTAATCATAAATTCACCTCTTTTATGCACCAAATGTAAGGCGTCCTGAAAACTAATCATTCCCGAAGCAACAATGGCACTGAATTCTCCTAAAGAATGGCCTGCCACAAAATCTGCCTGCAGTTTACTTTTGTTTTGAAAACTGGCTAAAGCAGCAAGAGAGTGAAATAGAATAGCGGGCTGAGTATAACTTGTCTGTTTTAGCGTCTCTTCAGGTCCTTTTGTCATTACTTCTGCCAAATTTGTATTATGAGCTTTATCAAAGTTATCAGTAATTTCTTTTAACTCTGCATTTTCTCGGATAAAGTCACTTGCCATTCCTACATATTGAGAACCCTGACCGGGAAAAACAAAAGCCGTTTTCATAATTTACCTCTTGTATAGTCGGAGCTCGCTGAAGCTCCGCATTTAATTTCTAGTGAATTAAAAGAGCTATTCTTCTACTAATTTAATTATGGTGGTTGACCAGGAGGTCAACCTTCCGGGGTTTTTGGTTGACCAGGAGGTCAACCTTCCGTTATCAATATCTTGCTAAAACGCTGCCCCAGGTTAATCCTGCTCCAAAGGAAGTAAGCAAAATCAGATCACCCCGTCTGATTTTCTTGTTTCTGATTGCTTCATCCACTGCGATAGGAATCGTAGCAGAAGATGTATTCCCGTATTTTTCAATATTCACTATAACTTTACTCATTGGCACTTTCATTTTGGAAGCTAAACCCTCAATAATGCGTAAATTTGCCTGATGGGGAATAATCCAATCCACATCTGCAGGAGTAAGATTATTGCGTCTGAGTAGTTCATCTGATGATGCATACATACATCTGATAGCATTTTTGAAAATCCTATTTCCTTCCATATAAACAGTATGCAGATTTTTATCTACTGTTTCATGGCTAGCAGGCATTCTGGAACCACCTGCATATTGAATTAAATATTCTCCCTGGCTGCCGTCAGAATTTATTTTACTATCTATTATGCGGGATATTTCGCTGGGTTCAGCTCTACTTACAATTGCTGCACCGGCTCCATCACCAAAAAGAACACAGGTATTTCTGTCTTTCCAGTTGGTAATTTTAGTAAGTATTTCTACTCCTATAACCAGGATATTCTGCACAATTCCGTTTTCAATATATTGACGAGCAACATCCAAAGCATAGATAAATCCTGTGCATCCGGCAGAAATATCAAAGCAGGGAATATCTTTCAGCCCCAATTTTTTTTGCATAATGCAGGCAGTTGAAGGGAAGGGATGATCTCCTGAAATGGTAGCTACAATTATTTGATCAATATCTTTATATTTAACTGAGGAACTTTCTATTGCTCTAATAGCTGCCTCATAAGCTAAATCACTGGCTGCTTCATTTTCTGCAGCTATATGTCTTTCAACCATTCCCGTGCGGGTTCTAATCCATTCATCGCTGGTATCCACAATCTTTTCCAAATCATAGTTATTCAATATCTTTTGGGGAACACAGCTACCAAAGGAAGATAATTTGGCATAATAATTCAACATAATTAAGTCCTCTCAAAATAGTTCCTGGCATTTGTTACGAAGCCAGATTGGGCAATTAAGGCAGCAAAACGGATAGCATTTTTCATTGCTTTAGCATTACTGCGTCCATGAGCAACTACAGAAATTCCGTTTAAACCAACAAGTAAAGCACCACCGTATTCTGTATGATCCAGTTTATTTTTTATATGGGTATAAACAGGATAGGAAAGAAGCGCACCAAGTTTGGCAATCCAGTCCTTATTTATTTGTTCTTTCAATATCTCAAAAATAGAAAAGCCCACTCCCTCAATCGTTTTTAATACTATATTACCGACAAATCCATCGCAAACAACAACATCGGTAATTCCTTTAATTATATCCTTTCCCTCTATATTACCAATAAAATTAAGTTCTTTTTCCTGGCTGAGTAATTGATATGCCTGCCTGGTTGTAGCGTTTCCTTTAGCCCTTTCTTCTCCTATGTTTAACAGTGAAATTCGGGGATACTTTTCCTGAAAAAAATACTTAAAATACATACTTCCCAGTTTGGCAAATTGCACTAAATTTTCTGCTGTGCAATCAACATTAGCACCCATATCCAAAAGAATTTGATGCCCTGTTTCTGTCGGGAAAACAACAGCAATTGCAGGACGCAACACATTTTTAATGCGACCATATATTAAAAGAGAAGCAGACATTACAGCTCCTGTATTTCCTGCGCTTACAGCAGCATCTGCAAGACCCTGATTATGAAGTTCAACTGTTTTCACCAAAGAAGAATCTCTTTTAGAACGCACAGCTGTGACTGCACTATCTTCCATCTCTATTCTTTGTGTAGCATTAACAACACTGATTCTCTTTGGCGGATAAAAGAATTTTTCCAATTCGTATTTGATTTTTTCTTCATTTCCAACCAGGATTACTTCTTCGCAAAGGTCTTCTTTGATAGCAAGAACAGCGCCTTCAATTTCCGGAAACGGTGCATTATCAGTTCCGAAAGCATCTACGGCAATACGCACCTTACTCCTTAACTGTTAATATTTGCTTTCCATTATAGGTGCCGCATTTTTCACAAATATGATGCGGTAGTTTGGGTTCTCCACATTTCTTGCAAGTGCTTATCGTTGGAGGAGTTAAGACCTTATGAGTTCTGCGTTTATCTCTCCTGCTTTTGGAGGTTCGTCTTTTCGGGACTGCCATTTTATTGCTCCTTGGCTTTGTTTTTTTATTATCAAGCAAAACACAAGCGGGAAATTATGATCGGAGGTGGAAATAATCCTTCTTTGTAAATTATCGCTTATGCTTTTTATTCATCTCTGAACAAAACTTAAAAAGGACATTTTTTGTCAATCAAAATCTTTTTTTTTCGTTCCTTACATAATTTTTACTCTCAATTGCATTATTTTATTTAATTCAGAGCCTGAGGAATAACGAATAGAATAATTTTATCGTCAACTTTTACATTACATTATCTTGTTTATTAATAATATTTATTTGCCTTTTATAAGCTCTTCTGAATGCCCTCAGTAATTTATCCGGAGGCGATAAATACTTGTTATATTGTTTTATATTTCTTTCATTAATATGCAGTTGTCCCTCATTTTCATTTCCTCTATGTTGCCCAATAGAATAGTTTTTATCATTTAAGACCTCATTAGAAGATAGAACCCAATATTTAATCAGATCACGCCAAACTGCAATCCAGACAAATACATCACAGCAATAGGGTTTTATCTGTTGAAAATTCATATCAAAACGCTTCTTAGAATTGGATGATAATGCCTTTATATATAAAGGTTCGTTACTATCAAAATCCACAGCACGAGATGCTTTCACTTCTATTTTAATTTTCTTGTCTAAGAGAAAATCATATTCTCCGGAATAATTAGGGTCCTTTAATTTAGATGGTTTTTCTAATTGAGGGACTAATTCTTTTAGATGACCTTGAGCCCAGGTTTCACCAAATCCTCTTGGAGCACTGATTTCATAAAGGTATAGAAACATATTTCTTCCTATGTAGTCATCTCTTAAAGTATAGTAATCATCAGTGCTGAGTTTATCTAAACCTAAAGGAGTAGAAATTATAAATTCATATTGATTAAAGGGATAAACAGATATCAAATTTGCAAGCCGGCTAACCAGTTCATTATGTTCTTTGGCGCTGAAAAATGATATTTGTTCCTTCAGAAATTGTTCAAGTTGTTCCATTATTTTCTCCTGTAATTATGTATTCTTTGCTGCTGTTCTTCCGTTATTTCAAAATAACGGAAAAGATAGTTATCCATACTTTCCAAAGAACTATTTCTCGTGAATATTGCTCTGGTTAGATTGTGAATCTCATTGTTAGTTTCCAGAAAATCCAAAGGTATGGGTAATTTTTCCAGGTCTGACCTTAAAACTTTATGAGTGTTACAAAGGAAAGAAAACAAGAAATTGTATATTTGGGTGTTGAATAATACTGCAATGGTCTGCATCAAGATACCAGAAAACCTAGGGATACAGATATTTGCACTGTTTAATGTAAGCACTTGTCTATTATCATAAGCGAAGATTAGTTTCTTAGATATAAACCTGTAGACAAGCTTTTCCTTAGCCCGATATTTCCTTTCAGGAGCAACCTGCTGAAATGCTTCCGGCTGAAATAAAATATATTCTTTTGCTTTCCCCAAAAAGAGAGGAAATACATCCTTACCACGATAAATTTCTTCATATCCAGTTTTGCATTCTTGGCTAATATATTTATCATTATTGCCGGTAACAATTCCTAATGCCCAATCAGCATTGTTTTTAAGAGTTATGTGTTTTTTAGCATACACTTTGTTTATAATATCTGAAAAATCTTCTTGATAATGAAGATTAAAAATATAATCTGAATCTGAGACATAAACCGATTGATTTTGCCTAAAAATATTATTGTCTCTTTGAATTTGAATCAAATGCTCAGGACAAGGAGTTTCTTTCTTCAGGTCAAGACGATATACTTTAGTAAAGACACCAGTAAATACTTTTCCCAAGTCCGTAATTTGAATAATATTAAAATGCTCTAAAATGTATTTTCTTATATCTTTATGTATATGAATGTTAAGTATGGATTCAGGCAGAATAAAGGAAACAATACCTCCGTCTTTGGCAAAAAGGTGCGACATAACAAGAAAGTAAGAGAAAGATTCACCTGAAGATATCTGAGGGAATTTAGCCATATATTTGTATCTATCTATAACAGAACCCCAAGGAGGATTAGTAGCTACAATATCAAAAGTATCATATAAGAAACTATATTCATCAAAGATTGAATTTGGGTCAATATCTTGAAGAGTATTGAGATGATATATATGCGGAGTGAAATCTGCGGTATCATAACAAAGCAAAAGATTTATGGAAGTTAATCTTACACATATTTTATCAGCATCAATTCCAAATAACTGATTGTAAGAGCATTTATTATGTTTTGCAAACCGCAATAAAAACTGTCCTGATCCACAACAAGGATCAAGAATCTTATCGTTTTCTTTATAGTATTGGGAAATTATATCGTCTATTATAGAGGAAGGAGTAAAATAAGACCCTTTTAACGATTTATTACCTTCACTCATTATAACCTGATATAAAGCTCCAAGAATGTCATAAGCAAAATAATCTTCATTTATATTAACACTATCAATTAGTTGTTTGATTATACTATCATTGTATCCAGTTGCTAATTCCTTTTTCCACTCTAACATAATATGTTCTACATTTTTTCGTTTGAAATTCAATATAGTTAACTTAGAATAACTCTCTGTTGAGATAGTAACCTCTTTCTTTTGAAGAAGAATTAGCAGGGTAGAATAAAACATTGAATCACTAACAGATAGTTCTGCTTTTCGGCAAATATTATTGATTCCCAGCACAATATCACTAAGCTGCTCGGGAATATATTCGTTAGGAAGAAAAGAACTGGAACAGTTTAGTTTATTTGCCCGAGTTCGTAATTTACTGATTTCGCCGGAAAATATTTGATTTTTTATTCTTATAACTTCGTTTCTGGTTATTATGCTCTTCCGCTTATCAAAGGGCATAATAAGTTCCAGTTTAATCCAATTACGGATTGTTGCTTCCGAAACATTTAATTCCGTAGCTGCTTGTTTCAGAGATAATAAGGTCTCCTGACTCATAATTTAACTAATGCTCCATAAAATCAATCTAAAGTTATTTTTAATATATCCTTTTAAGTGTCAACTTCTTTTTCGCTTTGTGGTTTTTTACTATTTCTGCTTTATTATACAAAACAAAGAAGACATCGCAATAGTGTAAGTGCAGAGGATAATTACTCAACTTTTACCTGTTATTATCCTGGGAGCTATTTCCTGCTAAGTTGAATTTTTTCTGCTGTATTAACACTTCTTTAACGACTCCTTAACGAAGTTAAAGAATCGTTAAAGCATCGTTAAAGAGTTGTTAAAGAAATGACCAGGCAACAAGTAGTTAAACTAAATTTAAAAGGTAAGTTAATAAATCAAAATAAGGAACGGAGCATAGCTTCTGTCTTGTAATTTCATTCAGGCAAAAGCTGCTTCTATTATATGTTTACGAACTACGGAACTATCGGGTAAAGTATCTATTGCCAGCTCAATTTTTTCTAATATTTAATCCTTAAAAAATTACTTTCTTCGTCAGATAGTATTCCTCATAATTTTTTCATTGTCACAGGAAAGTATAATCCTTATTTATGGCTTGTCCATAAAAATGTTGGAATATAGTATTATGATTATCTTTTGCAGTAATAGAAGTTGGAAATCCTATGCCTAATGCTAATATTATTTACACTTAACTGTTTAATTGGAATGAATATTGCTATTTCATAACTTATTATGAAAAAAATTTGCAATATTCTTCTCGGTCTGTTTTTGGCGTGCCAAATTTATGCCCTAGCCAAGCAAAATGCCCTAAAACAGCAGCCACTTTACTGTGCTGATATAGTGAAAATAAAACTCAGTTCAGATGCTGTCCTTCGCTCCCAATTGCCTGAATCTGCTTATGAAACAAGAGAAAAGACCTATTTTAACGATCTGGATCAATTGTTTGTGTCCAATGGCATAAAATCCATTACGCGTGCCTATATAGATGCCAAAGACAAAGAATGGGTTCAGAAAAACGGTTTTGACCGCTGGTTTTTAGTTCATTTAGATGGAACAAAAAGCGTTGAAGAAGTTATTGCCAATCTAAAAAGCAATCGTTATATAGAAGAGGCGATTCCAGAGTATTATGCTTATTTGCATAATGTTCCCAATGATCCTTATTTTGCCAATAATTGGGGTCATAATAATACTGCTCAGCTTCCAGCTTATATAAACGGTTCTCATAGCGGACCTGGAGTTGGACTTATCGGTTTTGACAGTGATGCTATTGCTGCCTGGGACGAAGTAAATTATTTTGGTGATCCGAATATTATTATCGGAATTGTGGATACGGGTGTAGATATTAATCATCCCGATTTGCGTTTGGTTCAGGGTTATGATTTTGGTGATAACGATAATGACCCGAATGATAATAGTTTGGGTGCCGGGCATGGAACAGGGACTTCGGGAATTGCTGCTGCTATTGCAAATAATGGAATTGGGGTTTCCGGGATTGCGGGTGGGTGTAGTGTGATGCCTCTAAAAGTATCTAATAGCAGTGGAGAACTTTTATTTTCCTATGTTAACAATGCTATCATTTATGCGGCAGACCACGATGTAGATGTAATCAGTATGAGTTTTGGTTCTTATGCTATGGATGTAGGTGATGATCCTGCTGCTGATAGTGCTTTTAGTTATGCTTATAATAACGGAGTTGTGCTCTTTGCTAGTTCAGGAAATATTGATGGTTCGGTTATGGGTTATCCGGCAAAACATCCCGATGTAATAGCTGTTGGAGCTGCCAGTCCTTCCGGAGAAAGAAAAAATTCCAATTCTTCCGATGGCGAATATTGGTGGGGTTCCAGTTATAGTATTTACGAACAGGATTCTGCAAGAGCGATTGATATAATGGCACCTACAATTTTACCGACAACTGATATCCAGGGTTATGGCGGTTTCTCTGATAGTGATTACTTGCTGTGGTTCAATGGAACTTCCTGTTCCTGTCCTTATGCAGCAGGAGTTGCGGCTCTAATTCTTTCTGTAAATCCTGATCTTTCCCCTGCTGAAGTAAGAAATATAATCACTTCCACTGCCACAGATATGACAATAGAAACAATTGAAGGTTGGGATTGTTTTACCGGTTATGGAATGGTGAATGCCTGTCAGGCGTTATTAGAAGCCAATCCTTATATGCCTCAATGCCATATTATTTATCCTTTCAATAATACCGGTTTTGTAATCAATTCGCTGATTCCGGTGCAGGTTGAAGCAACTGATTTGGACGATAGAAGCATAACGGAAGTTCGTTTCTACCTTGATACCAATCCTGATTATGTATTTTCCGATGCTACAATGCCTTATGAATGGACTTGGAATACAGCAGAAACAACTTTGGGGATGCATACTATCAAAGCAGTAGCAATTGATAATGACGGAAATCAGAGACAGCATCAAATAGTTATATCTATTGTATCTCCTGCCGAGGAGGGTTTTGAGACAGGCGATTTTTCGTCATTATTCTGGCATAACAATAGCCCTAACCCCTGGTATGTGCAAGATGATGTTTATTTTTCGGGTGAGTTTTCTGCCTGCAGTGGAAATGTGGAAAATGATGAATTCACTGAATTGAAACTGAAAATAAATGTTACACAACCGGGAGATATAAATTTCTACCGGAAGTTATCTATTAAAAATGAATTTAGTTACCTGCGTTTTTACATTGATGATAATCTCACCGTTCAATGGACAGGAAAAAGAGATTGGGAACTTGTTTCCTGTCCTGTAGAGCCCGGTTTGCACACTTTTTCGTGGATTTATTATCAATATCAAAGTAGTGATGAATATGAAAACTGCGCTTGGATAGACCATTTGACATTGCCTGAATACGAAACCTACTTTTGGCCCCCCCGCGATTTGACTGCTGCAGGGGGAAATGGCTTTGTTCTTGTATACTGGAAAGTTCCAGAAGCGGGAATTCCTGTTGTCTATAATATTTACCGCAACGATGTTTTGCTTACTACAATTACCGGAACTAGATATACAGATACAGAGGTTACAGTAGGGGTTCCCTATCAATATAGAATTACAGCTGTTTATGCGGATGGCGAATCGGAAGCTACTATAGAACAAATTGCCACTCCTTTGGCGGAAAATGTTATAGAAGCAATTATTGGCTCAGGAACCGGTGTAACAAGTTCAGCTGAGGGCTGTCCCGTAAATAATTTCCGCAAAAGTTTGCACGGTCAGATGATTTATAAGGCGAGTGAGCTGAATTTGCAGGGTATTTTCGGTCCTGTTTTTATTTCCCGTTTGGGCTTTAATATTGTTACTTCTCCTACTTATCCGCTTCCCGCTTTCCAAATCAGAATGGCTCATACAGCTGAAGAAAATGTTGCTCAGTGGAAAGGTGTAGGGAACTTAATTACTTATTATAACACAGATAATTACATACCTATTTCCGGTGGTTTTGAACTGCTTACTTTGGATACTCCTTTTCTCTGGAACGGAATTGATAATATTTTGATAGATACAGCTTTCAGTCCTGCAAGTGCTGTTTCCCCTTCCGGAACGGTAAGTTATACAGAAATTCCTGACGGCTATCATTATATTCGGAATAATTCAACAGACCAAAGTGATGTTTTTATTGGAGGCACGGTAACTGTTTACAGACCTAACCTGAAAATTTCTACTCTCAATGCTCCGGCTATTGAGGTTAACACTACAGAACTCTTATTTGGCAATGTTCTTGCCGGTTTTGAAACAAGTAAGTCCTTTACGATAACCAACACAGGAACCAGTTTTCTAACTGGAGAAATTTCTGTGCCTGATGGTTTTAGCATTGCTCTCAGAGAAAGGAAACAAAATACGATTTCCTTCTCTATTGCAGGAGGTAACTCTGCTATATTTACTGTCTTTTTCACTCCTGAATCTCCAGGAATTTATAATGGCAATTTAATTATTACCCATAATGTTGATAGTGAAAACAGGATTATAGCTCTAAATGCAATTTCATTAACTCCCCAAAATACACCTTTTATTGCCGGTTTTGAAACAGACAGCAATCTATGGACTTTTGCCAATGAAAATCAAACCAATAAATGGATGCAGGGTTCACTTGTTGCTCAATCTGGAAACGGGGGACTTTTTATCAGCGGTGACGACGGAATCAGCCATACTTACATAACTAATAGTGCTTCCGTCAGTTATTTTTACAGAGATATTATAATTCCGGAAGGAACGGAGAATTGTAAATTACGCTTTTCCTGGAAAGCCAGAGGAGAAGGAACAGGACCCTATTTTGACTATTTGAGGGTCTATTGTGTTGAACCCGATGTAGTTCCGGAAGCGGGAATTATGTTAAACACAGGACAATTGAGCTCTCCTTTGAATCTTACGGAAATTTGGAAAGAAGCAGAACTGGATATTCCGAATTCTTTATCAGGTAGACCGCAAAGAATTATTTTTGCCTGGAAAAACGATACCACTGGTGGAACCCAACCTCCTGCTGCAGTTGATAATATTCGTGTTCTACTTAATAACAATACGGATTATGCCTTTGTTTACAATGGATTGGCTTTAGTTAATGTCCCCGCTGTTTCTGATCCTTTAGGCAATACTTATTATCCCAAACTTACTATTGAAGGAATTACTAATCCTGAAGAACATATAACTGTTACCTCCGGGTTTGCCTCCTTGAATGAACCGTTTTCTGATGCGGGAATGGATTTTACCCTTACAGGAGCTAATTTTAACGGAGCAGAAATCATTTTTTATCATAACTTAGGATTCAAACCCTATTATCTGGGCTATAAAATTGAAGATAGAGGAATTTGGATGATTCAATCGGCAGCAGCAAACTGGACAAATGAATTTGCTTATTTTACTGTGCCTGAAATTTATTCCCCTGCCGCTAAAATATCTTTCTGTTTTCCTTGTCAGAATAATATTTTGCCTCCCTATCCAAATAGTTTTACAGCAACCTTGAACGAGAGAAATCAAGTTGTTCTTTCCTGGGTAAGCAGTGGGGAAACAGGAATATCTGCTTTTCAAATTTGGCGCGGAAATATCAGCAATCTTTCTTCTGCCGTAGTTGTAAGTGATTTAATCGCCTCTAATGCAGCGCAACAAAATAATTATACTTACATAGATACAACTGCTGTAGCTCTTACCCGCTATTATTACTGGCTGAAAGTTATCAATAATGATGATATAGAAAACTTTTGGGGTCCGATTACAATTTTAACTTCCAGTGATCCACCTCCTCTTCCTCCTCCCGAAACAGCTATTTTAGGGGTTTTTCCCAATCCTTTCAATCCCGGCACAAAAATTCACTATGCCCTGAAACAGGAAGGAACTGTAAAATTTAAGATTTATAATGCTAAAGGTCAATTGGTGAACAGCTTTTCTGAAACTCATTCTTCTTCCGGCACTTATGTTTATGAATTTGACGGTAAGAACAAAGATGGTAATGAATTAGCCAGCGGAATCTATTTCTGTTCTATGCAATTTAAGGGTAAAAACTATGTCCGTAAAATGATGAAAACCAAGTAACAGAATAAAGATTGAATATAAAAAACAAAAACAGTAAAACCACCCGTAATGCAATTGTGGAGAAAAAAGCGACCCCTTCTTTCTTTGTCTATTTTATCTGCGTTATCAGCGAAATCTGCGTGCTACCCTTTTCTACTTTTAGCAATAAATGAGCTTTTACTTGACGCTAAATCCTCTTTTCAGAATTGGTTCTGATTAAGTATAAAATGCTTAAACATCCAAGAGACGATGACAAAAAAAGAGGTAACTGCAATAATGGAAATCAGTAAGACATTTGAACCTAAAGACCTGGAAAAGAAATGGTATCAGTTTTGGGAAGAAAACGGCTATTTCAAACCCCGGGAAAACACTTCTCAAAAACCATTTACCGTCCTTATGCCCCCACCAAATGTGACAGGTATTTTACATATTGGCCATATTCTTAATAATACTCTGCAAGATGTCGTTGTTCGTTATCACAGAATGAAAGGTGAATCCACGCTGTGGTTACCGGGTGTTGATCATGCCGGAATTGCCACCCAAAATATGGTGGAAAAAGAACTTGCCAAACAAGGAATTACGCGTCAGGAATTAGGACGCGAAAAAATGGTGGAAAAAATCTGGCAGTGGAAAAACGAAAAAGGCAATATCATCATAGACCAGCTCAAACTCTTAGGAGCAAGTTGCGATTGGGACCGCTTGCGTTTTACAATGGATGAAATGCTTTCGCGGGCTGTGAAAGAGGTTTTTGTAGCCCTATATAATGAAGGACTGATTTATAAAGGGAAATATATTATCAATTGGTGTCCGCGTTGCGTTACAGCTTTGGCAAATGATGAAGTAGAACATACAGAAGAAAACGGTCATCTTTGGTATATTCATTATCCTTTTCCTGAAGGGAATGGCTATGTAACAGTGGCAACAACCCGACCGGAAACAATGTTAGGAGATGTTGCTGTAGCCGTAAATCCCAAAGATGAACGCTACAGTTCGTTAATTGGCAAAGAGTTACTTCTGCCTTTAACGGATAGAAAGATACCGATAATAGCGGATGATTATGTAGATAGGGAATTTGGCACCGGCTGCGTAAAAGTTACTCCTGCTCACGATCCCAACGATTTTGAAATTGGGATCAGACATAATTTACCTCAGCTTTTGGTAATGGATGAAACCGGAATTATGAATGAAAATGCTGGAAAGGAATTTGAAGGTTTGGAGCGTTATGCCTGCCGGGAAAAAATTATACAAATGCTTACCGAACAATGCCTGTTGGAAAAAACGGAAACTCATCCTTATTCTGTAGGGCGTTGTTATCGCTGTGATACAGTTATTGAGCCCTATCTTTCCGATCAGTGGTTTGTGAAAATGGCTCCCTTAGCCGAAAAAGCTATAGAAGTTGTAGAAAAAGGAGAAATTAAGTTTCAGCCAGAACGCTGGACAAAGGTCTATATGCACTGGATGAATAATATTCGGGACTGGTGTATTTCAAGGCAAATTTGGTGGGGACATCGCATTCCTGTATATTATTGTGATAATTGTAACAATATGATTGTAGCCCAGGAAATGCCGGAGAAATGTCCTAAGTGCCAGGGAACTAAATTCACTCAGGATTCCGATGTATTAGACACTTGGTTTTCCAGTTGGTTATGGCCCTTTTCTACAATGGGTTGGCCTGATGAAACAGCTGATCTTAAATACTATCTTCCTACCAATGTATTAATTACAGCTCCGGAAATTATCTACCTGTGGGTTGCCAGAATGATTATGAGTACTCTCCATTTTATGGATAAAATTCCCTTTGATACTGTTTTGCTACATGGAACCGTGAGAGATGAAATAGGACGCAAAATGAGTAAGTCCTTAGGTAATTCTCCTGATCCGATTGATTTAATTAATAGCGTAGGAGCCGATGCTTTACGGTTCAGTATGATTTTTGGCACCCCCAAAGGTGCGGATGTCATTTTCAGTGAAAGCATTTTGGAAACAGGCCGTAATTTTGCCAATAAAATGTGGAATGCCTATAGATTTATTATGATGAATGCAGAAAATATTGAGGGATTGCCCCAAGATAATAAATTACAATTGGAACTTGCTGATAGATGGATAATTTCTCGTCTGCAGGAAGTAATAATGGAAGTGCGGGCACACTATGAAAATTTAAGGTTTAACGATGCTGCCAATGCAATCTTTAAATTTATGTGGGATGAATTTTGCAGCTGGTATATTGAACTGAGCAAAGACCGTTTAGACCCTTCTGCAGAAAAGGAAAGCAAATTAACTGCTAAATATATACTGCTTAATGTAATGCAACAGGGAATGCGTTTACTGCATCCAATTATGCCTTTTATTACAGAAGAAATTTGGCAGGGCATAAAAAATATCTTTCCCCTAAAAGAAGAAGCACTGATTATTGCTGCTTTCCCGGAGGCAGATGAAACGCTTATAGATAGCCATATTGATAATAATATGCGCTTCGTGCAAGAAAGCATTACTGCTATTCGGAACTTGCGTAAACAAATAAACCTGGCTCCCTCTCAGCAAATTGATATTGTTATCCGCTTTGCAGAAAGTTCTCAACAGGAACTCTTTGAAAATTATATGGCTTACTTCCAGCGCTTAGCAAAAGCGAAAACCCTTTCCGGAGGAGTGAATATTGCCAAGCCCAAAGCCGCAATTGCCTCTGTCGTTAGGAATATAGAGATATTTTTGCCCTTAAGCGGACTGGTAGATATAGATAGTGAAAAAAATCGCCTAGGAAAACAAATTGAGAAATTAACTAAAGAACTGAGCGGAATTCAGGCAAAACTGGCTAATCCCAATTTCCTGAATAACGCTAAAGAAGAAGTTGTTAATAAGGAAAAAGAGAAATTTACCGAAGTTAATACCAAGCTGGAACTGCTGCAACAATTACTGGAAGAACTGATGTAGACAGAGGACACTGTTTTTCCGTAATGTTAACCTCCCGACATCTTGACTTCTTGACCTCCCGACCTCTTGACTTCTTGACCTCACGACTTCTCGACCTCTTGACCTCCCGACTTCTTGCCTTTTTTCATTTCCCATCCAATTCCTATTACCAGAAGAACAACCGTTGCCAGGAGACCTGTTAAACTTAAAATCAAACTCAAGCGATAGGTCTCAGAGATAAATTTCATTTCCAGAGTATGTTTTCCTGGAGGAATAATAACTCCTCTCAAAATATGATTTGTGGGATATATTACTGTTTCTTTGCCGTCTATAAATGCCTTCCAGCCCGCAGGATAATAGATCTCAGAAAGAACTAAAAAAGCATTTTTATCGGTTGCCACCTCATATTTAACATTGTGCATATCAAAAAAAGTCTCTTGGGCATAGCAGCTATCCGGTTTAAAAACGCCTTCAATTTTACTTTCCACAATGGCTAAAGAGCGTGGATTAAAGTATGGGTCTCGCATTTTTTGCAGACGCACTTCCGTTTCCGGAATTACAGACAGCGAGTCAACAAACCAGGCACGCGGAAAAGCAGTTAAATTTTGATAGATATTGGCACCTGTGTAACTAGTAAAAACTGGTTTTATTTTGTTCAACAGAAAAGCGTAGGGCAACGAATCAGGATAGATAATGTATTTCGTAGAAAGCATATCCAGTAAAGGAGTGGGAATTTCTTTATTTCCTTTATTATAAACACCATTTAGATAACGATATAGTTCATTTTCATTTTTCTCGTCACCCTGAATAATTTTCCAGACATCGTCATAACGTTTTAGTTTAGCAGCACTGTAGCCATCAATAGTTTGATGATAATATGCCCATTCAGCTGCAGTTCTGAAATTACCCATATTATAAGGATAAATACGGAAATTATCTTTATCTGCCAGAAGGAATTCATCAAAATCCTGAGTTACAAAACGAGCTTCTCTTTCTTCTGCCGGATAGAGGTCTTTTAAGTGTTTTCCGGTGTATATATACAGGTCTATAAAAGTAACAAGGGTAATTAGTAGCACTAAAGCAACTTTCTTCAGTTTTTTAGCGCTGGCAAGATAACAAAATCCCAGAGAAACAGTTAACATCAGCAAGCTCAGAATTCCGCTTTTGTAAAGCAATCCAGGACGTAAACTTTTCAATTCTTCCAATTTAGCAAGGGCATTATATTTTTCGTATTGTGCTATTTCTGCAGCGTTTGTATATTGTAAATCTTGGAAAACACTTTGTCCTAAAATGAGAAAGAGGATAAAAAACACTCCGCTAACCCAGAAAGCAGTAAATAAGTTCTTCTGCCACTTGCTGTTATCTTCCAGTGAAGCAATTGTATCCAAACCCAAAGCTGCAAGAATAACAGCTATGAATTGAACCATAATCAAGGTCATAGAAGGCACGCGGAATTTATTGAACATCGGCAGATACTTAAAAAAGAAATTGGAAATTAAAGGAGTAAAACTGCCAAAACTGAACACTAAAAAAATAGCGGATGCAATCCAGAGAAATGTGGAAAGCGGTTTATGTTTGCCAAAAAGAGCCATCACCCCCAAAGCTAAAACCACTATACCAAAGTAATTATAAATTTGAGTGAAAGGCATTGCACCCCAATAGTTCTGATTTATGCCCCCAAAAAAATCAGGTATGATAAAGGAAATTATTTCTACAGGAGGAAAACTCCATTGCTGAGCATAACTTTTTTCCAGACCTGTTGTTCCACCTCGCATTGTGTAATGACTATATTCCCAAGTAGAAAGATAGGGATTCATCACAGCTAAGGCAGTTATAGCAAAAGCAATAATCAGCAACCCGGTCCAGTTGCCAAACTTTTTAAGTTGTTTATTTTTTACTGCTTCAACTAAACAATAAATCCAAAACATTCCTATAAACAGATAAAGGTAATAAGTTATTTGAGGATGATTTTCCCGTAGTTGCGTAATCAGAAAAGTTGCCAGCAAACCCAAATTCAATATATTTGGTTTTTCCTTTAAACGAAAGAGAGCCCAAACAACCCAGGGGATATACATTATAGCACGGAATTTTGTATTATGACCAATTTCCAATAAGCCGACCCAATGGCAGGAAAAAGTGAAAGCAATTGCCGCAAAAAAAGCAATCCAGGAGTCCATTTTCAATTGCCTTAAGAGTAAAAAGATACCCACTCCCCCTATAAAAAGCAGAAAAATACGCCAATTGATGATTTTATCGGTCAGTTTAGTTATGCTTTCCAGAAAGGGGTAACGATTGGGAAAATGAATCATATAAGCAGGCATTCCGGAAAACATATAAGGAGTCCACAATGCATTATCTTTATGTGTTGCATTATAATCAACTATGGCTTTTGCTGCACCCTGCCATTGAATTATGTCTGATGCCTGAGGTGCTTTTCCTTGATAGGCAACAGGAAAATAGATCAAACTGAGCAGGAGAAAAAGAATTATCACTAAAACCCAGGGAAGATGTTTGGCAAAAGCAGAGGGCTCTTTTTTCTTTTCTGTGATTTTAACGCTTTGGGTAGTTTTGGATGCTTTGCTGATATTTTGTCTTATTTTCTGATTGACATTTTTTCCAGACATAATATCCTCTATTTATAATAATTTTTTACATACCAAAATAAAAGCGGATATCGGTCAAGTAAAATTCCGCTATTACCTTATCTTAAGAGGATAAAACAATGATTTTTGCGTTTAACAAAAGAATCTATGGTTATGAATGCGATATCTATGGTCATTTAAATAATGCGAACTATCTGCAACTTTTAGAGGCAGCACGCAGTGAAGCGCTTTATGAAATGAACCTAGCGCAGTCCGATTTGCAGAAAAAAGGTATTCAGCTTTTTGTCCATTACGGGGAAATAAGTTTTATTAAAGCTATTGACCACGATGAAGTTATAACTGTTAAAACCTGTTTTACCGAAATAAACAGGATAAAAGGAAAATGGCATCAGGAAATTTATAACGCTACAAAAGAAATATGCTTTACAGCAGATATAACAATCGTTTTTGCCTCAGACGGAAAAGCAAAACGACTGCCCGTAGAAGTATTTGAACAATTACTGCCATATATTGAAACAAAATGAAGAATTATAAATGCAGAATGAATGCTGTGCATAGGAAAAATTATAGGTTTTTAGAGGGTTGAGAAAGTTGAGAAAGTTGAGAGGGTTTAAAGGGTTGAGGTGGCTCTAATAATGTAAATAATGAAAAACCCAAAAGGGCAACACAAATATAGTGAGGGGAGCTTAAGCCCCTGATAAAAAAGAATGATTGATAATAAATTATTTTTTTCTTTTCCGGTTCTAAAAGTTGTTAAAGGGAAACCCTAATAGTTTGATAACCGCCAATCTAGCTATCGTAACTATCTTTTCCCATATTATTTTATATATTCTTTCCTTTAAGCCAGTAATTCTTTTCGCTGTTCAATTTTAAGTCCGTTAAATAAATTTTTATAGTTACCATAAGCATACATTGAGTAATTATCAGGTAACTTACCATAATAGGAAGTAATATACCACGCAGCAGATTCTACCAAGTTTTTATCAGTGCCAACTCCTATATTATAACTTTGAGCGAAATAGAATTGTACCAAAGGATATTTATCAATTTCAGCAAGCTCTTTTAGATAGCTAAAACCTATAGTTTTTGCTTCTGCACTGTTGGAGGTCATTAAATAATAAGCAACATTCATCCTATTACCAATTGATTTGCTTTCATAGGCATTTTGGAATAATTCGTAAGCTTTATTTTTGTCTTTAGTTACCTATTTTCCATCTTAGATTGTTTCGTTATTACTTGAATTGCTTTAGCATTACCTACCCATTACGGATGCCATCCGTAATGGGTAAGCAATGAGTAGGTAATGCAATTAAGGAAGAGCTGATTTAGGGAAAGATTTTGCTTGACAAACAAGAGCATATAATTTTTAATGAGTTTATGTATAAAAACTGATATATAAAATCGGTTTCAGGAAAATAGTAACCGTTCAAGACGGAGAGAGATAGCTACATTGATAGCTATTTTTTTTGAGGTGAAGCGGATAGAAAGATTTGATAATTTTAAGCAAAATTTGATGAATTGATTGAGAGAAATAATAAAATAAAGTATTTAACCAGGTGGTTGATGTTCTCGTCAACTAATAATGAACGACGGGGATATCGTTCTTCCGGGTTTTGTGAACGACGGGGACGTCGTTCTTCCGGGTTTTGTGAACGACGAGGATGTCGTTCTTCCGGAAGGTTGACATCTTGTCAACCACGGTTAATTGAATGATTTGTTCTCGTAAAAGTTGGACCAAAAGTAATAAGGTAGTGGGAAATGAACGACGGGGACGTCGTTCTTCCGGGTTTTGTGAACGACGGGGACGTCGTTCTTCCGGGTTTTGTGAACGACGGGGACGTCGTTCTTCCGGAAAAAGAATGAGGTAAAAAGATGGAATTTTACAGATTACAGGTAGAAGAGATAGCCAGGAAGATTTGCCAGGAAATGCATCTTGCGGTGTATGACATTGAAGAGAAGATAACTGGCAAAGGGAGAATTATAACTGTCTATCTTACTAAGATTGGGGGAGTTACATTGGATGAATGTGCTGCTTTCAGTAATGCTTTAGGCAAGGAACTGGAGATTTTTGACCTCATTCCGGAACGCTATTTTCTGGAGGTTTCTTCCCCTGGACTGGAAAGACCGTTAAAGCTGAAAAGTCATTATGTTAGTGCTATAAATGAAAAAGTGGCAGTGCAATTTAATGAAGGGGAAGAAAAGAAATCCATTATGGGCACATTAACAGAGGTGAATCAGGATACGATAATTATAGATGATAGAGGTTCAGTTAAAGAGATTCCGTTTAAGTCCATAATTCGTGCTAAAACAGTATTTTTATCAATACCCAAGAGGAGAGATTAAACAATGAGTGCAAATATGCTTGATGCCCTGAATAAACTGGCAGCTATCAAACAGTTAGATAAGGATATGATTCAAAAAATCATTCTGGAAGCTGTAACTTCCACTCTGCAAAAGCGTTTGGAACCGGAAGCAGGTTTGCAGGTTTATATTGATGAATTTGCTGGTTGTGTGAAAGTTAAATTCAAAAGCTTGGTTGTGGAAAGAGAAGAAGGACTAGGTCAAATTTCTTTAACGGATGCCCGGAATATTTATAATCATAATGCTCAGCCGGGTGAATATATAGAAAAAACGCTGTCTTTATCTGAGTTTGAGCCAAAAATAGTGAAGACAGTCCAGAAAATAATTCAGGATAAAATCCGCCAGCTGGAAGATGATAAAATTCAGAATGACTTCAATAAACAGAAACATACAATTGTAACCGGAAAAATTAAAGCAATAGATGATTTTGGCGGTTATATTATTGATACCGGACACACGGATGCTTTATTGCCAGTGGAGGAACAGATTGAAAATGAATTCTATCGGGTAGGTGATAATATTAAGGCGTATGTAGTTAATATTAGAACTGGAAAAAATGGAGTTGTAATAATTCTTTCTCGTACCAATCCGGAATTTGTGAAGAAATTGTTTGAAACAGAAATTCCCGATATTTATAGCGGAGATATTAAAATCAGGAAAATTGTGCGCGAACCGGGAATCAGGACTAAGGTTGAACTGGAAACAGATAACCCGAAAATTGATCCAGTTGTTGCCTGTGTAGGACCTAAGGGAACCCGCATTGATTCTTTGCGTAAGGAATTACATGGTGAACAAATAGATATTGTTTTACACAGTGATGACCCAGAAAAGATGATTGAAAATGCCCTTGGTGTGGAAGGTATAAAAAGAGTAATTATTGAACGCAATCATTCTGCTAGCGTGATTTTGGACGAAGCAGACAAACTTATGGCAATAGGAAAACAGGGAAAAAATGTAAAACTCGCCGCTAAACTGGTGGGAATAAAAATAGATATTTATACAATGGCAGAATTTGAAGAAAAAATGGCAAAAGAAAGGAGAACCATTAGTCATATAACTGAACTGGATGGAGTTACTCCTAAAATTGCAGAAACCTTGAAACAAGCCGGTTATACAAGTGTTCAGGATGTCTATATGGCTTCCCTAGAAGAGCTTTGTAACCTTGAAGGAATGGGGCAAAAAACAGCTGAACGCCTCAAAGAAGCAGCGAAGTATTTCTGATGCCTAATAAAAACAGTAAAGCTGAACACATTCCTCTCCGCACTTGTGTAGTGTGTAAGAAAAAGGTTGACCAGAAACAACTGCTCAATTTCTTTCTCACCGAAAGCGGAATTGTGTTTGATTGTAACAGAAGAATACAAGTGCGCAAATTTTATTTGTGCCCTTCTGCTGATTGTTTTAAAGGACTAACTAAATGGCGGAAAGGTTATCAGAAAAGGAAAATAAAATGAATCCCAGGATTCTTACTCTGATGCAATTTGCCAGGAAAGCAGGCAAACTTGTTTCCGGTTTTAATGCCTGTGAAAGAGCTATAGGTAACAAGGATATTTTTCTGTTGATTCTGGCAATGGATAGTTCTGAGCGCACCAGAGAAAAGATGAAAAAAATAGCTGCGAATGCTGATATTTCATCCTCTGTTATTGAAACCGGAAGTCAACAGGAAATCAGTTCTGCTTTGGGTTTGCCTTTAACTGGTGTATTTGGTATAAAAGATAAAAATTTTGCCGGTAAAATTATGGAATATTGGCTCTCTGAAACAGAGAGGAGGAAACATTGACGATTAGAGTTCATGAATTAGCCAAAGAGCTGAAAATCAGCACAATGGCTTTAAAGAAACATCTCACCGATTTAGGGGTGAATGTTAAAAGCCATATGAGCTTGATTGAGGACGAGGTTGCAGATAAAATACGCAAAAAATATAAAGAACAAGTAGACGCAGAAAAACAAGCGGAAAGAGATCGGAAGCGTCTAATAGAAATGCGTCAGGCCGCTAAAGCTCAGAAAACAACTCAGGAAATAGAAACCAAAAAGAAAGAGGAAATAGTTCCTCCTGTTGCAGAACAGGTTGAAGAAGTTCCTAAAAAAGAAGAACCCAAACCGGTAAAAGAACCGGAAAAGAAAACGGTAAAACCAGTTATAGAAAAACCGATAGAAGAAAAACCAAAGGAAAAACCGCCTAAACCAACTCCCGAAAAACACAAAATTGCTCCTCAACCAAAACCCCAAATTGCTCCTTCCAAAACAGCAGCTCCTGCAAAACCGGAATATCGTAAAAAACAAGAACTAGCAGCTCCTGCTAAAAAACCTGAACTTATTCCTCACCCTCCGGAAATTAAAAAAGAAGAGAAAAAATTCGGTAAAACAAAAATCAGTCACGAAGAACTGGGCGAAAAGAGTAAACATAAGAAAGCTATAATTTCCAGCTCCAAGAAAGCTAAACAAAAACTGATTGAGACCATTGAGATTGATGAAGCGGAAATTTCCCGGAATATAAAGAAAACCCTCCAAAAAAGCTCCAAGCGGAAAAAATATCATCGGGAAGCTCAATATGTAGAAGATCGTAGTGATGAAATCGTAATCAGGGAATTTACCTCGGTTAGTGAGCTGGCTAAAATTATGAATGTTTCCCCTTCTGATATCATCTCCAAGTTCTTTATGATGGGTCAATTGGTAACAATGAACCAACGCCTGGACAGGGACTCTCTGGAAATGATTTGTGATGAATTCAAGGTTGATTACCGTTTTGAAGATGAATACGGAATGGATATTATAGACAGAGAACGCGAACAATATACCAATGTAGAAGAAAAACCTCGTCCTCCTGTGGTAACTATTATGGGTCATGTGGATCATGGCAAAACCTCTATTTTAGATTATATCCGGAACACAAATGTAGTTGCCGGTGAATCCGGGAATATAACACAACACATTGGAGCATATCAGATTGAAATAAATAAACATAAGATCACTTTTTTAGATACTCCAGGTCATGAAGCTTTTACAGCTATGCGTGCACGCGGAGCCAATGTTACAGACATTGCCGTTATTGTAATATCTGCTACAGAAGGTGTTAAAGCCCAAACAAAAGAAGCTATTGATCACGCTAAAGCAGCCGGGGTCTCTATGATTATTGCCATTAACAAAGTTGACCTTCCCGAAGCCAATGTAGATAAAGTTATAGCTCAATTGATGGAAATTGGAGTTTACCCTGAACAATATGGAGGAGATATTCCCTGGTGCAGAACATCTGTTGTAACTGGAGAAGGTATCTTAAATCTGATTGAATTGATTCTCTTAACGGCAGAAATACTAGAATTGAAAGCCAAACACGATGTTCCTGCTTCGGCAGTAGTTATTGAAGCAGGAATGGATGCCCGAATGGGTCCTTTTGCTACTATTTTGATTCAAGAAGGAACTCTGCGTAAAGGAGATATTGTTGTTTGTGGTGCTGTGCATGGTAGAATTCGCAAAATGGAAAATGAGCGCGGTGCAGAAATAAAAGTTATGTACCCTTCTGATGTAGCAAGAGTTTATGGTCTTTCGGATACCCCCAAAGCTGGAGATATACTTAATCAGGTAGATAGTGAAAAAACCGCCCGGAATATTAGTTCTGAACGTCTACAGATACGATTGGAGCGGGAAAAATACCAGAATAAGAGTTCTCTGCAGAATATTTTTGCCCGCATTCAAGAAGAGCAGATAAATACACTAAATATTATTCTTAAAACCGATACAGATGGTTCTGCAGAAGCATTGGCGGATAGTTTTCAAAAGCTTTCCAACAAAGAAGTAAGCGTTAATATTATTCATAAAAGTGTAGGTGGAATCAGTGAAGCAGATGTTTCTTTAGCTGCTGCCTCAGATGCCATCATAATTGGATTCCATGTGCGTCCTTCACATCAAGCACTTAAACTTGCTGAAGACGAAGGAGTGCAAATTAAACTTTATCAGGTTATTTATGATGCTATTGATGACCTGCATAATGCATTGGAAGGAATGCTGAAGCCAAAATATGAAGAACAGGTGATTGGTAGCGCAATCGTAAAACAGGTGTTCAAAATTAAAAAAGTGGGAACTATAGCCGGATGCCAGGTTGATAAAGGAGTTATTCAGGTAAATTGTAAAGCCCGTCTTTACAGAAATGATGTATTAGTAACGGAAGATACTGTAAGCTCCTTGAAACATTATACAGATGATGTTAAAGAAGTCCGAGCCGGTTCAGAATGTGGATTAACCTTAGCCAGCTTTTCTGATATTAAGGAAGGCGATGTATTGGAAGCATATATCGTTAATGAGGTTAATAATAAACTAGAGTGAAAAACTATCGTATTCCCCGCTTACAGGCAGAATTGAAGAAACTCTTCAATATTGCTATTTCCCAAAAATTGGATGATCCCAAACTGGCTTGGGTACAAATAACCGATGTAGTTATCTCTAGGGACTTACACTATGCCAAGCTATATTTTTCGCATTATAATAACCCCGCCAGTCATGACCAGATCAGAGAAATCCTGATTAAGTCATCCGGCTTTTTAAAAAAACAAATAGCAGGAGCACAAATTATGAGAACTATCCCCGAATTATCTTTCTACTACGATGACACAGAAGATCGTGCCGCGAAAGTAGATACACTGCTTGCATCGCTCAAAGATGATTTTGACGACGATGATGAGGAAGACCAGGATATTGATATTGACGATATACTGGATGATGATGACTTCTTTGATTATGATGAAGAGGACGACGAAGAGGATTACGACGATTACGAAGACGAAGAAGAGGATGAGGAAGAGGAATAATTACCTTATTTCTCACTAACGGACAATAATATAATAAGGAAGAATCGCCCTTAGTGGCGATTCTTTCTTTGGTAAAATCGTGCAAAATATTAGAAACGAATTACTGGAACTTATTTCCAAAGCGGAAAATATATTACTAACAACTCATATTAGTCCTGATGGGGATGGTTATTGTTCAGCTCTTGCCCTGCAAAGGATTATTTCCTTTTTAGGTAAAAGTTCTTTACTGGTAACTGATAATGATGACCTGAGTCGTTATAACTATCTGCAGGATGGAAAAATTCAGGAAAAGCGTTTTAGTGCGTTACAGGAAGAAGAACAGACCTTTGCTTTGGCAATTATTTTAGATTGTAATTCTTATGATAGATTAGGTGAAAGACGAGTTCTAATAGATAAAACCAAAAAGATTATTGTGCTGGATCACCACGAAACAGAAAATGGTTTAATAAAAGCTGAGCTTAGTTATATTGAGACCTCTTTTGCCTGTGTAGGAGAAATTATCTTTTCCCTGCTGGAAACGGAAATTAACAAAATGCCTTTTTCTGACCGTTTATTTGTGTGCAATTGCCTTTATACCACTATTTTGAACGATACTAACAACTTTACCAATTCCAATACGGATAGGGATGTTTTTATTTTTGCCTCAAAATTGGTAAATTTAGGAGTAAGACCTAATGAACAATATCGGAATTTCTTTCTGAATCATTCCCCTGAGGAAATGCGTTATATAGGTGAAACCCTTTCCACAATTGAATTGCATTACCAGCGCAAAATACTGATTATGCATTCAACCCTGGCAATGAGCAAAGAAAATAATATTGATCCTGAAAGCATTATAAATGCAACGCGTTGGGTGCAAGGAGTAACAGGAATTGAGGTAATAATTTACTTAAGAGAAGAAAAAGAACAGGTATATAAAATCAGTTTGCGCTCTGAGACAATAGATGTGAATAGAATTGCTGTGCGTTATAGAGGAGGAGGTCACAAACAGGCAGCCGGATGTTATTTTTATGGAACTCGGGAAGAAGCAAAAGACAAATTGTTAAAGGATGTTATTAGTGCCCTTGAAATCCATAACGGATAAGGCATTTCTGGCTATAGATAAGCCCCCGGGAATAACTTCCTTTACAGTTATCAGGTATTTGCGTAAAATAACCGGAATCAAAAAAATCGGGCATACCGGAACGCTTGATCCTTTTGCTACGGGTTTACTGATTTGCTGTTTGGGTTCTTATACCCGTTTGGCAGGTTTATTGGAAGAAAAAGACAAGACCTACTTTGCCAGGATGAAATTGGGAATAAAAACAGCTACAGGCGATCCGGAAGGAGATATTATCCAAACAGCTCCAGTTCCTGCATTTGTTAATAAACTTGATGTCTTGGCGGGTAAAGCAGAACAATTGACTGAACTTCCTGTTCCCCTTTATTCAGCTGTAAAAATTAACGGGAAAAGAGCTTATGAACTTGCCCGCAAAGGTAAAAAGTTTAATTTGCCTGAGCGTCCCCTCCAAATCAGAGAATTTGAGTTTTTGCCTTTGGAACCGAATAAATCTGATGAACTAAGCTATCGTTGCAAAGTTAGCAAAGGAACTTATATCCGGGCTTTAAGTGAATGGCTGGCAGAACAATTAAACACAATTGCCTGCACCACATTTCTACTCAGAGAAAGCATTGGTAATATAACTTTACAGGATGCAGTTTCCTTAGATGATTTGTCTCCGGATAACTGGTTTCGCTATCAGCTTAGCTACAAGCAGATATTTCCTGATTATGCCTATTTAAAGCTGAAGACAGATGACTTTGCCAAAGTGATGAATGGTATGGATATAGCGGTTTCTAATGGGACTAACGATAAGTATCTTTTGCTTAAAGAAGAAAAAATCTGCGCTGTAGCAAAAAGAATGAATAACCTTATTCACCCGGTCATTGTGCTAAAATGATAAGAAATAATGTATTCCTGAAGAACGATGTCCCCGTCGTTCTCTGTTTCCGGATGAACGACGTCCCCGTCGTTCTCTGTTTACATAATTATAACATATCTGATAACTTCTACAGTAACGCAACAATGAATTTTATGTGGTTGACTGGGACATCAACATTCCGGGGTTTTTTGTTGACGGGGACTTCAACATTCCGGGGTCTTTTGTTGACGGGGACATCAACATTCCGGGGTTTTTTGTTGATGGGGATGTCAACCTTCCGGTGGCAAAAATGAATAATAATTCCGTTTTAACTATTGGCACTTTTGATGGTTTACATTTGGGTCACCAGAAAGTGCTTAAAAAAGTTGTAGAAATAGCTATAGAAGAGGGTCTGCAGAGTGTAGTTATCAGTTATAAAGATCATCCTGCTTTTGTGTTAAAAATGCATCCTATGCCCAAAATGCTTTGCCCGGCAGAAATCAAACAACGGGAAATGAAGAAATTAGGTATAGAGAGAATTGAGCTCTTGGATTTTACTTTAGAGCTGGCAAAAACACCGCCCTTAAAGTTTTTGAAGGACTTTATAATTCCCCGGTTTCACCCCAAAGTTATTGTTATGGGTTACGATTCTCATTTTGGACACTTGCGTCAAGGCAACTTTGAATTCCTTTGCAGGCATTCTGAAGAACTGGGTTATCGTGTAGAATATGTAGAGCCCTTACTCTTTGAAGGTGAACCAATTAGCAGTAGCAGTATCAGGGATTTACTGCTCAGCGGTAAAATTGAAGCAGCTAATTTTTTGTTAGGAAGACCTTATCGTTTGATAGGCAATGTGGGACACAGCAATTCCCAAGGCAGAAAACTTGGCTTTCCTACAGCTAATTTGAATTTGCTTTGTCCGCATCAGCTTGTTCCCAAAAGCGGAATTTACCTATCTAAAGTGTTTTTGCAGGAAAATGTATTTTTCGGATTGACAAATATCGGTTGCAGTCCAACAGTGAAAAAAACGGGAATTATAGAAATTGAGACCCATATTCTTGATTTTCAGGGTGACCTGTATGGTCAAAGTATGGAACTGGAATTACTCCGTTATTTGAGAGAGGAAAAGATGTTTAAGAGCGTTGATGAGCTTAAAGAAGCCATCCAAAATGACATTGCCTTAGCGCACATTATGCTAAAGGAATTTTCTCAATGATATATCTTATTTGGGGACTGCTGAATGCTGTTTCGGCAGATAAGTAAAATGCGGAAAGACAATAAAGCTTCTTTTTCTATGGTAAAGAGGATGTCGCCATTCCATATAGCCATCTTTTGGGGATTGTTGCTACCTGTATTTTTTTATGCTATTTCACCTCTGCAAGTAGTTCCGGGCAGTGGAAATAAAGATATGGAAGATAGTAAATTATATCATTTTCGCTATCATAATTTGGTTGATGACTATCATCTTTCAGGACCAAAAACCTGGGCAGTGCGTTTTAATTTCAAAGATGCTTATCCTTTAGCTGATTCTGCCTCTTTTACTGTGAACAGTTTTAAAATTTATTCACCCTATCCCAATCTAGAAATGAGAGTTTCTTTATGGAATGAACAGTATGGAGGAAACAACGCATTAAACTATTTTCCCGGGACTATCATTGCTGGTGGTAACTGGCAAAATGTTACTTTTTCTACAAGTCCTGCCACTATTACTTTTCCTGAAATTCAAAATCCCTTGCAGATTATTTGGCTGGTAATGGATTTTACATTGCCCTTAGCAGATAAATATATGAGTGCTTCGGAAGGAAGTGGGAAAAACAGTTTTTATTACAATACTACTGTTCAGGGTAATGAATTTTGGCAAAGTTTGTTTACTGCCGGTTTTGGATGTGAATTACGGGTAAGTGCAATTGGAGATTTTAATTTATTGCATACCGATTTGGAATTGTTGAGTTTTTCTCTTCCGGAGAATATTTTACCTGGTTCTACCGTTTATCCTTCAGTAACTGTCTATAATCATAGTCCCTATCCTGTAAATGACACTCTGGAAGTAAATTTTTCCGATCCTTTACAAGAACTGAATCAGACCCTGCAAATTCCTTTATTGAATATAAATCCCCGGGATTCTCTTTTTACGATAAGTTCGGATAGCATTTCTTTCGGCAGGGAGCCAAGCCAGGTAAAAGTAACTCTTGCTTTCAAAAATCATCCTAATATCATTCTTTCTACCCGCTATTATAATGTTTTTGGGGAGACAGGAAGTTCTCATCTGGTGGAATATTTCCGGCGTTACACTTTTGGCATTTCTGATATTCCTCAAGAGGCATCTGGGGTTCATCATCTGCTCTATTTTCCTAATATGGCAGATAATCTTTCCAATTTATTCGCAGTGCAGAGGTTCAATTTCTATCAGTTCAATTCTTTACCAAAAACTGTTGTGGATGGCTATAAAAAATTTCATCTGCAGATTGAAGCCAATTCTGAAGAACTTGTTTCCGCTATTTCAGTCGCACAGGCAAAAAGGAGCTTTATTTCTCGCAGTAGCTGTAATATTATTATGCCCGATCCAGAAACACCTGAAAATCTAATGTTGAATATAAAACTCTATAATGATAGAACCACTTTATTTGAATGGACGGCAAATTCTGCTCTCAATCCCAAGTTTTTTGCCGGTATTTTTGAAGAAAATGAGTTTGAGGGAGGAGCTTTCTTTTCTCTGAAAAAGTGGCTTGTATTCAATGAGTCCTTCAGTGGAACTCTCAATATACGGGATAGTGTTGAAATGGAAATAATTTTGAATACTTCAGACCTGGACCCTGTAAAGGCATACAGAATTTATTACTGGTTGCAGAATCCTATCAATAGCGGGGGTCAGATATATTATGCTCAAAATGTTTCCTTAGAGCAAAACTGGATGGTTTCCAATTCTGATGAATGTATACCTCATCCTGTTATATCCGTTTATCCCAATCCTCTTGTAAAAGGAACTGCTATAAAAATATCCTCTTCTGTTATTCCAGCAGTTTTTACGATTTATAATATTAAGGGACAAAAGGTCTTCACTACAGCTAAGGTCTTTAGCGAAATATCCATTCCTGCCGATATTTTTCCTGCTTCCGGCATATATTTCCTGCGTTGTGAAACCCAAGATAGAGGCAAAACCCATAAACTAACCCAAAAAATAAGTATAATAAAGTGATGTAAAATTATGGCAGAACATATTTCCATAGCCGATATGCACCAAAAGGTAAATCAGGAAATCAGCGGCTTATATCTGGTAGCGGAAAAAGAACTCCGCGAAGGGAAAAATGACCTCTATTTGCGTTTAAAACTGCAAGATAAAACAGGAACCATTTCTGCCAATGTGTGGAAGGATGCAGTTAAGCATTCAGACCAGTTTGATGCCGGCGATATTATCAGCATTCAAGGCACGGTTGTAAATTACAAAGGGCAGATTCAACTTTCTATATCCAAACTGCGTTTTGCCGATAAATCCGAATATAATATAGAGGATTATCTAACCCGCAGTAAAATTGATCCGGAAGTTCTTGGCGACCGTTTTTTTGAGTTTGTAGATAAAGTGCAACAGCCCTATCTGAATAAATTGCTGCATCTTATTTTTGATGATAAGGAGTTCTTTAGTCAATTTTTAAAGGCACCGGCAGCGAAAAACTGGCATCATAATTACATTAACGGACTTATTGAGCATACAGTTTCAGTTGCTGCTTTATGTGAATTTGCTGCAACTTTGTATCCCCTGAATTACGATTTGCTGATAAGCGGAGCTTTATTACACGATGTTGCCAAAGTTCAGGAATATGACATCCGCAGAAATATTGATTTTACGGATGCAGGACGTCTGATTGGGCATTTAGCTCTTTCCGATCAAATTGTTTGTGAAAATGCCTCTAAAATTTCAGGTTTTCCCGATGATTTGTTACTTCATTTGCGTCATTTGATTCTATCTCATCATGGAGAATACGAAAAAGCCGCCGTGCGTTTACCTCAAACCCTTGAAGCAATTGTTTTACACCACTGTGATAATCTGGATGCTCAGGCAACAGGTGTGGCACAATTAATTGCTGCAATTCCACAAAATGCTGTCTGGAGCGAATATGACAAACTGAATAACCGTTATTATAAAATTTACAGACCTGTTTAGAACTTATGTTTCAGACCATTATTATTGCCAGTGGCAGTAAAGGTAATTGCGTTTTAATTCAAACTGAAAATACCGCTCTTCTTTTGGATGCAGGAATAAGTATGCAAAGAATTATGGAATGTTTGGAATCATTTCATATAAAACCGGCTAAAATAAACGGCATTCTCGTAAGCCATGAACATTCAGATCATATCAAAAGTGTAGGAGCCGTTTCCCGTAAACTGAAAATTCCCGTTTACCTTAACAGACCTACTCTTTCTTCTTGTGCAGAGCGTTTAGGGGATGTGCAGGACAGAATAGTTCTTTTTAACACGGGTAGTAGTTTTACCATTAGAGATATTATTGTGGAACCTTTTTCTTCTACTCATGATGCCGCCGAGAGCTGTAATTTCGTTTTTTATCCTGTTTTTGAACCTAAACGCAAATTGGGAGTGGCTACAGACCTGGGCTATCCAACTCAATTATGCTTGCTAAAATTGAGCGGAGTAAGTACTTTAATTCTGGAAAGTAACCACGATGAAAAAATGCTTATGGAAGGACCCTACGACTGGAAACTAAAACAACGTATTCGCAGTGTGCAAGGACATCTTTCTAATGTGCAAGCAGTGGGCTTAATTTCTGCCCTTATTCATCCCGGTTTGAAAAACCTTGTTCTGGCACATTTAAGCGAAATAAATAATCTTCCTTCGCTGGCAGAAAAAACAATGCAGGATTATCTGGATAGCATCCGCAGTGATATAAAACTTTTTGTTGCGGAACAAAACCATCCTACTCCTCCGATAGAAATTTAGACTGTTCCTCCTCTTTGAGTTAAAATCGGCTTTTCTCAAGCCATTGCTCTCATTTCTTTATTGTTGATAGCTATCAACCTCTTTTCTCATTTGCGGTTGCCTTCTGCCGATTTTGCCTCAAAGAAGTGGTCCATTTACGGTTGCCTTCTGCCGATTTTGACTCAAAGAAGTGGTCCATTTACGGTTGCCTTCTGCCGATTTTGACTCAAAGAAGTGGTCCATTTTTCCCATTTAAAAGGCATAAATATTTTCCTGTCTGATGTGGATATCTGCGAAAACAGCAATCCTGATATTTTTATACAATATAACTGCTACCCAATAATAAGAAACAATATTAATAGAGAAAAGGAGTTGGCGAAGAAAGAATTTGCCTTAATCTTATTTTCTTACTGCCTGTCTATTATTGAGAGCGTCTAAAATTATAAATTTACTTTATGCGGCAATAACTTAGCTTGCAATTTACGAGACCTTTACCTTTTTTTAGACAGTGAATTATTTCCTGCTAAGTTGAATCTTTTATGCTGCATTAACATTTCTTTAACTACTCCTTAACAAAGTTAAAGAATCGTTAAAGAGTCGTTAAAGAGTCGTTAAAGAAATGACTAGGCAACAGGCAGTTAGACAAAAGCTACAAAGTAGTTTTATAAATCAAGATAATGAACGGAGTATAGCTTCTGTCTTCTGATTTCCTTCAGGAAAAAGCTGCGTCTATTATATGTTTATGAACTACGGAACTATCGGGTAAAGGATCTTTTACCCTCTCAATTTTTTCTCATATCTGAGCCTCAAGACATTACTTTCTTCGCCCTATAGTAACCCTCCAAATTTTTTATTATCATCGGATAATATAATCATTATTTATGGCTTATAAATAATAATGTTGTATAAACTGGGAAGAAAAACTGCAATGCAATCAACAGAAAAAGGTTTTTTCAGCAGCTCTTCGTTTTATCCGCTGACGACGGTTTCATTGGGTTAACAATATGGATTTAATATTACATTAGATTATTAGGGTCAATATCTATCTGCTTACGGATATTGGAAGGGCAATTATAAACGCTATTAAATAATTTGATTGCACCTTGCAAAACTTTCACAGTTTGGGCTTTAAAGATCAGATGATAGCGATAATAAGAACTGATTTTACTGAAAGGTGCTGTTGAAGGGCCTAGTAAAAATAATTGAGGTGCAGGAAATTGCCTATGCAGAATGTACAGAACTTCTTTCACATTGCTTATTTCTTTTTTTAGTGTCTCCAAATCAGTGCTCTGAAACAAAATTCTGGCTAAGCGATAATAAGGCGGGTAATAGAGCTTTTTGCGGTAGCCAAGTTCTTCTGTCGCAAAACGAATATAGTTTTGTTGACTGGCTGATTCAATAGCATAATGCTGGGGATTATAGGTTTGAATAATAACATCGCCTGTTTTATTTCTGCGTCCTGAGCGTCCTGCAACCTGTGTAATCAATTGAAAAGTTCTTTCTGCTGCTCTAAAATCGGGTAAATTTAAGGAAATATCTGCCATCACTATGCCAACCAAAGTTACCAGAGGAAAATCCAAACCCTTGGAAATCATCTGTGTTCCCAGTAATATATCCACTTCTCTGTTTTTCATCCGGTTATACATTGATTTATAAGTATCCCTTTGGCGTGCTGAATCTGAATCCATTCTTAAGATTTTTGCCTCCGGAAACAGGATTTTTAAGTTCTGCTCAATTCTTTGAGTTCCCGGAGCTCCATAGGCAAAAGAATAAGAACCGCAATGAGGACATTTACGCGGACTGGGAATTGTGTTTCCGCAATAGTGACATTGCATTTCTTCGCGGTCACGATGATAACTCATACTAATTTCACAATTCTTACAGGTTATTAGTTTTCCACATTTCAGGCATTGCATAAAAGATGAATATCCCCTGCGATTTTGAAACAGGATAACCTGCTCTTTTCTTTGGAGGCGTTTATCTATTGCTTCCAAAAGAGGAGCGGAAATTAAACTGTGTTCATATTCATCTCTTAAATCAATAACTTGCACATTGGGTAGGCAATAATCTAAGGGGCGACTTTCAATTTTTTGTAATTTATATTTTCCGTTTAAAGCATTATACCAGGATTCCAAAGCTGGTGTGGCACTGCCTAAAACTACTTGTGCATTTTGAATTTGAGCTCTAACGATAGCTAAATCCCTGCCTTGATAACGAGGTGCGCTTTCCTGTTTGTAAGTTCCCTCATGTTCTTCATCTACAATAATTAAGCCCAAATTCGGTAAAGGGGCAAAAACGGCACTGCGCGCTCCGATAACAATTCTTTTTTCACCGCTTTTTATTTTCTGCCATTGGATTAAACGGTCTTTTTCAGTCAGCTGACTATGCTGAATAGCCAGTATTTGTCCAAAATTACTTTGAAACCGATCTACCATTTGAGGAGTGAGAGCAATTTCCGGAATCAGAAAAATAACGGTTTTATCTGCAGCCAGATAATGTCTGATAAGCTCAATATAGACCTCTGTTTTACCACTGCCGGTAATGCCATACAACAAATTAACATTAAAATTGCCAAAGCTCTCTATTATATCTTTTATGGCTTCAACTTGGGCATAGTTGAGTTCAATTTGTTTTAGGGGTGAAGAATTTTCAAAAGAAAGGGACTCGGGATCAAAGTGGCGTGGTTCTATTTTGATAAAACCTTTTTTAACTAATGCTTTAATTGCACTGTAAGAGATTGTAGAACTTATATTGGACATTGGAAAAGAGGGCTCTTCCTGCTTGATTCTTTCTAATGCCTCTCGCTGTTTTAAAGGTAGTTTATCTTCTTCTAAAGTCGGTTCTAAACGAATAATAAAATTTACTGTGCGGGGTTTATCTTTATGATTTAATTTTCTCTCTATTTTCAGCAATCCCAGTTCTTCACCTTCCTCTATTCTTTTATAGAGGGGATATGCAGTCAGCTCTTTACGCAGTGTTTTAAGAACAGGATTTTCACTTTTATCTATGGCCTTTTTTAAGGGTATAAAAGATTCCGGAACGGTCTGTGAAAGCCAAATAACATTTGCCTCCATTTCAGGCAGTAAACGCGCAGGCAACATAGCGAAAAGTGCCTTGCCAACAGAACAATGGTAGTAATCAGCCATCCAGTGACCTAATTTCATTAATTCCGGTGATAGTACAGGAATTGTATCCAATATCTCTATAACTGCTTTATATCTAATATCTTTACCCTCTTCGGGCAAGGTCTTTTTCCCGCAAATTCCTGTCCATAAACGCCCCGAAAGATTTACTATTACTCTTGCTCCTTCCACAATTTCTGCGGGTGAACAATAAACCAGTTCCTTGGGTATTTCCAAAGGTAGATGAATTACATAATAATACATAAAACGAAGCTTTTGCTTTGCTCAAGCTTGTCAACTATAAAAAAGGTCTTGGGGTCTTGGGGTCTTGAGGGCTTGAGGTCTTGAGGTCTTGAGGTCTTGAGGTCTTGGGGTCTTGGGGTCTTGAGGGCTTGGGGTCTTGGGGTCTTGAGGGCTTGAGGTCTTGAGGTCTTGGGGTCTTGGGGTCTTGGGGTCTTGAGGGCTTGGGGTCTTGGGGTCTTGGGGTCTTGAGGGCTTGGGGTCTTGGGGTCTTGAGGGTTGAAGGTTAAACAAAAATAATATGGTTACAGGAG
>Ga0265297_10001154_pt1 | contig 64686 bp, 63 predicted proteins | sample Munlanlwell13791_FD_192502 | JGI IMG/M metagenome (GOLD analysis project Ga0265297, IMG submission 192502) | Leachate microbial communities from a municipal landfill in Southern Ontario, Canada - Leachate well 137-91 | ecosystem: Engineered > Solid waste > Landfill > Unclassified | place... | reverse complement strand
GGAAACGTGGTCTATGGCGTTGAGGAAATCACAGTGAGGGAACTGACCGGCGCCGACAAGAGAAACCCTACGATGAACCTGCCGTGTCGCACAGTTTTCAATGCAGGTCAGAAGCCCATCAGGGTAGTGGGCCCCATTCCGGAAATGGAAAACGAACTACTCGCTACCATAAGGGCCTACTGGAAACGATGAGGGTGTTGAGGTTTAGCGAACAGTGGACACAAAGGACTTGTTTAAGGAAATTGATCAAATGACAAAAAAGATCTTTATCCGTAGTTTTGGGTGGCCGTTGGTGCAAGTACCGAGAGATGATTTTGGGCATTCTAAAGGGGTTAAGTGATTTGGAGTGAGGGAGTTACGCTAAATTGAGTTGAAAATCAGAAATTGTTGCAATGTGCAACAATAGGAAACAATGTTGTATAATGTGCAGAGGGTTGTAAGAAAGGTAACAAAGCATGGCATGTATTTACTGCTTAAAAAGCGAAAAAGATGTTTCATCCAGAAAAACAGAACATGTATTGCCTCAATCATCTGGTGTATTTGAAAACAATTTTGCCCTAAACGGTATCGTGTGCGATTTCTGTAATAAATATTTTGGTGACAACCTTGAACTTTATTTAGCACGAGGAACTTTAGAAGGCAGTTTTAGATTTGAACATAGAATAAAAGATTCTAAAGAATTCAAATCACTTGGCAAAAGGGACTTGATTGTTATTAAAGTTGACGAAGGTCCCTTTAAGGGTGCCTATGCATATAAAGCTTATCCTGAAGAAGATTTGGAATTGGGTACAGAGGGGCCCGATGGGTCAGGAAAAAATGAGTAATAAAGAAGAAATAGAACAATTTAGTAATTATTTTGTTAAAGAGATCGAAGAAATTAAATCTTTAAAGAATGTCATCGCTCAGAAGGTCTTGTATACGTCAATCATCGATACTCTTGGCCGTGTGCGATTTCCTAAAGGAGACAATCGAAAACGTATTGTGAAGTTTGTTGATCAATTCTCTGATTGGGCAGATAAGACGCGAGTAAGTCTTCCTCAGCTCGATTTAATGCTTAATTATATATTATCAGATCAGGAAAAAGAGAGCAGTCAATTATTACAACATGTTAGGGAAAAACTAAGCAGCTGGCAAGATGGCCGCATTTATCGATCTGATGTGGATGTAGAATTTAATGAAATAGTCAAATTATCTAATCCGAAAGAGAGAAAAGTCGTGCACTATGCGATGTATTTAGAATTATTTTTTGCTTATAGACATAAAATGGTTCATGAATTCAGGGAACCTGGTTATGGCATGGAAATGAGTAGCGATGGAAGCGTGCCTTATTACCATAGCTATACAAGTAAATCATGGCAACTGGTTTTTCCAGTTGGCATTTTTCAAAATATTTGCCTGAGATGTTTGGAAAATTTAAAAAAATTTCTTATTGAACAAGACCAGAATCCCTATAATTCTTTTGAGTTCGGGGATATGTGGATAGAAAGAGATAAATTAACTTCTAATATTCAATATGTAATTAGGGATTGCCAACAGCTAAATATCAATTTCTATAGACGTCTTGACGAAAGCTTCCTTTGGAATAAAGCGATAACGTTACATTCGGTTGCTGAAAATTGTGATAAATTTTTTGAGATATCAGAAATTAAAACCGAGAACGATAATGATAGGAAAAAATATATTGAAGCACTTAATGCAGAATTGCATTTTACCGAATCGCATCAGACCGAAGGTTTATTTGCTTTAATGTTTGCTGCCTTCCAGGAGTTGCCACATTGGTTATATTTGACTGTGTATCAGACTAAAGAGATAAAGGATGGGATACTCAAATTTATCGAAGGCGATGTCAAAAGCTTAACTCAAGGGTTATTAAATACCCAAAAAGAACTTGTCCAATATTCAGTTTATGCCAATTTTAAACCAACAGACCAAGAAAAGGCTAAAAATTGGGATAGGAACCTGGATAATTTAGTCTGGTTGTTAAAGCGCATTGGAAAAAAGTATCTTGAGGCTAGTGAATATAATGCTTATAAACATGGCTTACGGGTTTTTACCGGAGAATCCGCTATTTTTATATCACCCGATAGCAAGCCAGAGCAAAAGACTTGTCTTGGACATTCGAAGGACTCTTTAAGCTATCTGGAGTTAAAAGATATTGGAGAAGGAGGATTAACAGTTAGGGAAGTTACAAAGCATTTTAACCCGACCGAAAGTTTAAATTACCTATATACTATGCAACGGATTTTAGACACAATTAAAAACACAAGATTAGAGAAATTAACAAGAAAAAAAGGAGGCGTTCAATTAAATACCTTCTTCGAAATTGATCAATCTGAATTAAATAAACTATCAACCAAAACCGAATTCAGAATAACAGTTTAGTATTTTTGAGATAAATAACGGGAGGTGTTTATGGACGATTTTAAAAAAGGATTTGGTTTTTCGTGATAAAAAAGGCAACGTAATCAAAGTTTTTCCGTATGGAAGCGAAGAACAACAGAGTTTTGAGCAGGGTATTAAGTTACTGTATCAGCTTTATCTAATAGATCGAGAACGGCAACTGAATGCAAAATTAGAAAAACAAAAGAAGCTAGAAAATCAGATAGCGGAAAACGATAAGAAGATATTCCGCAAGAGCATTGAAAGGTCAGGCAAAAGATATAATTTAACGCAGGCAGCAGGGATATTAGGCGTTCACCGCCAGACTTTATATTACTGGATCAAGAAAGGTTGGATAAAACCGAAACGTGATTGTCGCAATTATCCAGCGTTCACCGGCGAAGATATTAAAAAAATTAAAAAGTGGCGTAATTACTTGAACTAACAATATGTTAAGGAAGGCTATTCTGTGAAAAACTGTCTTTTAGATATACATATAATAGAAAAAATGGTGAAAGAATCACCAGACATTTTTTTAAAATTTTTAAAGGAGCAGACACCACTTCAAGGTATTGGATTTGCTATCGAAACATTGAAGGCATCAAGGGCATGCGTTGATATTTTTGGTGGGTCTAACAAAAGCGAAATTTATCTACAAGCTTTAAGCGTTTTAAATCAATTATCCCCTGCTAGTAATGAAGTTGAGCGTCTATCGAAGGAAGTCAACAATTTTAATAATCTATTTTCTGAATTTGAATACTTGAGAGAAAAAGGCGGTCTCAACGCGATTGAAAGAGATCGCCAAGTCCCCTTGTTTTTACTTACCGCTGAGATATTGATTAGTTCGTTTGCTAATTATAGTGCTGCGCTAGATTACCACAAAAAACACCCGTTATTTGGAGATTTTACTACAAATAAATACGGTGTTAATGGTTTCGATATAGATAAACTTGCTTATGTTGTTGAAAGTTTGTGTGATTACGTCGGCAGTTTACTTCATTTTTTCAATTACAAAAAATATCCATTTGAAAATAGTGGATGTACATTTTTATCGGAAGAGTGCCGTGCTTCGCTTGGGTATATGAATATATTTGATAAATGGAATAAAGTATTCCAGCTTTATGACTCCTGGTGCTATGTAGATTGTTTATTAACGGAAAAAGAATCAAAAAAATATGTATTCCAGCCAAACGATAAAGATCAATACCTGAGTAAAAAAGTGTCAACGGAAAGATTTAGGCATTTACGTTTGTCTAGAGGCTATCAGCTTGCTTCTTGCGCTTCATCGCATAAGAATATAAATCACAAAAATTTGATTTTATTCCCTAACGGCGCTCGTTCTGAGTCGGAAGTAGCTGGGGGCTTATTGTGTGCGGAGTTTTTAGGTTCAGAAAAACTAGGAGATACGATATTAGGGGTATCTATCAATGCATGGTTACGTGCATTCGTGATGTTAGCTGAGGCTGGTGAGAAATTTTTACGCGCAAGAAATCCAGATGCTTCCTTGAAACTAGAAGAGTGGTGCATCATTAGCGATAAAACAGAATGGGTTACATTGCTTGAGGGTGGCGGAATTACCTCGCATGATTCCGGAATAATTATTGATAATTTGATTTTTGACAGTGATAGCAAAGATTTATTCGATTGTCCATTAGTTCCTTTTGAAAATAAATTGCTTGCGTTACCGTCATTTTTAGCAATTATAGATCCATCGCAAGCATTGTTATCGAATTTTATAAATAAAGATTTAGATGTTTCATTTAAGGGAAATACATTTGAAACGTATATAAGAGATTTAATAAGAAGATCAGGCTTGCCATATTCAAAATTATCGTCTAACGACGGCGGAGAAAATTATGAAATTGATGTAGCGTTTATTTTGGAAAATGATCTATATTTCATTGAATGTAAATCTTTTATACAACCGACTTCTTTTCGGGAATATTATAGTTTTCTCTATAAAGTATTTGATGCAAGTTTGCAACTGAACAGAAGTTCTGGATATTTTTCTGCTAATATAGGGAACGTTGCGAAAAAATTAAATCTTGATAACGGTTGGCGTCCCGGGAAAATATGTAAAATTATTTTGACTAAGGCAATGTTGGGGTGTTCCATGATTTTTAATGATTGCCGTGTTGTTGATGAATCATCATTTGTGAAGTTTATGACAAGAGATATGCCGGGGGTTGTTATTGGTAAAATTAAAGTGCCGTTTGAAATCGATGATTTCTTAGGACCAATAACAAGCAAAAAATTAACCAATTATATTGATAACCCTTTTCAAATTGCGTGGCAGCGCTCAAATCTTAAAGAATTCATCCGCACTATGGATTTATTGCATTGTAAACTTGATATTATTGATTATGCAAAGGATAATCCGATGGCAATTATTTTAGATGGTAAATTAAAGGACGAAACATGATTACAACAGTAATATACATTCGTGTTTCAACCGAAGACCAAGCCAAAGAGGGTTATTCTCTCGAAGTCCAGCGGGAATATCTTGACGCGTTTGTTATGCACAAAGACTTTGAAATTTTTAAAATTCACTGCATTGGTGGCATAAATGATTATTACCCTGAACAATTAGCCTTAAAAAAATTCCTAAAAAATACTAAAGATACGTCCGGCCACCTAGATATCGGTTTAAATTTTGCGAAGCGAAACGAAGCAAAATTTAAACCGAAGTGGCTCGGACGTGACACCCAAAGGTGCGTGATATGAAGAAAATACTTATACGCACCTTTGGGTGTCAAATGAATGCCCGCGATAGCGAGGCTCTGATGGGGCTTTTTTTAAAAAAAGGCTACGTTCAGGCAAAAAGCGAAAAGGACGCTGATATAATTTTGCTTAATACCTGCGCTGTGCGGCTGCATGCGGAACATCGCGTGCGTTCTATCCTTGGCTCCTTTAAAAAGTTATTCAAATTAAAAGCAAGAGATAAGCAGCCAAAAACAAAAAAGATAATAGGTTTAATAGGCTGTATGGCTAAAAACAGCGGAGAAGATATTTTTCGTAAAATGCCGCATGTTTCACTTGTTGCCAGCCCCGCAGCCGAAGATAGGATTGTTGATTATATCGAGGATATTGCTAAAACAGGCAGGCGTATTATTGATTTGGACGACAGGGTGCGTGACGAAGAGTTCTACGTTGCAAGTTATCGTATCGAACCAAATCACGGCCAGGTTATAATCTCAACGGGCTGTTCTAATTTTTGTTCCTATTGCGTTGTTCCTTTTGTGAGAGGGGAAATCAGGCCGCGCAGCCCGGAAGATATAATTGCGGAAGTAAAACGTAATATTTATCTTGGCGTAACAAAGATAACGCTTCTTGGCCAAAATGTTAATGACTACAGGTACCGCCCGCATTCTTCCTCACAGCTGCCAATTTCATTTATTGAATTGCTGCAAATGGTTGAAAAAATAGAAGGCCTTAGTGAGCTTGACTTTATAACGCCGCATCCTAAAAACACTTCCGAGAAACTTTTTAAGGTTATGGCGAAATCGAATAAAATAAAAAAACATTTACATTTGCCATATCAGTCAGGCTCTGATAGAATTTTACAATTGATGAACCGCGGTTATACGAGGGCCGAATACCTTGAACTTGTCAAAAAATACAAAAATACAGTTAACGGCACTCTAGGCACTGATATAATTGTAGGCTTTCCGACAGAGACAGAGAAAGATTTCCTGCATACCAAAGAAGTTTTGGAAAAAGTAAGGTTTATGGGTGCTTATATATTCAAGTATTCACCCCGGCCAGGGACAAAGGCAGAAAAACTAAAGGATGATGTGCCTCAGCTGGTTAAAGAAAAACGGCACCAGATTTTATTGGACTTACAGAAAAAGATTTCTTCGGAGGGTAAATGAAAACTGTTTCTAAGATAACAGCGCTATTTGTCCTGGCTATAGTTTTTATTTTTAATTTCTCAAGTTTATCTTATCCGTCTTCCCTGGACGAGGCTTATAGGGACTATCTTAGCAACGACTACGAAGAAGCTTTGCAAAAAGCAAAATCTTTGCAGCGCAATGACGAAGTTTTATATTTTTTAGGGCTTGTTTATACAAAAATTGGGAATTTCTCTCAAGCCCGCGAATGCCTCATATCGCTTACCAATAATTACCCCAGGTCAAGCTTTCATGAGCAGGGCATGATAAAGCTTGCAGATACGTATTTCCTTGAAGGAGATTTGCCGAGAGCGCAGCAGCTTTATGAAAATATGGCAAAAACCGTAGCTACCTCGAATTATTCTTCACTGGTTTATTTAAGGCTTAGCCAGATTGCAGAAAAACAAGGCCGGTGGGAAGATAAAAAACGATACCTCAATGTTTTAAAAGAAAAATACCCGCTAGGCAACGATATCGTCATCACAGATACCATTAAGGATCAGGAAGATTTTTTCACTATACAAGTCGGCGCTTTTAGCGATAGAAGAAATGCCGTTAACCTTAAAAATGATTTAGATAATAAGTACGACGTTTATATTATCGAGGATAAAACCGGCAGCTATGTATTATATAAGGTAAGAGTGGGTAAATTCAAAGACAGAAAAGAGGCAGAAAGAATGTGGGGTAGATTAGTTAAACAGGGGTATCCGGCTAAAATCTTTCCTTAAAATATGCCGCCTATTATCTTTATTGTCGGCGCAACAGCCACAGGAAAAACAGAAGTTGCATACGAACTCGCCAAACAAATCAACGCTGAAATAGTTTCCTGCGATTCCATGGTTTTTTATAAAGAATCAGGCATCATAACCTCAAAGCCGCCTCGATATATGCTGGATTGCGTAAAACATCATTTTGTGGGGATGATTTCGGTTGAAGATACCTACAACATTTTTGATTATTACGTTTCAGCAACAAATAAAATAAATGATTTATTTAAAAATAATATACCGGTTGTTGTTTGCGGGGGAAGCGGACTTTACGTTAAGGCATTGCTCGATGGTATATTTAAGGGGGCTGGGCAGGATGCAGGGTTAAGAAAAAAGCTGGAAGAGCAAGCGCAAAAGTATGGTAAAGAGCATTTGCGTGAAGAGTTAAATAAAGTTGACCCTCAAACCGCCGGCAAGGTCAAGGATTTAAGAAGGATTATAAGGGCCCTTGAAGTATTTTATTTAACAGGCATACCTTTGTCGCAAAAAAAGCAGGAAGCAAAGGGCCTTTGGGGTAATTTACCGATTAAAATATTCGGTTTGAATTTTAAAAGAGAAAAACTGTATGAAAGAATAAATAAACGCGTTGATGTGATGTTTGAAAATGGTGCCGTAGAGGAAGTAAGGGGATTGCTTAAGTTTAGTTTAAGTAATACCGCCGAAAAAATCATCGGCATAAAAGAAATCTCCGGATACTTAAAGGACGAGTATAATATAGAGCAGGCAAAAGAATTAATGAAGAAAAATACCCGCAATCTCGCCAAACACCAGCTTACCTGGTTTCGAGCGGATAAACGGATTAACTGGCTGGATGCAGATAATTTAGAACCGGAAGAGATTATAGCGAAAATTAGAGGAGGGTAAAATATGTGGTTTATTTTTCCCATTATTTTTTTAATAATTTTTGTACTTATTATTTGGATACTCGCAAAAACTTACACTTTTAAAAATAAGTTTTTTCTTTGGTTGGCGATAATTATTCCGCCGCTTTTATTGATTTATTTGATTTGGGTCCCATTCGATATGCCAACAATTGTTCTCTGGCTCCCCGGAATGATTGTATTTTTGGTATCAGCAATAAGTATAATTGCTAACTTTTTAAAATTTATTTTTTTAAGTAAAGGGCAAAAAGACGAGAAAAACAAATTTAAAATTAGATTTATTAGACCAACATTGGCTATTTTAATCTTTCTTTTCGCATTCCTGTGCTTGGCCGCTTCGCAAAAATCTGCCGATAATTACGCAGTTAATATGAGCAAAAAAATACAGAGTGAATGTAATGCTGAAAAAAAATGCCCGGAAAATATTGCAGGTTGGTGGAATGATTTACCAGAGTTAAGTGGATATACCAGTGCAGTATTGTATGGTAAGTACGGTACAAAGTATAGAGTTTCTTACTCTGTTTCAGAAGACAAACAAAGTTTTAATATGGCGGTTAGACATAACATTGATGAAGGCTTGAGTATAAATGGCGGAGTAGATAAGCAATTAGATATTAAACTATGGTCAGCTGGAAAGGAATAATTTTAATCCCTCGCGAGATACCTTGGGCTTAAGGCTCATCCTTTAGGGATAGGCCAACAGGCCGCGCTGCGGGGCGGCCCCACTTAAGTAAATTATTAATATGCACGAAACAACAAAAATTGAAAAGGCCTTATTGGCGATGGTTGAGATTCGCCAGGAGCGATGGCCGCAGGATGTATTGATTGAGGAATTTAAAACCCTTGTTACATCTTCCGGGATTGAGGTGGCGAAACTTATACCTGTTAAACTAAGGCAGATAACCTCTGCTTTATATATCGGTAAAGGTAAAGCCGAGGAGCTGGCGCTGATTGCCCAGGAAGAGAATGTTGATGTGGTAATTTTTAACAACAATCTAAGCTTTACTCAACAAAGAAATTTAGAGGAAGTTTTGGGCATAAAAACCATTGACCGCACGCAGCTTATATTGGACATTTTTGCAAAGCATGCGCATACGCAGGAAGGATTTTTGCAGGTTGAGCTTGCGCAGCTTGAATACTTGCTTCCAAGGCTAAAAGGTAAAGGAATCATGCTTTCCAGGCTTGGCGCAGGTATCGGCACCCGCGGGCCGGGAGAAAAGAAACTCGAAATTGACCGGCGCAGAATTACCGATAAAATCACCCGGCTTAAACACGATCTTAAAGAGGTAAGTTCCCATCGCGATGTTACACGTAAAAAAAGAGAAAAGGAAAAAGCATTAGTTTGTTCTCTTGTCGGCTACACCAGCGCCGGGAAAACCACTCTTTTTAATGCGCTTACTATGGCAAGCGAAAAAGTTTCACCAACGCTTTTTACTACCTTAGATACCGTGAGCCGCTCAATTTCCGTTCATGAGAGCTCAAAGGTAATTCTTACCGATACTGTAGGGTTTATCTATAAACTTCCCCTTAATCTTATTGACGCTTTTAAGGCAACGCTTGAAGAACTTGCGTTTGCTAATATACTTTTGCATGTGATTGATGCTTCGAGTTCAGATTCAATGAGGCTTATAGAATCGGTAAATTCTGTCTTGAAAGAATTAGGCGTCGACACAAAGACTATAATTATGATTTTTAATAAAATTGATAAATTATCGCAAGCGCAAATCGAAGTATTACGGAATAAATATAGCGGCGCCATATTTATTTCTGCGCTTAAGGGTACAAACCTTGATGCATTAAAAAAGACTATCTATGAGTTGAGTTTTCCTGATATGGTTGAAGCTGTTGTAAAATTGCCGTTTAATATGATGGCTCTTACGGATTATATACATAGCAATTGTGAAGTATTAAAAACCAACTATGAAGAAAACAAGGCTGTATACCTTGTGCGCGCTAAAAAAGATAATCTTATTTACCTTGAAAATAGGGGAATTGATATAAAAATAATTTGAAATTCATTAATAAATAATTTGATAATTTTTAATAAATAATTTGACATTTTTTGCTAAATATGTTATATACTAAGTATCATTGGGTTTCTTAGGTTTAAATCAAAGCGGAAAAGCCCAATAAATTCAACGAATTAAATAAACTATGAACTGGGAAGAGTTAAACAAACAATTCGATATTGAGATTTCTCCGGAAGAACCGGTATTTCCTTTTAACATAGCCTGCGAATTACTGCATCTACATTATTGGACATTACATGAAATACTAAGAGAAGGTATAGTAAAGCCTCACGGCAAAGCCAAAAAAAAGAAACTGCTTTCATATAAGGATATGAAAAAGCTTAAAATTGTAAAGCACCTCATAGATGATGAGGGAGTGAACATAAAAGGCGTTAAGATTATTTTAGAACTGCGCCACGAGATTTAGCTTTTTTTTGAGTTCTAATTAGCAGAGAACAATGGCGAGTGCTAAAAAGAGATACGAAGTAAGTCAATATTTTGTAGAATCCAGCCGTTGACTTATTCTTCTGCAATATTAAAGTAAAATAACAGGTGTTTATATGAATTTAGATAAATTTACCTTAAAAGCACAGGAAGCGATTGCAAATAGTATAAACCTGGCAAAAGGTTACGGTCACCAGTCTATACTGCCTGAGCATATTCTTTATTCCTTACTTACCGACCCGGAAGGAATCGGCGTGCAAATTTTTTTAAGGCTAGCCATAGATATCAATGATTTAAATGCAAAGATAAAAGAGTTCCTTATCTCTCAGCCTAAAGTTTATGCTAAAACAACAAAAGATATTTACGCTTCACAGAGGGTTGTTGAGGCCATTAATTTTGCAGAAAATTATGCAAAAGATTTTGGCGATGAGTATATCAGTTCTGAAGCCCTGGTTTTAGGCATATCCAAAGAGAAAAACACACTTTTGTCTACTTACCTTAATAAACAAGGGATTGCAATAGATGATATTCTGCGTATTGTAAAAGAGCTTCGTTCCGGCCGCAGGGCTGAGTCGCCTTCAGCAGAAGAAACCTACAGGGCGCTGGAAAAATTTGGACGGGATTTAACCGATTTAGTCAAAAAAGGTAAGCTTGACCCGGTAATCGGAAGAGATGAAGAGATAAGAAGGGTTATACAAGTTCTTTCCCGCCGCACAAAAAATAACCCTGTTTTAATAGGGGACCCGGGAGTTGGTAAAACTGCAATAGTAGAAGGGCTTGCTCAAAGAATAAGTTATGGCGATGTTCCGGAAGGGCTTAAAGATAAAAGAATAATTGCTCTTGATTTAGGAAGCCTGGTTGCAGGCACTAAGTTCCGCGGAGAATTCGAAGAACGCCTCAAAGCCGTTTTAAAAGAAATAGAGCAAAAAGAAGGAGAAATAATACTTTTTATAGATGAACTGCATACTCTAGTTGGGGCAGGCGCAGCTGAAGGAGCGCTGAGCGCTGCCAATATGCTTAAGCCTGCCTTAGCGAAAGGAGTATTACGTTGTATCGGCGCTACCACTCTTGATGAGTATAGAAAATATATCGAAAAAGACGCCGCGCTCGAGAGAAGATTCCAGCAGGTTTATGTGGGTGAACCCAGCGTTGAACAGACTATTTCTATTTTGCGGGGATTAAAAGAAAAATACGAGGTTCATCACGGAATACGCCTGAAAGATTCCGCTCTTGTCGCAGCCAGCGTTTTATCAAGCCGCTACATAACCGAAAGATTTTTGCCGGATAAGGCAATAGACTTGATAGACGAAGCTGCCTCTAAGCTGCGTATCGAAATAGACAGTAAGCCTGAAGAAATAGATAAACTTGAAAGAAAAATAACAGAGCTTGAGATAGAAAAACAGGCTTTAATGAAAGAAAAAGAAGAAGCGGTAAAAGACAAGCTTAAAAAAGTCGAAAAAGAAATAGAAAATTTAAATAAAGAGCTCGCCGCACTCAAAAAACATTGGCAAAAAGAAAAAGAATTGATTACAAAAATAAGAAATATCAAGGAAGAAATAGAAAGCCTGAAACTTAAGTCAGCGGAATTGCAAAAACAGGTTTTGTTGGATAAGGTTGCAGAAATAAGATACGGTAAAATTCCAAAGCTATCAGGAGAGCTGGAGGATTTAAACACGGAGCTGATTGTGTTTCAGAAAAAAGAAAAAATGCTTAAGGAAGAGGTTGATGAAGAAGATATTGCAGAGGTTGTCAGCCGCTGGACAGGCATACCCGTATCCAGCCTGATGGAAGAGGAAATTAAAAAGCTCGTCAGGATGGAAGAAGAGCTTGAAAAGAAAGTTGTAGGACAGAATAAGGCAATTGAACTTATTTCAAATTGCATAAGGCGGGCGCGTTCAGGGCTTGCCGATCCTAACAAGCCGCTCGGTTCATTTTTATTCCTGGGCCCTACGGGAGTCGGCAAGACCGAACTTGCCAAAACGCTTGCCTGGTTTTTGTTTAACAGCGAGCATAATTTTATTCGCATAGACATGAGCGAATACATGGAGAAATTTTCTGTTTCGCGACTAGTAGGTGCGCCTCCGGGTTATGTCGGATATGAAGAAGGCGGGCAGCTCAGTGAACAGGTGAGGCGTAAACCATATTCGGTTGTGCTCTTTGACGAGATTGAAAAAGCGCATCCGGATGTTTTTAATGTTTTACTGCAAATTCTTGATGATGGCCGGCTCACTGACTCGCAAGGGAGAACTGTAAATTTTAAAAATACGGTAATTATTCTTACTTCCAACATAGGAAGCGAATACTTCAACGATTTAACTGTAAACATAAAAGGCCTGGAAGAGAAGATGAAATTTGAAATCAAGAAATATTTCAAACCGGAATTCATAAACCGCCTCGATGAAATAATAATTTTTAACCGGCTTGATTTGGAAGCGATAAGGAAAATAGTTGATATACAGAGGGATGTTTTAAAAGAAAGATTGAAAGATAAAAAAATAGAGATAGAATTAACTGTTTCTTGCCGTGAATTTTTAGCAGATAAGGGTTTTAGCCCGGAATATGGGGCAAGGCCTTTGAAACGAACCATACAAAAGCTCATAATTGACCCTTTAAGTTTAAAAATTATACAGGGCGAATTCAAGGAGGGCGATAAAATTACAATAGACGTAAAGGGCAGGGAAGTCGTATTCAAAAAATAGAAATTGACCCCTTGCGCCTGCATATCTCGTAAATTTTTCTTGTTAGAAAAATCTACGAGAAGCGCTTCGAGGTTAATTTTTCGCCCGAGGCAAAAAATTAAGGAGGTTCAATGCGCGTTGATGTTTCTTATAAGAATTTAGAAAAGAGCGAATTTCTTGATAACGTATTAGACAAAGACCTTGAAAAGATAGAAAGAAGGGTGCATATGTTTCGTAAGGATGATCCGATACACGTGGCTGTGCATATTGAAAAAAGCCCGCACAGGGAAGAATATACCTGCAGCGCCCATATTTATCTGCCGCAGCATGTTTTAAGGGCTGGCGAGAAAGACAAACGCGCTTCAAGCGCCATAAACAGTACATTTTCTGCGCTTAGCAAACAGCTTGATAAACTTAAATATAAAGTCGAAAAACATCTACAAAAAAAGCCAGGCTCTCCAAAAGAGCTGCCGGAAGGGCCGCAAGTTTTGTAGTAAAAACTTATAGCTAAAGTGTTTCTTGACTGTTAAATATTTGTATGTTAATATCTTTGGCACTCTTAAGCTTAGAGTGCCAAAACACGAATTAGAGACGAATGTCTATAAATGGAAGCAATTTGTTCGTGAGGATCTGTCGCCTGATTCGTGGTAATTAGGATATTTTATGGCAAAAGCAGTAGATACCCGCGAAAGAGAATTGGAAATTTTGAATTTGGTGGTTGAGGCCTATATAAAGGAAACTAAGCCAGTAAGCTCTACCCATCTTTGCGAAAAATATAATCTTCCTTATTCTTCAGCTACCATAAGAAATGTTATGGAAACCCTGGAAAAGAAAGGATTTCTTTCTCATATTCATACATCGTCAGGCAGGGTTCCTACAACAAAAGGCTTTAAGCAATATGTAGAATGTCTCAAGAAAGAAGAGATGGTAAAGAACTACCCGATAGAGGTTGAGCTATACCATACAATTTCCGATAACAGCCAAATTATAAATAACGCGCTGGATATTCTGGCAACAAAAAGCGGTTATGCGTCATTTCTGGCAATATCAGGTGAAGGGCATAAATTATTTTTTAGAGGAGCACGTTTTATTCTTGAGCAACCTGAGTTCGAAGATATGAGGCGGCTTAAAAGCGTTTTTTACGCTCTTGAAGTAAAATTAAACCAAATACAGGAATTGATGCTTAATTATTTTGATGAACAGGTGAAAATCCTGGTTGGCGATGAAATAGGTTTTGATGAGATATCTGACTGTTCGCTTGTTGTGTCCGGTTCAGGAGAGAAAAAAGTTTCTTATTCGCTGGCGCTCCTTGGCCCGATGAGAATGGATTATGTAAGGGCTGTTTCCTGTTTACAATCCATCAAATGCCAGCTTGAGACAGTTATTGAAGATACTTTATGAACAACGAAAAAGGAAAAAATAATAAAAATCATAAAGAAGAGCCGATAAGGGAAGAAGAAAAAGAAGAACCTTGTTGCCCGGAATGCGAAGGCAAAGAAAAGAAAGAGGATTACAATGCTCTTTGGGAAAAATATATGCGGACCTGCGCTGATTTTACCAATGCCAGAAAGCGCTGGGACAGGGAGAAAGAAGAATTAATAAAATTTTCCACTTCTTCTTTGATCCGCGACCTCCTGATAGTGCTTGATGAGTCAGAGCAGGCATTAAAAATGGTAAAAGAGCACGGCAATATAGAAGAAATTATAAAGGGCCTTGAGATGGCCTATAATAATTTTTTAAATTTGCTTAAAAAAAGAGGCCTTATGCCGATTGAGAGTGTCGGCAGATTTTTTGATCCGCATTTGCATGAAATAGTTGCGACTAAAGAGGTTGACGACAAAACAGATAAACCCATTGTTTTAGAAGAGGTTCAGAAAGGCTATATGCTTGAGGATAAAGTTCTGCGTCCTTCGAAAGTAATTGTGGGCGTTGAGAAGCAGAACATAGAAAATAAAGAAGAGAAAAAAGAGGAAGAGAAAATAAAAAATAACAATTCTCAAAATAACGATAGCGCATAGGAGGTGTGTTATGGCTAAGGTAATTGGTATAGATTTAGGAACTTCTAATTCAGCGGCAGCAGTAATGGAAGGGGACAGGCCGGTAATTATTCCTTCAGCGGAAGGAGCTGGGGTAGCCAGCGGAAAAGCTTTTCCTTCCTTTGTTGCATTTACAAAAGACGGCCAGAAGCTTGTAGGTGAACCTGCCAGGCGCCAGGCTGCGATAAACCCGGAAGGAACTATTTTTGCTGCAAAACGTAAAATGGGAACAGATTATAAATTTAACGTATTCGGCAAAGAATATACTCCCCAGCAGATTTCAGCTTTTATTTTACAAAAAATTAAACAGGACGCGGAAAGCTACCTTGGAGATAAAGTTGAAGAGGTAGTTATTACCTGTCCGGCATATTTTGATGACAACCAAAGAACAGCAACAAAAGATGCAGGCGAGATAGCGGGACTTAAGGTGCTTAGGGTTATTAACGAGCCGACTGCGGCATGTCTTGCATACGGCCTTGAAAAAGCAGGAAAGGAATTAAAAATTTTGGTTTTTGATTTTGGCGGCGGGACCCTTGATGTTACTATTATGGAAATGTGGAAAGAGGGCGGATTTAAAGTAATGGCAACGAGCGGAGACACCCAGCTTGGCGGAACAGATATGGATAACGCTATAATTGATTACATTGTAAACCAATTTAAGCGCGAAACCGGCATTGATTTGCGTAATGATAAAATGGCGATGCAAAGAGTAAGGGAAGCCGCGGAAAAGGCAAAGGTGGAACTTTCAAGCACTCTTACAACAGATATAAACCTTCCTTTTATAACTGCAGATAGCAGTGGGCCGAAACACATGACAATGTCAATTAACCGCGCAAAAATAGAAGAATTGGTTGGCCCAATTGTTGAGCGCTGCCGTCATCCGCTTGAGCAGGCTTTGAAAGATGCTAAAAATGCATTTGAAAAAGAAGGAGCATCCTTTAACGATAAAACATCAATAGACAAAATTATCATGGTTGGCGGCCCCACAAGAATGCCGATAGTCCAGAAATTTGTAGAAGAATATTTCGGCAAAAAAATTGAACGCGGCGTAGATCCTATGGAATGCGTTGCATTGGGAGCAGCTGTGCAGGCAGCAATTATTAAGGGTGACGTAAAAGACGTTTTGCTTCTTGACGTAACACCGCTTTCCCTGGGCATTGAAACTTTAGGCGGAGTTAATACTAAGCTTATAGAGAGAAATACCACAATACCTACAAGAAAATCGCAGATTTTTTCAACAGCTGCAGACAGCCAGACAGCGGTTACCATACGAGTCATACAGGGTGAACGCACCATGGCTGATGCAGAGGGTAACGTTGAGCTTGGCAGGTTTGATTTGGTAGGTATTCCGTCTGCGCCCCGCGGCGTGCCGCAGATTGAAGTTGCTTTTGATATAGATGCAAACGGAATAGTGCATGTTTCAGCCAAAGATTTAGGTACCGGGAAAGAGCAGTCAATACGTATTACTGCCCCCAAGAAGCTTTCCAAAGAAGAGATAGATAAAATGGTTCATGATGCCGAAAAGTTTGCAGCTGAAGATGCGAAAAAGAAAGAAGAAGTGGAAACTGTAAACCAGGCAGACCAGCTGGTTTACGCAACAGAGAAATCATTGAAAGATTACGGCGACAAGATTCAACAATCCGAGCGCGCTAACATAGAAGCTAAAATCAATGATTTGAAAACTGCGATCAAAGACAAAAATATAAATATGATTAAAAAAGGCATGGAAGATTTAACCAAAGCTGCGCATAAGCTGGCTGAGGAAATTTACAAAAATACTTCTCAAAAACAGCAAGCGCAGGGTAAAACTCAAGGAGAGCCCGGCCCGGAAGCTACGCCAAATCAGGAAGAGCCGAAGCAGGAAAAGAAAGAAGATATTATAGACGCTGATTTTAAGGAAGAAGACAAAAAATAAGCTATCAGCCATCAGGCGTCAGCTCTCAGCCCCCAAAAGGTGCCCTTTATGGGCAGCTGATAGCCCCGCCACCTTATAAAAACATTTAAGCGGGTCAACCTGTTGGTTGAGAAAGCTGATATCTGACAACTGAAAAATGAGTACACAGAAAGATTACTACGAAATTTTGGGTGTAAAGAAAACTGCTTCCGTTGAGGAGATAAAACGGGCATACCGGCAGCTTGTTATGCAGTATCATCCTGACAGGGTTCCTCAGGAAAAAAAGAAGGAAGCTGAAGAAAAGTTTAAAGAGCTTTCAGAGGCATACGCAGTTTTAAGCGACCCCAGTAAAAAACAGCTTTATGACCAATATGGCCACGCTGGTGTTGACTCGCGCTATACAACCGAAGATATTTTTAAGGGCGCTGATTTCTCCGATATTTTTAGGGGCCGGCGCGGCCAAACGCAGGGAGACTTCGGCACTATTTTTGAAGAATTCTTTTCTGACCTTGGATTTGACGTTTTTGGCGGTTCAGACCGTCCAGGTTCAAGCCGCAGGCGTCATGGCGAAGACATACAATTTGAACTAGCGATAACTCTGGAGGAGGCTGCCTTTGGAGCGGAAAAAGAAATTTCTTTCTACCACTTTGAAAATTGCCCGCAATGTAACGGCAGCGGAGCCCAGCCTGGTTCAAAAAAAGAAACCTGTCCGACATGCCGCGGAAGAGGAGTCGTGTCAAGCGGCATGGGTTTTATAAGCTTTACGCAAACGTGCCCTAATTGCCGAGGAGAAGGAGCAACTTTTAAAAACCGCTGCTCCAAATGTTCCGGACAGGGTAGGCTAAAAACTAAAAAACAGGTTAAAGTGACAATACCGCAGGGAGTAGATACCGGTTCAGTCCTTCGCCTGAAAGAAGAAGGTAACTTCGGCGAAGGCGGGTACGGAGATTTGTATTTGCAAATAGAAGTAAAACCTCACATTCTTTTCCAGAGAGAAGGCGATGATATAAGGTGCAAGGTAAAAATAAACGTATTTAAAGCCATACTTGGCGCAGAAATTGAAGTGCCGACCCTGTCTGGGAATGTTAAAATGAATATACCTTCCGGCACGCAGCCAAACGCAATTTTCAGGTTACGGGGAAAAGGCGTGGCTAATTTGCGCACAAAAAGAGTAGGGGACGAGCTTGTTGAGGTTGAAATAGAGATACCAAAAAGGGTGTCTGTAAACGAAAGAAACGTTTTACTTGAAATAGCAAAAGAACGAGGCGAATCCTAAAAGCACGAATAACCACGAATTTTGGACGAATTGCCACGAATAAATATGTTTCCTGTTTGTGTAAATTCGTTTTTAATTCGTGATAATTAGTGTTTAAGCTTGCAACTTACAACTTTACGTATATAATAGCAGGGAGGTTTTTACTATGCCTACATATGATTACGAATGCACCAAGTGCGGGCACCGTTTTGAAGCTTTTCATAAAATAAGCGAACAAGCCAAGATAGAATGCCCTAAATGCAAAGCAGTAAGCAAAAAAAAGATAGGCGCAGGCAGCGGCCTGATTTTTAAGGGGAGCGGCTTCTATATCACGGATTACAAAAAAAACAAATCCTGTGATTGTCCGAACAGCAAACACTGCAACAAAAAATAACCCGGCTCTCTTTCCTTGAACTTAAATTGCACAAAACTTAAAAATTAATGCCAGACACAATCAGGCCTTTTAAGGCTTCTTATTATAATCCATCATTTTTTAAAAAACTTTCTGCGCTTACTTGCCCGCCGTATGACGTTATAAGCAAGAAACAGCTCGCATTGCTTAAAAGAAAATCCCCGTATAATTTTTCCAACATTCTTATTGCAATAGATAATAATTATAAGCAAATTGGAGAGAGATTACGCAGCTGGATTGACAAGAAAGTCTTGGTAGACGCCGAAGCCGAATGCATTTTTCTTTATGAACAGAAATTTAAAATAGGCACGGCCAAATATAGTCGTTTCGGGTTCCTCTCACTTTTGAAAATGGATGCGAAGGGGGCAATTTTTCCTCATGAATATACATTAAGCGCCCCAAAAGAAGACCGTAAAAAAGTAATAGAGGAAGTGGAAGCCAACTTAAGCCCGATATTTGTAATAGCACCGAAAAAAATTACTTATTTCCACGCGCTCTACAAACATTACCGCCGCAAAGCCCCGTTTATGAGATTTAAGGATTTGGATTCCAATGAAAATCTGGTTTGGAAAATAACCGATAAAGATACTATAAGGAAAATATGTTCAGAGGTAAACGGAAAAAATCTTGTAATAGCTGACGGGCACCACCGCTTTGAAGTAGCTTCCGGATATTATAAAAGGAACAAAGACCGCTTCAAAAATTTAAATTACATAATGAGCTATATAACAGATGCGCAGCCAGGCCTTGTGATACTTCCTACTCACAGGGTAATTTCTGTAACAGATTTTGGTGCTACGCTGGAAACGCTTATGCAGTATTTTGATATAAAAGAAGTAAAAAACGATATTATTCTTGCAAAACGCCTTCGCGACGAGAGTAAGTTTTCCTTTGGTATTTACCATCAGTCAAAATTTTATTTTCTAAAGCTGCAAAACGAAGCCATACTTGATAAACTTTTTCCAAATTCGCCTTATAAGAAACTTAACACATACCTTTTGCACCAATTTGTTTTCCCTATGTTTAAAACAAAAGGAAATATCCAATATACACACGACATAAAGGAAGCAGAAAAATTTGCAGGCCGCGACAAAACCGCTTTTATCTTAAAGGCTGTTTCTCTTCCCGCAGTATTTGAAATAGCAAATCGCGGCTATCGCCTACCGCAAAAATCGACATATTTTTATCCCAAAGTTTACAGCGGAATAGCCATAAGAAGATTTGGGGTTTAGGTTGTATAAATTTCAAATTTAAGTAAAATAGCTTTATGAGAATATTTAAGAAACCGTTTCGCTATACTTTGGCGAGAAAGAAGAAAGAAATACCTGACGGGCTTTGGAGCAAATGCCCCAGCTGTTCCCACCTCATTTTTAATAAAATATTAAAAGAAAATCTAAAAGTATGCCCGAAATGCAATTACCATTTTCCGCTTATTTGCTGGGAACGTATTGAATTACTTGCGGACGGCGATTCTTTTACAGAACTTTATAAAGATATGGAGTCGCTGGACCCTCTTGATTTTATGGGCCCCAAATCTTACAAAGATAAGTTAAAAGAAGATACACAGGAAACTGGGCTGAAAGATGCGATAATAGTAGGTGATGCGAAAATAGACAAAAAAAATGTTGTCCTGGGAGTTACTGACTCCCGTTTTATTATGGGTTCTATGGGCTCTGTAGTGGGAGAAAAAATCGCCCGCCTCATAGAACATGCAATTGAAAAAAAATTCCCGGTAATTATTGTTTCCGGCTCCGGCGGAGGAGCAAGAATGTATGAAGGGTTGCTTAGCCTTATGCAAATGGCGAAAACATGCGGAGCGCTTTCGCGGCTTAGTGACGCGCATCTGCCTTTTATTTCTGTGCTTACGCATCCGACAATGGCAGGCGTTATGGCGTCGTTTGCGGGAATAGGCGATGTGATTATTGCTGAGCCGGGAGCTTTAATTGGTTTTACCGGGCCGCGCGTTATAAAACAAACGATAAAACAGGATTTGCCTAAGGGCTTTCAAACCTCGGAATTTAACCTGGAACACGGTTTACTGGATATGGTTATAAGCAGGAAAGATTTAAAAACAACCTTATCCAAATTATTATATTATTTAACTTGACATGTAGTTAGCTGAAAATTAGAATTATAAAATATTGTTTTTAGGCAGCCGGTCAGCAAAAAATAGTAACCAGCGTAAAGCGCTAAACAGATTTAAATATGGCACAAGTCAGTCTTAAAAATGTAGTGAAGCAATATAACGGCGATTCAATCGCCGTTAAGAATGTGAGCTTTGGCGTGGAGAATAAGGAGTTTCTTGTTCTCCTCGGGCCTTCAGGGTGCGGTAAGTCAACAACGCTACGCATGATTGCCGGCCTTGAGTCTCCCACTGAAGGAGAAATCTATATCGCAGACCGCATGGTAAACAATGTTCCGGCTAAAGACAGAAACATAGCAATGGTTTTTCAAAACTACGCTCTTTATCCGCATATGTCGGTTTACGAAAACATGGCATTTGCGCTTAAGCTGCGTAATTATGCAAAAACAGACATAGACAAACGAGTAAAAGAAGCTGCCCAAATATTGAGCATAACGCATTTAATAAACAGAAAACCCCGGGAGCTTTCCGGCGGAGAACGCCAGAGAGTTGCCGTAGGAAGAGCAATTGTCAGAAAGCCCCTTGTTTTTCTTTTTGATGAACCGCTGAGCAACCTTGATGCGAAGCTTCGCGGGCAAATGCGTACAGAAATCCATAAGCTGCATCTTAAAATCCAGACTACAATGATTTACGTAACGCATGATCAGACAGAAGCCATGACTCTTGGTGATCGCATTGCAGTTATGAAAGACGGTAATTTGCTTCAGCTGGATACGCCGTTAAATGTTTACAACAATCCGGTTAATAAATTTGTTGCTGGGTTTATCGGGTCTCCTCCGATGAATTTTATGAAGGGAAAAGTTATAAAGAAAAATGGAGCGTTATATTTTGACGAGGGTAATTTTAAGGTAAAAATGCTTGAGGAAATGTATGATAAACTCAAGGCGTACGCAGATAAGGAAGTTATCCTGGGACTGCGTCCCGAAAATGTTTATGACAAATTATTTGCATCAAACTCTACCCCCGATAATACGGTTGCCGTAGTTTGTGATGTTGTTGAGACTATGGGTTCGGAGAATTACGTCTATCTTTCCAGCGGCAAGCATATCTTTGTAGCAGTGGTTGAAGCTTCCAATATGCCTTCTATCGGAAGCATGATAGAGGTTGTTTTTGACATGAAGCGAGTTCATTTTTTCGACTCGGCTAGCGAAGAAACCATTGTATAATTTTGTTGCGACCTTAAGCCTTATACTGTTTGTAAGCCTCGCCTCAATAACCGCTATTGCAGGCAAGATAAAGTTTTTGTTTTTGTCAATTGCCCTTCTTCTATTCTTCGTAATTTATTGGATATTCCGCAAAATTAATTTCAAGATAGCCTCAAATTCCCAAATTGAAACTGAAAGGCTTGAAGAAAAAATAAACCTTTTATCCGAAGATATTTGCGAAAAAAAGAAAATTTCTGTTTTACTTCCGGAAAAGTCAAAAAAAATAGAGTCCCTTTTTGAAGTTTCACATGAGCTGATTGAATTGTATAATTTTCAAGAGATATTGGATTTTTTGCTGAAGTCTTTGCGGCAGCTGTTCCCGTCTGCAGAAAATATACTGCTTTTTATTCTTCATAAAAATTCACTTGCCCTTGAGCTTTCTTTTAAAAAGGAAGAATGCGTAATCAAGGAAAAATACGGCGATACCATTGAGAAATGGCTGCTTAAGCATAATCAGTCGTTGATGATAGATGACCTGATCAAAGACTTCAGGTTTGATTATAATAAAATAACTGCTTTTCGTGAAAGAAAAATTCGTTCTTTCGTGGCTAGCCCCATTTCTGTAGGCGATAACCTGCTGGGGACTGTACGTATTGAAAATAAGGCGCCTTCTTCTTTCTCTTTTGACGATTCAAGGTTACTGCGCGACATGTGCGATTTAACCGCTGTCGTTCTGGAAAGGGCGGCTCTTTTTGCAAAAGCCGAGGAACTCGCCATAAGAGATTCGTTAACGGGTTTATTTGTAAAGAGCCATTTTTACAAACGCCTGGAGGAAGAACTTAAGCGCGCAAAATACAAGAATAGCCATTTGGGGATACTTATGGTTGATATTGATGATTTTAAGAAAATAAACGACAGCTACGGCCACATAGTCGGGGATATTATTCTAAAACGCCTTTCTGTCATATTGACAGAAACCGTAGGGTCAACCGGAGATATTATCGCCAGGTTCGGAGGAGAAGAATTTATCGTGGCACTTATTGAATGCGATAAGCAGAGGCTTATTGATGTTGCACAGAGCATACACAAACGCATTGAACTTGATAAAATAAATTTCCGCAGGAAAAGTATAAATTTCACTATTTCCCTTGGAGCTGTCTTGTATCCGGATGACGGCTTGGAAGTAAATGATTTAATAAATAAAGCCGATCAGTGCTTGTATAAAGCGAAAAAAGAAGGCAAGAATAAAATATGTTTTACCTGGCAGTAATTTTTTTGCTTATTATTGTATTTGTTTTTGAAGAGATTATTCTTCTAAAAATATTTATGAAAGATAATTTGAAAAATAAAGAACAGCTGCTGCGTAAAATAGATGCGTTGGAGGAAGAAGTCAGCCCTTTAAGGAGAAATATAGGGCTTTTAGAAAAACAGATGTCCGAACATTTCTTTTTCTATGACCTGATGCGTAAAATTTCCCCTTTTCTTAACAAAAAAGAACTTTCCAAGGTGTTTGCGGGAGAGATAAAATATCTTGGCGAGGTTGAGGCCGTAGAATTAAGCCGCCCCGACGATGAAAGCAAATATCTAAAATTTGAATTTGACGGTGGAGAGAATAACTTGTATGTAAAAACGACATCAGAGAAAATTATTGAATATCAGGGGGTACTACGAAAATTACTTGAGCTTTGCATGGAGAGAATAGACCTTTATGATAGATTTCAGCAGCTTTCCATATACGACACTTTAACCGAGACCTACAACCGCCGTTATTTCGTGATAAGATTCATAGAGGAATTTGAGCGCGCCAAGAAATTTTCTTTGAATCTGTCATTTCTCATGATTGATATAGATAATTTTAAAAAGATAAACGATACTTACGGGCACTTAGTCGGAGATGCTGTTTTAAAAGAGATAGCAAAAATCATAAAACAAAATATACGAGAAATAGACTCCCTTGCCAGGTTTGGCGGAGAAGAATTCTCGCTGATTTTACCTGAGACAGATAAGATGTCCGCAATCGTTGTCGCGGAGAGAATACGAAGTAAAATTTCCCAGCAAATAATAAGGGCATTTGACGAAGCATTATCCGCTACAATAAGTACCGGCGTGGGCAGTTTTCCTCAAAATACTTTGTATTCTGATGTTTTAATGGAAATTTCCGACAAAGCGCTTTATCAGGCAAAAATTTCCGGTAAAAACAAGGTTTGCTGGTTTTAATAAACGTTGATTCATTCGTGAGAATTAGCCTTACGTTCGTGTGGCAGCATTGCATTTTTAAAAAAATTCTGTTATAATTCTACCTCATTATGGTTAACAGGTTAGAGCAATATCTTCTGGATGCGCAAGGTAAAAACAAAGAGGAAATCTCTTCCAACAATCCTTACAGGAAAATAGGGTTTGACGGCGAGAAAAAACGCCTTGGGTGGGTAAGGATTACGCCGTTTAATTTGATAAAAGAATCTTTGTCGGCTGTTGAACCGATTCTAAAAGGAAAAGAAAGTTTCATTTTCATAGGAATGGGCGGTTCAATTAACGGAATAAAAACTCTTTTTTACCTTTTTAAAGGACATAAGCTTTTTACTCTTGACAGCCTGGATCCTGCCGCGATAAATGCCACGCTTAAAAAAATAAAAGATATAAACAAAACGCTTGTTGTCTCTATCTCAAAATCCGGGACAACCCAGGAAACCCAATTGTTATCTTCGGCTTTACGTGAAATTTTCGGCGACAACTGGCAAAAACATTTTTTATGGCTTGTTGACCCGTCGGCTTTTGAAAAAATTGATTCTTTAGGCTGGCAAGGTGCCCAAAGACGGCCTATTCAATTTGATGCAGAAACCGATGTCGGCGGAAGGTTCTCCTGCCCGCATACACTTATATTTTTTCTTCCTTTGTTTTTACTTCTCAAACAGGATTTGAATAAACTTAAGCAAATTTACGATATCTATTTATCCTCTTTGGAGAATGTGCGCCACGAAGCGTATCTATTTGCCGATAAGTATAAAAATAAAGAGCCGGCATATTTTTTACCGCAGGTAAAGGGAAGGTTTGGCGAGAGGTTTTCTTCGTGGATTGTGCAGCTATTTCAAGAATCATTAGGTTCCAAGGAAGAAGGGTTTTGCATAAAAACTACCTGTCTGCTTAAAAAGAAAAACAGTTTATTCCTTCCGGTTGAGCTTAAAGCGAGGATAGCTAATCCAGTTGCGTCTCTTATGGGCCAAATGTATTTTTTTGAGGCATTTATTGCATTCTACAGCGCCTTTAAAGATATAAATTTTGTGGACCAGGAGTTTGTAGAAAAATACAAAGAGACAATGCGCAAAATTGAAGGAAGTAAAACCGACGATATAACTTTATTGGATTTAAAGCAGATTATAAAAGAAGTTAAAAAGAAAATCTCCGCAAAGCAAAAATTTATGGAAGTGGTCCTTTATTTCTATCCTTCCAAGGAACTGGTTGGAAAGGTTAATAAAGAATTCAGCAAAGCTTTCAGCGATAGGATGGTTTTTGTATTTGTAGGCAGCGACTGGAACCACCATTCCTATCAGGCCGCGTTTGCCGAGAAAAATACATTTTATGTATTTTTGCTTGCTTCAAGCTACAACAACCGCGTAAAAAACATTTCACAAGCAACACTTGTTAAAAATATTGAAAAACTTAAAATTATAAGTAAAGCTACCTATCTTACGCTGGAAGATAAATCTCTTCTTTTTCGCCTGGCGCAATAATATTTAATCCATAATTGCGCATTCAGGCTACTTTTAACAAAATAATTTTCATGATAACCAAAAATGAAAAGATATCCCTGTTTTTTCTCCAGGCTTAGGCCGTTTAAGCTATGGTTAATTTTTTTGCTTTTTGCACAATGAATGATATAATTTTTGTTATGAACCCAGCCTCCTTTATATGTATTTTTTTTAAAATGCATATGCTTTGAGCAGACAGAGTTTATGTTTTTGAAGTATTGCTGAATTATGAATAAAAAAATGTTTTCAAGCGGGAATTATTCGGGAAATTATGAAAGAGCCAGGATAAAAAAAGTTTGGTTTTTGCTTACAATTTTATTTTTTACTGCCTGTGCTACAACTTCAGATAGGCATTCTGGGCTGGGGTATAAGTCCTCGGATTTTGTAAGTGTAGAAGATTTTTGCCGAAAGCATAATCTGCAATATAATTTTGATACCCTGGACGATGTAGTAAAAATCTTCTCAAAAGAAAAGGACATAAGGCTGATTCTGAATTCAAATGTAGTTTATTTTAACGGTCAAACCTTCGCTCTTTCCAATGCGCCCCAGTATTTAAACGGAAGGGTTTTTGTGCCGCGCGACCTTGAAAATGCAGTTTTTTCTAAAGAACAGGTTTTTTCAAAATCCATATTTAACATAAAAACAATTGTTATTGACCCAGGGCATGGAGGCCAAGACCCGGGCGCTATCTCCTGCAGGGGCATTAAAGAAAAGGATTTAAATTTGAAAATAGCGAAATATCTTAAAGAGGAGCTAGGGGATAGGGGTTTTAAAGTTATTCTTACGCGCGAGAGGGATATATTTATTCCTCTACAGGGAAGAGTAGATATAGCAAAACGCAACAAGGCGGACATTTTTATAAGTATTCATGGCAATTCCAGCCGCACGAAACGTTTAAGAGGGACGGAAGTTTATTATCTTTCGCCGAACCGTTTCAACAGCCAGGAAAGAGCCCTTAAACTGGCCAGGGAAGAAAAATTTTCTTCAAGCAGGCTTAATTCTGATACTGAAGCAATTCTCTGGGATTTATTGCTTACCAAGAATTATTCATTGTCAGTTGAACTTTCGCATTCGCTTTATTTTTCTTTCAGAAATTTGGGATTTTCAATACGCCCTCCAAAGAAGGCGCCTTTCTATGTCCTGCGGCTTGCGTATGTGCCTTCAGTTTTAGTTGAAACCGGTTATTTGAGCAATAAATACGAAGAGAAATGGTTAAGGAAAGAGTCTTATCAAAAACAAATCGCGGAAGCAATAGCTTTGGCAATCGTTTCCATGAATGAGCAGTATAATCATTTTGCAAGCAGCAATAGTTAGTTAAGCCTGGAATTTAGGGAGATAATTTAATTATGAAAGAAAGAGCAATTGGCATTTTTGATTCAGGCGTCGGCGGGCTTACTGTTTTTAAAGAAATAGAAAGGCTTTTGCCGAACGAGGATATAATTTATTTTGGAGATACAGCGAGAGTTCCTTACGGCAATAAATCAAAATCTACCATTATAAAGTTCAGCACCGAGAATATCCTTTTCTTGTTAAAAAAGAAAGTAAAGATTATCGTGGTCGCCTGCAACACCGCATCAAGCCTTGCGCTTGACTCTTTGAAGGATATTTTTAGTGTTCCTCTTGTCGGTGTTGTTGAGGCGGGTGCCAATAGGGCGCTTAAAGTTTCTAAAAACAAGAAAATTGCAGTTGTGGGAACGCGTTCAACAATAAACAGCAAAAGTTACGAAAAGGCAATTTTAAAAAACGACAAAAAAGCAAAAATTTATTCAAAAGCCTGCCCTTTATTCGTGCCGCTGGTAGAAGAGGGGATTTTGGATGGTGCAATTACGAAAGGCGTTGTTGAGATGTATCTGAGAAATTTTAAAAAAATCGGCGCAGATGTAATTATATTGGGTTGCACACACTACCCTCTTTTAAAAAAACAAATCTCTTCTTATCTTAAAGGAACTTATATAGTTGATTCTGCAACAGAAGTTGCTCTCCATGCCAGGGAAATACTTATGCGAAATAATTTGTTGCGCGAAAAAGCAAATAAAATCGGGAAAAAAGAATTTTATGTTACAGATGAACCAAAAGCTTTTATGAGGCTTGCCGGGTTGTTTTTGAAGCGAAATATACCTTTGCCCCGTGTTGTCAGCAACTTGCAATGAAATTTAATATTCGCTATGTATAAGATAAAAATAATTTCAAATTTCAGCGCCGCTCACTTTTTGCGCGGTTATAAGGGAAAATGTGAGAATTTGCATGGGCATAACTGGAAAGTTGAGGTTATTGTTTCATCTGTGAAACTTAATTCCTGCGGTATGGTTATGGATTTTAACGAATTGAAAAAAAATACCGGTGCAGTTTTGGATGATTTTGACCATAAACACTTAAATGAGCTTGAGTATTTTAAGGAAGTTAATCCCAGTTCTGAAAATATAGCCTGCTATATATATAATAAATTAAAAGAAAAATTTACGGGCGAAGATTGCAGGCTGGAAGAAGTAAATGTATGGGAAACAGATACTTCATGCGCTTCATATAAAGAAACAACGTAACTACCCTGCTATGTTTTCAGATAAAAACGCCGTAATTCTTCTTTCTGGCGGGCTTGATTCCGCAGTTACATTGTATTACGCAAAAAATAGAGGTTACAAACTTACTGCAGCTATTTTTGACTATAATCAGCGGCATAGAAAAGAAATAAATTGTGCTAAACGAATCGCGCGGCTAAATGGCCTTAAATGTTATGTTATAAAAATAAGGCTCAATTGGACAAAGTCAAGCCTTACGAATAAGCGGATAAAGGTTTCCTTAAACCGCAGCCTGACGAGCAAAGATATTCCGTTTACATATGTTTCGGGAAGGAATATAATTTTTTTAAGCTACGCTGCATCCCTTGCTGAAAGCATAGGGGCGCGGACTATTTTTATCGGCGCGCATATTCAGGATTATTCAGGATACCCGGATTGCCGTCCGGAATTTTTAAGAGCTTTTGAACAAGCGCTGGGCGAAGGCCTGAAAAACAAAGGCGTGAGGATTATTGCACCCTTGCTTAGCAAAAGTAAAAAAGAAATAATCCAGTTAGGCCTAAGATTGAAAGTTCCGTTTGAACACACCTGGTCGTGTTATCAGGGTGGCAGCAAGCCTTGCAGCCGCTGTGATAGTTGCAGATTCAGGATAAGTGCATTTAAGGAATTGAGGATGAAAGATCCGTTATTAGCTAAAACGTCACACGTAACAAGTAACACGTAACATGTTTTTTAAAAGACGTGTTACCTGATACGTGATACTTAAAATAAATAAAAATGACTGCTAAGATATCAGAAATTTTTAAGAGTATCCAGGGCGAAGGGCCTTATCAGGGCACAGAGCAGATATTTGTCCGTTTTTATGGCTGTAATGTGCATTGTTCTTTTTGCGATACAAACTTAAATCATTACGAAGAAAAAACAATTGAGGAAGTATTGAAAGATATCCTTGCTCTGGGGGCGTGTAATTTTATTTCTCTAACTGGAGGCGAACCACTTATGCATGCCGACTTTGTAAAAGCCTTAGCTGCAAAGTTAAAATCCGAAGGAAAAACCATATATCTTGAAACAAATGGGATTATGTATGAAAACTTAAAAGATATGGTTGATTTTATTGATATAATAGCAATGGATTTTAAATTGCCTTCTTCAACCGGTTTAATCAGCTTTTGGCGTGAACATGAGGAATTTTTGAAAATCGCAAGCTCAAGGCAGGTATTTATCAAGGCCGTGATTGGAAAAGATACTTACTCCGAGGATATCTTTGAATCAATAAAAATTATTAAAAAAATAAAGCCTGATGTGCCGTTTATTCTTCAGCCACAAAGCTCCCTTGAGGATTCTTTAAGGGAAAAAGTTATGTTGTTTGCTGACATTTGTCAAAAGGAGCATATAGATGTGAGGACTATGTATCAGCTTCATAAAATATTAGGTGTTAAATGAAGCACTCTTTAAGAAATGATATTGATTTATTGGTAAGAAGTGCAAATTTTTCTCTCAGGAAAGATGTGGTGAGATTATTGAATAGAGCGTATCTTACTGAAACAAATAAAAAAGCAAAAAAAGCGTTGAATTGGATATTGGAAAATGCCGGCATCGCGAGAAAAGAGAATCTGGCAATATGCCAGGATACGGGTTTGCCAATAATTTTTATAGAAATAGGCAGAGGTAAAGCTGTGTCATACAATTTTGTAAAGAACATAGAAGAGCAAGTTATCTTAGCTTACAGGAAAAATTATTTGCGCCCTTACGCGGTTTCGCCGCTTGACAGGAAAAGCCCTTCTTATAATGGGGTGCTTACGCATATTGATTTTAATCCTGCCGGAAAGGGAATAAAAGTTACAATTTTTCCTAAGGGTTTTGGCAGTGAAAATAAATCACAGCTTAAGATGTTTAACCCTACTGTTGGTTTGTCTAAAATTGAAGATTTTATCGTTGAAAGTGTGGCTAAAGCCGGCCCGGAAGCCTGCCCTCCGTTTATCGTAGGCGTTGGAATCGGCGGAACAGCTGATTATGCGTTATTGTTGGCAAAAAAAGCGCTTCTTGGAAGAATAGATTTGCCTAACAAAGATGCGTCTCTAAACAACCTTGAGAAAAAGCTGCTTAAAAAAATAAATTCCTTAAATATAGGGCCAATGGGTTTAGGCGGGAAGCATACTGCTTTGGCTTTGCGTATAAAAACTGCGCCTACTCATATCGCAGGGCTTGCTGTTGCGCTAAATATAAGTTGCCACGCTCTTCGTAGTGCGGCTATTGAATTAAAAAATGTTACAATAAATGAGAAATAAGTGGCTTTTTGCGATAAGAATAATTACGGCGTTTGTAATCCTTATTAATTTTCTGCTTCTTTTGCCGATAAGCCGCAAGGCGATGCTGCACATAGACGATATTACGAGTTTTTCATTGCTGAGAAGTCTTTTAATCTCTCCTTTAGGTTTCTATCAGGATATTATGTTTATTCATTACCACTTGTTTTTTTCGTTTGCACTTACAACTATAATACTTTGTGTATTTATTTTAATGTCTAAAAACATTGCCAGAATATTATTTATTCTTTTTCAGTGCGGAATAATTTTGTTCGGATTGGTTATTATGGTATTACTTTTTATAATAAGCAGGCAAAGCAGAATGTATTGGATTTTTGACACTTTTGTACGTGTGTGCTTTTTCCCGGTTATGTATTGCGCGTTTTTTTCATTACCGAAAGTAAGAGAGCAATTCAAGGGCAACAAACTACAAAAAATATAAAATACGGAGGCAGTTATGAAGGCATCAGGGTTAAGGAAAGGCTCAATCATTGATGAAAAAGGCGAACTATTTTTAGTTGTAGATATGGACCATAGAACCCCAGGCAATTACAGAGCATGTTATCAGGTCTATTTAAAGAATTTAAAAGATGGCCGCGTTGTAAAACAGCGTTATAATCCTGACGATGAAGTTAATGATGCAAGGCTTGAAGCTAAAAGCGCGCAATATCTATACCACGACGCTGCCGGATTCCATTTTATGGATATGGAAACTTACGACACTGTTATATTAAATGAAGAGGTCGTGGGCGATAGTAAGAACTATATTAAGGAAAATTCGGAAGTAAAATTTTTATATTATAACAGCAAGCCTGTTTCTATAGAGCTTGCCCCGAGAGTTGACCTTGCCGTGATTGAGGCGCCAATGGGTTTAAGGGGCGACACAGAAGGCACCGCCAGAAAACAGGTAATTCTTGAAACCGGTTTTAAAGTTAACGTTCCTCTTTTTATAAAACAAGGAGACGTTATACGCATAGATACGGCAACGGGGGAGTATGTTGGGAGAGCATAACAAAGGTTACGAATGTTACGCAGGTTACACTAAAATCACGACGTTTTAACGTAACCTTGTAACCTAACGCATAGTATTGTTAAAAATGAAAAATAGAAAGAAAACAAAAACAAATGCATTAAGAACGCTAAAAGCGGGGGAGGAAGTTTTATTCTCCGGTTATGTCTATACTGCGAGAGACCAGGCTCACAAAAAGCTAGTTGATTTGATTGAGAAAGGCAAAAAGCTGCCGTTAGACTTGAATAATCAAATTATCTATTATTGCGGGCCAACTAAAACTCCGGAAGGTAAAATAGTAGGTTCCTGCGGGCCGACTACATCAAGCCGTATGGATGAATTTACTGAACCACTTTTAAAAAGCGGCATAGCGGCAATGATAGGAAAAGGAAGAAGGTCAAAAAAGGTCCGGGAGCTGATAAAAAAATATAAATGCGTTTATTTTGCTGCACCAGGCGGCTGCGGAGCGCTTTTAGCTAAAAAAGTTTTATCTAAAGAATCAGTGTGTTTTAAAGAGCTTGGTCCGGAGGCTGTTTGCAAGCTCAAGGTAAAACACTTTCCATTAATTGTAGCGATAGACAGCCGCGGAAAGAGCATATACAAAGATTTATAAAATAACATGCTTTCTAATTTTTTAATCAATATTTTAAAACCAGCGTTTGGTTTTGCTTTTTTTACCATATTTTTTTTAGTCTTTATTTTTTCCTCGGTAAATTTTTATCTGTCTTTCAAAAGAAAAAAAAGTAAAATTCCATTTGCAATTATATTTATATCAGCTTTTAATATCTCTCTCGGCGCCGCCTGTTTGATAGTCATGTTTCTGATTAACGAAGGCGGGTCTTTCGTTTATGTTCTTATCGCGAAATTCGGCTTGCTATTATTTTCAGCCGTAAATATATTTTTTGGGACTATTTTAATAAAATTTAAACCCTACGCAAAGTTGCTGATATTATGGTTCCTGGCTATTTTTGCAATTTCCGATGTAATTCTTACGCTTACTACCGAATATTCAAAATATACTCTTGCTCTCATGGGTTTTTATCTGGTTGTGTTTACTATGTATTATTTTGGCCTGGGTGGAAAACATTTTAAAAAAGAAGAAGAGAGCTTTTCTTTGCGCGATGACGCAGCCAAGAAGAAGGAACATTATAATATTACCGATTTTTTTAAAGAATAAATTTAGAATTCAAACGGAGGGACTTTATGAAAAGAATAGACAGCAGGGATTTTGGCGAACTTAGAAAAATAAATATACAGAGGGATTATATGAAATACGCGGACGGTTCCTGCCTTATTGAAGTAGGCAATACCCGCGTAATATGCACGGCTACCGCCGATAGAAATGTGCCTTTATTTTTACGAAATTCCGGAACAGGCTGGGTAACTTCCGAATATGGGATGCTTCCGCGTTCAACCCAGATACGTATACCAAGGGACAAAAATTCAGGTAGAACCATGGAAATACAGCGCCTGATAGGAAGGAGCTTGCGTAGCGTAGTTAATTTGAAAAAAATCGGCGAAAGGACAATCTATGTTGATTGCGATGTTATCCAGGCTGATGGCGGAACCCGCGTTGCTTCAATCGTGGGCGGATTCTGCGCGCTTTGCGATTGCCTGTATAAACTTTTTAAGGCAGGCTCCATAAGTGAAGTATGCATAATTGATTTTTTAGGCGCGATAAGTGTTGGCATGTGGAAAGGTAAATATATCCTTGATTTAAATTTTGCCGAAGATTCAGAGGCTGAAGTTGACATGAATATTGTGATGAAATCTTCAGGTGAATTTATAGAATTGCAGGGCACCGGAGAGCATGGGTCATTTTCAAAAGATGATTTAAATGCCCTTCTGACGCTTGGCAGGTCAGGCATAGAAAAGATAATTGACATGGAAAGAAATCTCTTTAAGGATATCCTGCCAAATGTATAATAAATCAGGAGATGAAAGGAGGTGGAGTGTGAAAGTCATAAATAGTATATGTGTAATCCTGGTTTTATTTTTGCTTGGCGGTTGCCTGACTACAAACAAAAAGAAAAATGAGCAAACAAAAAACATAGAAACCTACAAAGTTGATTTAGACAATGACATGGCGGAGGAGTTAATTGAAATTGAGGACCGTTTTGCCGCAAATGGGGATATCCTGGTAAGGATAACCAAACCGGCCAAAACCAAGAATGCAAAACCAAAAGTGTTCAACTTCACAATCCATGGGCAGTTTGATAAAGCTGAGTTTACGCAATTAGGCTGTGATGGATTCTCTCAGATGCTTATTTATTACGATACGGAGAGAAAATTTACAAATATTGTAATTTATAAACTAAAGAATGATAAGGTATCTCAAATTTTTTCGGCCAGGAGCAATTGCGATATAGAAACGGATTTTGACTCGGTTCCAAGGGTAAAAATAGGCAAAAACACTGAGGGGGGGAAGGATTGCTCTGTTATAACTCAGGGCAATGAATGGGAAATTTGGATTTGGGATGGAGAAAAATTTGTAAAAGAGCGCTAAGCTGTTATTTTGTACAAAATTTATTATCTTGACATTTTAAAGCTTAATCGTAAAATAAATTAATTTCAAGGACAAAGGCGTCCTTCTTTCAGAGGGGGACGCTATTTTTTTTATTCTGGTTGTTTATTTTTTAAACATATAGTGCACAAAATTTAAGCATATGAGTACAAAAATATTAGAAAAAAAATTATTGGCAGATGTATCCGGCTCAAAAATAGTGCAAATAAAACTTGCCGCCAAAGATGTTGCCGTCAAAGCAAAAGCAGGGCAGTTTGTAGTGCTTATGGCATCCGAAGAAGGAGAAAGAATTCCTTTAACCATAGCTGATATTGACGAAAATAAAACAACTATTAACATAATTTTTCAAGAAGCCGGATTTACCACCAGGCTTTTGGGAAAATTAGAGCCCGGTGATTCTTTATATGCTTTGGCCGGACCGCTTGGCCATCCCACAGAAATTCATGAGAATGAAGATGTGATAATAGTCGGAGGCGGAGTGGGCATCGCAGAAATTTATCCTGTAGCTCGTGCGTTTAAAGTCAAAGGTAACCACGTGACTACTATTTTGGGAGCGCGGAATAAGGAATTGCTTATTTTGGAAGAAGAGTTGAGAAAAGTTTCAGATAATTTTTATATAACGACAGATGACGGTTCGTATGGCAAGAAAGGTTTTGTCACTGATATTTTGAAAGATTTGCTGGCGAAAAGAGAATCTTATAATCTTGTATATGCCGTTGGCCCAATACCAATGATGCGCAAAGTTTCCGAGACAACAAAACCATTTAATGTAAAAACTCTTGTTTCTCTTAATGCCTTAATGGTTGATGCAACCGGTATGTGCGGCTGCTGCCGCGTAAGCGTTGGAGGAAAAACCAGATTTAGCTGTGTTGACGGCCCTGAATTTAATGCGCACGAGGTCAATTGGGATGAGCTTATAAAAAGAAATAAGATTTATTGCGACAAAGAACAGCATATTTGTAAATTGTCTTTAAAATAATATTTCTGCAATGAAAAAAGAACCAGTAAAAATTAAAGAAGTAGAAGCAACCGTTAGATCCGGTAATTTTGACGAAGTTATCTTAGGTTATAACGAAGAAGAAGCTTTGAGCGAAGCCGCGCGCTGCCTGCAATGCAAGAACCCGCTTTGCAGTTCCGGTTGCCCGGTTGGCATAGACATAAAAACATTCATTTATAAAATTACCCAGAAGGACTATGCCGGAGCTTATAACGCTATCCGGCAGAAAAATAATTTTCCTTCTATTTGCGGAAGAGTGTGTCCTGCTGAATATCAATGCCGCAAAGCATGCGTTTTAAGCAAAAAGGGTTTACCTTTTGCATCTCCCCAGGCAATAAATATTCATTTTCTTGAGCGTTTTGCCGGCGATTATGGAATGAAAAATCCTGCCTCTTCACCTAAAATCCAATGCCCCGGCAGCAATGTTAGAAAAGTGGCCATAGTCGGTTCCGGCCCCGCAGGACTTTGCTGCGCAGGCGAGCTTGCGCGCGCGGGAATAAAAGTAATTATGTTTGAAGGTTTGCATAAATTAGGAGGAGTGTTGCGCTACGGAATACCTCCTTTCAGGCTGCCAAGGAATATTCTTGATTACGAAATAGATTCACTTAAAAAAATGGGCGTTGAATTTATACCTAATTTTATTGTAGGCAGGAATAAGGACGTAGATGAATTATTGGGAGAAGGTTTTTCTGCAATATTTTTGGGTTTAGGCGCAGGGATTCCGTCTTTTTTGGGCATTAAGGGAGAAAACCTTTGCAATATTTACTCTGCCAATGAATTTTTAACCAGAGTAAATTTGATGTCTGCCTATAAATTTCCTAAAGCCCATACGCCGGTAAATATAGGTAAAAGCATGGTTGTTATAGGCGGCGGAAATACTGCGATGGATGCAGCGCGCTGCGCTTTGCGGCTGCAGAAAACAAACGGCATAAGTCCAAATACAACCATTCTTTACCGCCGCAGCGAAGTGGAGCTTCCGGCAAGGCGCCTTGAAATTGAGCATGCCAAGGAAGAAGGCATACAATTTAAACTTTTAGTTAAACCGCAGGAATTTATCGGCGACGAGAAAGGTTTTATTACGAAGCTGCGCTGCCTGCAATGCGAGTTGGGAGAGCCGGACGCTTCTGGAAGAAGAAAGCCCATAGAAATTCCGGGAAGCGATTTTGAGGTAGAGTGTGATATAGCCGTGGTCGCTATAGGGTTAAACGCAAATGAGATATTAACTAAAGTAACCCCTGCGTTAAAGACAGATAAATACGGTGATGTTATTGTAGATAAAGAAACAATGGAAACATCCATAAAGAATGTTTTTGCCGGAGGTGATATTGTCGGAGGCGAAGGAACAGTTATAGAAGCAATGGGTATGGCTAAGCGGGCGGCTAAATCTATAATAGAAAGATTGTGTAACCAGCGTTAACTTTATTCATCGTTAGAATAAAGTTTTAAGACAGAGTTAGTCAAAGGAGGATACATGTCTAAGAAAGTTGACGATTTTATGAAGAAGGTAATTGAAAGAGACCCTCTCCAGCCGGAATTTCATCAGGCAGTACGCGAGGTTGTTGAATCGGTTATGTCTTATATTGAGGCAAACCCGAAATACGAAAAGGCAAAAATATTAGATAGAATGGTTGAGCCGGAAAGAGTAATTATGTTTCGCGTCCCCTGGCTTAACGACAAGGGTGAGTTTCAGGTAAATAGAGGCTTTCGTATACAAATGAATAGCGCCATAGGTCCGTATAAAGGCGGTATACGTTTGCACCCAAGTGTTAATTTGGGTATTTTAAAATTTCTGGCTTTTGAGCAGGTTTTTAAAAATAGTTTAACTACACTTCCTATGGGCGGAGCAAAAGGCGGATCTGATTTTGACCCTAAAGGTAAATCCGATAATGAAGTAATGAAATTCTGCCAGAGTTTTATGACCGAGCTTTTCCGGCACGTAGGCGCAGACACTGATGTCCCTGCCGGAGATATTGGCACAGGCGGACGAGAAATAGGTTTTATGTACGGTCAATATAAGCGCCTGCGTAACGAGTTTACCGGAGTTTTAACCGGTAAGGGCCTGCAATGGGGCGGCAGTTTAGTCAGGCCGGAAGCAACCGGATACGGTTGTGTTTACTTTGTTCAGGAAATGCTTAAAACCAAAGGCGAATCTTTGAAAGGAAAAATTTGCGCTGTTTCCGGTTCCGGAAATGTTGCGCAATATACGGTTGAGAAGTTGCATCAGTTAGGAGCCAAGGTTGTTACGCTTTCAGATTCCAACGGATTTATTTACGATAAGGATGGAATTGATGATAAAGAGTTGAAGTGCGTAATGAATCTTAAAAATGAACGCCGCGAACGCATAAAAGAATGCGCCAAGGAATTTAGCTGCAAATATTTTGAAAATGAAAAACCATGGAACATTAAATGTGATATCGCATTTCCTTCTGCTACGCAAAATGAAATAGACGAAGTTGACGCGAAGGCTTTGGTTAAGAATGGCTGTATGGCAGTCGGCGAAGGCGCAAATATGCCGTCTACCCCGGAAGCAATTAAAGTATTTCAGAAAGCGAAAATTTTATATGCGCCTGGCAAGGCTTCTAATGCCGGAGGTGTTGCTACTTCCGGTTTGGAAATGTCGCAAAATAGCATGAGGCTTTCCTGGACCAGGGAAGAGGTGGACACCAGATTGCATAATATTATGATTGCCATTCATGAACAGTGCGTAAAATACGGCAAGGAAGGTAAGTATGTTGATTACGTAAAAGGAGCCAACATTGCAGGATTTGTTAAAGTAGCTGATGCAATGCTTGCCCAGGGGCTTGTGTAATCAGTAAATTGGAATTTTACATACGGGGAGAGGTAAAACTTTCCCCGTATTTTTTTTTACCTTGACAAACAAAAAATAATATGTTATTTTTAAAATGAATTTGGGCACAACGTATGTGTTCAAAGTTTAGGGAACAGAGGCGTTTTTAAAGAAACGCCTTTTTTTATTTTAGGTTCCCGAATATTTTCAAAGTTAGAATACCGGATAACGATGTCCTTTTGTGGCATTGTTAAGGACAGAGGCGTCCTTTCTACGTAAAGTTACGAAGCGGTAGGAAGGACGCCTCTCTCTTTTTTGGGAAGATAACAGATGAAATATCTGCATAGTTTCAATCAGTAATCTGTTGTCTATGCTGGCAAAGCGAGGTCTAAATGTCAAAATACATTTTTGTTACCGGCGGAGTAGTATCAAGCCTGGGCAAAGGCATTACTGCCTCTTCCATAGGAAAGCTGTTGGAATCAAAGGGGCTTACGGTTACGCTTATTAAGTGTGACCCTTATATTAACGTTGACCCCGGAACAATGAACCCTTATCAGCACGGTGAGGTATACGTAACTGATGATGGGGCAGAAACTGACTTGGATTTAGGCCATTACGAGCGTTTTACAAACGCTAAAATGACCAAAGACAACAATATCACTACCGGAAAAATTTATTATTCGGTTATTACCAAAGAAAGAAAGGGCGACTATCTTGGTAAAACCGTTCAAATCATTCCTCATATTACCGATGAAATAAAACACCATATAAAGAAAGTGGCGCTCAACCAGAAGGTTGATGTGGTGCTGGTTGAAATCGGCGGCACAGTAGGCGATATAGAAAGCCTGCCGTTTTTGGAAGCAATAAGGCAGCTGCGTCTTGAATTGGGACATGACTACGCAATTAACATTCATGTTACCCTTGTTCCTTATATCAAATCTGCCGGAGAGATTAAAACAAAGCCTACACAGCATAGTGTTGCGGCGCTTAGGCAAATAGGAATTATGCCGGATATAATTGTCTGCAGGACAGAAAAAGCGCTCGCTAAAGATGCCAAAGAAAAAATTGCGCTTTTTTGTAACGTTGACGCAGGGTGCGTAATTAACGCAGTTGATGCAAAAACTATTTATGAAGTGCCGGTTAGTTTTAAAAAAGAAGGCCTGGATTTGCTTTTAGCCAGGCTGCTTAACATTAAACATCCGGATGGAAGTTTGACCGATTGGGAGCGTAATGTTTTAAAGAAAATCAAATCGCCTGCGCGCATTGTAGAAATTGCGGTTGTTGGAAAATATATCGTGCTTCAGGATGCCTATAAGTCAATATATGAGGCGCTTATCCACGGAGCTCTTTCTAATGACGCGAAATTAGTGCTTAAAAAAGTAGATTCAGAGGATATTGAAAAGTATGGAGTTGATAAGTATTTGAAAGGCGTAAAAGGAGTTTTAATTCCAGGGGGCTTTGGCAATCGCGGTATAGAAGGAAAAATTGCAGCTAGCAAATTTGCGCGGGAAAATAATATTCCGTATCTAGGCATATGCCTTGGAATGCAGATAGCGGTTATTGAATTTGCCAGGAATGTATGCGGTTTTAAAAATGCTAATTCAACAGAGTTTAACAAAGATACAAAGTATCCTATAGTGAGTTTGTTGGAGGAACAGATTAGTGTTCAGGAAAAAGGTGCGACAATGCGTCTTGGCGCTTACGAGTGCCGTTTAAAAAAGGGCACAAAAGCTTATGACGCTTACAGGAAAGAAAAAATATCCGAGCGCCACCGGCACAGATATGAATTCAATAATGATTATCGCGAAGCTATGCAAAAGAAGGGGATGGTTTTTTCAGGAATTTACCATAAAAAAGATTTAGTGGAAATAATAGAACTTCCTGCGCATCCCTGGTTTGTTGCCTGTCAATTTCATCCGGAATTTCAATCAAAACCGGAAAGCCCTCACCCGTTGTTTAAAAACTTCATTAAAGCTGCTCTTTCGCTGTCAAAGTAGAGGAAGATATTTTTTAATTTCGTGTTGGGTTATTTGTATCCGGTATTCTTCCCACTCTTTTTTCTTATTAAAAAGAAACCTCGTAAAGATATGTTCGCCTAAAGCTTCTTTTATAAATTTACTTTTTTCTGTTTCAAGTATTGCTTCAAAGAGGTTGCCCGGAAGAGACTCAACGCCTCGTTTTTCACGTTCTTCCATGGCCATGTGGTATAGGTTAGGCTCAACCGGCGGCATAAGGGTATATTTTTTTTCAATACCTTCTAACCCCGCAGCAAGCATTACCGAAAAAGCAAGGTAAGGGTTGCATGATGGGTCCGGGCACCGTAATTCTACCCGAGTTGCCTTTTCATTCCCAGGCCGATAGAGCGGAACTCGCAAAAGCGCAGTGCGGTTTCTTTGCGCCCAGGAAATATATACCGGCGCTTCATATCCGGGGACCAGCCTTTTGTAGGAATTTACCCATTGCGCGGTAAGAGAGCAAATCTCACGCGCATGGACTAATTGTCCGGCAATAAATTCTTTGGCAACAGAGGAGAGATGGTGCTTGTCTTTTTTATCAAAAAAAGTATTACGGCCTTCCTTGAATAATGATTGATGCACGTGCATTCCCGAGCCATTCACTCCAAAAAGCGGCTTAGGCATAAAAGTTGCATAGACCCCATTTTGTTCGGCAATTTCTTTAATTACATATTTACTGGTAATTACATTATCGGCCATAGTCAAAGCATCATTGTATTTGGGGTCAATTTCGTGCTGGCTGGGCGCTACTTCATGGTGGGCTGCCTCCATGGTTATACCCATTTCTTCCAGAATCCTTACAGTTTTATTTCTCATTGAGTCGGCAAGGTCATTTGGTATCAGTTCAAAGTAAGAGCCTTCATCAATAACTTCCGGGCTTTTGTCCGATTTGAAATAAAAGTATTCAATTTCAGGCCCTACGTAAAAAGTGAAACCTAATTTTTTTGCTCTCGCCAGGGATCTTTTTAAAGCATGACGAGGGTCTCCGGCGTAAGGGGTAAGGTCAGGGTTTAAAATGTCGCAAAAGAGCCTTGCAGTAAGGTTATTCTCTTTTGACCAGGGGAGTATTTTAAAAGTTGTAGCATCCGGCATTGCGATAATATCTGATTCCTGCGCTTCGGCAAATCCGGTGACGGAAGAGCCGTCAAAGCCTTTCCCGTGGTCTAAAACATCTTTTAATTCTCCGGGTGTTATTGAAATGCATTTTAATATTCCTAAGATATCCACAAACCAGAGTTGTATGCTTCCAATTTCAGATTTACGAACCTTTTCCAAAATGCTTCCGGCGAGTTCGTTTTTATTTGCCCTGCTTAAAAGGTCAGTTTTCTCACCCGTTTCTTCTTTGGTAGAGGAGGAATCCTTTGCGGCAAGGCTATCTTTGGGAATAATATAACGGTTTCCGACTTTCTCGGCATAGAGGTTGCCGTGTTTAATGCGTTCAATAACTGCCTGCCTGCTTATGCCTAAAACCTTAGCTGCTTCTGTTGGGCTTAGATATTCCTGTTCCATTATAACCTCCCTGCCCGCCGAAAGGCAGGCCTTTCTCTTTGTAAAGCTATATTTTGTTATTACGCTACAATTGTAAAACATTCATTTACAATTGTCAAGTATTTTTTTAATGTTTTTTACAAAAGAGAAAAATCGTTGAAAAATATAGCAGTTTTTGCCTAAAAATTAAGCAAAATCAACCTTTTACGTAAAGTCTCTTGCAAGCATGCAGGGAGAAATAACCTAAATACTCATGTTAACGCTAAGCGTTATTCCTGATTTAAGCGGTTTGTATGAGGAACCGAAAAAGCTTTTGTGTTGATTTTATATCAAATGTTGCTACAATATGACATATCAAAAAGGCAGTATTTATGAAGAAAGGTTCTTACAAAGAATATTTGGCAGCACTTAGCAAAATTGGCAAGGCTATAACCAGCGATCTTTATCTGGAAGATATTTTAAAGCTTATCGTCACTCTTTCTGCTAATGTAATGCATGCTAAGATATGTTCGCTTTGGCTGCTTGATGAAAAGGAACAGACACTTAGAATAAGAGCAACGCAGGCAATGAGCGAGGAGTATCTTAAGGAAAGAAAATTAATGGTGGGCGAAGGTATTGTAGGCCTTGTTGCCAAAGATAAAAAACCTATTGTGATAGCTGACGTTTTAAAGGACCCCCGCTATAAAGAAAAAACCCTGGCTAAGAAAGAAAAATTAACTTCCATGTTAAGCGTGCCGATGATGGTTAAAAACAGGGTTGTGGGCGTGGTTAATTGTTATACTACTACGTTATATGAATTCAGCGATAGTGATATTGATCTTTTAACCGCGGTTGCAAATCAGGCTGCGGTTGCCATAGAAAATACCGAACTGTTGGTTAAAACCAAGATTGTTCAGGAAGAGCTTGAAGCGCGCAAAAAAATAGAAAAGGCAAAAGGCATACTGATGAAGCAGAAAAATCTTACCGAGGAGCAGGCTTATGAACTCCTTAGAAAGGCAAGCATGAATAAACGCCTTACCATGAGGGATGTTGCCGAAGCGATTATCCTTTCGTACGAAATCAAAGGAACTTGACAATTGCCCGGGAATATGTTATAAATATTTAAACAAAGAAGTTTTACGGCAAAGATGCCCCGATTCAAAAGATCGGGGATTTGTATTTTATAAGGACTAAACACAGGTTGCACAAGGCTATTTGTGTAACCGCCAAAAGGCAAAGAAGCCCTTTTTTAAGCAGAGATAAAGCTTGAAAAAGGGCTTTTCTATTTTTTGAGGGTCGTATGGAATTTGAAGGATTAGTCAAAAAAGTAGCACCTAAGTTAAGGGCTATCGCAAGAAAGCTTGACGGCAGATACACGCCATTTGACGATGACGATTTGTATCAGGAAGCATTGCTAAGCTTGTGGGAAAAATATAACAAGAATCAATTATCCGATAAGACGGACAGTTATATTTTGCAGGGTTGCCTTTTTTTTCTTAAAAATCACATAAGAAAGGTTTATAAAAAGATAGACTCCGTATCCGTAAGTTTAAGCGCAGTTATAAACGAGAACGAAGGAACCCTTGAAGACGTTCTTGCTTCAAGACATCCGGCTGCTGCAAGCAGCTCTCTTGATTCCGACTTACTTCTGGAGGATATTTATGAAAAACTTTCTGAAAAAGAAAAACAGATAGTCGGTTTATGCCTTGACGATTTAACCATTAGAGAAATTGGCAGACGTTTGGGCATATCTCATGTAATGGTTTTGAAAATAAAAAATAAAATAAAAGATAAATGTGCAATAATAAAAAAAGAGATTTTGTGAATTTAGTTACCACAACAGTTGTTGTTTTACTTGTATTATTGTAAGTTGTTAAATTAACACATTGTAGTGTAACGTAACGGCGTTTGTAAGGAAACGCCGTTTTTTGTTTTAGACGCAGGCGTCTTCAAATCCATGATTGGAAAAGAAGACGCTTTTTTATTTAACAGTGGAGGAAGTATGAAAAACATGAAGTTGTCAAAATTTTTGTTCTCGGCTTCGCTATTCTTAGCATGTATTGTAATCGCGCCTTTTGTTTTTGCGCAAGCAGCAGAGCTTAAGATTGATACCGGAGATACTGCCTGGGTTCTTATATCTTCCGCATTAGTTATGTTTATGACGCCGGGCCTTGCATTTTTTTATGGCGGAATGGTGCGGAGGAAAAATATTTTAAGTATACTTATGCAATGCTTTATTATTCTGTGCGTTGTAAGCATACAATGGGTTTTGTTTGGTTACAGCCTATCGTTTGCGCCCGGCAAAGGCTTCTGGGGCGGGTTTGGTTGGTTTGGTTTAAATGGAGTAGGGCTTAGCCCTTACGCGGATTACTCTGCAACCATACCGCATCAGGCATTTATGATTTTTCAGGCAATGTTTGCGATAATAACGCCTGCGTTAATAATCGGCGCTTTTGCCGAGAGAATGAAGTTCTCCGCATTTTTATTATTTACAATATTATGGGCAACTTTTGTTTACGACCCGCTTTGCCACTGGGTTTGGGCTATCGGAGGATGGCTGCGTAATTTTGGTGCACTTGATTTTGCGGGCGGCACTGTTGTCCACGTAAATGCAGGGATAGCTGCAATTGTTACAGCTCTATTAATAGGAAGAAGAAAAAATCTGGATTCAAATCTGCCTGCTCCGCATAATCTTCCTTTTGTTGTTTTGGGCGCGTCCATGCTTTGGTTCGGCTGGTTTGGCTTTAATGCAGGCAGTTCCTTGGGTGCAAACGGTTTGGCAGTAAATGCTTTTGTCGTAACCAATACAGCTGCTGCGGCTGCAGGGTTTTCATGGGCGCTCTTAGAGTGGATTCGTAATGGAAAGCCGACTATGTTCGGTGTGGCCAGCGGCGCTGTGGCAGGCTTGGTTGCGATTACTCCTGCTGCAGGATTTGTAAGCGTAATTCCCGCAATAGTTATAGGGCTTTTAGTCAGCGTATTTTGTTTTACGGCAGTAAGCATTTTAAAACCAAAATTAGGCTATGATGATTCTCTGGATGCTTTTGGTGTCCATTGTGTCGGCGGTATCTGGGGAGCTATTGCGACAGGATTGTTTGCATCAAAAGCAGTAAATTCGGCTGGCGCTGACGGGTTATTTTTCGGCAATCCAAAGCAGCTCTTGGTGCAGCTATTAGCTGTCGTAGTTACCATACTATTTAGCGCCATAGGCACTTTCGTTATTTATAAAGTAATTGATATTTTGGTAGGTATACGAGTCGGAGAGAAAGAGGAGTTGATTGGCCTTGATTTAACACAACACCGCGAACGGGCGTATACCGTATTAGAATAGCAAACATAGAAGCGGATAGCCGCGGATCTTCCACCCGAGGCGGACCCGCCTATAAAAAAATATAGGTGGCGGGAAACGCGGATAAACGCAAGCAAACTCGTGTGCGTAAATCCGCGTAGACATCCGCGGGAATCCGCTTCTATAAATAAAAGGAGGTTTTAATGAAGCTTATTATCGCCATAATCCAACCGTACAAATTAGAAGAAGTTAAAGAAGAGCTTTACATGGCCGACATCAATCTGCTTACTGTAAGTGAAGTGCTCGGCCATGGCAGGCAAAAGGGGGTTGCTGAAGTTTATCGTGGAAGTAAAGAAACAGGCAATTTGTTAAGAAAAGTCCGTCTTGAGATAGCAGTTAATGACAATTTTGTTGAGCCTACAATAAAAGCAATTATAAAAGGCGCAAAGACCGGAGAAAGCGGTGACGGTAAAATTTTTGTCTTAGATTTAAAGGAGTGTATACGAATTCGCACTGAAGAGCGCGGTTCGGTTGCGATAGGGTAGTTTCATCAAAGGTTACGCATGTTACGAAGGCTACAACAAGTTATGTAGCCTTCGTAGCGTATAATCCAAGAGGAGGTGCAATGAAAAAGCACCTCTTTTTATGCTTATAGCCGGTTATTACGCAAAAGACATTGACAAATTCATCAAGAAGAGTAAAATTTCACTTTAATCGTCGGGCTTAATTTATTATTTCCCTGGAAGTATTTGATATGTTCGGCGGCGCACAAACTTGCCCTTTAGGGTAAGGAAATACAAGCGCCGCTCAGTATTCCTTCGGCTTCGCTCAGGATGCTTCGAAGGATGCTGAGCAACGTCGAAGCACAACCCTGAGCAAGCCATGGGTAAAGCCTGTGGTACGTAGAATGGGTTGATTGTAAAAAACCGGAGAATTTAATTTAACCCATTTCCGGCAAAAAAAGCTTGGAATGGGTTATTTTTATCCGCCTTCGTTTAAACTTCGGCGGATGTCGCTGGATAACAAATTTTAAAATGCGGATAACCCGCCAAAGCCTATCAAAGTTTATTTCCTAATCAAAAGAGCGCAGGCGGGTGTATGCAGGTAATTAAGTCTACCAATAAAGGTTTTCCATAAACATGCCTGAAACTATTTTAATCTTAACTATTCTTATCCCAATTGCTGGCTCCGCTATCCTGCCGCTTGCAGGACTTTTAAGCAAGCGCTTTAGAAATGCTCTTGCTTTTTGCATGGTTTTTGCTTCATTTTGCCTTTCCATAAGCATGCTCCCGCGTATATTTTCTGCAGAACCCATTGTTTTTTTAAAACAATTTCCTTTGGGCCTCAATCTTTCTTTTACCGCTGATGCCTTGGCTGTTTTTATGGCGTCAGTTTCATCTTTAATCAGCTCAATTATAATATTTTATTCTTTCGGATACATAAGCCACTACGAACATCAGACTGAATACTATTCAATGGTTACTTTGTTTCTGGGTTCAATGATGGGGCTTATATTTTCTTCAAACCTGATTCTTCTTTACACATTTGGGAATTGACCGCAATTTGTAGCTGGCGGTTAATCGGTTTTTTCCGGGAAAAAACTTATGTTTTACGCGCGGATAAAGCGTTTTTGATGACGGTGTTCGGCGCTTTGCTTATGCTTGCAGGGTTTCTTGTGGTTTATCAACAGACAGGCGCTTTTGATTTAAATATTATAAAAGATAATCTCAAAAATAATCCAGTAAGCAACCTAGCAGTTTTATTAATTCTTATAGGCATACTTTCAAAATCAGCAACACTGCCTTTTCAGGCGTGGCTTCCGGATGCGGGTGTTGCGCCTTCGCCGGTTACCGCACTTTTGCATGCCGCGGTTTTAGTTAAAATAGGCGTATATGTTTTTGCGCGCCTTTTCATATTTACTTTTAATATAGGAGAAATTTGGCATACCGTAGTTCCTGCTATCGCAGCAGTAAGCGCAATTGTTTCAGCGGGCTGCGCTCTGGTTGAAACTGACATTAAAAGAATAATTGCGTATTCAACTATAAGCCAGATAGCTTTTATCTTTTTGGGCCTAAGCACAAATGCTGCCATAGGCATAGCGGGCGGGCTTTTATATATCCTTATGCATGGAATTTCAAAGGCCGGGCTTTTCCTTTGCGCCGGCATAGTTGAGCAGAATACAAAAATAAAAGACATAACAAAACTCGGCGGGCTTATAAAAACTATGCCCATAACCGCAGTTTCATTTTTGCTTTGCGCATTTTCAGTAATGGGCATTCCGCCCTTTGGAGGATTTTTCAGCAAATACATGGTATTTGCGGGAGGCATAAGTAACGGACACCTGATAATCAATTTTGTTTTCCTTGTAGGCGCATTTATGACAATACTTTATCTTGTCAGATTATTTAACTTGGTATTTATGGGGCAGGCGCAGGTAAATCTGGTCAAGGAAGGTTCCCGTAGCATGGTTGCGGCAGTTTTAATTTTAGGCATACTTTCATTAGCGAGTGGAATTTTTGTTTATTATCCTTTTAAAGTAGCGCAATTAAGCGTATTAAATCTGGCGGAGCTGGTTAGATGATGCATTCACACTTACCTTTATATGTTAGTTTACTGGTGGGCATTCCAATTGCCGGAGCCGCTATTTTGTTTTTCCTGCCGCAAAATTTAAAAAAATTCAACGCAATATTTACTTTTATTTTTACTTTTGCAAATCTGATAATAGCCGCGTTACTGTTCGGCAACAATTTTTCTTTTGTCTATCCCTGGCTTAACTTCGGTTTTGAAATTGCTGTCCGGTTATACAACTTCAGCTCCTTTATGCTTCTTGCAGCTGCCGGCTTTGCTTTTCTGATTACGCTTTATTCAACTGTCTTTATGAACGATAGAGAACACAGGACGCAATTCTATTCTTATCTTTTGATAACTCTTGGATTAACTAATGGCGCATTAATCTGCGATAATTTATTTTTACTTTTATTTTTCTGGGAAGGCTTGCTTTTGGTATTATTCGGCATGATTGCGGTAGGCTCAAAAACTGCCTTTAAGGCGGCAAGCAAGGCTTTGATTATTACGGGTGTCTGCGATCTTTGTATGATGATAGGCATTATCCTTGTTGGTAATCTTGCGAACACTTTGACTATTTCTAAAATCCACCTTACTTCAGGAGGGCTTACGAGCCTCGCCTTTTTACTTTTAATGATAGGCGCTATTTCAAAAGCAGGGTCTATGCCGTTTCATAGCTGGATACCGGATGCTGCAATCGCTGCGCCGCTTCCTTTTATGGCGCTTGTTCCTGCTGCCCTTGAAAAACTTCTTGGAATTTATTTTCTGACAAGAATTTCTCTTGATATGTTTAAGTTGAGCGCCAATTCCGCGCTAAGCGCAGTACTTATGTGGATAGGTATTATAACCATAATTTTAGCGGTTATGATGGCGCTGATACAAAAAAATTACAAACGCCTTCTTTCTTATCATGCAATAAGCCAGGTAGGATACATGATCTTAGGTATAGGAACAGCTGTCCCTGCCGGCATAGTTGGCGGTATCTTTCATATGATTAACCACGCAATTTATAAAAGCGGTTTGTTTTTAACCGGCGGAGCAGTTGAAAAACAGACAAATACGACTAACCTTGAGGAGCTTGGCGGGCTTGGGAAGAAAATGCCTATTACCTTTATATGTTTTATTATAACCGCAGCTTCAATATCCGGAGTGCCGCCTTTTAACGGATTCTTTTCCAAAGAACTCGTTTATGACGGCGCCCTTGAGAGAGGATTGATATTTTATCTGGCTGCCATAGCAGGCTCTTTTTTAACCGCGGCATCATTTCTTAAGCTCGGGCACACGGTGTATCTTGGAAAACTTTCGCAAGGCCACGAAAATATCCGCGAAGCTAAATGGCAGATGCTTTTGCCCATGATTATTTTAAGTTTCTTCTGCTTGCTCTTTGGCCTTGTAAACAGCCTTCCTTTAAATCACCTGATAATACCCGTAGTTAAAAATTCTTTGCAGGGCGCTCAGCATAGTTATGTTTTTCATATTAATATAAAACTTGTTGCAGCGACTATAGCCGTATTAATTCTTGCGCTGTTAAACCATATTTTCGGCGTGCGCCTGAATAAGGGGGCGTTGCATGCTTCTGACCATATAAGGTATGCGCCGTTATTGTCCGGGATTTACGATAGAGCGGAGAGAAGGTTTTTTGACCCTTACGAAATAGGCTTAAAAGTAACGAGGTTTCTGTCAAAAATCACTTTTAAATTTGACAGGCTGATAAATTTTATTTATGACGTAGTTACAGTTAAAATATTTTACACTACAGCTTCGTTTCTTCGCAGGCTCCGCGGCGTAAGCTATCCTGTTTATCTTATGTGGTCATTGCTAGGCTCCGCGGCGGTTACTTTATATTTATTGTATTCACTAAGGTAAAATTATGTTGTCGCTCCTTATCACAATTCCTTTTTTTAGTATTTTAGTTTTTAACATGCCGTTTTTTGGTTACTTAAGGCGGGCGATTACTGTCTGGGCTTATGTGTTATTTTGCGCGCAGATAGCATTAGCCATTCGCCTTTTTTCCCCGGTTTTTTTAAATGATTTTATTTCAAGAGGCCATCTTTTTAATTTCAATATAGCGTTGGACAATTTAAGCCTGATTGTAATTTTATCTTCCGCAATTGTCCTGTTTGTAACTTTGATAATTTCAACTTACGTGATTGATTCGGAGAAGAAGAGGTTTAATTTCGTAAACCTTTTGCTTTTTGCCCAGTCAGGGCTTAATGGGCTCGCCCTTTCGCGTGATATGTTTTCGCTCTATATTTTTCTTGAGATAGTTGCAATAACCTCGTATATCCTGATAGTTTTTAATAAGGACATAAAAGCGCTGTCAGCGGCTTTTAAATATGTTATACTATCTACCGTAGCCAGCGTTTTAATGGTTAGCTCAATTGCCCTTATATTGCTGCTTTCCGGAGATACAAAATTCTCCGTAATCCATACAGTAATCAGCGGCCAGCCAACAAATTTCCTGATTATGTTTTCGGTCGCACTTTTTGTGTGTGCAGCCTTCATCAAAGCAGGCGTTGTTCCTTTTCATGGCTGGCTTCCTGAGGTATATTCGCATTCGCCCGCAGCTGTTTCTGTTTTATTTGCCGGGATAATTTCCAAGGCGCTTGGGATATACACGCTTATGCGCGTAGTAAATGACGTATTCGGTACAAACGCTAAGTTAAACAGCGCCCTTCTTTTTGTCGGAATAGTTTCTATAGCTGTAGGCGCCTTAGCCGCCTTGGTCCAGAAAGATTTTAAAAGAATGCTTGGTTTTTCAAGCATCAGCCAGATAGGTTATATCATTTTAGGTTTAGGCTGCGGTTCGCCTCTCGGGTTTGCCGGAGCCGCGTTTCATATTTTTAACCACGCAATTTTTAAATCGCTCTTATTCGTAAACTCAGCGGCAATTGAAAGTAGGACCCGCACAACGCGCATGGAAAATCTGGGAGGGCTTTCGCGCGTTATGCCAATTACAGGGCTTACTTCTGTTTTTGGTTTTGTTTCCGCAGCGGGGCTGCCGCCTCTAGCCGGGTTTTGGAGCAAGCTTTTAATCGTTCTCGCTCTTGTTGTAAGCGGGCATTTGGTATACGCAATTTTAGCAATTGTTTTAAGCGCGCTTACTTTAGCATATTTACTTTCTATGCAAAGAATGGTATTTTTCGGCAAGCTTAACGAAAGGTTTTCAGGCATCAAGGAAGCTGATTTTGGTTTTAGCCTTTCTTCAATTATACTTGCCGCGATAATAATTTTTACGGGCTTATTCTATCCGTTTGTCCTTGGAAAATTTATATTACCGCTTGCCGGAGTTTTTAAATGAATTTAAATATAGCAATACTAATAATTTTACTTATGGCTGCACTTTGGGCGACAATGACACGAAGTCTGCTTCGCGCCGCAATTGCCTTAGCGCTTATGAGCCTTGTGCTTACCGTAATAATGTTTCGGTTAAACTCAAGCCTCGCTGCGGTGTTTGAGCTTTCTGTTTGCGCCGGGCTCATTCCGGTTCTTTTTGTAAGCACCATAAGCCTTACTCATCCTTTGACGAAAGAGGAAGTGCTTCAGCACATGAAAGACAGAATTCGCAGGTTCTGGTATCTTCCTTTTATAATAGTAGCCGCAGGAATTGCTTTAAGCTTGATAACTGTAAAGTTGAATATCAAATTACCGCCTCCCGAGGCAGTAAAAAGCGCGCGCGCAGTCTTATGGAACGAGCGGCCGCTTTACCTTGCCGGGCAGATTATAATTTTACTTATCGGCGCATTTAGCGTGGTTATTCTTTTTAAGGAGTCAGGAAAAGATGAACATTGAAGCTTTGCAGATATTCTGGCCATTTTCGCTTTTTGTAATAATGCTTTTTATAATAGGCATATATTGCATTTCAATTACTTTTAACCTTATCCGCGCATTGCTGGGTGTTGAGATTCTTATCAAGGCAGTTACGCTTTTAATCATAGTTGCGGGTTTTATAAGTGGCCGCACTGCGTTGGCCCAGGCTGTTGTAATCAGTTTAATAGTAGTAGAAGCCGTTTCCATAACCGTTGCTGTCGGCATTGTGCTTGGCATCCACGGCCATAATAATTCATTGGATGCGAGAAAAATTTTAGATACGGACAAATAAAATGAACAAGCTGTTGTTAACTCCGCCAATTGCGTTTTCAATAATTTTACTTACCGCGCTTTTTGTCAGTTTTTGTTTTTCTAAGCTTTCTTTTAAGGCCAAGAAGAAAAGCGATGAGGGTGGTGAGTCATATGCCTGCGGAGAGGATATGTATGACCACATGGCGCAGCCCGACTATAGTAATTTTTTTCCTTTTGCTTTTTTCTTTACGCTCGCTCACGTAGGAACATTAATAATTGTAACCGTTCCGATTGAAAGCATAAAATCGTTTGATATAGCGGTTGTCTATATTATAGGTATTATTGTTGGGCTTTCTATACTGTTTAGAAAGTAAGATGAAAGTAATTAACAAGATAGTAAACTGGGCGCGTATCAAATCACCGTGGATTTTGCATTTTAATACAGGCGCTTGTAATGCCTGTGATATAGAAATTATTGCAACACTTACCCCGCGTTACGACCTTGAACGTTTTGGCGTGCAGCTTAAAGCGACTCCGCGCCACGCTGACGTTCTTGTTTGTTCAGGCCCTGTAACAAAGCAGGTGCATGAAAGATTGTGCAGGATTTACGAGCAGATGTGCGAGCCAAAATTCGTGGTTGCGGTAGGAACTTGCGCTTGTTCCGGAGGAGTATTTAAGGGTTGTTATAATGTTGAGTCAGGAATAGATATGGTTTTGCCTGTGTCAGCTTATGTTCCGGGGTGCCCCGCAAGCCCTAAAGCCATAATTGACGGCGTGGTTAAGTTATTGCAGAGCCTTGAGGAAAAAGAAGATAAAGGACAGAAAAAGTAACACGCCGCACGTAATAGGTATCACGCGATACGTGTTAAGTGATACCAGAGACCATAAAAGAACGGTGAGGAAAATGGATACAGAAAATAAAATACAACAGGAATTAATCGCTAAATTTACTTATCTTGACGGCAAAGTCAAGATATCGCGTATACGCCGTATCTTCGTAGAGGTAACGCAGGAAAAATTTACCGACGTTTTTGAATATCTGATAAACAATGAAGGGTTTTTACATCTTTGCACAATTACCGGCCTGGACGAAGGCGCAACCTTCGGCATTATTTATCATCTTTCCGAAAAAAACGGTATTGTCATCAATATAAAAACTTCTATTCCAAAAGAAAACCCGGTGCTTAAGACAATAACGCCATATTTTCCCGGAGCAGAAATTTACGAAAGGGAATTGACGGATTTGTTAGGTTTTGAAATAGATACTTTACCTCCAGGCTCAAGATATCCACTTCCTGATGATTGGCCACATGATGAATTTCCCTTGCGCAAGGATTGGAAACCTAAAGAGCTCAAACCTGAGGAGAAAAAAAATGCGTGAGAGCAAAAAATTCAGGATTCCGATAGGCCCGCAGCACCCTGCCCTTAAGGAGCCGGAAAGTTTTAGCGTTGCCTTAAAAGGGGAGAAAATAAAAGGCGTTGATGTCCGGCTTGGTTATAATCATCGCGGCATAGAAAAAGCGTGCGAGCAAAGAACTTATATCCAGGACGTATATCTTATTGAAAGAATATGCGGCATATGTTCGCATACACATTCAACATGTTTTGTCCAGGCAGTTGAAGAAATCGCGGGCTTAGCTGTTCCTAAAAGAGCGCTTTATATCCGTACTATCATAGGCGAACTTGAACGCATCCACAGCCATTATCTATGGCTTGGAGTTGCAGGCCACGAAATAGGTTTTGATACTCTTTTGATGTATTCTTGGCGGGATAGAGAAGTAGTAATGGATGTGCTGGCTATGCTTACCGGTAACCGCGTAAATTACGGAATAAATTGCATAGGGGGAGTTCGGCGTGATATAGATGAAACGCAAACCGCCCAGGTGCTTAAAGCTGTAGGCATACTTGAGGAGAGGACTAAATATTATATTGAAGTTGCCACAGAAGAAACTACGATAATAAAAAGGCTTTCTGGCGTTGGGATGTTGAGCCGCGAAGATGCTTTGCGGCTTGGCGCAGTGGGCCCTACTGCCCGCGCTTCAGGAATAGACTACGACATAAGGCAAAAAGACCCTTACGCAGCATACGCAGAACTTGAATTTGATGTAATAACGGATGCTCATTGCGATGTATACGGCCGCACGGTTGTTCGTTTAAAAGAGCTTATGCAATCTTATAGAATTATCCGGCAGGCACTTAAAAAGATGCCGCAGGGCCAGCTTACCGTAAGGGCTCCCCGCAAAATTCCCGCAGGCGAGGCTATAAGCAGGTATGAGGCTCCTCGCGGAGAAGATGTGCATTATGTTAAATCAAACGGCACAGAGCAGCCTGAAAGAGTAAAGGTGAGAGCGCCAACGCTTGCCAATATAAGAACGGTTAAATATATGCTTCGCGATAGATACTTAGCTGACATGCCTATAGTTATAGCTGCGATAGACCCGTGTTTTTCCTGCACAGACAGAGTGGTTTCGCTTAACGATACAGCGAATAAGAAGAGAGAAGTAATTGAGTGGCAGAAGCTACGCAGCTACAGTATAGAGTGGTACAAAAAACAAGGTATAGACTTTACTGAATTAAACAGAAAGTTTAAAAATCGAGACTAGATGCTTGATGCCAGATGCTCGTTGTTTCTTTTTACGAGTATCTAGCATCCAGTATCGGGTATCAATAAAAATATAAAATGTCAGCACTATTTTCAATATTAATATTTCCGGGATTTTTATTTCTGACGGTTGCATCGCAATTTGCGGAATTTATGGATAGGAAAATTTACGCAAGGCTGCAAAACAGACTCGGCCCGCCCTGGTATCAGCCTTTTGCTGATTTTGTCAAGCTTATTGCCAAAGAAGAGTTAATTCCCAAAGCGGCAAATCCGAGAATGTTTAAAATGATGCCTATATTTGCACTTTCATCGTCAGTCTGTGCTTTTTTGTATATTCCGCTCTACAGGGCGCACTCGCTTTTTTATTTTGACGCTGATTTAATTGTCATACTTTATCTTCTAACCATTCCAACCCTTGCATTCTTTATCGGAGGATGGTATTCAACCTCACTTTTCGCAAGGATAGGCTCAGTGCGTTCTCTTACCCAGTTATTCGCGTATGAAGTTCCTTTGTTCATCGGTATACTTTCCGCGGCTATGCTCGCGGATACCTGGTCGATTTCAGAGCTTAGTGTTTTTTACAGCAGCCACCCATTTTATTGGCTTTTTAATATAGTTGGTTTTGGCGTTTCGCTGGTTGCACTTTTGGCGAAACTTGAAAAAGGCCCGTTTGATATCCCTGAAGCAGAAACTGAAATTGTTGCGGGTAGTTTTACCGAATACAGCGGCCGGCATTTGGCGTTTTTGCGCCTCACCTTAAACGTTGAGATGGTTGTAGGAAGCTCCCTTTTAGCTGCAGTATTTTTACCTTTTGGCTATGAATTCGGCCCCATTATCGGCTTTTTTATTTTTCTTTGCAAAATAATATTCATACTTGCATTACTTTCTTTAGCCAGGACTGTTTTCGCAAGGATGCGTATTGACCAGATGATAGATTTTTGCTGGAAATATCTGGTTCCGTTTGCCTTTTTGCAATTGCTATTTAACCTTATTCTAAAAGGAGCGTTGTTAAGATGAGGCCGGGGAAGATGATAAAACAGGTTCTTCAGTCAATACTAAAGAAGCCTGTTACCATAATATATCCATATGAAAAACTGGATATGCCTGATAAATTCAGAGGCAAGCTTAAATATTATCCGGAGAAATGCATAGGCTGCCGGCTTTGTATAAAAGATTGTCCGACAGGCGCAATAGATATAAAAAAAGTAGGAGAAAAACAATTTGAAGCGCACATTGATTTAGGCAGGTGCATTTATTGTGCACAGTGCGTTGACAGTTGTCCCAAAAAAGCTTTGGAAGCAACAAAAGATGTAGAGCTTGCCCAGTTGGATGACAATAAATTAAAAATAATATTTCATGCAGAGCCTGAAGGCCCAGCTGACAAACAAACTTAAAGGTGCTAAGAGCGTCGTTATCTTAGGAGTCGGTTCAGAACTTCGCAGCGACGACGCTGCAGGCATTCTCGCAGCAAAAGCTCTAGCCAAAAAGATTAAAAAAGGTAAACCTACCGTAAACGTTCTTCTTGGAGAAACCGCGCCGGAAAACCTGACCGGTGAAATAAAAAAATTAAAACCAACTCATCTTATAATAATTGACGCTGCCGATATTTCCAAAAAAAGCGGGGAAGTTCTCCTGTTTAATGAGAAAGACATAAAAGGAGTTTCCTTTTGCACCCACCAGCTTCCAATGACTATTATGATTGATTATCTCAAAAATTATATTGACTGTAACATTTTAATAATCGGCATTCAACCAAAAAATTTGAAGGTCGGAAATAATCTTTCCAAAGAAGTTAAGATTGCGGTAAAATATGTAAGCAAGGAAGTTTCAGGGGCAATATACAAAGACATTAGATAGTGTTTAGCAAATTTTGCTAATATCTTACCTACATTAAAAAAGGAGAATAAATATGCTTAACTTTATCATAAAAGGCGGGCCGGTTATGATTCCCATCCTTCTCGGTTCGCTTGTAGGCTTTGCTATAGCTATAGAGCGGCTGCTTGTGTTTAGAAACACGCGTCTTGATAGTTTTAAATTTTCCGAAGAAATATTTAAAAATTTAAAAGCAGGCCATGTAAAAAAAGCGCTTGATCTTTGCACGCACGAACATCACCCCTTATCAAATATTTTTAAAATAGGCATAGAAAGGCGCGCGCTGCCGCCGGACAGGCTTGAAAAAGTTCTGGAACAGGTAGGCAACAACCATATTTATAAACTGGAAAAGCGGTTAGGCGGGCTTTTATCTATAGTCAGCATTGAGCCTTTGCTTGGATTCTTAGGCACAATCACCGGCCTTATCCGCGCCTTTATGACCTGGGAAAAAGCAGGAGCTAATGTTACGGTAAGCTCGCTCGCATCAGGAATTTATGAGGCAATGATAACAACCGCGGCAGGCCTTACAATAGCCATACCGCTTTATATTTGTTACAATTATTTCATAAGCCGCATAAAAATTATTTCTAACGAATTAACAAATCATAGCCTTCAACTGCTTGAAGTAATAGCAGAAACCAATAGCAAAGCATAAAATGAAGATTGTTGGACGGCGCGAATATATGGGTTCGCTTGAATCGGTTGCAATGACCGATATTATCCTTAATATGTTTATTTTCTTTTTCATTTCTTTTAGCCTTCTTTACACATTCAGCCCCAACCGCCTGCATAAGCTTGGCGTTGATATACCAAAGGCCAAAAACGCAAAACCCGTAGAAGCTGAGCGGACGCTAAATGTTTCAATAGTGAAAAACGGAATAATTTATTTTGAGAAAGAAGCGGTAACTATGGATGAGCTTATTGACGCTGTAGAGGTAACAAGAGCGAAGAATCCGAACTTGCGCATTCTTGTGCATGCAGATCAAGCCGCCCCCTTTAAGGATGTTGCGAAAGTATTGGATATTTTAAACGGCCTTCAGGTTCAAAACATCGGCATAGCGGTTGAAGCGGAAAAATAAGTATCACGCGGAAAATCAAAGATACCATGGTAAAGTAAAGCCTTCCGGAAATTAGCTAAAAACCAATCCCCCCCAAAATCTTAAGAATATTTATCCCAAAAACTCTTTTTTATCCTATTACAAATTTTTATGCTATAGCAATGCAATTTGTAAGGCCTTTAAGCCTGGAATATAGATAATACCCGGCATTTATATCTTAATTATTGATTATTTCTATCAAATATCCGCCAATAATTGACCTGACCGTACAAATTCCCTTGTAATATTTTCCGCCCGCAGTAAAATGCAAAATTAGAGGTGGTGAATGTGAGAAAAAACAGTTTTTTTCTTTCAGCAGTTTTGTTGTCGGCTATATTTTTTTTAACGGCTAATGCCGAAGGAGGAATATCTATGAAATTAACGAGCCCTGATTTTAAACACAATGAACGTATGCCGAAAAAATTTACATGTGACGGGACAGATACAAATCCGTCTTTAATTATTGAAAACATTCCAGAAAAAACTAAAAGCCTTGCTTTAATAGTTGATGACCCGGATGCCCCTGCTAAAACATGGGTGCATTGGGTTATGTTTGATATTGCGCCTATAGCTTCAATTGCTGAAAACAGTGCACCGGGCAAGCAAGGCAGAAATGATTCCGGTAAGAATAACTACGAAGGGCCGTGTCCGCCTTCAGACACGCACCGATATTTTTTTAAAATTTACGCTCTGGACGCTATGTTGAATTTAAAGGAAGGCATTACGAAAACAGACTTAGAGCGCGCAATGCAAGGGCATATCTTGGCGCAAGCTGAGTTGGTGGGGTTGTATAAAAGATAGGTTACGAATGTTACGAAAGTTACGCAGGTTACGAAGGTTACATTTAAATATTCGGGTACTGTAACTTTCGTAACTTCCAGTAACGCCCGTAACCTTCGTAACTATAAAATAAAAAAGAGGAGTTAAAAAACTCCTCTTTTAGAAACAATAACGGGGAGGCGAATCCCACTGAACTCATTCTACACCCGGTTCCTTAAAAAACGCAAGAAAAAAATCGAAAATTTTAGAAAACGTTTACAGTTTTTACAGCAAAAATTTTCTTATACCGTTATGAACAAAATTATATTATTTTTCTGTATAATAGCCGCTTGTTTTATTTGTAATCCTTTTGCTTTTTCGCAAAGTTCACAATTTTCAAATACCTGGCTTAGTCCGAATATTAACTTTAAGACTTATGAAGCAATAAGCATAGATGAGATTGATACCAATGATATTAGAGTGGAGGTAGATTACGCCGGCGGCAAAGAAAGCGAGCGTAGCGACCCGGATAAAATACGCAGCCGCATTGCTTCGGAGCTTCGCAGCCGGTTTAGAGAAATTCTAGGCTTGACGCTTGACGTGAGAGCCGATAAAAACGATATAGCCGGCAGAAAAGCATTAATAGTGAACGTTAAATTGTCAGGGGTAGTGGCAGCCCAAAGCCAGCTCGACGCTTTAAGGGAGATTTCTTTTAAAACTGAAGTGTTAGACGCCGAAGGCGGAGAGAAAGCATTTGAGCTTTCCAATATTTACAGATTGGCCTCTAAAAAGGAAAATGTTTCCGGCTCAAAGGCTGATAATCTGGATGAATGGTCGAGGGCAATCGATCTTTGGGCTATAGACTTTTCTATATACCTTAAGCACCAGATAAATATCTCTAATTAGTTACCAGAGTGCGCTGTTATTTACTTGTATTAATGTAGCACATTGTAAGTGTAAATTTTAAGGGCGTTCTTAAGCAAACGCCCTTTTCTATTTTCTGACGCAGGCGTCTTAATCCTAAGGGTAAGACGCTTTATTATTTAAAAGGGAGTAACTTCATGAAAAAGCTAAGCCTGATGAGCAAAAAACAGCATATTTTAAGCCCAAAATAATGGTTACCAAGGAAGCAGTATTGTTACTTGTATATATGTAGCGAGTGCTATAAGTTTAAGCACGTTGTAGTGCTAAATTAGGCAAATTTTAAGCCTTAGCAAAAGTAGCTAAGGCAAAAGATAGAATACGAACATAGGCGTTCGTTAGGCCGGAGACGGCTTAGCGAACGCTATTTTTATTTTAGGAGGGTCATTATGGCAGTAAGACAAGAAGCGCTGTTTAAGATTAAAGGCATTGATTTGGAAAAGGTTGAATTGCCGAAAAAGGTATCTTCGTATTTTGGCGAAAATACTTTTAGCCAAGAAACCATGCAAAAGCATATTTCAAAGGAAACCTTTGAGGCTTTTAAGGTTTGGATGTCGGAAGGAAAAACCATAACCATTGAACAAGCCAACGAAATAGCAAATGCGATGAAGGACTGGGCAATGGCTAAGGGTGCAACTTATTACACCCATTGGTTCCAGCCAATGACAGGTTTAACAGCAGAAAAGCATGACAGTTTTATTTCTATAACAGGGCCGGGAAAAGTAATTGAGAAATTTTCCGGAAACAAACTTATTCAGGGCGAGCCTGACGCAAGCAGTTTTCCTTCAGGCGGTATCCGCGCAACTTTTGAAGCGCGCGGTTACACTGCGTGGGACCCTTCAAGCCCGGCTTTTATTATTGAAAGCAAGCTCGGTAAAACTCTCTGCATACCGACGATATTTATTTCCTATAACGGAGAAGCACTGGATAAAAAACTTCCGTTGCTTCGTTCTGATGAAGCTTTAAGTAAGACAGCTTTAAGACTACTTGAGCTTTTCGGCCATAAGAATGTGAAGAAAGTATTTTCAACCTGCGGACCTGAGCAGGAATATTTTCTTATTGATAAAAATTATTATAACCTGCGCCAGGATTTAATTATGACAGGCCGCACCTTGGTTGGCGCGTCATCTCCAAAAGGACAGCAGCTTGAAGACCAGTATTTCGGAACAATAAAAGAGCGAGTGCTTAATTTTATGTACGAAGTGGCAGAGGAAGCTTACAAGCTCGGTATTCCTGTTGTAACCAGGCATAACGAAGTTGCTCCGCACCAGTATGAATTTGCTCCTATGTTTGAAGAGTCAAATATTGCGGCAGACCATAACCAGCTGTTGATGGATTTAATGAAAAAAGTGGCTTTAAGGCATAACCTTGTTTGCCTTTTGCACGAGAAACCTTTTGCAGGGATAAACGGAAGCGGAAAACATTTAAACTGGTCTCTGGCTGATAACAACGGAAACAATTTGCTTAATCCCGGAGATACGCCCGAAGACAATTTACAGTTTTTGGCTGTGTTAGTTTCCGTGCTTCGCGCAGTTTATGTTCACGCAGATATGCTAAGAGCAAGCGTTGCTATGGCAGGAAACGAACACCGCCTTGGAGCAAATGAAGCGCCGCCTGCAATTATCAGCGTTTTCCTCGGCGAGCAGCTGTCGGCAGTTTTGGATAATCTAACTAAAGGTGTTAAGAGGGCCGTTTCAACAAAGATTATGGATTTAGGCGTAAGCAGGCTTCCTAAATTTAACAAAGATACAACAGACAGAAACCGCACGTCGCCGTTTGCTTTTACCGGATGCAAATTTGAATTCCGCGCGGTAGGCTCTTCGCAGAATATTTCAACACCCATTGCGGTTATTAATACGATAGTTGCGGAAAGCCTTGACTATGTTACGGAAAAAATTAAAAAAGCTTCCAGCGGTTCAAAAGATTTTAAAAAAGCAGTATTGCAGGTAGTTGCGGAAATCGCAAAAGATACGGAAAAAATACGCTTTGAAGGGAATAACTATTCAGAAGAGTGGGTTAAAGAAGCAAAGAAAAGAGGGCTCCCGAATATTGCTTCAACCTGCGAAGCCCTTAAGGTCTTAACAAAGAACGAAAATATCGCGATGTTTGAGAAGTATAAAGTTTTTACCGAAGAAGAAATCATTGCGCGTTACCACATCTGGGTTCACACCTACACGCTGGTTATTGAAATAGAGGCGAACACCTTAAATGAAATGGTCAATGCGAGCGTTGTTCCTGCAAGCCTTGAATACGCTAAACTTCTTGAAGACAACCTTGCGCAGATTTTTCTTTTTGCAAAAACAGCTAAGGTGAAATTTGATAAAAAAGCAGTTGAAGACCAGAAAGAGCATCTGGCCGAGGTTATCTCCAAGATTTACTATGTTCGCAGGAATGCAAAAGAACTGGTTAAACTTCTTGAGAAGGCAGGCAAGCTAGACAGCGAAGAAAAAGGAAAGCTATACTTTGAAGAGCTTAAGCCACTCATGGAGCATATTAGAAAACATGTTGACGATTTAGAGCGCGTTATTTCCGATGAACACTGGGATTTGCCTAAGTACAGAGAGATGCTCTTTTTGAAATAAGAAAATAGAAATAAGGTTAGGGTTTTTACCTTAACCTTATTTTTTATTCTTGCGTGCCAATTTTTTACGCAGAGATTGCTTAAATTACAGGGAGTAACACAAATGATAACACTATTAGTAGTTGAGGAAGAAAAAAGAATTTACGATTTGCTTTCAAGCGCTTTAGCCGGTGCAGGATATACCTGTGTTGATGAGCTGGCAAGCGGCGGGCTGGTTAAAATTATAAAAAAGACAAATCAGCAAAGCAATGGTTTTGGAGCAGACCTTGTTGGTCTGAGAAATTATATTAAAAATGATAGTGGTGGAGAGCTTTATAGGTTGACAGTAACGGAGATGGAAAAAAGTTTAATTTCGTCTGTTCTGGCGCGCACCGAAGGCAACCAGTTAAAGGCGGCAAAGATTTTAGGCATAAACCGTAATACTTTAAGGTCTAAGATTAAGAAATTAGGAATTAAAACGGAGCAATGGAAGATATATTAAAATGGAATACAATCATTTTCCTAAACAACAAGGCCTTTACTATCCGGAGTATGAGCACGATTCCTGCGGTGTTGGTTTTTTGTGCAACATCAAAGGGCAGAAAACCAATACTTTGGTTAAGCAGGCGCTTGAGGTTTTGCGAAGGCTTTCCCACCGCGGCGCAACCGGGGCTGATCCAAAAACAGGCGATGGAGCAGGCCTTTTAATACAAATTCCCCATGAATTTTTTGTTAATACTGCCTGCCAGCAGAAAATAGATTTGCCAAATGCCGGAGAATACGGCACCGGTTTGGTTTTTCTGCCTCAAGACAGCGAAGAACGTAAAATATGCAAAGGTATTTTTGCCAAAGTAATTGCCGAAGAAGAACAGCGTCTTCTTGGCTGGCGTGAAGTTCCTGTTAATGATTCTTCAATCGGTAAATCTGCCCGCGAAACAAAGCCTGAGATAGAGCAGGTGTTTATTGGCAGGCCAGAGGGCCGTGGTTTGGCTTCCTTTAGCCAAAGCCAAAGAGCTGTCAGGCATCAGACGTCAGCTGTCAGCGATGCATTGAGCTTTGAAAGAAAGCTCTACATAATCAGGAAAAGAATAGAAAACGAAATCCGCGCATCAAGCTTAAAACAAAAATCATTTTTCTACGTCACAAACCTTTCAAGCCGCACTTTTTCCTATAAGGGGCTTCTTATGCCCGGACAGCTTGAAGATTTCTTCCTTGATTTTAAAGACCCATCCCTTAAAAGCGCAATAGCGGTTGTGCACTCGCGTTACAGCACAAACACATTTCCAACCTGGGATTTGGCGCAGCCTTTTAGGTTTGTGGCGCATAACGGAGAAATAAATACGCTTCGCGGAAATGTTAACTGGATGAAAGCGCGCGAAAGGCTTTTAAAAAGCAAAGCATTCGGCGCTGATATAAAAAAAATAAAGCCAATCATTATGAGCGGAGGAAGCGACTCTTCAATGTTTGATAACTTGTTTGAGCTTCTTACGCTTTCAGGAAGAAGCATAGCACATTCAATGATGATGCTTATTCCCTCTGCCTGGCAGCAGGATAAATTAATGAAAGAGGAGCTAAGGAGCTTCTATAAATATCATACCTGTTTTATGGAGCCGTGGGACGGCCCTGCCGCAATTGCTTTTACTGACGGGAAAGCTGTTGGCGCAGTTTTGGATAGAAACGGGCTTCGGCCGGCGCGCTACATCGTAACCAAAAATGATTTTGTGGTTATGGCGTCTGAAATGGGAGTTTTGGATATTAAGCCAGACGATATTTTAATTTCAGGCAGGCTTGAACCGGGAAAAATGTTTTTTATAGACACAAATGAAGGCCGCATAATTGAAGACGCTGCGCTAAAGGAAAATATATTAAAACAAAAGCCATATAGCGCCTGGCTTTCTGAAAATATGGTTGAGCTTGATAACTTGGCTAAGCCGCAGGCAACTGAGCCGGTTTTAGAGAATTTATCCGGCCAGCTTAAAGCATTTGGCTATAGCCGCGAAGATTTAAAAATGCTGATTAAGCCTATGGCTGAAGAAGGGAAAGAGCCTGTTGGCTCAATGGGTAATGACGCTCCGCACGCTGTTTTATCTAATAAGCCGCATATGCTTTATACTTATTTTAAGCAGCTGTTCGCGCAGGTTACAAACCCGGCAATTGATCCGATACGCGAAGAAATAGTAATGAGCCTTGAGAGTTATCTTGGCGCGGAAAAAAATATTCTGGATGAAACGCCTAAACATTGCCATAAATTAAGAGTTAAAAAGCCGATACTGACTAATGCCGAGCTTCTAAAAATTAAAGAAATAAACATAAATAGTTTTAAGGCTAAAGTAATATCCATTTTGTTTCCCGCCACAAAAATAGACAATTCACGCGGGTCCGCCGTCGGCGGAGCAGCTTCTGATGCAAAAGAGCTTGCCCCGTTAGAGAAAATCAATTCTAACGAGAAAGCAAGTTCTCTAACGGGGTTTACAAAAGCGTTAAAAAGAATCTGTAAAGAAGCTGAAACCGCAATAAAAGAAGGCTACTCATTTATTGTTCTAAGCGACAGAGGCGTTGACAAGGACAACGCAGCTTTGCCCGCGCTTTTGGCAGTCGGAGGAGTGCACCAGTATCTCGTTAAAAAGTCTTTACGCACGCAGATTTCAATAATTCTTGAAAGCGCAGAACCCCGCGAAGTGCATCACTTTGGGCTTTTGTTCGGTTACGGTGTTGATTGTATTAACCCGTATCTTGCCTATGAGGCAGTTAAATTGCTTGTTAAGGAAGGAGACCTTAAGCTGGAGACCCACGGGGGCGACGTCCCGCTCAGCCGCTCAACCGCGGGCGCAGCCCGTGGTCATCTGGAAAAGGGACTTGAGGCTGATAAGGCGCTAGTGAATTATATAAAAGCAGTTAATACAGGTATCTTAAAAATTCTTTCCAAAATGGGCATTTCAACTCTGCAAAGCTACCGCGGCGCGCAGATTTTTGAAGCTTTGGGCATAGGTGAAGAAGTAATTGAAACGTGCTTTACCGGAACAGTTTCAAGAATCGGCGGAATAGGGTTTGATATTATCGCCAAAGAAACTTTGCTTAGGCACGCTGAAGCTTTTCCCGAACGGGAAATAACTCCCGCGATTTTATCTTCAGGCGGGTTTTATCAATACCGTAAAGACGGAGAATTCCATCTTTGGAATCCGCTTTCAATTGCGGCAATACAGGATGCAACGCGTTTAAATGACTATAAAAAATATCAGGAATTTACAAAACTTATAAATGACCAGTCAAACAATCCAACTACTTTACGTAGTTTACTGAAAATTAAGAAAGGAATCCCGATTCCTATTGAAGAAGTTGAGCCTGCTGAGGAAATTTTTAAACGTTTTGTAACCGGCGCAATGAGTTTTGGCTCAATAAGCCGCACTATGCATGAAACTCTTGCGCTTGTTATGAATAAAATAGGCGCAAAATCAAATACCGGTGAAGGCGGAGAAGACCCTGCGAGATTTCATCCGCTTCCTAACGGCGAATCTCTAAGAAGCGCAATCAAACAGGTTGCATCAGGCCGTTTCGGCGTTACTGCAAATTATCTGGTTAACGCAGATGAGCTGCAGATTAAAATCGCTCAGGGCGCAAAACCCGGCGAAGGCGGACAGCTTCCGGGGCATAAGGTAAGCGC
>Ga0265297_10001152_pt1 | contig 64750 bp, 78 predicted proteins | sample Munlanlwell13791_FD_192502 | JGI IMG/M metagenome (GOLD analysis project Ga0265297, IMG submission 192502) | Leachate microbial communities from a municipal landfill in Southern Ontario, Canada - Leachate well 137-91 | ecosystem: Engineered > Solid waste > Landfill > Unclassified | place... | reverse complement strand
TCGGTGTTTCCGCAAAAAGGACATTTCATATATGAAAACAAACAGCACTACCAGTAGAGTGATATAACGAATTTAACACCACTGGTGACCTTGTCAACTAGAAAGAAGTAGGTCAAATAAAGTCAGGGTAAGCACCTTTTGTGCCTATTTTATTTGCTCAAAATTTCCCTTCAGCTGGTTTTAAGGAAATAATGCGGAGAAAGATTACAGGGTATTAGTAAACAAGAAGAATGTACACACTCATTACTATTATAAATTGCCGTCAAATGGGTTTATAGGTATATACCTATCTTTACCCAAAAGGTAGCTCGCCTTTTGCTGATAGATAACTATCAGTTTATCCTCGAGAAGAGTAATTTTTGGGCGAACATCATCCGAGACAAGAAGGGATATTTCTCGAATTACTTGTCTGTGTTTCAAGGAGGCATTAGCAATAGTTTCAGCTAGATCAAGCGTATTCTCTCCCCCGTCCCTAGCCTGCTGCTCAAGGCCCGAAGAAATCTCCAGATACTTACATGACTTAGCCAAAGTCGAATAGGCTAGGTCGTTCTTCCCTTCTTCAAAAAGAATTCTGGCAGCTTGCAGTCTTTTGTCGGCAAAAAGAAGGTTGAGTTCTGATTTTTTAGCCAGGCCCGGAGTTATCGCTAACCACAACCTGTCTCTGGCTACTTTAAGAACCCAAAGGGGGTTATCAGGAAGGACAGAACCAGCATAAGGAAGGTAATAATCAATAACCATACCCTCCAGTTTAGCCTCTCTTTTCATGACATTTTCATCCTTGGTAGTAGGGTTATTTCCAGAAAACGAATACTTTATTGATGCACTTTTAAGAATTGATATTAAAAGAACTCCAAAAGCGAAAAGTAAAAAAAAGGCGTTGAGGACGAATTTTTTACGCATGTAAGTAATTATACACCAGTGCATCAAACAGAGTCAGTCTATGAAAACCACGGATTCAAGGCTAGCGGAAGAGAATAATCGGCCATTCCCAAAGGACATGCAACAAAATACTGGAGAGGATGTTTCCGGTTCGGGCAAAGACAAAGGCCGAACCCAATCCAAAAAGGAAGGTTAAAAGGAGATAGCCAATACTAGCTGATAAATCCAGCTTCCAAATAAAGACTGCTATCGGGATATGGATAAGAACCCAAACCACGCTGGTTAAAAGATTGGCAATGTATTCGTTCTTAAGTACCTTCCACACCCGGCTAAAGATATATCCCCTAAAAGCTACTTCCTCAGAAATTGCTGTTGCAAAGGAAAGAACAAGGGACGGTATAAGTGGACTAGTACCGATATTAGCCGAAAAGTTAAAACCCTTGTATTTAGCATAGTTAACCAGAACAGCTTCCCCTAAAAACAAAAGACCCAGACCGAGCGAGAAATAAATTGCCGGAAAAAGATTTTTTAAAGTGATTCCCAAAGACGCAAGAGACCCCTTTTCTTGCTTAACAAAATATACAAGGGGTACCAGCCAAATAATTGGCTTGACAATGTACTCTTCAATCTCGTCAGGAAGTTTAATAAGGTTTCTATAAAAACCCCAGACAATCAACAGATAAACTGAGTAGATCACTGCATTTTTGAAAATCTTAATCCTGCTGATAGACTCCTTGGTAGACATCCTTATTTAATATTACATCCTCCACATAATTTATCCATGGTGTTAAAAATCATGTTTACTCTCTCCCTCGCTTCAGCGTAACTAACTGCATTCTTTTCGTTGGGAAACCAATGAAAAAGTTGGTTACGACACAGTCTCCAAGTCTCCCAAGCCTCATCCGCCAACTCGCGTCCTCCGCAATAATCGGTCAGTCGATCGTAAACACTTTCCTTTTCCCGATATTTAACGTCAAGAGAGGGATTAAGGGCTTTCCCAACTCTAAATCTCTTTCCCATATATTCCTCTTTGGTAATGAAACCCCTTTCCAAAAAGACTTTTTTCAAAAAACCCTCATACGCTTTAGCCGCCGGAAAAACGACAAATGAGTAGTCGTGAAATTTTTCAGGTAGTTGAGGCGCAACCATTAGAAGAAGGACTGCCTCATCAATCAGTTCCTTAACATCGGGATCCAAAAACCTCCACCATACTCTTTGTCTTAAATCAGGAGTCTGCATAAATAGTCAGCTCGCATTCATTCGTGCAAAAAAAAATGTGTCAAGTATAATTACAGTATAATATGTTCCAGCGTTTGATAAAAAGAACAAAAAAATATTTTTCAAACAGGAGAAACGTTAAGAAAATTCTTTTCTTCACTGTCATAGGTTCAGTCCTAACCTGGCTTTTCTGGGGTATGCCTCTTCCCACCAAGCTCTCCTCTTCAAACATGGCGGTATCAACAAAAATAATGGACCGTAACGGAAAACTGATATATGAAATATATACTGACGAGAGAAGATCTCCGGTCAATGTTAACGAGCTTCCCTCGTATGTCAAAAACGCCACCATCTCCATTGAGGACAAGGACTTTTATAAACACTATGGTTTTTCTATGACCGGAATGGCTAGGGCTGCCTACAAGATTGTTTTCCAAGGAAAACTCCAAGGTGGGTCTACTCTCACCCAGCAATTAGTCAAGAACGCCCTTCTTACTCCCGAAAGAACAGTTAGGCGGAAAATCCGTGAGTTCGTTCTCTCTGCTATTGTTGAAATGATCTACTCCAAAGACCAGATTCTTGAGATGTACCTAAACCAAATTCCCTATGGCTCAACTGCCTACGGTATTGAGTCGGCTAGCGAACTTTATTTAGGCAAAGCTGCCAAAGACTTAACTTTGGCTGAGGCAGCCCTTTTGGCTGGTCTTCCCCAAGCCCCCACGGCTTACTCCCCCTTCGGGGCCCACCCTGAAAAAGCGAAAGAGCGCCAAGCAACGGTCCTTAGACGTATGGTTGAAGATGGGTATATCACACAAGAAGAGTCCGATAAGGCAGCTGCAGAAGAGATTGTCTACGCCGAAGTCGAAAAAACAAAGGCTACCCACTTCGCCCTGTGGGTTAAGGAACTTTTGGCTGAAAAGTATGGTGACAGCGTTGTTGAACAGGGAGGGCTCCGGGTAACAACCACCCTAGACCTAGAACTCCAGGAGTTTGCTGAGGACGCAGTGGCCACAGAAGTTGGAAAACTGAAAAAGCAGGGTGTTGGCAACGGGGCCGCCATTGTCACCAGACCTAAATCAGGGGAAGTTCTGGCTATGGTTGGAAGTAAGGGTTACTTCTCGACTGACGAAGATGGGAAAGTTAACATCATCTTTTCTAAAAGACAACCTGGTTCATCAATTAAACCCTTAAATTACGCTCTCGCCTTAAAAGATGAAAAGGTTACCCTCTCTACCCCACTGGCCGATATTCCTACCTGCTTTGTGTCTACCGGGCAGCCTTTATACTGCCCAAAAAATTACGATGGTGGTTATCATGGAGCCCCACAGGTTCGCTTCTCTTTAGGAAATTCTTACAACATTCCAGCCGTTAGAGTCTTAGCCTTAAACGGGATTGAGAATTTTATAGATTTTGCCACAAGTATGGGTATTACCACCTTCAGTGACCCTTCAAATTATGGATTATCCCTCACCTTGGGTGGAGGTGAAGTCAGGCCATACGATATGGTGGTGGCCTTCGGGGTTTTTGCTAACGCCGGGGTAAAAGTTGACCTTAATCCCATCTTAAAAGTTGAGGATTGGAAAGGGAAAGTCTTGGAAGAAACAAAAATTGACGAAGTTGAAGGAGATAGAGTTTTAAACCCAGACGTCACTTATCTTATTTCTCACACCCTTCTGGATAATAATGCCCGGATGGCAGCCTTCGGAGAGAGCAGCTACCTAAATGTAAGCGGTCATCCAGAGGCCTCTGTTAAAACAGGGACTACAAACGACCGCCGAGACAACTGGACTATTGGTTACACGGCACACGTTGCTGTTGTTACCTGGGTTGGGAATAACGACAATACTCCTATGGGAGGAGCAGTATCGGGTGTTTCCGGAGCTTCACCCATCTGGAACAAGATTATTAAAAAGGCTCTTGATAAAGCGGAAGAGGGAGCTTACAACGCAAGTGATGATGGTCATGCTTGGCCACAGCAACCAGATAATGTAGTTGGAAAATCGATCTGTTCAGATACCGGGAACTTGCCCTCGGGAGACGAAACTAACCCCGGCTGTGCTACAAGATTTGAGTATTTCTTGGAAACCAAAGTAGGGGCAGGAGTAGACGCTGGAAGGCGCGATGTTGGCATCGATAAAACAACAGGAGGCCTAGCTTCCGACACCACTCCGGCAGAAAATATCGAGACACAAAATAAGTTTGTCTTAATAGACCCTTTGGGCAGTGCCTACTGTTTCGACTGTATTGCCTCCTCTTCTGCAACTATTCGTTTTCCTCTAACGTTTTAGGAACAGATTTCATATTTGCAGGTATCTGTTTAAAGAAATATACTGGAGGCGTATGGATCCTAACACCAGCCCAATTGATACCAGTGTTTCTATGGAGCCTCCAACTCCTCCCTCTCCCATCCAACCTGTTCCAGAAATTCCCATCCAAAGCCCAATTCCTCCCCAGGAACAGCCAGTGGCACCACAACCACCTGTTGTTCCACCACCAACAAAAAAGTCACCACTAGTGGGGATCATTTTAGGGCTATTTTTCCTAATGGGCCTATTGGCTGCCGGGTATTTTGGGTATAACTACTATCTGGAAAGTAATAAAACCTCTTCGCAAACTACCTTACCCACCACTATCCCCTCACCAACGGCTATCCCCAATCCAACTGCTAACTGGAAATCTTACAAAAGTGAAGACTTTGGCTTTGAAATAAAGATTCCCCCTAGCTGGCCCGATGAAATTGAAGAAAGCAGTGATTTGATCCGCATAAAAGCAACCGATGAGAGTTACTTAGAAATCTCCTATATACAAAGTGATTTGGAACTGTCAGATTATGTAGCCGAGAAAGACGCTGAGGCGGCAACGGCCTGGGAAGGCCAGCCCTCAAAAGAAGTAAATAAAACCCAAGAGGGACAGATGGCTGGTTATGAGTCGATCAGAAGAGAGGAAAGGTGGTTAGCGGCAGGATTTTCCACCACTGTTATTTATCTTAAAGCTGAAGATAAGATTTATACCTTTAGCATAATCCCCGCGTCTGAAACAACTGCTAGCTCAGAAGTTTCCAGTAACATCGACAGTATCCTAACCACTTTTAAATTCCTGAAGTGGTCTGACACTTCCAAGTGGAAAACTTGGAACGATCCTAATGAGTTTCAAATAAAATATCCCTCCTCGGTGAAGGTGGGTCACGTTAATCAAACAACCAACGTCACTTTTACGTATGGCAACCGCGAGGTAACTATGGCGTTTAGCAAAATCGATATCAAAACTACTGCCATAGATAGCCCTTGCGTCGGAACCTGCACCCAGCAAAAACAGATTGAAGTCACCCTGGGGACAGAAACTCTAACTGCAACCCAGATTTCACCCGACAATAATAATGATTTCACTTTCCAAATCAAAAAACAGTATCCGGGTACAACCCAAAAAGAGTATGTTCTTATAAATGTTACCTATCCCAGTGAAGTAAGGCTCTACGAAGTAAACCAAATCCTCTCCACATTTGCCTTTTCCGAAGAAGGCAAATAAAAGATCCACTTTCACTTACTATAGACTTAAAATATAATACCCCTAGTGGCCAAAAGGGCTCAAAAAATACAAGATGGGAAAACTGCTCCTAAAGTAAGAAACCACAAGACAAAATCTGTGAATTCTTTGTCTTCGCTTGGACCGAACATGGCAGGAGGCGTGCTTCTAGCAACCATCGGGAAAATTTTATATCTTGTCGGTAAACCCTTTTACTTCCTCCTCTCCCATATTGTTATCGCCCTCTCTTTTGTTCTATATATTACAGGACATTATACAAAACTCCTTGTACAGGGGCTATTTTTATTTTTAGCCAAAATTCCAGCAACAATTCTCCGAGAGTTAGCAAACACTCCTAAGTGTCCGCAGGCCAAAAAAGCCAAAATCGCCAGGGTTGTCTATAAAGCCAAAAAAGATCTTCTTCCAAAAGGGATTGCAGAAAAGCTGCCATCTATTAAAATCGCTCTTCTTGACCTGCGTTTAAGATCGTTTAGGTTGAAAATCCCCTCATTAAAATTAATATTACCCCACCGGAAACCTGGTACTTCTCAGTTTTTTTTAATTTCGGCCATCTTTCTTCTAGTTGTTGTTCCCGGAGCATTAATCTTTTATATTTTTAACGGTATCCCTTCTCCTTCCAAACTCACCGAAAGAAGCATTGATGTCTCCACTAAAATCTATGACCGCAACGGGGTTCTTCTTTACAATATCTACAAAGATAAAAACAGGACCCTTATTCCCCTAGAAAAGATCCCCCTTCAAGTAAGGCTCGCCACCTTGGCTGCCGAAGACGCTGAATTTTATTCCCATCCAGGTTTTTCCATTAGGGGTATTGTCAGATCAATCATTAGAAACATCTCTAAAGGTGAAGTCACTGGAGGATCAACTATCACCCAACAGCTGGTAAAGAACGCTCTTCTAACCCCAGAAAAAACCGTTATCCGGAAAGTAAGGGAAATCATCCTTGCCCTTCTAGTGGAAACCAAATACACCAAAGACCAGATTTTAGAAATGTACTTAAACGAAGTGGCCTATGGCGGAACCTCTTACGGAATTGAAGAGGCTTCACAAACTTACTTCGGAAAGTCGGTTAACAAGCTAACCCTAGGTGAAGCCGCACTTTTGGCAGGACTGCCTAAAAGCCCAACTACTTACTCTCCTTTCGGAGCCAATCCGGACTTGGCTGTTGAGAGGCAAAAAGAAGTTCTCCACCTGATGGAAATCAATGGCTTTATTTCTCAAGACCAGGAGAGCGCCGCCTTAGCCGAGACTCTGACTTTCTCTCAAAATACCACGGATATCAAAGCTCCACATTTTGTCATGTATGTTAGGCAAGCCCTCGAAGAAGCCTATGGCAAGGAGGTCGTGGAAAAAGGAGGTCTAGAGGTCACCACCACTCTTGACTGGGAAGTCCAAAAACTGGCCGAGGAAGTCGTGACTAAAGAAATCGACAAACTAAAAGGCCTCAACGTTACTAACGGAGCGGCTGTGGTCCTTGATCCAAAAACCGGAGAAATTCTTGCCATGGTTGGCAGTAAAGACTACTTCGACATTGCCCATGATGGGAACGTCAACGTAACGACAGCCCTCAGGCAGCCCGGCTCTTCCATTAAAGTGGTCAACTACTCCTACGCCTTAACTCAGAATTACACCCCAGCAACTATTATTTCTGACGCCCCCGTATCTTTTAAAATCCAAGGACAAGAGGCTTATATCCCCAAGAATTATGACGGCAAGTTTAGGGGTGATATTACCTTAAGGAGTGCCCTTGCAGAATCGAGAAATATCCCAGCGGTAAAGGTTCTGGCTTCATATGGAGTAAATAAAATGATTGATTTGGGAACCAAAATGGGAATCACCACCTGGGGAGATAGAAGCAGATTCGGACTCTCCTTAACTTTGGGTGGTGGAGAAGTAAAACTTCTTGAACTAGCCCAAGTTTATGCCACCATTGCCAACTCCGGCACCAGGCCAGAAATCAAATCTCTCATTAGTATCAAGGATTACAAAGGTAAAGAACTCTTCTCCATCTCCCAAGATTGTCAGAGTCTATCCAAAAGTGCTCTTGAGGTTGAAGCTGCTCAGAACTACACCAAGAACTGTGGAGAAGAAAAAGTTCTTGATCCACGAGTGGCCTTTTTGATAACTGATATCTTAAAAGACAATGTCGCCCGCTCCCCAGCCTTTGGCAGTGCCTCTTATTTAGTAATCGCTAAACACCCGGAAGTGGCCGTCAAGACCGGAACCAGCAACAACTTAAGAGATAACTTAACCATCGGCTATAACCAGAAATATCTGGCAGCTGTTTGGGTAGGCAATAATGACAACTCTCCCATGAGTAAGATCGCTTCAGGTGTAACCGGGGCCTCACCTATTTGGAACAAAATCATGTCTGGCCTGTTGGCAGATGAGGAAAGTGTTGCTTGGGATGCTCCAAGCGGGGTAACTAAACTGGCTATTTGTGCCATGACCGGAACACTCCCCTGTACTGGATGCCCAACAAAGTCGGAGTGGTTTCTGGATGAAAATATACCCCAATACACCTGCAATCCGGAAGTTGTTCAAAAAATCACTGAGGGTAAACCCCAAGGAGAAGTTCTAACCCCTGCGGCTTCAACCGAAAATTTTGTAGTCCGTACCCAAAGTATTAATTAACCTCTTTTGTCATTCCCTTGTAGACTATTTTTGCCAGCTGAGGAAAAATTGTATCGGCTTCCCTTTCAACTACTCCCTTGGTCATGATCACAACAACATAAGGACTTTCTGAATAGGTTATTCCCGCATCGTTAACGACGTGGACTTCCCGGCCGTACTTGTGAGCTACACGCACTTCATCAGGAACGCCAGCCTTAATCCATTCCTCATAAATAGTATCTGTCAGGGAGTCTAAGATTTTATCTCTGTTGTCATTACTTACAATATTTCCCTTCCAGAGGCCTTCAAAGTAAGTCCCAATATCTCGAGGTGAGGAGGTGTTGTCTTCCAAATGGGTACTGATCATCCCAATTTTTTTAATAATCTCAGCAATCTCTCCATCCCCAAGGGCGCGTCTGCAAATTCCGAAAGCAGTGTTGTCCGATTGCTTACCCATCAGCTCCAGTAAATTGCGGTAGGTAATTTCATAACCAGCAGGTTTTAACTGCAGACTCCCTGCTCCCGCAATCTTGTCTGACCCTTTAAGGATATATTTCTCATCCAGTTTAATTCCTCCGGTCTCTTCCAGTTGATACATCCCAGCAATGACTGGAAGCTTAATCAAAGAGGCTGCTGTAAATTCCTCATTTTCGGCTATACCAAAAGAATAACCACTCGTTAGATCAACTACATACAACCCATAGACCCCAGAGAGGTCCTTAGTAGCTTCTTTGTACTCAGTCAATATCGTTTCACTTCTCGTCTTCATTTTTGATTTTTCTAATTTGTCCTGCCCTTCAATAATAATTGTTTCTCCCTTAAGAAAAGAAAGTGTGGGAAGAGTTAGTCTTGGCAACCCCGGCAGTTTCCACTCCCTAGCAGAAAGGCCCAAAACCGCGGAGGTGACGATAGTAAAAAGAAGGATATAAATAATTAAATATCTGTCCTTTCTAGTCCATGGTCTAGGGGGTTCTTTTTTCTTAACCCGAAGTTTACCTTTACCCGAGCGTTCTAGGTCAGGATCTTGTTCCCTAGACAACCTTGCTCTTTTCGAAACTATCCTTCTCCCTTCACCTTCAGTATCGGAAAAATCGTCCTCCGGTTCACTTTGTTTAAAGATAGACATAGATTAATTTTACACTGAAGGGAGTCTCTTGTGGTAAAAGCAATTATTTTCTCCTCTTTTCCCAAACTTCCTTATTCACTATATTTTCTGGTGCCTTACCTTGGGCAAAATCTAAAATTGCCGATACTGCTTGTTCTCCCATTTTGTTCCTTGCTTCATAAGTCCCCGAGGCAATATGTGGGGTGAGAACAACATTTTCCATCCCAATCAGTTCCGGATTAATATCCGGTTCGTTCTCATAAACATCTAGGGCGGCACCTTTTATGTGACCACTACGTATTGCTTCCACTAAATCATGTTCGCAAACAACCGGTCCACGAGCGGTATTAACTAAATATGACCCTTGTTTCATTTTAGCAAGAGTCGTTTTATTGATCATCCCCCTCGTTTCATCATTCAAGGGAACATGAAGGGACACGAAGTCACTTGCAGCCAACAGTTCATCTAAAGACGAAAACTTAACTCCCAGTTCTGCTTCAGCTTTGGGGTCCGGCTCATGTTTATTATACAAAACTGCCATGTTGTAACCCTTGGCCCGTCTGGCAACCATTGAGCCAATTCTTCCCAGGCCTACAATTCCAAGGGTTTTACCAATAAGGGAGGGGGCCAAAAAAATGTCTGGTTCCCAACCTTTATACCCTCCCCGACGTGTGGCCTCATCGGCTTCAACTATTCTTCTTGCTAGGGAGAGAATTAAGGCCCAAGTGTGTTCAGCTACCGCTTCATTAACTTCATCCGAGGGAGTGTTAGAAACTACTATTCCCCGGTCTGTGGCCCCTTTAACATCAACATTGTCAAAACCCACAGCATAGTTGGAAATAACTTTAAGCTGTGGCCCAACTGCATCCATCAAGTCCCCATCCACTCTATCAGTTAAAAGAGTAAGGAGAGCATCCGCCCCTTTCCCCCTCTCAATAAGTTCTTCCCCCGTTAGAGGCCTATCAAACTCAGAAATAGTCACTTCGTTTCCTGCGACTTTTAGTTTTTCCAGCGAATCCCCTGGAACTTTTCTAGTAACAAATATTTTCATATTAGAATTCTTCCACTTTTACCCCACTAGATCTTGCTCTTTCCAGCCAGACAGACAGATCCTCTTCTTTTAAAAGACCTCTCTGCCCTCCAGTATAACCAATAACGGAAGCGGAATTAACTGTTCCCCAAAGCAGTGCTTCATCAAAACCCTTACCTTTAATAAGAGCTGCTAAAACACCAGAACCAAAGGCGTCTCCTGCCCCTGTACGCTCGTAGGCATCAACAGGAAGAATATTACATTTAAGATACTTGGTCCCATCAAAAACAAAGGATCCGTTGCCCCCATCGGTGACGACTGGATTTTTTACCCCCAGTTTCACCAGAGCTCCCAATAGTTCTTTTTCGCGTCCTGCAGACATTCCAAAATTGGTTAACTTTTCCGCTTCTTCACGGTTAACGAACAAAACTCTGGTTCTAGCTATTATTTTTCCAATTGCCTCAAGACCACGTTTTATTTGCCTACCCCCTGGATTAAAAGCTAGAGAAACTTGGGGATTTACGATTAACCAATCGTAGAGATGGTTATAGAAAGGCTCAAAAGTATCCCCCATGGAAGTGAGATATACCCAGGAAACTTGGGGAAGTTTAACCGGAAACTCATACGACCTGGGAGACTTATAAGTAAGAATTGTTCTTTCTCCTGTATAGGTGATAATGGTTGAGTAGTCACTCTTACTGGAAGTTTGGGGTATTACAAAAGTAGTATCAACTCCCTCACTCTGAAGTTTTTCAACAATCTGCTTTCCCAGGGCATCATCTCCCAAGGTTAGTACGATTCCAACATTCACTCCCAACCTTTTCGTTCCCACAGCATTATTGGCTGCATTTCCTCCAATGGTAAATTCAATTTCGCGAGCTGGTATTTTTTCTCCATATCCTAAGCAAATAAAACACTTCTTTTCGTCTAACTGGCACAGGGATTCTGACTCAGATGGAGCCAGAAAAACATCATATGATGCATCCCCAATGGAAAGTAAGTCCAACATAAACTTATTTATATATAATATCTGCTAGTTTCTTAGAAATATCTGAAGGGTTGGCCGATTGCCAGACATTTCTTCCCACTGCAATTCCACAAGTACCCACACTCATAAAGTCACTAACATCCTTTAGAAGGGCTGCTTCATCTTTTTTTACTCCACCAGAGACTAACACTTTGGCTTTTCCGGCTGAGGCAACCACCCATTTAAAGCTTTCTGGGTCTCCAGTATAGGGAATTTTGATAAAATCAGCTCCCAACTCAAGTCCCATACGGGCAGCGTAGGCTAATATTTCTTTACTGTTTTCTTTCCCCTCAACTTCTTTCCCTCTGGGATACATCCAGGCTGTAACCACCAGGCCTTTGGCATGGGCCTCATCTTCAATCTGACTAAACTCTTGGGTCATTTTAGCTTCATAGTCTGAGCCTACATAAATAGTATAGCCAACGGCTGAGGCCCCAATCCTTTTTGCTTCGGCAACAGTACAAAGAAGGGGGCTGTATGGTTCTTCTCCTTCATGAAGTTTGGTTTTACCGTTTAACTTAACTAAAAGAAGTGGAGTTTTTTGAACATCCAGACCCCCCAAGGGGTAATAACTCTGGGCGATTCCTTCTTGAAAGATAAGGGCTGTATACACTCCGGTGTCCTGTGCCAGTTTTACAATATTGGCAGGGTCGACTGTGGTTTCATTAAAATCAGTTGGACCATGCTCAAAACCATGATCATACGCCAAAAACATGGCACGACCGTTACGAAGAAATTTGTCGACATTAACCTCGGGCATTACATCTAATGTATCAAAGTTAATCTTAAAGAACAACGAGAGAATGGATATAGTTTGCAACTCCTTGTATCATGAATACAGAGATGGAAAACGAAGACAGCCAACCGGTAATAAACCAGCAACCAACTCCAGAAACTCCCCCAGCTGTTCAGGAAGTACCAGATGAATCGGTGGCCATTCCAAAAAAAACTTTTATTGTCTTTCCAACCGTAATTCTTTTGATTCTTGTTTCACTCTTTGCAGGATATCTCTTGTATCAAAACCACCTACTCAAACGAAAAATCGTAAAACTAACCGCCACTCCATCCCCCACTGCAACTACAAATCCAATAGCAAACTGGAAAACCTACACTAATGCAAGGTATGGTTTTGAGTTTAAATACCCCACAAGTGATGTGGATCAGACAATCAAAAAAACAATAGATAATGAAGATTACTTTTCAATCACAGATAATATCTCTTTTGTTATTCAGAAGAATAGTTTAAAAGAACCCTGTGATGGAATATGTTACTCAATATACAACGGTGACCATGCTGTTAATGGCATCCAGTTTTCAGTTGCTGAAGGCACATCCGACGATCCAGGTGGAAGAGAGGTATGCGAAGAGGATTGTATCACCCAGTATGTAGATAATGAAACCGAGGTAGCCACTGGTGTATACGCCCAAATCCGATCTGGATCTTTACCATCTAAACGAGAAGAAACAACTAATTTGGTCAATCAAATCCTCTCCACTTTTAAATTCACTGATCAACAAGTTAAAATCACAGATTGGAAAACATATACCAATTCTAAGTATTCCTTTTCTTTCCAATATCCAAGTTCTCTCAGTATTGATGAAACTATTAAAAACCCTGAGTCTCTGGCCAACGCATCTCTTTTACAAGCCAACCCCTATCTCGAATTCGATGTGGCTGTCTCTGAAAAAATTCCATCCTCTTGTAAAAATGATGTCCAACCTACAAAAATATCCGTTGATAATCTTCCGGCTGATAAATATGAAGCTACAGGAGAAGGTGAAGCGGGAAATTACACAAATAAATCTGTATTAATAAAGAAAAACAACTACTATTATTGTATTTTTGTTGGATTTGGCACAGAACAAGTGGAATTCAACACTCTTTTTGACAAAATCCTTTCCACTTTCAGATTTACTGATTAACCATTTTTCCTCTTAATTACTCTCTTGGCTGCCTCTACTATTCCCTCTAGAGCCAGCTTGTGTTTTTTGAGTAGCTCGTTAGGTTTACCCGATTCACCAAAAAGATCACTAACTCCAACCAATTCAACAGGAACAGGGAAATTTTGAGAGAGAACCTCAGAAACTGCAGATCCTAATCCTCCTGCCTTTTGGTGTACCTCCACAGCAACTGCACATCCTGCAATTTTTGCAGCATGAATAATAGTTTGGGTATCTAAGGGTTTTATCGTGTGGCAATTCAAAACCAAAGAGAAAATTCCATTCTTTTCCAACCTGTTTGCGGCAGTAATCACCTCACTTAGTATCGGACCTGTAGCAATCAAGGCTACTTGGGGATCTTTTGCATCTTTAAGTGTGTCTATTATACCAATCTTAAATTTGGAATCTTCCTTTGTAATTATTGGGGTAGCATCTCTTTCTAATCTCAAATAGACTGGTCCACCCAAACTAACAGCCTCCATAATTGCTTTTTTAGCTTCGTAAAAGTCACAAGGAGAAACAACGGTCATATTGGGGATAGTCCGCATAATGGCAATGTCTTCGAGCGCCTGATGAGTCGCTCCATCTAGCCCTGCACTAAAACCAGTATGTGAACCGACAATAATTACCGGAAAGTTGTTCATGGCAATGGTAGTTCTAATCTGTTCCAAGCACCTTCCTGGAGAAAAAACTGCAAAAGAAGTCACTACCGGAATCTTGCCATAATTGGCCATACCAGAAGCAATAGTTACAAGGGCTTGCTCTGCCACCCCCACATCAAAGAACCTACCTGGGAATTTCTTAGCAAATCCAGAAACCTTAGTTGAATCTTTCAGGTCAGCAGTTAATACAACCACTTCAGGGTTTTTCTCCCCCACTAGAACCAACCCTTCCCCAAAACCTTCCCTTGTTGATTTATTTTCTTCCATGGCTATTTTCCTCACCTATTAATTCTTTTAAGGCAAGTTTTGTCTCCTCTGGGCTTGGTGCTTTTCCATGCCAATGGAAGTCGCCCTCCATAAAAGAAACTCCTTTTCCCGGCATTATCTTTGCAATAATTACTGTTGGCCCTTGATAGTGGGCTCTGGCTTCGTCAGTTGAGGCAATAATCTCTTCAAAATTATGTCCATCAATCTCCAGTACATGCCAACCAAATGCTTTATATTTTTCTACCAAAGGGTCCAGTGGCATAATCTCCTCCGTAGGGCCATCTATTTGGATCATATTTCTGTCAACAAATAAGGTAAGGTTACTAAGTTTGTATTTATTAGCGGCCATGACTGCTTCCCAGTGGTTACCTGAATCATGTTCTCCGTCAGAAGTAATACAAAAAACTCTAAAGCGGGCATCATCCATCCTTGCAGCCAGGGCAATTCCCACAGCTTGAGCCAGCCCACATCCCAAAGGCCCTGAAGTTGTTTCAATCCCAGGTAGTCTCCCTTTTTCGGGATGGCCCTGGAGAGGACTGCCAAATTTCCTTAACTTCAAAAGCCTGGTTGGAGAAAAGTAACCGGCATGAGCCAGAGCTGAATATTGAGCTGGGCAGGTGTGTCCACTGGAGAGAATTCATCTATCCCGATCTTTCCAGTTGGGTTTGTCGGGGTTGTGGCTCATTATCCTAAAATATAGAGCCACTATCACATCGACTATTCCTAAGGATCCTCCCGGGTGGCCAGAACCCGCAGAGGCAATCATTCTTATCACATCTTGCCTCACTTCACTCGCTTCCCTTTTCAACCCTTGGGTAGACAGGTACTTCATGTTTTTCTTTTATTTTGTGAATGCTCTATCAACGCAAACAGTGCAATGTTTGGAGTGATCAACTTCTTGAAGCTTTTTTTCAAATTTCTCAACTATCGGTAAAACCTCATTTTTGCTGCGACAGATCTCAAAGACCGAAAGTTCCTGCTTATCGATATTCATATTCTTTATCAAAACATCAACAATATCCAACCACTGTTTCCCATAAAGAATGAAGGGTTTGTGGTGGCCATAATAAAGCTTGGCTAAAACCCAGGCCGTACCAAACTCACTAATCGTCCCTGCTCCGCCTTTAAAGATAATAAACATGTCACCATGTTCCAAAAGTTTAAACATGCGGTCGATATAGTTGGTAGTGACTATTTCTTCATCAGTCACGTTGCCTAGATAGCGACCTTCATAACCTGGAGCATCTTGTGGGTCAAAGGTAACTGAGATGGTTTCCCCATTTACCGATTGTGCCCCTTGGGTGGAAGCATCCATTACTCCAGGACCTCCGCCATTAACAATGGTGTAGCCCTTTTGAGCTAGGATTTTGGCTACTTCATAGGCCTCTTTATATTCAGGATCACTTTTAGGGATATTGGCATCGCCAAAAAAGGCAATGTTTTTAATAAACGGTCTGGCTATATTTGGATTCATAGTTGGGCTTTATTTAATATTACATCAATATTTGTTTTCAGATCTCCCGTGAATAGGCGTTTCCCAATAATGACTTCATCGACTTTCATTCGAAAAAGGGTCCCCACACTCTCTTCGCTCACTCCGCCATCAACACAAAGCCTAAAAGGAGTGGTGTCTTTTTCCTTTAAGAGAGAAGCCTCCTTTATTTTTTGATAGACCCCTTGATCAAACTCCTGTCCCCCAAAACCTGCTGGGACACTCATTAGAAGAAGAGTATCAATATCGCCAATTACTGCTTGGTCTAAAGAATCTATAGGTGTAGGCAGGTTAAGCGCCAAACCAACAGAGACATTGACCATTTGGCACTTTTTTATAAATTCTTCCTGGGAGGTCATCTGCTCAATCTGTCCAATGATCATATTCGCTCCCACACTGGCGCATTTCTCGACCCAACTGGCGGGATTAGCGACCATTAAATGGAAATTTAACTTTAAATCGGTATCTAAATATTTAAGAGCCGAGGGGTCGATGGTTCTATTTCCTGCAAAGACTCCATCAACGATATCAATCTGAACTCTATCACATACTCCCTCGCACTTGGCCAGCATGCTCATTAACTCATCTGTACTGTTAGTAAGAATAGAGGGAATAATTTGCATAATAAGGTTAACTCAAAAACTAAATTGCAGCTTTCGGTTGAAAAGTCAAAGTCAGGGGGTCACTGGGTGCTGTCTCGGAAGTTAAGGTTTTTCCAACCCTGACGACTTGCTCAACTAAACGGTTGGCATAACCCCATTCATTGTCGTACCATGCAAAAACTTTAACCAAATTTCCCGCAACTACTTGCGTTAAAGCCAAATCAACAATCGCTGACTCATCTCGACCAATAATGTCTGAAGACACTAAAGGTTGCTCGGAAGTAGCCAATATACCCTTGTAAATGGCGTTTTTACAAGCATCTAAAAAGGCCTGATTGACTTCTTCTTTGGTCACTTGTTTCTTTAAAAGAAGGGTAAAATCAGTTATTGAACCGGTGGCAGTTGGGACCCTTAAACTCATGCCGTCAAACTTTTCTTTAAGGGAAGGGATTGTTTCAGTGGTAGCAATTGCTGCTCCAGTGGTAGTAGGAATAATGTTTTCTGCTGCTGCCCTGGCCCGTCTTAAGTCTTTGTGAGAATTATCCTGAAGGTTTTGATCATCAGTATATGAGTGAACTGTGGTCATCATTGCTTTCTCGATACCAAAGGCAGCTTCTAAAACCGCAGCTACTGGGGCAATACAGTTAGTGGTACAGGAAGCATTATTTATGACCTGGGCTTTACCATCATATTCATTAACTCCCAAAACATATGTTCCCACATTTCCCCCCTTAGCAGGAGCTGAGATAACTACCCTCTTGGCTCCGCCCAGAGCGTGTTTTTTGGCATCCTCCTCACTGGTAAACTTACCTGTTGCCTCAATCACTACCTCTACTCCAAATTTCCCCCAGGGAATCTTAGCTGGATCCTTCTGTGCAAGAATTGGAATCTTGAATCCTTTTCCAGGTGAGGTTAAGTAGCCAATAAGGGGATCCTCATCGGTTACCTCTTCTGGTTTTTTTACATCCTGCCCATCAATTTCCAACTCAAACCTACGATACATCGTGTCGTAATTAACCAGGTGGGCCCAAGAGGAGGTGGGCATGCTTCCTGAAGTATTGATAGCAACAATCTCAACATCACCAACGTGCTTAGTAAGAGCAATCCGTAAAGCTATTCTTCCAATTCTTCCAAAACCATTTATTCCAACTTTAACCATAGGCAGCAACTTTAGTATACATTTAATACCAAAATAGTTGAAGGATTACTGAAGAGCTTCAATCCCTGGAAGAGTCTTTTTAGTAATAAATTCCAAAGTTGCTCCCCCACCGACCGAAAGCCAATCAAATTTTTGGGCTAGACCCAAGCTATCAATTGCTTTTATTGTATCTCCACCGCCTGAAATTTTAAAAGCAGCTGAGGCGGCCACGGCTTCAAAAACTCTTTTTGTCCCCATTAAATGCCCCTCTTCTTCATATTTACCCATCGGACCTGCCAAGAGAATTGTTCCAGCTTTAGCAATTTCTACCTCAAAGTTCTCAATTGAACGGATGGTCAGGTCTTCCTTATCAGGATTTAGGTTGGCTACCATAAACCTGGCATCAACTCGGTACATGGATTCATCAGAAATAAAATTGGGAAGAGCTCCACCTATTAAAACATAATCTGAAATCTCAACTAAAGGGTTTAGATATGTTAGTTTATCTTCCTTGGCGCCCCCGACAATAGCAACCACTGGTTTTCTGGCAGCTTCAAAAACCTTTGATAAATTTGTAACTTCAGCCACAAAACGAAGTCCAGCGGCGTGAGGAAGAAGTCTCGGTATTCCAACAATAGAAGCATGTTCCCTGTGGGAGGCAGCGAAGGCTTCATTAATATACACCTCGCCCAAAGCGGCTAATTTTGCAGCATATTCAGCATTATTTTCTTCTTCTCCTTGATCAAATCTTAAGTTTTCTTTAACCTCTGCTCCCCATTTATCAAAAAATGGTTGGAGAAATCCAAGACTCAGGTCCACTCCCCCTGCTTCGCCGCTGGCAGGTCTACCTTTATGTCCCAGAAGGATAATTTGTGCATTTTTACTCCTCAAAAAGTCGAGTGTAGGAAGAAGACTTTGTATTCGTAGATCATTTTCAAATCCCACAGAATTCACATCCAAATCAGCCCTAACTAAAACTCTCTTGCCGGCTACATCTACACTATTAATGTCAGGTAAATTAATCACTTAATTATTAGCTTCAATTTTTTCAATTTCCTCGAGTCTTCTTTTGTGTCTGGTAAGTGGGTCAAACTTAGTTTCCAAAAAAGCTTTAACCATTTTTGTCGCTTCCCCTTCTTTGGTAAAGTCAGCAGCAATAACTAGAACATTCATATTATCATCTTCTCTCCCCTCACGAACCTGTTCCGGTGATTTTCCAATCCCGGAACGCACGCCATCAAATTTATTAGCGACAACATCTACCCCTACTCCCGATCCACAAAGAAGAATGCCTAAATTTTTTTCATTACTAGCAACCAAAGAGGCTACTTCAGCTGCATATTTGGTATAGTCATCGTCAGGATCCAAACTTAAGGCCCCAACATCCTCAAAATCAAAGCCTTCCTCAAAAAGCCATTTAGCCAGCTTTTCTTTTAAAGTATAACCCCGGTGGTCTGCTCCTAAATAAATCATATTATTCAAAACCTGAAATGAGGTTGAGAAGTTCCTCTTTTGGATTTTTAGCAAGAACGATATCGCTAGCAACAGCCACTCCCACGGCCCCCAGTTCCACTGATTTTCTGACATCCTCACTCGACTTTATTCCTGCCCCAACGACTAAAGGGATTCCTTTGGCTCTTAGGATTTCGTAAGCTTGGGAGATTACTTCCGGTTTGGCTTGAGCAACTGAGGTATCACGACTCCCCACCAGCTCAGCCGGTTCGTAGGCCACAAAAGTGAGGTTAAGACCAGCCACTCTTTCCAGTTCTGCAACATTTGAGGCAAAGACCAAGGTCTTAAGACCAACCTCATCTGCTCTTTTAACTACTTTCGTCAGTTCATCAAAATCGGAGATTTTGGCTTCTGAATGGTTGATGAAAGTCCCTACGGCTCCATCCTCCAAAACTGCTTCCGGAAGAATAGCTCCGGTGTGCGCCCCAAAATCAAAGGCATCAACCTTTTGCACCCAAACTTCAAGTCTGGTTAAGGCAACAATCTCTTTGACATCGGTCGCCTGAACAACAGGGATAATTTTTACCTGAGACTCCTCGGCAACAGACTCGAGAGTCTTGACTAAAGACACTGCTAACTCCCCCGTACCTTCTTGGTATGTTTTAAAGTTAACAAAAATCATTTTTTATTGTGTTACCCCAATAATCTGGTCCAATTTGCCTTTATCAAAACCAACAATTTTCTCAGTCGTTCCGTCATCTTTGACCATAACAATGTAGGGCACACCCATAAAGCCCCCGGAAACGTTTAACATTTCCGTTTTGGCTGCTTCATCCTGATCAACCAGCTTCTCAGTAAACTGAACTTTCTTCTCAAGAAGATAATCTTTAAGCATTTTGCAGTAGGGACATGTTGTTGTGGAATAAATAGTTACTTGCATCATTATCACCCCGCTCACCCATTATATAACGCCAGAAACTATTCGTGTGGAAGAAATAAACCCAGGAGTAGAACAAGAACCACTCCTAATAGAAGAACTCCCAGTTTTTTCTTGGCTGCAGGGCCCCGATCATCCCCAACCCTAGGTAAAAAATCAGTGGCTCCCAAATATAAGAAAACTCCTGCAGACACAGCTAGTAAGTTCCCCACCACCCCCTGGATTTCTCCCACCCAAAAATAAGTCACCAAAGCCCCAACAAAAGTGGCACAGGCAGAATAAAGGTTAACCATGAAGGTTTTCTTCTTGGCCCAACCGGAGGAGATGAGGATTCCAAAATCCCCGACCTCGTGTGGTGTTTCATGAAGAAAAGTGGCTATGGCCACCACTACCCCGGAGGTGGGACTAACCATATATGAGGCGGCAATTGCCACTCCATCAATAAAGTTATGGATGGTGTCACCAAAGACAATAAGTGGAGCTGAAGACTTAGGATGTTTATGTCCATCTTCATGGTGATGAAGTCGGGCAAAAAACTGTTCAAAGAAAAAGGCAAAAAGAAGCCCTCCCAAAACAACTAAGTAAGCATTATCTCCCACTCCTTCGACCGCCTCCGGAATAAGATGGGTAATTGAAACAGTAATGAGGACCCCGGCAGCAAAGGGGATGGCGTATTTTGAAAGATAACGAGCCAGACGGTTATTGATAAGAAAAACCAGGCCTCCCGTAAGACCCAAAATACTTCCCAAAAAAGATAACAATAGTATGTTTCCAAGAGTGCTCATACAGCTATGACAAGAAGAAACTTAGTAATTTTAGCCAAACCGGTTCATTTGTCGAGAGGATCTCTCCGGTAGAGGCTGACACCTTAGCTTCGATGGGTAGGTTAAGATCGTAAACATTAAATAAGTTTAGACTCTTTTCTCCCGCTACTGCATAAGAGAGGTCTTTTCCCTCTTCAGTGATTTCAAAATTATTATCAGATAATTTAGTTACCGCCTTGGCCCTCAAAACACTTTCCATGGCTTCAAAAGGAAGGATTGCCAAATATTTCTCTCCCGAAGGGGTGGTCACCATGAAACGATTTTTCTCTGGGTCAATACTCACCGGATAGGCAGTGGTGGCACTCACTCCCTCCTGGGTAATCACAAATTTACCCTCAACCAAAGTGATAATGATTTTTTTAGCATTTTCCCGTTCCTCAATCTCCACCAAATCCTCAGTCCAGTTGGTAACATCCAGAGTTTCCTCTCCATCTACCTTAAGGTTGACCTTGTCTCCCTCTTTGGCTAGAGAAATTAAATTAGTGGTCGAAGCACTATCTCCCGCACTTTTTACCTCTAGAGAAGCCGGTTCCGGTACGGCAAGAGTGGTTTCTTTCCCCAGGACTTTAACAGTAATCGTGCCCACTTTATCTACAGACACCAAAGCCGCCTGGGCGCTGGGGACCAGGAACACAAAACCCACAGATATTAAGGCCAATAAAAGAAGGTACCTTCTTAATTGCATCATCTAAATTTACCAGCTTGAGTCAAGAATTTAAAGGAGAGATTATTTAAAAGGAGCCTTCCAGAAGACGAGTCTCTATTTTTGCATCGTTAACCTTCTCCATACTCACAACTACTGTTTTGTAGTCTGAATAATCTTTAGAAGCTGTAAAATCAAGAAGGTATCCACCCTTAGCAACTTGCAATTTACCGAGAGAGATAACCGAATAGTTACCTTCCCCTTCTTTGCCTCTAACCAACCATCCTTGGTAAAACTCCCCACTAGCAGGGTCTGTCAGATCAGCCAGAATGGTTTGGGTAAAAGTTCCGTTTTCAAACTTACGAGTGGCGATGGCAAAAGAGGTTCCCCCGCTTACGTCTTTGAGTTCTACTTTGTCGACATCTTCAGGAACGGTAAACTTAAATTTTTCTTCGACTCTCTGTTCAAGGGAAGTTGTCGGAGAAGGAAGTTGAAGATCCGATTTTTTGGTTTTTCTGGAGAAAAAGACAACCCCAGCAATGACTGCCAAGATAACTAAACCAATTACTATATCCTTACGATTCATTGGCCATATATATACCAGCTAAAATACTATATGTCAAGAAATGTGGTAACTAACCCGTTTCCCGCACAATTAACGCACAATTACCGACAGGCTCAAAAACCTAGTTATTAAGCTTGGTGTAGACACCAAAAAGGGCTAAAACCGCAGCTACCAAAAGCCACTGGGTTGAGGCAAGCCAAATATCAATTCCCATGTAACCGATACCTGCAAGGATGACACTAACAACAGCTCCACCTATTAATATCTGAGATAAAAGCTTGAGGTCCTTTTTCTTCACAATAATCACCTTCTTTCAAAAGCTCCCAATTAATATTAGCACAGTTTGGGACTTGAAAACCCTACTCCACCACCTACAATGACCAGAGAGGTTGTGTTTAAGGAAGCCTGTGAAATTCAGGAGCTGTGCCGCAACTGTAAAGCCAGAAAACTAACAACCTAAGTAATCTCGAGCAAGATATGTTAAAAGAACAGTTTATCTATTATCAAATTAATGCCCCCCAGGTAAAAGAAGTTGAGTTTGTTGCCTCAGAGATCCACGAAACAAAAAGAATTCCTGACTCATATGTCTTTTTAGAACAAGATGGAAAATTCTACCTTCCTTGCGGGGAAAAAATAGAGGACTGTATTGAAAAAGAATCGGACTTGGGGAGGCTCGAATACCAAGCCTTTGAAAGAATTCAGGATGAATTTTCAAAAAAGGACAAGGTAATATCCCTTTGGTTTTCCCCTCCCCATGTATTGAGAGGAAATTGCCCTTCTAAGATTATTATCTCCGAAAAAATTACACTCCCCAATAAACAGGAGGTTGCTTTCAATCGTGCAATTGTTCTTGATATCCCCTCTCAAGACCTTTTAAACCTAGCTTGGGTAGTAGACCCAGAAATTTCTTCTTCAGAGACTCTTAGGGTCACCCCACTTTTCCCTGACCAGGCAGAATTTGCCAGATTCGTTTCCAAACTGGCCGAAGTGTCTTCACAGGCAGAGGCAATAACGGACAATTCAGACCTCCAGGCAAAAACCGATACTTACGCCACTTTAAGTGACATAAAAACATCGGTCCATGTTTATGGAGAGAATACCTACGGCGTACTTCTTGGGGAAGCTAAATCAAGACAGCTTATTGGTGAACATGAGGAAAGTTGTCCTCCAACCGCCTTTGGGATGATGGAGAAACACGCACTCCAGGCGGGAGAGAAAACAATCCTCAAGTGTACTTGCCCCCACTGTAAAAACAAGGTCGACGCAGAAATCTCAGGAGGCAAGATCCACTGTCCCAAATGTGGTAGATCAGCAATATACCATTGCCACTAATCCCCATATTAAAGGTTGTTGAGAAACACCACCCCTTTTACCTCGGATCCATGGTATAATACCGCTATGGGTAATTTCGATCGAGGAGGAAGAAGAGATTTTGGAAGACGTGATTTTGGTGGCGGAAGAGGCGGAGGTAGACCAATGTATCGAGCCGTCTGTTCAAGATGTGGTAAAGATTGTGAAGTACCCTTTAGGCCTACCAGTGGTAAACCAGTCTTTTGTAGCCAGTGTTTTGAAGGAAGAGATAATAGTAGAGGTGATGATCGAAGAGACAACAGAAGCGACAATAGAGGTGGAGGCACGGATCAGCTTCAAAGACAGCTTACCAACCTTGAGGCAAAAGTAGACAGAATACTTAAGTTACTGACTCCAGAAGAAAAGAAAGTGGAACCAGCAGAGGTAAAAGAAGAAATTCAAGTTCCAGTAGTTGAGAAAAAAGTTAAAAAGGCTGCTAAAAAAGTAGTAGCCAAGAAAAAATAGATTAGTCTTCCTTTCTATACTCCCTTTCTTAGATTCACAAAGGTTCCCAAAGATCCCCCCATGGAATAAGCTACAAAAACAGGCCAATTATGCTGCATGGTATTGAGGATGGTATACAAGATTGCAAAGTAGACCATATTCTCTATGAAGACTATCCCTGAAGCAGCCACAGTTTTATTTTTGGCAATTAAAGACATCCGGGCGGTTGCCAAAAACATTTCGACAAACCCGATTGCCAGATACATTACTAGTTGAGTTATTGTTCCTACCATAGTTAGCTCCCCTTTTTCCCAAAGGGTCAAAATCCTCCTGTGACACACTAAATTCTTTTGTAGTCATGTTTTTATGTAAAAAAAGACGAAGAACTTGCCTTACAGAGAGCATTTTATCACGCCTGACCTTTTCTAGCCAGCCCGAAACGAACCAAAGGGCAACTTTTCAGCACTAAAATAAGCCAGATCCAATTCAGGGGAATAAGCAATTGTCCTAACCTCGGGAATTACTCTCACCAATGGAGCAATAGCTATACCCTCGGGCATATTTATTCCACAGCCACCACTTGGAAGAATTGTTAAGCCCCCATTCCAGTGGGTCAGTTTTTCCTGTGCCGAACGTGCACTGGTAGGTATTGAGATTCGTCTCTCTGCTTGAACAACACTGACTTGGACTTCACCTTCAGCAAATAATGAGTCATATTCCTCCCCTGTTTCCTTAAAGGCTCTAAAGTAGGCTGCTTGTTTTCGCGCCTGTACCAAGATCTTCTCCCAAGTTTTCATATCTTCACTGGTAGGCATTTTTCCAACCACAGACACTGAAGGCAAAGGATCCACTCCACCTGCTCCATAGAGACGCAAGAGAAAATCAGTATCAGCTTCCAGACCAATCCCAGGTAGATAGATATCTCGTGATTCAGCTCTAACGGTGGGATGCTCTAAACCTAGATCGGCATACTCAACGAGATTCTCTTGATATCTTTTTTGCGCTCTTTCAAGGTAATCCGGTTGTTTTAGACAAACTCGCAACAGATCATCCAGAGAAATTGTTTTGTCCCACCCCAGCTTTGTTATCCATCCTCTAACCTCTTTAACGTAGCGTTCAAAGTCCCCTTCTTTGTAAGGCGAGGGGAAACCACTAAAAGCATTTGCTTCATTCAAAAACCTGACTTTCAAACCTGGGGGGTAAACTTCTTCCTTCATTTTTTGATCAAAACTCCAAAAAAAGTGAAGTAAAGTTAGATCAGCCAAACCTGGCTCAAGACCACTGACCCTAAGATCTTTTCCCACATCAGACAAAGGAAACTTCTGGAAAGAAAAGCAGATTACAAACTTAAGAGGCTCTTGCTTGGAAACACACTCAGTCATTTTAGAAGAAGTTTTTTCTATTTGCTCAGGAGTTAAGGATATCCGACAAACACGGTCCAACCAGGCCCAGACTCTAGCTACATATCTTTCTGGGTGATTTGAGCTAAGTTCAACAAAACGTCCGTTTTTGTGCTCTTCTTTTTTAAGAAGATATCTTTGCTTATCCCAAGCACGGTACTCATCCCCTTGTGGTGGAACTGCGTACCTAAAATATTTTTTGGGGGCGCCAAACTCAAGTGGTTTATTCAAATAACTCACTAGTCCTCCCTGATCACTTTCAACAACTTCAAATTCAGGCGGGATTCCGTAAACATGCTCATGGAGAGTTTTTGCACACTGATAAAGGGGACCTATTTTCTTAGAAGCCACAGCCTCACATCCATAACTGCCTTCAACCAGTTTTTCAATCGTCATACTTTTTTCCCGAAAAGGCAGTTAAAGGATGGACAGTCGATTTCTGGCTATTGTATCAGAATCAAAGGATAACTTCATTATATTGATGGGTAGAGCTGGACAAATTGTTTTAATCACTTAGCTTGCACTGGGAGCCAAAGGCCGTTCTAGCCTCCAAGCATACTTTAACCCACAAAAGCCTCATGGTATAATCCAGATGTTCTTTTGTATTCCGCGATAGCTCAACGGTAGAGCAGGAAGCTGTTAACTTCAAGGTTCTAGGTTCGAATCCTAGTCGCGGAGCAAGGATAGATTTTTGGTCCACAAAGACTCCAATTGGGCCGTATTGACAATACTTTTTTCAGGTTCGAACATTTCTGAAATTGTTGGTTCTTCTTTGATTGCCATTTCGATAAACTCCAACGGTTTTTCAAGGTTTGCTCGCACGATTTTATCTTTGAGAATTAGGTTCGAACCGAGACCTACTAAACTATCCTAATTATATGGGTGCTCATTACTTGGTTCTTGTTAAGAATATTAAATAACAGGCCGTACCTGTAATTTCTTAGTCTCCCCCCATCTTGTCCTTAAAACCTCCACCTCAATAATGTTTTGTTTTTGGGTTAGTCTGTGAATTTGAGGGAGGAAAGGATTTGAGTATAAATGTTATTGGCTTGCTCGTTAAATTGTTGGAGATATCCCAGATTTATTTCTAAAACCTGATTATTTAGTTGAATATATGTAACTTTCCAATAGTTACCTTCCAATATTCCTGGTCCAAAATACCCAGATAGCTGTACGGCTTTATGACCGTCTATGGTCAAATTGTTTTGTGTTTTTGATTCGTTTGTAAACAAAGTTTTCCAACTGTCATCACTAATTACTTCTTCGATCGTAGTTGGAAAAATTGGTGGATCGTTGTACCAATATAGGCGAATCTCAACATCGCCTGTTCGTTGGTATAGAGGTTCATTTGTGTAATCCTGTGGCTCACGATTAAAGAAGGCTCTGTCTTCGTAGGTTTGTTGAACCTGCCAATCGGGCGGATACTTAATGGTATATTGATTTTTTGTATTGGTATATGTTTTCCAATCTTCCGTATTGGCATATGTTTTCCAATCTGATGGAACCGTAGAATCAGTTGTTATTTCTGAGGCAGGAGTGTGTTCTGCTGTTTTTTCTTGGCTAGCTAACTGATTGAGTTGAGATTTCAAGGATTGATTTTGAATAAAGAAGAAGGCAACGGTTAAGATATCAAGAAGAATGATGAAGACAAGGGCTATTGTTAAAAACGGAAACGTTTTTTTATTAATAGGAGGAGTGGTTGGGTAAGTTGATGGTGTGGTAAGGTAAGGAGACATTGACTGCTCTGTGTTTTTAACAGGAGCATGTTCTTGTGTTTCGTTTGTAGTCATAAGTTAATTATGACACATATTAGTTCGGGTTAGTTGATGACTGAGGGAAATAATGTACTAAATATTTTTATGGCAAACGATTTAGTTAAGGGGGGCTATAACAAAGTAGCGGAAAGGTACTCTTCTCAAAGAGACCAGTTCAAAATAAGTATATTGATAACCCAGTATCCCTCCTAAAACCCAGGGATACGATTTTAGATATTGGTTGCGGTGCTGGAGTGCTGGTTGATAAATACTTATTTGATAAAGGGCTCAAGATAATAGGGATCGATATTTCAGAAAAACAAATTGGTCTGGCAAGAATGAATTTACCAAATTGTACTTTTGAAGTAAAAGATATGGGCGAAATAGGAGAAGGTGAATTTCAAGTTGATGCCGTTGTATCTTTCTACGCAATTTTCCATATCCCCAGAGAAAAACACTTAGATTTATTTAAGAAAATAAATACTTTTTTACCAGGAGGCGGACATTTGTTAGTTACGATGGGATCATCAGAGTGAAAAGGTAGTGAAGATTCCCACGGAACGAAAATATGGTGGAGTCATTGTGGCGCAGAAAAGAACGAAGAAATAATTAACCAGTCAGGTTTCAGGATTATCCAAAACGAAATAGATAATAGCGGAGGAGAAAAACATCAGGTGGTATTAGCTGAAAAAAAATAATTAAAACCACCGTTAAATATAAATCAGTCTCGGCGGTTTGGTTTTTTGATAATTCCTATATGAAAGATATTGCCCTCCATGCCAAGTGGCTTATCGAGGCTCCCCTGACGGAGGTGTTTAACATCATAACCGACTTTGAAAAATGGCCTGAGTATTTTCCGAAAGTTGCGGAATATATACAAGTCGTAAGGCGTGAAGGAAATAATTTGGAAAAGGACGTGACCGCCAAATCATTTGGTCGAATCTTTCCAGTAAAAATGAAAACCCTAAGTTTGGAACTTCTGCTCCCTGAAAGTTCAGAAGGCACTGTAATCGATTACACTTATCAAGTTACTATTCATAAACTCTGCCTCCATATAGTTGCCCAACCCTTAATTGGTTGGTTTTCCATGATATACTGGCAGAAAGCTGTCATAGATGAACTAAGAAGGCTAGAGAAATAAAACAGACTCTCCCTATTTCTATCAGTCGGAGAATACTGAATGTAGTCATATTTTTTACCTTTAGCCTGACTAGGTTTTTTGTTTATGTTAGCCAATGTGTGATAAAAGGCTATGAAAAAATTTCTATATTGGTTACCTCGTGTGTTAACTATCTTATTTATTGCTTTTATTAGCGTGTTCGCTTTGGATGTCTTTAGTGAGCCAAATTGGCCTTTAGCATTATTTATGCATTTGATTCCTAGTTATTTCCTGGTTGCCATAACAATTATTGCTTGGAGACGTGAAGTGCTTGGAGGCATTCTTTTCCTCATTGCTGGTTTTGCTTTGCTTATTTTTACTCATTTTGAAGCTCTTATTATCGGTGCACCGGCCTTTGTTATTGGTTTACTTTTCTTAATAACGAAACGCTTACCTAAAATTTAGAAGTTTTCTCACCCCATTCTCCTATTCTTAGTATAATAAACACGTGACATTTAAGTTTTTTAGAATTACTATTCCGCTAGCGACAATCCTTTTATTTTTCGTTGGATTTTTGTTATTCCAATTAAGTAAATCCAGAACATTTCAGTTTTTTGGTGGAATAACATATCGGGTAAATACGAATCAAAAAGTAGTTGCCCTAACTTTTGATGATGCTCCAACAAAATATTCTGATGAAGTGGTAAATATTCTGGCGGAGAAGGGTGTAAGAGCAACATTCTATACGATTGGACGGAATATAGAACAATACCCAAATGAGGCAAAATATATTGTTGAAAATAGTAATGAAATTGGGAACCACTCCTCTTCCCACCAGAGATTGTTTCTCAAATCACTATCCTTTATTGACTCTGAGATTCAAAAGACAAATCAGTTAATACAGCAAACGGGTTACGAAGGAGATATTACTTTTCGTCCACCATATAGCAAAAAACTTCTATTACTCCCTTGGTATCTTCATCAACACAATATTAAAACAATTACCTGGGATATTGAACCTGATACCTACCTTCCTAATTCAATTAGCGACGCTGAAAAAGTGAAATTTTTAGTTGACTATACAGTTGAGCATACAAAACCAGGATCAATCATTCTATTGCATCCATTTTGTGATTCTTGCGGGAGTGATAGGCGAGCAACTGGACAGATAATAGACAAGCTCCAATCGATGGGATATAAGTTTGTCACCATATCTCAACTACTAACATATGAAACTCGGGATTAACTATTGCTGGCCTCACTTTGTCTATTTCCTCCCGCAATTGCTGGATAAACCTGAAATCCTCAAAAACATTGAATACACGGGCTAATTGATTGTTTATTTAATGTTACGATCCTCGAGCTGACAGCCTATAACATTGACTTTTACCCTTCTTTGTATTAGTATAACCAAGCTAAAAATAACATGTTCAGGCTCAATTTACAGCCTGATTTTGTCTTTTAGACTAAGTCATTCTTGTACATTAAAATTGCAGAAAAGTTATTTTCCCCTTTGACCTTGAATGGGTAGCCCCTTGGGTGTGAGTTTGGTTGCTCGTACCTAAAGTGCTAACCCATTTTAGGGCATGTAAAGCAATTTATGCAGTTAATCAAAAAATTCTTTTGCAAAAGGAGAATAACTATGTCCACGCTCGGAACTTTTCTTTTGGCCGTTGCAGCCTTCCTCGGGACTGCGATGTTCCTCATTAACCCTCTTATCAAGATGCAAAAACGACTTCGTGGTAGGAGACGGAGCGAAATCTCCGAGGAACTTAAGACCGCATGGGAAACCGACCCCAGCAATATGGTTATAAAAGGTTGTGGCTACTGCTCGTTTGTGCTTCTCGCATTGGGATATACCTTTGTGGTGGAACCGCTTGCGGTTATTTCGGCACTCATCAACAAGATCGGCTATCAACCTGTCGCATATTTTATGCTTTTCATTGTTTCCATCTCGTGGTTCAGATTTGCCTACTCTTTCATTAACAACAAGAAGAAGTCTCCCCCCACATCGGGCACAGTCATAACAAGTGGTGGCGAAACTGTTACAGGCGAAGTTGTTAATTTGGATGAAGAAATGAAGTTTGGCAATCCAACTTGGAACGCCATTAAGCGCCTTTTTTTCTTCCTTCCTGACCTGTATTTGTGGTATATGTTCCTTGTCGTCATCGGCGTTGCCAAATAAGACAATTCTGCAAGAAAGTACAAGAAATACCCTCTACATGGAGACAAATTGTTTGGCTTGTATAGCAAACGGTTTTTCGAAGTGGGAGGGTATTTTTTTTGGCAAAAATGATTTTTGAAGTAAAATAATCGTATGTGGACTTGTTCTAATTGTGGTAGGGTCTTTGAAAAAACTAAACAACCGCATAGTTGTCGTCGTGTCCCCCTGGAACAACACTTCAAAAACAAAGAACAAGCTAAGGAGCTGTTTGATTGTTTGGTTGAACAAATCGACGGCAAAATTGGTAAGTGTAAAGTAATTTCTCTCCCCTGTTGTATTCACCTCTTTGGTAAATATGATTTCTTGGCTGCCTTACCAAAACAAGATAGGTTAGAAATCAGATTTAACCTGCATCGAACACTTGATGACCCCAGATTAAAACAATCCGTCCCCGCATCTATCAGTGCTATTAAAAACTGCATTTACATAACCACAGTTGAAGAAATAGATAAAGAACTTATTGGATGGCTGGATGAAGCCTTTTATTTAAAAAGTTAAATACAAGCTAAAGCAAAATACATTCTTCTTGTCTCAGGAGTTTTTGTTCAACCGCTTAAAGAAGGATAAGTAGACTGAGGTTAGAGGTATTTATATACAAGAATTATCCCCAGAACCCCCCCGACACCACCAAAGAAAACAGACGAAAAGGAAAAATATCCTGCACCCCAGAGAGTTGGAATATAACTTCCAATAATAGACCCGACAAAAGCTGCAAAGTAATAAACCGTCTTCGAGGACATTATTTATTTTAGTCTATTTCAAACGTTTTATTTTTTGATTTTCCACCCCGCAACAAGATCACCTTTCCTCTTGTAGTTACAAAGTGTTTAGCTAAGGCTTCAATTACTTCCCTGTTGGCTTTTCCCTCTAGAGGTGGGGCTTTTACATAAACATGCAACACCTTTAATAAATCTTCCTCTATTCTTGGGTTTTTTGAATTGGGATGAGCAATCACTGATATTTTCATATCTACTTAATTCCAAGAATATGGCCTACGGGGATTGGTGCATCCCCAATTAAAATCTGAGGTGGAAGACCTGGTAGGTTTTTTTGAACAGTTAGCGGCTTCTCCGTATACACAGTAATGTTCTTGAATGTCATTGCTGTGATACAGACAGTTCAGAAATTGAGCTGGGTTTGTTGAGTAATAATTCTTGGACAAATGTCTTTGTCCAACTGGACAATAAGAATCACAACCATAGTCCGAAACACAAAAGTTGGTACAACCATATGTAGACCACTTTGATGAATACTCACAAGTAAATGGATATTGTGGATATTCAGAACTGTATCCACTACATGGGTCTACAACTGAGTCAACTTGCCCACTGCTCGGCGTCTGCTGTGCCCCTTCCCTTGTAGCCAAATATTCGTTCCCCAAACAAAGATAGCAAGTACTACTTGAACAGTCTTCTATAGCTCCATACATATCGTATACAGTCAGGTTACTTTCTTTGTAACTTTTAGATTCGGGTACAAAACAAATATATAAAGCTTTAAGATCTACTTTCCCTGTAAGGTACAAATTATTTGTCATCCTTTTTGTCCTATCCTGGAAAGCAGTCTTCAGTTCCCCTCCCTCAACCACGGAGGTAACTATTTCCTGACCTTCAGGCATACTTATGGACACACCTCGAGCCTCAGTCTCCAGAGGGGTTTTATTAGTAGAAGTAGCTGAACGTATGATAGCCTCCAGTAACTCACTCGCCGTATTTAATGTAGAAGTGTCGCGAGACTTTCTAATTTGCTCTATCGGATCAAGAGTTACGATAACCACAAGAATCAAGAGGCCCAGTGTAACTACAACAATAAGCAGTTCTATAAGGGTAAACCCGTTTTTTCTTACCACTAATCTAGTGTATAACCTGCAGAAAATTTTTTCAGCGTTGGTTCGTGGGTCCTATTCGACCGTGAATCTGATGCAGTTTGATATGCTTCTCGGGCTATTTCATGGTATAATTCTCTGCCATGTCAGAAAGACCTGAAATTGGTAAAGTCCAAACTTTTAGCCTCATTGCCGGTAGTCGTGCCTGTGACGGACGGTGCCCCTTTTGTATCTCCAAGATGACTCCTGACCAGGGCATGAACACCAAGGTAGACAATATCAACTGGAACAGGTTTAAAAGAGCATACCAGTATGCTACTGATGGTAAGGCAGAGACTGCCATGATTACCGGTAAGGGCGAGCCTGTTCTTTTCCCAGACCACATTTCAGGATACCTTAATGGCCTTCTTGAGACGGGAGAAAAGCTAGGCTACAAAATACTCGTCAAAGAACTGCAAACAAACGGTATCGCCATTGCTGATGGCAAAGTTGACAACCTTTTACACCTCTGGAGAGCCGGGGGGCTTCAAACCATTGCTGTTTCCATTGTTCATTTTGATCCAGAAGAAAATCGAAAAATATATCTTCCATACAGGGACAAATATATCAATTTGCCCGGGTTGATTGATAAACTACACTCTGCCGACTACACAGTCCGTCTAGCCTGTGTCCTCTTTAAAGGAGGTATCGACAGCGCCGAGAAGGTTAAAAAGTTAGTTGAGTTTGCAAAGGATAACCAGGTTGAACAGCTAACTATTCGCCCCGTCAATAAACCCGGAGAGTCTCAAGATGGTGACGTTGCCAAATGGGTGGAGGAACACAGCCTTGAGCAAGGCCAACTACAGGAAATCGATACTTATCTTCGAGAAAACGGTGTTGTTGTTAAGGAATTCCCTTTTGGCGGAACCGTCTACTCTATCCACAGTGTTGGATCCCAAAATGTTTGTTTCACTTCCTGTCTGACTAAGGATGAACCAAAGAAGTACTTAAGACAGTTAATCTACTACCCCAACGGTAGGATTGCCCTAGACTGGACTGAAAAAGGAGATGGATTAAAGTAACTCGCTGGGAAATACTCCTGCAAAAAAGAGGCCTATAACGTTGATTCTTCTCTTCCTACGTGTTATATTACAGTACTTTTGGCCACGAATCTATAAATTTGTTGCCAATGGATACTTTGGCACATTAACAAACTAGTGGTTTTTAGACCTCGATCTCAGTAAGTAGTGCCGAGTCGATTTCAACAAAGTCGATTGGGCGCTGCTTGCTGAGGGCAAGAAGCTAATATCCTATATGATCATGCGGAGGTTAAAATGGGTAAAAGTAAGTACTTATCTTTATGGCCTGGTTATGATGGACCCAAAACACCCGGCCCGCTCCACGTTATGGCATGGCCCGACACACATCCTGACACCCACTGTGAGGAACACAAATACACCCCGGACGAGCACGGGTTGTGCACCGGATGCAGATGGGTACCGGCGGAAACAGTCTGTTGCGAAATATGCAACGAGCCCCTAAGGTTAAAAATGGAAATGGGGTTCGTCGAGGGAATGATTGCCGAATCTGAATTCCGCCCCGTTAAGCTTGTTTTGGCGGCTTACCAAGCCTATTGCGACGAGTTCAAAGACAAGCTGGAAGGCACGCCCGACATTAAAGACGTTAAAGCCTGGTTTGATGGCTTGACACGGGAACAAAGAAGGGAGGCGGCAGAAAAGTATCTTCGAAGGAAGAATCTCGTCGTAGGGGTTGCCATAAATCCAGCAGATCTCGATCCTGATGAGTTCTTTGCCTACATAGAAGACGATCTGTATCAGGAATTGGTTGACACTATACCCGAAGAAATCCTACCGGAGCTCATCGACAATCCCGAAACACCGGAAAAGATAAAAGTGCTGATTCGCCAGCGCCTGAAAAAGTCTGTGAAAGATGAAGAAAAAACGGATGCCACGGCGTAAGAAATAAATACCCTATCCATAAGGAGGCTAATTAAATGGGAGACGCAAAATATATAGTCCCATGGCCCGGATACACTGGACCAAAAACACCCGGGCCGCTACATCTCGTTGAATGGCCCGACTCACATCCTGACACCCACTGTGAATATCATACTTTTACTCCTGAGGAGGACACTCCGGGAATGTGCAAGTGCGGATGGACGGAAAAAAATACCACCGCCGGCAAACAACTAGAGCCTTTAAGGCTGATCACCGAAAAAGTTCTACTTCTAAGATTGGTGGAACTATCTCCGTATCGTCCAGAAGAGGTTCTCTACGCGGGATGTTTGGAATACTGTGCCAGGTTTGGGTACAAGATGGAAGGTCCACTTGACCTAAAAGTCGTTGTTGAATGGATCCGAAAGGAACTCCTCCCTGTCCAGATGCGCATGTTGCTAAAGAAATACTCTCGAGAACTAAAGGAGGTAGATTTAACTACCCCTGCATTTCTTGAGGCAATGATGGAACAAACTCTGGACCTTGCTAAGTCGGTCATTCACGCCATGTCTGTGGAACAGCTAGAAAGGTCCCTAAAAAACCCTATTTTTCCACATCATCAAAAGATCGAAAAAGAACTACGCCAGCGCCTGGAGGAACTCAAAAATGAACAGGTCACCCAAGAACCACCAGTTTAACCCTGTGAGAAAATAAACTTCTTAAAGTCAATTCCCACAAGGACAACCCTTCTATGTAACCAAGGCTTTTACCGCAAGGTAGAAAAATTGGTTACAAGGAGGGTTTTTTATTGGCAAAATTAATTAAGTCAAGGGGTTCACTTCAATAATAAGTACCCTATAAGATTGACTTTTGGCCTTGTTTCTGCTAGTATTCTTACCTGCAGGGGGCATTTAGCTTAAGCCTTAAAACCTGTATCAGTACATTAATTTATTAGCCTATTCTACCCACAAAAGGAGTCAGAAAGATGGATATCAGGGATTTTTTTACAGCAAAAGAGAACGTGTTTATCGCTCTGGTAATAATCGGCGTGATTATGGCAGTTGTCGCCAATATTTTAGGGCTGGCTGCGGAAAACCAACGTCTTAAAAAAGACCTCGACTACTACCGGCATACCTACCTGGAAACTTCCGGAACAGCCATGGGATTTGGTGACTACCATATCGCTTCCTTTGATGGTGGGGAACATTGGTACAACGTTAAATACAATAAGCCCGGCATAATGATCGAGGATTCGGCTAATCCAAAACTCATAGCGCATATTGATGGCATGCAAGTCCTAGTTGATTACGCCACCAAAAACGGACCAATCGGTTCAAAACCAATAACCCAAAAGGATATCAAAATCCTCGAAGGAGCCGGGTTCAGCGTCAAACAAGCTCAAGGGGGAGTCAATAAGTGATCTTCTATTAAAGATCACCTGAATGATCATTACAAAAAATAGGCAACAATTTATAAACCCTTCATCAAAGATAACCAAAAACGATGGAGGGTTTTTTATTGGCAAAATCATAAGTTTTTCAGCCTACCATTATTACTAGGCCATACCAACCCCCCACAAATCTCTGTTATACTGCAAATATGAAGAAAAAAGTAAAAAAGAGTTTCTTCGTCCATCCCCTCTTCCTTCTGTTTCTGACCGTCGCTTCATTCTTTCTACATAACTTTACTTACGCTCTTTTTAAATTTGAGGAGCCAGTTTTCTTTACGCTTACCCTCGTCTCAGCCCTAGGGTTTGGCGTTTCTTCCCTTGTTTGGTTGATTAAACTCTTAGCCAAGACCCTCAAGATGTAATATCTCCTTGACATAATGTAAAGCACATGTTACATTATGTCCATATGAATAGAAAGAAATACAACCAGCTCCGTGCAGTAGTTATTCTCTTTGTTGCTGCCATTGTTGCCCTGGCTGTAAACCGTAATAGTTATCTTCTCTCTGTTGCAGGAATTGTCACTGGTATGCTCTTTCTCGCTCTTGCCCGTTTTACCGCCAAAATTAGGGTTGACGAACGAGAAGTTACGATTAGAGAAAAGGCTGCCCAGTTCACTTACGCCGTTATTGCCCCCACCATAGGAATCAGTGCGGTACTCCTTCTTATTCCCTCTCGCGGGAACATCTCAGTTTTTTCCAAAGGAGAGTTTCTATACATCGAGTCCCTCGGGATGATCTTTGCCTACCTTACTTTGTTTTTGATCACAACCTACGCCATCTCTTTCTTTATACTGAATAGGAAATATGGAGGTGGCAGTAATGAAGAATAAACTAAAAGTCTATCGAGCCATGAAAGACCTTACACAAGAACAGCTGGCAGAAAAATTGGACGTTACCAGACAGACCATTATTGCTATTGAAAGTGGGCGATACCTCCCTTCGCTCCCCCTAGCTTTTAAGATTGCAAAACTTTTTGAAGTTCAAATTGAAGACATTTTTTTCAATAAATAATATGACCATTAAAAAAATTATCGACAAATTCTTACCCCAACTATTAGTTCTTGTAGCTATCGGTACTGGAGTCTTTCTTCTCTTCTTCGTCATTACCTGTACCTGGATTGGGTTTGACGTCAAAAGCCAGTGTGAACGCGCTGAGGATAAATATGGCAAAGACTGTGTAGAGTCCCTGATTATGCTTCTTGATAACGAAAATGAAGATTTTCGAGACAGGAATACTGCCATCTGGGCTTTAGGAGAGATGGGAGACACGCGAGCTCTCCCGGTACTGGAAAAATACTACACCGGTGAGATTCCTGAGAGGGAACCTTTGAATAAAGTCATCAGCCAATATGAACTTAAGAAAGCCCTTAGTCTAACCCGCGGAGGAGTCAACCTTACCGCCATCTTCTGGAGATACTAACTCCAACGGCCTGTTATCCCGTATAATGGTCCCATGAAGATCTTTGATTTTTTAGGTAGACACTCCAAACTAGCCTTGTTTTTCCTTGGTTTATTTATTGCCGTCATGCTCGGCACCTATTTTATCTACAGCAAGTCTCTTAACAAGGAAGCTATTGAGGTTGATAATTCCCCGGCTAAAACCCCAGCATCTTATTTTGGTGAAACCAAAAAGGATGAATCAACCAAAAACATTCTTCTCTTAGGTTATGGTGGAGCAGGACATGCTGGAGGAACCCTGTCCGACTCGATACTTCTTCTTTCCATTAACTCCAAGACCAAGAAAGCCGTTATGATTTCCGTCCCCCGCGATATCTGGATTGATCTTCCCACTGATTACGAGAACCTGACCCCTAAGAAAATCAACGAAGCCTATGCTGTTGGTTTGGACGACTCTCGTTACCCCAATAAAAAAAGCGAATTCAAAGGAACAACTGGAGGAGGGAATGTAGTGAAATACGCGGTAAGTACAGTCACCGGTCTTTCGGTTGACTACTTTATTGGCGTTTCTTTTGATGAGTACTCCGAAATCATTGATAGCCTGGGAGGAATTACTGTTGACGTCCCTGCCAGCTTCACTGATGAATATTATCCCGTTAAAGGAATGGAAAATGATCTTTGCGGAAAGAGCGAGGAAGAAGTCAACGCTCTTAAGGCTCAATATACCGATTTTGCTCTGGAGAAGAATTTCACCTGCCGTTATGAAACTTTAACCTTTACTAAAGGGATTATGACTATGGACGGAGCCACAGCTCTTAAATTTGTCCGTTCGCGCCACTCCAATGAAAATGGTGGTGACTTTGCCCGGTCGGAGCGACAAATGGCAGTTTTGATGGCTCTTAAAGATAAGCTTCTCTCTCTGGAAGCTATTAAAAACATCGACAAAATGTATCCTTCCCTGGCAAAGCTAGCAACCACCGATCTTAATCTCAATACTGCCAAGGTGCTTCTCGATTTTCTGGGTAACCCCAATGATTATGCAACCACTAAGATTAACCTCTCAACCGAAAACGTCCTTGTTGAATCCAGAAGTACTGCGGGGGCCTTTATTCTTCTTCCTAAAGCAGGTTTTGGAAACTGGGAAGAAACCCAGGATTATATCAAAAACGAATTCAAATAATTTGTCTTTTGTACACCTCTTCTGTTATTGTTATAGTTACAGCGAAAGGAGGTGAGATAACTGAAAAAAATAATATTGATTATCGGAATAGCTCTCTTAATGGTGACTCCCGCTTCGGCCAAGAGTGATAACTCTGTACAGAGCTCATCTTCCCAACAATACAAAATCACCGTCTCGCCTTCTCCTCTCGGAGATGAAGTAAAAAACCAAAATGAAGTTCAAACAAAAAACCAAGGTGAAGAACAGCAGATTCAGGTAGAAAATCAGGAAGAAGAGGGACTAGATAAAGAAACCGCCTCGGCTTCAAGCAGAAGCCAAGCCGCTTTCGAGTATATGGGTGCAGTTGCCCTAAAGGTCCAAGAGCTTTTACAACTCAAGACTGTTGGTGGACTCGGCGAACAAATTAGGGAAGTGGCTAGATTGCAATCACAGAGCCAAGACAGAATCCAAGAAGAGATTGACAAGCTAACGTCTAAAAACTCTGCTCTTAAGTTGCTCACGGGGCCCGACTATCGGTCACTTAAAAACCTTAAGCAACAAATAGAACAAAACCGCTTAAGAATTCAGGAGTTGGAACAACTGTCAACCCAGCTGGCCAACAAGGGAGACCTTACTACCATTCAGGAAACAATACAGGCTCTAACTGAACAGAACACAGCCCTAGAAGAAATGGTTGCTGTTGAGGAACAAACAAAAAGCCTTCTTGGATGGTTATTCAAACTCTTTGTAAAGTAGATAATCTTTTAAAAACTGCTAGCCTGCGTATACGATGGGCTTTTTATGCTTGGTTTTCAGGGGTTAACCAGTCAACCGGGGTCATGTCGTCCGGTTCCCCATTGTAGTTAACGGTAATCTCTTCTCCTTTTTTAATGTTTCTCAGGGCGCGATAGGTCATATTCCCTTCCTTAAAATTCTGTTTCCAGTCAGCATTGGGGTTAAAAGAATGGTTATACAAAGATCCGTATCCCAAAACTACCGATCCCGACCTGGTACTACGCCAGGGATAAATGTAATAAGCCAAAATAGTCTTCTCGCAGTGTTTCCTCTCTGTCGGAGTGACATTAATAACTGGAGCTTTTTCAATTAAATCTCCTTCTTTAAAATTTTTCAGGGCAAAAACTCCTCGACCTCTATTTTTTGTCTTTTTAACTTCAATGTTGTTTTGCATAACAGAAAACATCTTAACAGATAACTTATATCAATTTCGAGAGGAAAAATTATTTTTTGGCCCAGGCTTCCATTTCCCCGGTATAAACACGAAGAGTCAACTTATCAAATTCCAGTTTTCTAGCCATTGATATCAACCAGCCAAAAAAATGGGGAGAATAATATTTCATTCTGTTAAGAATGTAGCCAATACTCATGATGTGACTGGTGGGAGTAATCTTAATTGAAGTAAAGCCCGCCTGTTCGAGAGCTATTTTAAGAGTTGAGAAAGAAAAATAGGAAACATGTTCACCTTGTTTGTAGTGGTACCACCATTTGCCGAGGACCATCTCCAGGGATCCACCAACATTGGGGGTAATAACCAGCAAGTGGCAGGATGGCTTTATTACTCTAAACATTCTTTTTAGCTCCTCTACGGGGTCAGTAACATGTTCAATCTGATCTTGGGAAAGAACTAAATCAAAAGAGTTAGGTTTTAGCTTGAGGGTTTTTAGAGTTCCCTTCCTAACTGTCAGTCCTCTTTTCCTGGCTTCCTCAACCGCATAGGCCGAAGGGTCGATTCCCAGGGTATTTCTCCAACCAAGTTTTTTGGCTTGCAGGAGACAGTCCCCTAGGGCACAACCCACGTCCAAAAGATTCCCAGCAAAGCCAAGTTTCCTCTTAGCTCTTTTTAGTCTGGCTAGAAAAGTTTTTTTGTTTTCTCCTGCACCCTGGAAGTAATTAGCGTACCCCCCCTTGGGATTATCGTTAACGTAATAGTCTTTTTTGTACTGGGAGGTTAAATCCTTGGGAGAAGATGGGTCAAAGACAAAGCTACAAAATCTACATTTTAATAATTTATATCTCGGCAAAACCTCAACCGTTTCAAATCTTTTTTTACCGCAAAGAGGACAACAACTCTCTTTTGTCATGCAGTATTATGACACAAAAAAGAAAAATAAAGCACTTAGTGTCTTGGCTTTCTGACGGTTTTGTTTTACTCTTTAAAGGGTGAGAACGATAATCCTAGCTTCATTTCCACTTGTATTGTTTGTCCTTTTATTGGTTGTCAAAAAAGTAAAACTGCTTTACACCTCACTGGCCACTCTCGTGACCTCCCTAGTGATATCCATCTTTTTTTGGGAAATTCAGATGGCCTCCTTAGTTGGCTCCTTAGTTAAGGGGTTTTTTGTGTCCTTTGACATTTTCTTTATTATCTTTGGAGCCATTCTTTTTCTAAACATTCTTCAAAAACGAAGAACAATCGAGGGAATTATTACTTACCTAGAATCTCTTTCAAAAGACTTTCGTGTCCAAACAATTATTCTGGCTTGGTTATTTGAGGGTTTTATTGAAGGAGTAGCTGGTTTTGGCACACCTGCAGCTCTTGTGGCCCCGGTCCTTATAGGAATGGGTTTCCCCGCCATTACGGCTGTTAGTCTTTCCCTTCTGGGGAACTCCACTTCAGTGGCTTTTGGAGCCGCAGGAACGCCTATTAGGGTAGGTCTAGCTGGATATACTTCGTCTCAAGTTCCACTACTCACCTCACTTTTTAGTAGTTTTGGCTTTTTGATCCCTCTTTTTATGCTCTATGAAACAGTAAGAGGAAGACCGGACTCCAAAAGACTTTTCTTAGAAGCTGTACCTTTTGCCCTCTTTTCTGGACTCGCCTTTGTTATTTTCCTTGTGGCTACCTCTCTTTTGGGTCAGGAGTTCCCCTCCATCATCGGTTCCGCCTTGGCAATTATTACCACGGTGGTTTTCCTGAAACTCAAAATCTTTCTTCCTAGGGAAGAGCGGACTTTGAAAGCTCTCAAAAAAAACGACCACCCAGCTCCAATTCTCCATACCATCTTTCCTTACCTTCTTCTTATTACCCTCCTAATTGCTGCTAAAGCCTTCTTGGGGAACAGCTCTGTAACAATTATTCCTTCCGTTGGTCAGAAATTGAGTCTATTTAACCCCGGATTTATCTTTATCATCTCTTCGGTCATCGTGTCTCTACTATGGAGACTACCAATCAAGGAGTTGACAGCTTACTCAAAAAACTCTTTTAAAAGAACACTGGACCCTTTCCTGGTAATTTTTCTGATGTCGGTCTTTGTGCAAATCATCAATTCCTCAGGCAATAATTATTCGGGTCTACCTTCTATGCTTGAAGTCTTAGCCAGCTCTTTTGAAAACAGATTCCTCCCCTTTTGGTCAGCCTTTATTGGACTTTTCGGAAGTTTCATGACCGGTAGCGCTACCATTTCAAATATCATGTTTGGAGGCTTTCTTAGTCGTGCAAGTCTTGCTTTAAATTTTGCTCCTGCAGTCATTTTGGCCCTAGCAACTTCTGGAGCAGCTACCGGAAACATGATCGCCCTGGCCGATATCATGACTGCCGAGACTGTGGTGGGAATAAAAAATAAAGAAATGGCCGTGGTCAAACGCGTAGTTCTCCCTTGTCTATTTATTACCCTACTTGTCGCCCTTGTAGGTGCAGTCGTTCTGTATCGATAGAGCCAAAGTCCAGCTTATTGTTAGTTGATTCGAATTACAATTTAAAATACCATTACTCTTAAGCCTTATGAAAAAATTCCCAATTGTAGTAGGTATCGTATCAATAGTTATTATCGTCGGCGGAGTCATGTTTTTTTCGAAAGGCAACTCCACCAATAGCTATACCGCCCCTTCGACTTATGAGTTCTATTGGGGAGAAGGCTGCACCCATTGTGCCAAGGTTGAGGAATTCTTGTCCACCTGGGAGAAAAAAGACACTGTTTCAATTATAAAAATAGAAGTGTTTAAGGATCAAGCCAATGCCGCTAAACTTCTGGCAGCCGGAAACCATTGTAACCTTGCACAAAGTGAAAAAGGATCCGTTCCCTTGCTTGTTACTCCTGAGGGTAAATGCTATTTGGGAGACACTCCGATAATAGAACTTCTAAAAACTCTTTAGTCCAAGTAGTCCTGAAGTTTTTTGCGTCTGGAGGGATGTTTGAGTTTTCTTAAAGCTTTGGCTTCAATCTGTCTGATACGTTCACGAGTTACTCCAAAAACTTTACCCACTTCTTCGAGGGTCATTTGTTTTGTTCCCTCAAGACCAAAACGGAGTTTAAGAACTTTAGCTTCCCTGTCAGAAAGAGTCTTTAAAACCTCATCCAAGTGATCTTTTAATAGTTGTTTTGAAGCCTGATCGACTGGTGAGAGAGTGTTCTCATCAGGAATAAAATCTCCCAAAATGCTTTCCTGGTCTTCTCCCACTGGAGCTTCCAGGGAAGTTGTATCTTGCGCGATTTTGAATATTTCTCTGATTCTATCGGCTTCCATCTCCAACTCTTCTCCAATCTCCTCGGGTGTCGGTTCCCTTCCCAACTCCTGCATCAGTCTTCTCGAGGTTCTGTAGATTTTATTGATTGTCTCAACCATGTGGACAGGAATCCTGATGGTTCTGGCCTGGTCAGCAATTGCACGAGTAATGGCTTGTCTAATCCACCAAGTGGCGTAGGTGGAAAACTTAAAACCCTTTCTCCAATCATATTTCTCAACTGCCCTAATAAGTCCTTGGTTTCCCTCTTGAATCAGATCCAGTAGGGAAAGCCCACGACCAATGTATTTTTTGGCAATTGAGACAACTAACCTAAGATTAGACTCGGTAAGCTTGTCTTTAGATCTTTTAAGACCCTTTTCATACCCCTTAGCCAGTTCTACCTCGTCTTCGGCTGTTAAAAGAGGAACTTTACCGATTTCCCTGAGGTACTGTCTTACGGGGTCGGTTGACTCGGTACCTTCAAGTTTAGAAAGAAGTTCAATCTCCCTCTCGATTTTTTCTCTTAACTTCTCTTCGGTGTCGTTTTCCTCAGGGGTAACCGATTCGAAAACGTCAATATTTTCAGCCAAGAGTTTGTCGTAGAGCTCATCCAGCTCGCTTATTCTATCTTCCGCGTCCTGAAAAATCTCCAAAATGTCGTCCTGGGTTAAAAAACCCTGGTCGCGCCCTTTTTTGATGAGTTCAACTACAGCTTTTCTTTGCATATTTTTTGGCACTAGAGAATTATACCCCGATCCTTCCTTTCTTCAAGCTCAACCTTCTTTTTTGAGAGCTGGTCGTATTCCTCTTGGGCCTGTCTAATTTTATCCTCATTATCACCTTTCTCCAAGACCTCAATTTCCTTAGTCAGGGTAAGTTTCCTTTCCCGAACCTCCAAAAGTTCTATTTCCAGCTTGACGTTGTCCACTTCCTTACCTAATTTCTCCTCGTCTTCTTCTAGACCCCCCAAGTCTGTCAGGACTATTTCTGAGAACTTATCCAAAAGTTCCTTAGGAAGGGTGGCTGAAAACGAAGAGATATCATTCTTCCCCGTCTTGTCGACATAACCTTTATATTCCTCAACTATGCGCTTGAGAATATGGGTGGAAAGGTAGCGCTGGCAATTGGTTTTAACCACTTTGGCCGGATCTGTTTGGAAAAGAATAGCCAGTAAGCTTTCTTCTAAAAGCTGCCTTCTGGTGACTTTTTCTGGTTCTAAACCTACCGGAGTGTCCTTTTTATCTACTCCCGTCTCCCCACTGACTTCCTCGAAAACCGCTGCAACAGGAACTCCCAACTTCTCAGCCACCAAACTAATGTAGTGGGACTGAACAATCCTGTCGGGAATCGAGGCCAAGATAGGAACAATCTCTTTACTGATTTTAGATTTTCCTTCACCAGAGGAGGAGTCATACTTAGAAAAGGTGGAACTAATATAGAAATCCCACACTTCGACAGCTTTTTCTAAAGCTTTAACAAACCCTTGGGGATTCTTGCGAACCATTTCATCTGGGTCTTTAAAATCACCCAGAGAGGCAACTTTAATGTTCATGCCTTTTTCCTGAGCAACCACTATCCCTCGTCTAGCGGCGATGTCCCCGGCCGAATCAGCATCCAAAGATAGAATAATCTTGGGGGCGAAACGAATAAGCAGATCCACCTGTTCTTTGGTTAATGCAGTTCCGGCAATGGCTACAACGTTTCTTATCCCGGCTTGAAAAGTGGAGACAAAATCCATCTGTCCTTCAACCAAAACAGCTTCTTTTTTGCTTTTTATTTCTTCTTTAGCAAAGTTAAGTCCGTATAACACACTCGATTTGTGGTACACCGGACTTTCCGGAGAGTTGACGTACTTACCGACTTCTTTTCTGGGATCGTCAGGAAGAAGCCTCCCTGTAAAACCAACAGTATTCCCACGATGGTCAAAGATGGGAAAGACTACCCGTCCTTCGAATCTATCCACCAAACCACTTCTCCCCTGATAGAAGGTCCCACCGTTTACTAAATCCTTGGGATTAAACTTTTTCTTCTTAGTTAGAAAGTCAACGATGGGACGGGAAGCCGAAGGTGCATAGCCGAGTTGCAACTTATTAATTGTTTCCTGTTTGATTCCTCTTTGCCTCATCAGATAATCCAAAGCTTTTTTCCCAGAGGCGTGGTTAAGAAGAATGTAGTTATAAAACTTGGCTGTTAGGGTGTTTATTTCAAAGAGGACATCCTTTTCTCCCCTGTCAGAAAACCCTTGGGAAATAAGTTTTATTCCTGCTTTATCAGCTAAGAATTTTAGGGCTTCTCCAAACTCCATGCCATCATATTTTTCCAAGAAGGAAAGAGCATCTCCTGAGGCTCCGCAACCAAAACATTTATAAATCTGCAGTTCCGGGGAAACCATAAAGGAAGGAGTTTTTTCTCCATGAAAGGGACAATTGGCTTTGTAATTTCGACCAGCTTTTTTTATTGGGATATAGCTTCCAATGAGGGCAACTATATCTGTTTTTTGTTTTACTTCATCAACTTGGTCGACCATATCAAATTAGTATTATAAAAAACCTGAGGTAAGTCATTATACCAGATAAGCCGAAGAAAAGGAGAAATAGTTAAGGTTTCTCCCCTTGGCGGAGGGTACAGGGGTCGAACCTGTTAGAGCTTACGCTCACTAGTTTTCAAGACTAGCGCATTACCGTCCTGCCCACCCTCCAGCGCGGACGGCCACTTTTAGCCGCCAGGTCTGATTTTACCAAATCCTAGCCTACCAATCCAGTTTGCCCCTTAATAACTAGCGTTTCGGTATCTTGTAAATAATTTGCAGCAGTTCGGCTGCTCTTTCCGGGTTGGGAAACACGGCCACCCCGGTTTTTTCTACACACCCCAGAATTTGGGCTTGATCTCCCCTAAAACAACGGGCAATTTCTTGTTTTGCATTATGCCATGCAAGCACTGACCCAAACCAGGAGCCAAAAACCCTCAACTCAACATTTATGAGCAAAATCGCAAAGAATATCAATAAATGTTTTTTCCATATTGTTTTAAGACCTGGCCATACGTCGGTAGATTTCAAATATATCAGGGTCGCCCAAATTCCCGGAAGCAAGTAAATTAGGTATCTTGAAGCAAAAGCCGTTTTGAGCCCCAGGCACCCTCTCCCATAGGCGGTTAAAAGAATAAAAACAACGGAAAACCCTGACCCAAAAAAGACATGATCAATGGCCTGACTATCAGTTTTTTTGTTCTTTGAGTGCAAAATCATGTAGCCGCTTCTTACGAAAATAAGAGTCAAAATCAATAAAAATAACAGGCCAACAATCAGTGAGGAGTAGTTTAAAAAGAAGTATCCCAACAAGTGGGCTGCAATTAACGAAACATAAATCATCTCCGAGGTAATATTCACCCCTCCAGAAAAACAGTCGACTGCTGAATAGAATTTATATCCATGCAGAAAAAGAGCCGACGACAAAAGTACACCGGCCAGAATAATATACGGGTAAGAGTTGGTCTTACTAAAACCTTGAATGGCTTTTAAACCTCCACTTTTATAGATTCTTAAAAGCAATATTGTAGCATAGGCGGCTGCAACCGGAAGAATCACCAAGCCAAAGCCAGAGAAGGCCATTAAAAAGATTATTAGGGACAGATATAACCCCTTCTTCACCCCTGATGGCATTAATAAACCGACTGTTAGTAGAAAAAACAGCAACAGTGGTGCGGGTCCATGTGAGGGATTTGGTACCCCGACCAGTGTTTCGTGGAGTTTAAGACTGATAAAACTAAGGGGTATAACGAAATCTACTAAAGAAGGTGCTGTAATTTTTCTTAGGACCTTAATAGCTACATATGTAGCACAAAGGATGGTGATAAATGCCATCCATGCTGAAATCCGCGCGTCTAATCCGATAAACGACTGCAGAAATCCCCAGATAATAAACATAAATCCCTGTCGGTGGGGTGGAAGGATGTGCCAAAACAAGGCAATGGGGTTATGTTTTGAGATAAGTACTGCGGCTAGTTCTAACTGGTCGGAGATGAAGATACTATCTGCACATCTCTCTACGATTTTCGCTACGAAGACTGACAGGAGAATAAATACCACCCAAACTAGATAACGGCGTAGTATTTTCATATTCTTGCGGAGAGGGCGGGATTCGAACCCGCGGTGATCTTGCGACCACACACGCTTTCCAAGCGTGCGCACTAGTCCACTATGCGACCTCTCCTTGTTAGCTCCCAATTATACCAAACTCGGCTGGATTTTTGATGTCTCAAGACTTTCGTTAGCTTTATTAAGAATAGCTTTTTCCCTAGCGTGAGTTAGTTTCCTGTAAGCCTCATCAAACTCTAACCAAACAGTCTCTTCAGTTTCTACACCAAAACCTTGTAGCAAATCTTCAACCCATTCCATTAGAAAATAGGTAATAAACTTCATTACCTTGTCTCCATCTCTGGTGTAGAAAATCGTATCTGTTTTTAACTTACTAATGATAGTAACCTTCACTCCCCCCTCTTCTTCTACTTCCCTTATAGCGGCCTGCTGAATTTCCTCTGGGGTTGCTTCTCTTTCTCCCGAACCAAGTGGACCAGGAGATGTTCCCTCGTTAATATCATCCAACCAACCCTTAGGAAGACGCCAAGTTTCTCGGGGAAATAAATCAGAAGGCTTAGCTTTGGTAACCAGCCAAAGAGTTTTACTACCTACTTGTTTGAAGACTGCGCCACCGGCAGAAAATTCTCTATTCATCATCCTTCTTTGCGGTCTTAGGTTGATTTTTCAAGTAATCACGAGCGCTTTTAAGCATCTCTTTATCTTTTTTAGAAGATAGTTTCTTGGATGCTTTCTGGTACTCCAACCATGCAGAGTCTACAAAACCAAAAACCTCACTTTGGACTTTCATATATACCAGGTAAAAAATGGTTCTTTTAGGTATGGATTTGCCGTTAACTGCACTCGACTCGTTTACTCTTCCGGTTTCCTCAATGATCTTACAACCCATTCCTGCCTGTTCTCCAAGCATCCTTAGGGCTGCCCTAACGGTGGATTCTCCACGTCTGGCTACCACTCTAGGAATCTCCCATTTGTCCTCGTCCATACTTTTAGTCACAAACCAGGACACTTTTCCGTTTTTAGATTTTCTGTAGACCAAAGCAGCGCCTACATATATTTGATTATTTACCATGTTATTTTTGTGGCAGAAAAACTAAAGTTCACTTTCGTGCGGAGGCGAGAGGATTCGAACCTCTGGTCAGGGAAAATACCCCAACATTCGTTTTCGAAACGAACCCGATCGTCCACTCTGGCACGCCTCCTTGTGGTGCCCCTACCCAGAGTCGAACTGGGATCAACAGCTCCGCAAGCTGCTACTCTATCCATTGAGCTATAGAGGCTTAGCGACTACTTATTCCCTGGCAACTTCCTTGTAAACCAGTTAGCAGCCTTATCCAAGAAGGATGGCGGTGCCTCTTCTTCATTAAGGTACTCTAAAAGGGCCTTTTTGATCTTGTCTTTATCTTCTTTATTAACAACTATCTCTAGTCTCCCCGGAATAAAAACAGTCTCAAAAATTAAAAGAGTGCTGTCAAACCTCCTTGAAAACCAAAATCTCTTTAAAAGCTCCCAACCCGATTCTTTATCAGCTACCTTTATTCCTCTATTGGTAATCTGATACTCGATCGTTTCTGGCTCAACCGTATTTAAAATGTAAAAGAAAAACAACAGGGCTGCCAAGAGAATTACCGGCATAGCCCCCTCAACCAAGAAAAGTACCAAGCCGACGATGATCACAATAGCAATCAAGGTCACATAATACTCTCTATCTCTTCTTTTAAAAGGCCTGGCTGGTGCTTTCCAGGAAACTAAAACCTTTTCAGGCTCCACTTTCTGAATAGCCTCCGCTGGAACCTCAACCTGGGCAACACTTTCTTTGTCAATGTTTGGGGCAGACATAGGCGTATTATACCTTATTTCAGATTCATTCTAAAGAACAAAATGATATAATCACGATGTTGGAGGATATGCCGAGCGGCTAAGGCAAAGGTTTGCTAAACCTTGACCACGCAAGTGGTCGGTGGGTTCGACTCCCTCATCCTCCGCCAATTATCTTGCCACAGTTATTCCCCAAACGTTTGTAATGCCTCCTTGTTTCAACACCCTACAGACTTCTTTTAGAGTTGCCCCTGTAGTAAAAACATCATCAAAAATAACTACGGTTTTAGGCATAGGCTGCGAGAGATAATGTGGATTAAAAACAAATGACCCATACACGTTTTTTAACCTGTCTCCCCTCTTTAGAGTTACTTGCGACGTAGTATTAGTAGTTTTAAGTAAGAGCTCAGGGAAATATCTCCATCCCATCTTTCTAGCCACCAATTTCCCAATCTCTTCTGATTGGTTAAAGCCTCGCCAGTTTTTCCTTAAATCATGCATGGGAACTACAGTTAAGATGGGATTTCTGGGGAGAGTTTTTTTCATTCCTAAAAGCTGTTGAGCCACGGCCTCTGCCAGTTCAGAGGCAATATCAAAAGAAAAACGATACTTCATAGTAAGAATAGCTTTTTTAACCACCCCCTCGTACCTAAAGACACTCACTAAACCATTAAGATTGGATTCGATTTTAGGTCCTAAATAAGTTGGTCTTGCTTTACGGACCTTAGATAAACAAAGATCGCAAAGATATTTCCCTTCCTTCTTACACCCCAGGCATCTTTTTGGAAAAAGAAAGTCAAGCAGGAACATAGTAGAATATAGGTGGAAGGAAAGGTGTATTTGGAATACAATCAGCCTTCCTTACACTTAATTTACTCTAACATGCAGATTACTAACAAAAAAGCTAACTTTAACTATATTTTAGAGCCCGAAAGAATTGAAGCCGGTATTGCTCTTAAAGGAGCTGAAGCTAAATCCATAAGAGGTGGGCGTGGGGATCTATCCGATGCCTACGCTAAGGTAATGGGAAGTGAGATCTTTCTGGTTAATGCCAATATCCCTTATGAAGGTATTCCCAATTATGATCCCACCAGAAGCAGAAAGCTCCTTTTGCACCGCAGTGAAATTGTCAGTTTGAACACTAAACTCAAGGCTAAAAAGTTGACTTTGATCCCTCTAAAACTGTATACTACAGGCCATCTCGTCAAGCTCCAGCTAGCCTTGGGTAAAAGCAAGCGCAAGTTCGAAAAGAAGGAGTCTATCAAAAAGAAGGATATTGCCCGTGAGCTTGAAGAGGAATTTAAGCAAGTAAGAGTTAGTAACTAAAAACTTGGGGACGCTACGGATTCGACGGAAAGTACTTTTAAAAATGCAGGCCAAGATTGACCTCTCTTGTCAAAAAGGTTAAAAAACAACTGCTAATACATACGCAGCTCCAGCTCAGCCAAACTATTGTTTCGCTTAAGCTGGCATTCTTTAGCCTTCTCTCCCAAAGTGGCTAAAAGAGTGTAAACCAATTGGGATCGGTTAATGGTCAATGATTAGAGACTGTTAACTCAAATAATTTAATCTTACCTAGATTTGTTTTGTAATTTTCTAGAATCTGGGGAAAATTCAAAAATTACTAAGCCTGTAGAACTTTTGAGAGAAATTTCACGGAAGAGGGTTCAACTCCCTCCGTCTCCACCTATTTGAGGTGTTTTATTTCAATGGAATAGAGTTTGCCTTCACTGGTTGAGAAGAAAATTTTCTTTAGTTTTTCCGAAGCCACTACATTGTTAGCTTTGGATAGAGAGTCGTCTAAGTAGGAAGCCAGGAATTTTCCTTCTTTATCAATAACTACCACTCTTTTGTTTTGGGTATCAAGAAGATATATTCCTGTCAACTCTTCATTAGAATAGATGGATTTTATTTCTGAAATAGTGGGGTCCATCTTGGGAAGAGAAAAGTTTTGCTGTACCCCTTGAGTCAATTTTTCAATATCCCCATATGAGTAGCTCATCCAAACTGAGCCATCGATGGTCCAAGAGGTAACTTTAGTAAAATCGAAAGTCTGTCCTGTTCCCAACCATTCCTTGGCTTCAGTAAAACCTGATTCCACTCCTTGATAACGGAATATTTTTGAATTGGATTTATCTAGTAGATAAATGTTTCCGGTGTAGACATAAAGAAGATGGTTCTCCACCCCATTAGTGGAAGCCACTTCTTTTAACTCATTTCCGACTTCATATATTTTGTCTTTAGTCGAAAGATAAACCCTGTCGGTATAGATCCCAATATCTACTGGGTCACCACTGATATCAGTCGGTCCAGCAACTGTTTCCGCCTTTTTAGTCCCCAGTGAAACTGTGGCCACTTTCTTACCTTTAATATCTAGAATGGCAACATTGTCATCGCTAGCGGCCACTCTATCAACAGAAAATCCACTACTAAGAAGGGCTAAATCGATAAATAACTCTGGGGTTACTCTATATTCTCCCAACAAACCTTCTTTAACCGCATCTATTTCGCTTTTGAGACTATTAACTTGGTCGTCTTTAATTCCTTTTGCCAAAAGATCGTCAACTGTTTTTTTGCTTTCCAGAAGTAATTCCCTTGAGCGGGTTGGGTCTAATGTGGCCAAGCTTTCGGCTTCCTCTAGAGAGTGAGTCGCCTGTGTTAGACTGTCCTGGTATGAGCTTCTCCTGTCTTTTTCCAGTTTTTGTCTAATACCAAAGAAAATGCTCAGGATAAGGATCGCTAGAAGAATAATCCCTACAGTTAAAGTGGTTTTTTTATTATTATCTTGGGGAGAGGACTCGACAATGGTTTGTTTGACATAAATCTCTCGTCTAGGAATCTTATTGGTGATACCCGAGAAGATATTTTTGGCCTTGCCCATAAATCCTGAGAAATAATCTTTAGGAGCAAAGTCTTTCTTGAAAGATTCATCGGCTGGGGTTTTGAGAAGATCGCTAATTGCCTCCCCTTTTTCATTAAAAGCAATCATTATTGTGGCTATCTTTGCTGACTCCTCCTTGGAAAAAATAGACAGGGTAAAATTTTCGGCAGCTGAGGCGATATCTTTCCCTTCAAGATTGGCTTTGACTACCCCATCGGCAAAGTTGGCAAAAAAAGCCTTGGTTCCCAAAAGAAAAATGTCCTCATCTTGAGGGTAACCCGAGGCAGAGATTACTTCACTTCCTTGGCTTACCAGAATCTTAGCCAACATGTTGTTTCTGAACACTCCTGCCTGGGCTCCATCAACAACAGCTGTATAGAAAACTCCATCAACGTACGACCCCACTCCTATTTCTAAGTGCAAGAATTTCTCAGCAAACTCTTTGGATACTTTATCTACGGCCGTTCTTAGGGCATCAAAAGCTTCTTTTTCCAGGTTGCCAAAGTACTCCTCATGAAGTCTGGAGAGAATCTCGCGTCCAATAATGGTGTAGTCAACTCCTTCCCCGCCAGAAGAGGCGGAGATAACTGCATAGAACTTCCCCCTTAAGTTTAACTTTTCTGGATCTTCAGGTTCAAAATCATGGACAAAGGACCAACCACTTTCGTTTGGACCGCCGATTGCTTTTGCTGAGTACGTTTTTAAACCCATTTAATTTCTGAGGGCAGACACTAAAGAACCATAAAGGCTAAGGCCAAAACCCCTATCGCAAAGAGAAGATGTGCATAGGAAAGGTATTTAATAAATCTCCCAATGGGCACTTCCAGGGTTCCGACCATCATTGCCGTTTGTTTAACCACCACTAAGGCAAAAACAAGATACACCAAATAACCTACGATGGCAAAATACTTCGCAGCTACCCAGACGTTAATACCCAACAAGGGAATGTTGTCCATTAGCTTATCCTCCCTTCCAGAGCCTCTACCTGCTCTTCAATTCGCAGTTCCTGTAAAAGTTTAACCACCTGGCTGGGATGAGGAATAGCCAAAAATTCCAAATTGGGTATTTCTGAGGCTGTTTGAATAAGAACATCTCCATAGTCAAACATTGTTCTTATTACTCCTCCCATGTTGTAGGACACGTCCTGAATTTTATTGGTCTCAGCATCGGTAACGTGTTTGTAGATCAGGTTATAAAAATCGACATCAATAATCCTCTCGTCGGTGATAATGTTGACGTTAAAAAACCAGGAGAGGAAATTCTCCAAAAAGTAAGCTGTAGAAATCATATACCAGGAAAGGACTGCAATAAAACGAAAATTGTCAGGCAAAAAATCAAGGAGGGGGAAACCGCTCAAGACCGAAGGGGCAAAAAGCATAATTACAAAGACTATCAGCCAACCAAGATTAGTAATTGGGTGTCGTCTTAAAAGAAGGACCACCTTTTCTCCGTCGTTCTTTGTCTCGAAGCTGACATTTGCCGGAAGAAGAGCGTAGGGAGAGAGCGGGTGCCGATGGACGCTCTTTCTATCTTTATAGAAATTTCTCTCAGGTCGAGGGCTTTCCTCATGTATTGGAAGTTGTTCCATTATTTCCGGTTTTTGTGGGGAATCCTCTTTTTTATGTGAGATAAATATATCCGGCATCAATCGATTATAACACCTATAATGCCTAATTTCTCAACTTTTCAGAGTTTTTCAATGTTGAAAAGAGTGGACTTAAGACCAATGTATCCGGGGGCTCTAAGGTTGAAGGCTTTTTTAAACTCCTCCCCTGAAAGACTGACGCTCCCTTTATTCGTACTGAAAGTTACTGTTTGGGTATAACCTCCGTTATTGTAAACAACAGACGCTCCACTCACACTAGTGAAACCGCCAATACTTTTAAGTTCGTCCTTGGAGTAAGGGTTACCACTCCAACAGGAAGTGTCCAGAGGGCTAATTCTTGAGGAATCCCCACCACCTTGATAAAGAACCTTCCAGGCATTTAGGATATCAGCCATTTCTTCACTCGTTAACCAAGGATTCGACCGTCCACAGGTAGCCCCTCCACGAGATTTATACCAACCTTTGTAAAACCAGGGAGAACCACCAACTTTTTCATAAGCGGTAGAAGGCCAGTCTCCTGTGGTATCTTTAATTCCACTCCAGCCCCACTGGGAAATAGTGTAACCCCCCGAGGTGGAAGCAAAATAGGCCTTGGCCGGTGAGCCATCCTTAACCAAAACCCACCCGCGAGTTGCCCTCACTGCCTCAGCCCATTTGCCACTTTTAAGAGAGGTCTTATAAACCTGGCATGCCTCAGTGGTACAAATCGTTCCAGAGCCATTGCTCGTTACTGCCAGGGCATAACTTCTGGCGGCTACCGCTTGGGCTTTAAGGGCCTCAAAGCCACCATTGTCCCCCCAGCTTTCAGGAATCTCGTAAATTCCTAAAAGATAATTGTCCTCAAAAGACACCCTTCCCACACCGCTTACCCCAATGGTGTCTGGAACAGCATAACCTTTCTGTAAGGTTGCTCCTTGGTAATAGGCTGAGAGAATCGTTTCTGCCGATTGACCTGACTTGGCTCGTCCGTATGCTCCGTATTGGCTCATCCCTGTTCTATGTGGTGCTCCAAATGAAAAAGCAGCAAAGGCAGGGCTAAAACTTGGGTTACAGAAATTGGATGACCCTGGAGGACCAGAACAGGGTTCCAAGGTTGCTGGAGTATCCCCCACAGAAGTGGAAAAACCACCAGCTTTTAGAGCCGCCAACTCTTGTTGTTTAGCGGAGAGAGTAGATAAATAATTTTCGACTTTCTCTACCTCATCAGAGAGAAAACTCGCGCGTTCATCTACTTGTTTTTGTAAGGAGGCCAAGCTGTTTTTATTTTTATTAAGAGTTTCTTTATCGCTCTTTAGTTGCGATAGGTCAGTCGCGTACTCCTCCATTGTTTGCCTATCATCATCAATCGCCCTTTGGCGAAAATTTATTTCCCTAAAGGCTTGGGAAGCGTCTGACGATGAAAGAAAGGGGGTAATGGGATCATAAAGTCTCAAAAACTTGTACTGACTGGAGGCTTTCTCTTCAAATATTTCCTGAGCATAAGCCAAGTCCTCCTCTCTTTCGGAAATGTCCGTTTCTGCCTTTTTTAATTGACTTTGAATGTTTACGATCTTCTTTTTTATATCAGCCAACTGACTCTTCAATAAAGCCAAATCTTGCTTGTTTTTCTCTTGCGCCGGAGCATAGGCGCTTAGGGCTCGGGGAATAATCGTATCTATGCACTCGTTCATTTCATCCGCAGTTAAGTTTGATTTATTAAGACAATCCGACTCACTAACGGCATTTACGATGGTTGCAGGCAATAAATAACATACGGTGGCTGCAAGAGCGACTACCGTCATAACAAAACACACTCTCCCAAGTGTAATTCGACCTCTAAACCTCTTCATTCTATCTGTTATTCATTCTACCATCTTCTCTCTACCTTCCATCTGTAAATTTTGCTAGAATTAATCCAGTATGAAAAGAGTCACACCTTTATTGCTCTTCTTGTTGTTGGGATTATTTTCCCTTCCCAAGGTAACATTTGCTGCAGTTTCTTGCCCATCCGGCAATATGACTTGTAAGGAACTAGACTATAATGGCGGGTGTGACTCTCCCTGTGTTAGGGCCCTCGTCACCCAGGGTGCGGGTTTGTCCTCAGCTACCTGTGCTTGCAAAATTGCTCTCGAAGAGGGTTCCATCAAAGAGGGTGGAGTTTGCCAAACCGACGGCGATTGTGTTTCTTCCGCACCTAATTGTTGGGGAGGTGCAAATTCTAGCCCAACTTGCCACACCATGACTCATACAGAGGCTATTGCCGACGCCAATAGCGACGTAAGTACCGAGTCTTCCCCTCTCGGCCACGATTGTGGCGAGACAGAACTTGACACGGCCATTGGTTGCATACCAATTAGCAGTAGCAGCGACCTAATTGGGTTTGTCCTCAAATGGGCAATCGGTATTGGGGGAGGTATTGCTTTCCTGCTAATTGTTTATTCTGGATTTATTATCCTCACCTCTCAAGGGGACCCCAAAAGACTTCAGGCTGGGCAAGAGTTATTATCGTCAGCTCTCATGGGGCTTATTCTTTTGATCTTTTCCGTCTTTATCCTTAGGATAATTGGTATTGATATACTAAGCATACCGGGTTTATCACAATAATATGAATACTCTTAAACTAGCGCAGGTGGATTTTGATACTCTAGAGACAGGAACTGTCCCTGCACTTGCTGGAAACACAGTAGGACAGGTTATTGAAAAATTCCTCCCTTACATTTTTGCTGGAGCTGGTGCCTTGTTGTTTCTCTATCTCCTTGCCGGCGGTTTTGCATATATGACCTCTGGGGGCGACCCAAAAAAAACTTCTGCAGCTCAAGGACAGATTACTAATGCCATTATCGGTATCCTTCTTGTTCTCCTAGCCTTTGTTCTCGTCCAAGTGGTTGGAAGAATTTTTGGGCTTCCAGATTTCAAAGATATCTTTGGCTAATTGAGATCCCCCAATCTTTTTGATAACATAAGTTTATGGACAATCTTCTGGCAACGGTAAGTATCGGAAATTTGTACAAAACTCCGCTTGGTCAAGGCAAAAGTATTGGAGATTTAATTTCCATAACCTTAGTCGGAGCTCTTTCTCTAGCCGGAATCGGAATTCTAGTCTTGTTTATCTTAGCCGGAATATCCATAATAAAGGGTGCTGGAAGTGGCAATCCTGACGATACTGCCAAAGGGAAAAAGGCAGCCACAGCAGCAATTGTTGGTGCCGCAATTGTCTTTTTCTCATACTTTATTGTTAGGGTAATCGAACTTATTTTTGGAGTCGCCTTTATTACTAATCCTGGAATATGAAACTTGCAGACAGTATTTTCGGAACAGTCGGACAGCCCAGCGCTCTCGCCCACTTAAACGCGGTCGATCAAGGAGGCTTGGGGAATCTTCTTAACCTGATTTTGAAAATCATGGTTATTGGAGCGGGGCTTTATGCTCTTTTTAACCTAGTTTTAGCTGGTTATGCTTTCATGTCAGCGGGGGACGATGCTAAGAAGGTAGCTGGAGCTTGGGCAAAGATTTGGCAGACACTTTTAGGGCTTCTTTTTGCGGCCGGGGCCTTTGTCCTAGCTGCCATTTTTGGGTACCTTCTGTTCGGAGACGCTGGAATCCTATTAAACCCAAGCATTCCAACTCTATAATCATAAAATGATAAAATTACTAGCTGACGACATACCCTTAGCCCCCGATGGAGGTTTTACAGGGATTGGCCCTCTCGGGGAAGCTGCAGATTCTGATACTGCCATTAATCGTTTTTCAGGCATCATCTCCTCAGTTATTGGAATCATTACCGTAATTGCAGTCATTTGGTTTATTTTTCTTTTAATCACAGGTGCTGTGGGAATTATGTCTTCCGGTGGAGATAAGGCCAAAGTGCAAGCAGCCAGATCGAAAATTACCTGGGGACTTGTGGGACTGATGGTAGTTGTTGCTGGAATATTTATTATCCAATTAGTAGGGGGTTTAATTGGTCTCGATATTTTGAACATTGGAGAAACAATCAAGAGTCTTGTTATAATTCACTAACCAAACACTATGGACCCAATCACTAATCCCGCTTTAGGAGAGTCCCTCCAAGAGTTTTCTGGTGTGGAATTTCTCAACGATCTTCTTCCTCGCCTAATTGGTCTTTCATTTGTAATTGGAGTTGTTATTTTTCTCTTTTTCATGGTTTTAGGTGCCATCCAGTGGATCATCTCGGGTGGGGACAAGGCAGCCCTCGAGGGAGCTAAGGGGAAAATTACTAACGCTATTATCGGAATTGTTATTCTCTTTTCAATTTTTGCAATCTTAAAGATAGTTGAGGATTTCTTTGGAATAGATATCCTCTCTCTTGATCTTGGACCATTAGTTATTGAATAATAGCTAATTTAGTCCTTGACATTGACTAGAAGATAATCTGATAATATAATTACTACGATGAAAGACTTAACGACTAGCGCCAAAGCAATGGCCCTTGCTTCTTTCCCCCTTCTCGCTGCTGACGAGACAATTAACCTTGAGCCAGACGAGGGCATTGGTAGTTCACTGTCTGGTCTTACTATAGGAGGGATTATTGCAGCTGCCTTGAAACTTGCCTTGGTTGTGGCTGCAGTTGTTTTCTTCTTCATTTTAGTTATTGGGGGAATTAGATGGATCATGTCAGGTGGAGACAAGGCTCACACTGAAGCTGCTAGAAGCCAGATCACCGCCGCCCTAGTCGGTCTTGTCATTGTCTTCGCAGCTTGGGCTATCACCAAACTTATCGGAACATTTTTCGGAGTCGAAGTACTAAACCTTACTCTTCCAACTGCTAAATAGTCAGCAACTCCTTTCTTGATATCAATCTCTTCTTGAATTAAACTATGTTTGTATGAAAAACCTAATAGCAGCAACGTCATGGTACGATTCCTCTGGGGCATCACCAGCGCCCTTATCCGACCTGGAAGTTGTCTTTGCAAGCATAACTAGAGTTGCTTTAGGTTTGGCAGCTATAGCACTTTTTGTTATGTTTATAATCGGGGGTTTTAAACTTATTACTGCCGGAAGTGACCCCAAGGCTGCCGAGTCCGCTAAAAAAACCGTCACTTCTGCGGTTTTAGGAGTAGTTCTTCTTGCTCTTGCCTATCTTATTCTCACCCTCATCGCCAACTTTACTGGCCTTACCAATCTTACCAACTTCACTGTCACGCAATAAATTGACCCTTTCCTCGAGATGGCCAAAGTAAGCTATAATTCATCTTATGACGACTGCCTGGAAAAAAAGGATCATCCTTTCACTCGGTTCTATCTCTATTGTTGGAATCCTTACTTTACTATCTTGGGTAATTTATTATAAAAACGTCAGCGCCCAAATTCCTGAACCGTACGTTTCTTGTAGCCAGTGGAAAGACACTGAATGGAATTCTCTTCGCCCATACCAAGCCTCTCCTTGTACTATTCCCATTAACGAGGAGGAACAAGCGCTCCTTTGCGGAAACGACCTGGTTGTTCGTGACTCATTTACGGTGGATGTTAACCAGTGTAAATGCCCCGACAGTCCGTGCCCTGGAGTAGTACCGTGCGATTGTGAAATTCCCAGGGACTTCTCTATTGAAATCAACGCCTACGACTCTGAACTTCCCATTGCAGGACAAACCGAACTTGTTCCGTCAGATGGTGCAACCTCACTTCTTGCAAGCCTTTTTATTGATGAATGGAGATTGTCCGACTTTGCCGAACATCTCCCCCCAGATGTTTTGGACAGTAAATACGACGAGTGGGTTGAATATTACAAGGCTTATCAAGACTGGCGAGGGAAGAGTTGTTATGAAGTGGCCATCCCCATGCTTCTAAAAACAGTCATGTTTTGTTTAGACAACCCTACCAACCCCAACTACTGGGCGTTTCTTTTTCCCTATATTCCATACTCCTCAACTGAGGACAGGATTGGTAAAACCAGTGCCTCGGACGTTTTTGTTAAGTCTGCTGACTTTTCTGTCGAAGACCTTAAAACCAACTGGAAACCCAAACAAAGCGACGAAAGAAATACAAACACTAAAAATAGCGAAGGGGTTTTATATTTCCCCCATATGGAAGAAACAACCGAACTTACCTCCCTTCTTCAGTCAACTTTTGTCTCTAAAGAGATGCTTTCCGATAAGGAAGCTAACCGTGTCAAAAGAGAAGATGTTGAAGACCCCACCATCGGGTCGCAATGCACCATCCTCAACGTCAGATCCAACCCCGGAGACCAACTATTTGGAGAACAAACCAATACGAAATCAGGGAAAGGTGAAGGGGCACCAGCCGCAAAAGTAACCTATACTGCAGTTTTTCAATGTGATGCCACGAACGTTGAAATTTATCCTGGAGTTTGTATTCATCAAGGACAATGTCCCAGATCAGGCACATTCTCTTCAACCATCGACACTTATACCCCCCTAGCGGACGAGCTCTGGTCAAGAACCGTCGCCGGAAACTCTTCGGTATTTAGAAAAGTCTATCCTAAAGTTGGAGAAGAAGGATCAACCACTGACAAGATTCAGGATATTCCAGCAGAGACTGATGTTGAACATATCTCTAGTGTGGACGTCCTCTCGACCAACGCTAAACTCTATTTTTCCCACTTCGGAGGAATATATGACTACTTCCTTAAAGGTATCCAGCAAGCCATAAGACCCAGTGATTTTCCAGCGGAGGAGGTAGTCTTACCAGACGACACAGCTATTTATGACCCTGACACCCTAAACGAGTATGTAAGTTGGTATCTTAATGGATCACAGTATAGAGCAGAAACTAACCCCCTAAGTAAGGATGCAGACAATGCGGATGTTAATAAAATTACCACCAATACCGGCCCTCTAAACCGTCTTCTCCCTCAACAGATCATGTGGCACGCAACAGTTGCCACGCCCGAGAAAGAATTGAACCTCGGCAAAGTCGGGCAAATTGAAAGAGCAGGAGTTGATCGCCATAATCAAATTGTAGGGTGTGTTTTGGGAGTTAACATTCTCGGAGTAGAGTTGGGGGGTTTCCCTATGCCTTGCGATTCCCGTAAGGAAGCCTCTGTCAATCAGGATGATACAGCAACCCCCGCTCCATCCTCTGCCCCTGTCCCAACCGCTACACCCACTACTGGCCTGCAGTGCAAAAACTCCATGCCAGACATTTCTGGAGGCGGAGCTTGTACCCTCGCTACTAAAAAAATAAACAACGTTAGTATTCCCCCAACCATGGAGAGGATCTTTGAAACAGCAGCTGCAACCTACAATGTCCCTGCGGATTTGATTGCGGGAGTAATGTTTGCTGAAGGTGGTTTTGAACCAAGAGTTACCAAAACTAGTTGTTATGGTCCATATACTGAAGAGAATATCCAACAAGCCGCGCTTTGCGAATTTGCCAACTGCAACCCTGATGAATATAACCCCCCATGTAACTACAATTCTACTCAGGGGACAGAATCATGTATCAATGGCGGAACACACTTTGGACCTTTCCAGCAATGTCCCAATGGCTATAACCCCTGCAATATCTACGATGCCATCATGAACGCCGCAAAATCCCTAGCTAAAGCTAAATCCGCGTCATATTCTGGCCTTACTAGTTGTCTAGGAGTAGATATCTCGAATCCTTCATCGACCGGAAGTGGGGGCTGCTCCAAATCTACTTGGTCATGTGAGGATGTTATAACAGCTCTCACCAACTGGGAGGGGTCGTGTAATCCCAGCGGTCATACATGTAATGTTCTACAGATCTATGATTCGTGCGTCAGTAAATGGTGCCAATAAATAATCAATAATTTACAACTGGTTAGATTCTATATAAACTGGTGTAGTTAATATGAAAAAACTGCTCGCCACAATACTAGTATTCATCACTCTTCTTGGGGTCTTCGCGAAGCCTGCAAAAGCAGCGGACAACTTTTGGTATATTCAGGATTTCGGACCATGGTATACGAAGACTTTCAATACCGATAATCCTCAAGAAATCTTCGGCGAGCGCTATACTGCAGCCCAGGTCCAGTGGGTCTTTTATTCCATTCCAGCACATCTATTGACCAGTTTTACTTTTGGAAGACCAGAGCCATGGATCTGTGTTTTTTCCGCTGATATGAGCGAGTGTGTTGTTGGAACTATTGAAGTCCTTAAAGAAGTAATCACCAGAGTGTATAACTTCTTCTCATTCCCAATAAGGCTGGTCACTGACGCCGGAGGCCAAACGCACTTCTCCTACGTTCGTGAGGGAGAAAAACTTTCACTGTATTCCTTTTTCTACAACAACCCACAATCGGGGATAGGCTATACTCTCAGAAAGGCTTCTGATTTTCACCTGGTTCCTGAGGCCAAGGCCCAAGGTTTTGGATACAATTTTGGCGGAAACGCCGTACAGAAACTTTGGAAAGCCTCAAGAGATATTACCTACAGCCTTTTAGTTTTCGTCATTATCATAATCTCCTTCATGATTATGTTTAGAATGAAAATTTCACCACAAGCAGTCATAACAGCCCAGTCAGCCCTACCCAAACTAGTAATCGGAGTTATTCTTATAACCTTCTCCTACGCCATAGCAGGCTTCATGATAGACCTGATGTATGTAGTCATCGGGATAATTGCCATTGCCATCAAACAAAGCGGGCTTACCTACTTCGAATCCTCAATTGATTTATTTAAGGTGCTTACGTCTGATGCTAATGTTTTTGTTTTATCCTGGCATTATGTCCTAATGTTCCTTTTGGGAACGATTACTACCATTCTTTCCTCTGGACTTCTTGGAGGTTTAATTCTCATTGTGCTTTTTTGTGTTGTTCTTGTAGTCACCATTTTCAACTCGTTCAAGGTTTTATGGCTGATGATAAAAACATATGCCTCAATTATCCTTTCCATTGTTGTCGCACCATTTCAAATTCTTTTGGGAATCGTCAGCCCAAGCGGGGGAGGAATTGGACCATGGATGAAAAGCTTTGCTGGAAACCTAGCGGTTTACCCTGTTGTAGGAGTACTCTTTTTCATTGCCTTTTTCTTTATTGTCCAAGCAACGATGATTGGAACTTCTAACGGGGGCGTCGTTGGAGGACTAAATGATCTCAACAATTTCCTTGGAGCAGCTGCACCATTTCAGATAAACACCGGCGTCCTTTCTACCACAACTAGTTGGGACCCACCTCTCACTTGGGGAACCAATAGCGGAAGATTTCTTTGGATGCTGGCGAGTTTTGCGGTATTTATGATGATTCCAAAAACCGCAGAAATAATAAAGGGCTTTATCACAGGTAAAGAATATGCCTACGGAACAGCCATAGGAGAAGCTTTTGGAACAGCCAAAACAGTAGGTGCCATGCCTGTGCAATACATGGGCTCAATGACTGCCTCAGAATACAAGATAGCTGAACAAACACCTGGTGCTCTCCAAGCAAACAGGGGACTGAGGCAAGCACAGGCTGGATTTGACGTATTAAGGAGAATAGGTTTTATGAAATAAACCCAGGGCTTCCGTTTATTTATCTCGTAGATTACTAGCCACCGAGGCGTCTGCCTCAAGTCTTAAGCGACTTCTTTCGCCCACGAGTGGAGTGCTCTTTTTTACCATTCCCTTCATGTATGAACCGAGTGTTGTATTATCCTTTGCATGAAGAATTGATAAGATCCGCTTCCTTGCCCCACGAGGCAACCCCCCTAATACTCTTTCGTCTCCCAACCAGGTATTTACAGCAACATCATACTCACTATCGTTTTTCGACAAAACTATCTCACTGGTCCCCTGAATTGGCCCTCCACAAAGACCCACTATTGCACCAGTTAAAACCCATTCGCCAGACTCTCCCGTAAAAATCCTAGATATTAGGCCTGTGCCCTCTTTTCTCACTTTAGACAAAGCGTTGCCTAGTTTCTGTCTGTCAAAATCCCGCTGATCCGCCTTCCCAATAATAGCTGTATAAACCTTATAGGAAGAATCTAGAGTATCAGTATATCCACCCCAAATCTCAGAGAACTTTAATTTATTAAAATCAATCTCGCCCTCTTTGTAATCCCAAAGTCCGTTGCCCAAATTCACAAGAGCGCTCTCATCCCTTATTAATTTATTAGTCATGGTTTCTTTGTCACTAAAAACAGTCAGGTCAAAAAGCCCGTAAGCCATACGCTCTGGAATAATGCGGGTTACCCCCTCATTTGCATCAAACTGCCTTCTAAATTCGTCGTCTCTCCCAGTCCTTAATCTTTCGGCAAACCACTCACCAGTTTTTCCACCCCATGCTTCATCTGTTCCCTCGGGATCCTCTTCTCCTTTTATGTATTTTGATCTGGCCTGGTATCTCGGCAAGCTAAAAACCCTGACTGATGGATTAAAGGCGAAGACATCTTTAAGGTTTTTGCCCTCGTCTGGTTTTTGAACGGATGCGCCATTTATTTCCACCTCGCGTGTGACATAACTATTGGCAGCATCGCCAGACTCTATTGAACCACTGAGGTAAATAAGGTTTAAAGCAGAAGAAACAGCAAACCGTGCGGCCGTCTCAACACTCAAATCCCTTGGTCCACCGTCATTATTTCGATAGTCCAATAGATCCTGATTCTCTCCTAAGTAACTCTTAATTTTCCCAAATAGTTCCCTTCTGTATTTACTCAAATCTTTCAACTGCTCCACCCCATTTTCTGAAAGCTGTGCGTAACCAGCATTTTTACCGTCTTCTGTTGCTGTCCGACTAAACCTAGGATCGAAAAAATCGTGCATCATGGTAGTAAAAGCAACTCTGAATCCGGGAACATTCTCCCAAGCATTAGCCAAATATTCCCTCCTAATCTCTATATCACTCGATTTAAGAAGAAGTTCCATTCCCTCAACTTTTTCTTTGTTTTTTACGTAGGACCCCAAGAGAACTCCCAAGTTTAATCTAATTATGTTTTGCCAATCCTCAGATAATTGGTCATACCACACAGGGGACTCTGTATCAAAAGTCTGGACGTTAATTCCAGCTCTGGCGTTCATTGCAGACACTAAACCCCGAAAGCCTGACTTCTTCATTAGCTGCACCTCTTCTTGAGTCAGCATTCTTCCCATTCTTAATTCTTGAAGAACCTCTTCGTTGAAGTTTCCCCCTCCCTGCTCGGTTGTGGTCGTGTTTTTTTGAGAAGCCTGAGCTTCCCTATCTAACTCCTCCCGAAGGTAAAGGTCAGCATATGAATACACCTCTTTTGATATTCCGAAACCTTCTAGCCTGTCTATGTAGTCCTTAAGACCATTTCCACCCAAATCCTTCCGGATTTCCTCTTTGTCATCATCAGAAATACGACCCTCCCTATTAACGGCGTCAAGATATGCATACTGCATATGGGACACCATCAAATGGTTATACTCCTCTATTAAACCTGAGAATTCATCCTCCCATCCTTCTTTTTCCTTCGCCTTGGCTTCAAGTAACCTGCAGTTTATTGTCGATATGTGGGACATCAAGCCAAAATAACCTGCTCCTTTAGTGTATTTTTTTAACCACTCGTCGGTTTCTCCACGAATGTCATCAAAAACACCAACGTCCTCGGCTTTTCTAATCAGCCGTCCTAATTCAACTTGAAACCCTAACACCTTATCCTCATCTTGTTCTTGGAGCAGATCCGCTTTTATTTCCTTAAAAGATCTTGTCACCGGCTGAGCCTCCTTCTTAGGCGGACCACCCACCTTACCACTATCGGGAGAAAAGTAGACTTCACCTCTAAACTCGTTCATGCCGTTATTTTAGCATTTTTACCCCATCTTTTGCCATTCTTCTTGGGTTTTGTGAAAAACTGTCGGACTTGCAAGGGTTGCTTCACGCAGTAAGCTAAAGTTACAAGCTAGAAATAGCACATAGTTTTTGTGTATAAGACTGCCCAATCTTCATCTTAAGTAAATAGGGTTGGGCCAACAACCAATGGAAAGCCATCCTATACCACAACAAATATCCTCTTACCAGTTCCGACTAGTGGGAGACATGACCCTCAAGCAGTTCTT
>Ga0265297_10001151_pt1 | contig 64821 bp, 55 predicted proteins | sample Munlanlwell13791_FD_192502 | JGI IMG/M metagenome (GOLD analysis project Ga0265297, IMG submission 192502) | Leachate microbial communities from a municipal landfill in Southern Ontario, Canada - Leachate well 137-91 | ecosystem: Engineered > Solid waste > Landfill > Unclassified | place... | reverse complement strand
GCCTGTTAAACAAGTTGGCAATTATATTTTTTCTAAAAGTTTTACCAGGTTTTAGAATACTGGGTTTGCATATTTTAAAAGGAACACTTGTCGAAGCTTACGCTCCCAATTCTGTTCGGATGTCGCGATCGATATCGCGCTTTTTGATGGCTTCTTTTTTATCATATTTCTTCTTTCCCTTAGCCAATCCGAATTCAAGCTTTACTCTACCACTTTTCTCATAAATTTTCAAGGGCACGAGGGAAAATCCCTTTTGTTTTATTTTTCCCGACAAATAATCGATTTCTTTTTTATTTAAAAGCAACTTCCTCTCGCGGCCTTCATTATAATCTGCCCCCGCATTATTTGGCTGGTATGGAGGCACTTTTACTCCTATTAAAATTGGCTCTAAGTCTCTTATAACCACATAACTGCTAGCCAAATTGATGTGCCCGGTTTTTATACTCTTTACCTCTTGTCCAAACAAAACCATCCCTGCCTCAAATTTTTCAAGGATATTATAGTCGTAGCTGGCTTTTCGGTTTTCACTCAAAACTTTCATAGATTTACTCTAACACTCATTTTTAGCTTTATCAATCTTTCTTTTTGAGCTAACTTATGTTAGTTTATACTAATATGGCCGTCAATAAAAAAGAAACAATTATAATTTCATTGGGGGGGAGCCTGGTGGTTCCTGAGCAAATTAATGTTGAGTTTTTGGAAGGATTCAAAAAAACTATCCAGAAGTATTTTAAGGCTAAGAAATTTGTCATTTTTGTGGGCGGAGGCAAAATTTGCCGAGTCTATCAGAACGCATTGGGCGAGTTTGGGGCAAAGCCCTCAGACCGTGATTGGATTGGGATTGATGTTACAAAGTTAAATGCAAAAGTTGTGAGGCAAGTTTTTGCAGAAAATCGAAAAAGCGTTGACGTTGCAAGTGGTACAAAGCCCGGACATTCAACCGATTACGTTGCCGTTCTGGCGGCAAAGAAGCACAAGGCTAAAACAATAATCAACCTTTCAAATATTGATTATGTCTATGATAAAAATCCAAAAGAATTTTCAGATGCCATGCCATTTGAAAAAATTTTTTGGAAAGATTTTCAAAAGCTGGTGGGCGCCAAGTGGACCCCAGGAATGAACGCGCCTTTTGACCCAATCGCCGCAAAACTGGCGGCAAAATTAAAAATAAAAGTGGCGATGATAAATGGACAAAAATTTCAGGAGCTTGAAAACTTTTTAAATAATAAGCCGTTCATTGGCACAACGATACAATAATTATGTTGCGCGAAGAGATTAAAAATTTGATATGGAAAATAGTTGGCGATCAAATTGATTTTTCGGTTGAAATTCCAAAGGGTGGCCAAGCCTACGGAGATTTTTCTACAAACGTCGCTTTTGTTTTAGCTAAGAAAATAAACAAAAGCCCCAAAGAGGTGGCAGATGATATTATTTCCAAGGTAAAAAATGAAGAGATTTTTAAGCGTGTTGTATTTGCACCGCCTGGCTTTATAAATTTTTTTATCGCAGATAAATATTTTATTGATAATCTAAAGAAGATTGGCGATGATTACGGTAAGGGAAGCGGGATGAAAAATAAAAAAGTTGTAATCGACTACACCGATCCAAATCCTTTTAAAGAGTTTCATATTGGTCACCTAATGAGTAACGCGATTGGCGAGTCTATTTCTAGAATTTTTGAATTTCAGGGAGCCAAGATAAAAAGAGTTTGCTTTCAAGGTGATGTTGGAATCCATGTAGCAAAAGCTATCTACGGTAAAATCATATTTCCAGATTGGACTTGGGGAGGTGCTTATGCTCATGGGGCAGCTGAATATGAAAGAAATGAAGAAGCTAAAAAAAAGATTATTGAGTTAAATAAAAAAATATATAATAGAAGCGATAAAAAAATAAATAAACTTTATGATGAGGGCAAAAAAGTAAGTTTGGAAAATTTTGATAAAATTTATAAAACCCTCGATACAAAATTTAACGACTTAATTTTTGAAAGTCAGGTTATTGATTTGGGAAAAAAGATGGTAGAGAAAGGATTAAAAGAAGGTATCTTTGAAAAAGGAGAAGGTGGAGCTGTTATATTCCGTGGAGAAAATTGTGGCTTACACACAAGAGTATTTATAAATTCGGATGGTTTGCCAACTTATGAAGCGAAGGATTTGGGATTGGCAGAACTAAAATATAAAAAATATAAATATGATGAGTCTGTAGTTGTTACGGCTAATGAACAAAACAGTCATTTTGCTGTAATGCTTTGCGCGCTGGATAAATTAGATAAAAAACTAGCTGAAAAGACAAAGCACGTAAGTCATGGAATGTTGAGATTGCCCGAGGGTAAAATGTCTTCAAGAACAGGAAAGATTATTACGGGAGAATCTTTGATAGAAAGGGTAAAAGAGTTAGTTGAGCAAAAAATAAAAGATAAAAATTTTCCGGAAAACGAAAAGGCTGAAATTTCAGAAAGTGTTGCGGTTGGAGCAATAAGATATTCAATTCTAAAACAATCAATCGGGTCTGATATTGTTTATGATTTTGATAAATCAATCTCTTTTGAAGGGAATTCGGGGCCATATTTACAGTATTCATATGCAAGAGCAAGGTCGGTTTTAAAAAAAGCAAAGGATGAAGGTATAAAACCGAGCTTTAAAAATGTTTCTGGAGAGATTACTCAGCTTGAAAAAATGTTAAGCAAATTTCCGGAAGTAGTTTTGCAGGCACAGAAAAAAATAGAGCCCCACTCTTTAACAACATATCTTACCGAGCTGGCTGGAATATTTAATAGTTATTATGCAAAAAATAAAATTGTAGATAAGGCTGATGAAATTTCTCCATATAGGGTAGCCATAACAAATGCATTTGCAATAACAATGAAAAATGGAATGTGGTTGCTTGGAATTAAAACGTTAGAAAAAATGTGATGAATATAAATAATATCACTACGCTAAAAAATAAATACTTTCTGCTACGCCACGGCCAGACAATTTTCCAAAGAGACAATATAGATAAAATTTATTCAGATCAAGAATATTTGTTTTTGGAAATAACGAAAGAGGGCCGGGATAAAATCGCAAAACAAGCCCAAATTTTAAAAGAAAAAAATATTGATATAATTTTTTCTTCACCGCTACTAAGGGCAAAACAATCGGCACAAATTGTTGCCGATGTCATAAGCAAGGAAATTATTTTTGACGACAGGCTTGTGGATATGAAAATGGGAGAATTTTTTGGCCAGCCAACCTACACATACGATGACTTTTTTTTGATTAAAAAATTGGGCTTTGAGGGTCGCCCTAATGGCGGAGAAAATTGGACTGATATTTTGAAGAGAATGAATAGTTTTTTAAACGATGTGGAGCAAAAATATAATAATAAAAATATTTTAATTATAAGTCATGGTGAACCTTTGTGGTTATTGGCAGCCCATTTAAAAGGAGCTAAAACCGCGGATGAACTTTTGGCGACAAGAAAGGTAAAAGAAAATAATTTATATCCCGATACGGGAGATTTAATAGAGTTATAAAATGCCTTACAATTTTTCGGAAGAGGAAAACAAAATATTGAAATTTTGGCAGGAAAAAAATATTTTTGAAAAATCTTTGGAAAACACAAAAGATAAAAAATCTTTTGTATTTTACGACGGCCCGCCATTTGCTACAGGAACCCCGCATTACGGGCACCTTTTGCAATCAGCAATCAAAGACGCAATTCCTCGCTACAAAACGATGCAAGGGTTTTTCGTTGAAAGACAATGGGGTTGGGATTGCCATGGCCTGCCTATTGAAAACATTGTTGAAAAAGAATTGGGCTCAAAAAACAAAAAAGACATTATGGCAATGGGTGTTAAAAAATTTAACGACCTATGTCGCCAAAAGATTTTTACTTTTATACACGATTGGGAAACGATAATCCCAAGGTTTGGCAGATGGGCTGATATGAAAAATCCCTACCGAACAATGGATTTTGATTATATGGAAGCTGAATGGTGGGCATTTAAAGAGCTTTATGAAAAGGGTCTTATATATGAAGATTACCGAAGTATGCACATTTGCCCCAGGTGCGAAACCACTCTGAGCCAAGGTGAAGTATCCGAAGGGTATAAGGATATAAAAGATTTGTCGGCGACTTTAAAGTTTAAAATAAAAAATCCTGAAAAATACGGACTTCCAGAAAACACATATTTTTTAGCATGGACAACAACACCATGGACCCTGCCTGGGAATGTTGCATTAGCGGTTAATGCTGAAAAGATGTATCGCTTATTTAATTGGGCTGGACAAAATTATATTGATATAAAAAGATTATCATATAAATATCCGGGTCATGATATCAAAGAATTTTTAGGCAAAGATTTGGTCGGGTTAGAATACGAGCCATTATTTGATAATTATGTCAAAAACGAAAACCTAAAAAATAAAGAAAATGGCTGGAAGGTTTATGCGGGTGACTTTGTAAACACGGAAGATGGCACAGGTATTGTGCATATTGCCCCGGCTTTTGGAGCAGATGATATGGTCTTGGGTAAAGAAAAGAATTTGCCATTTGTGCAGCATGTAAAAATGGACGGAACATTTGCGGATGAAATGAAAGAATTTTCTGGACTGGATTTAAAACCAAGAGCAAAAGACAAACCCGAAGAAATACGCGAGGCCGATTTAACAATTGTTAAATATTTAGAAGAAAAAGGCTTATTGTTTAGTTCGGAAAAATATACCCACAGCTACCCTCACTGCTGGCGATGCGACACTGCCTTATTAAATTATGCAACAAGCTCTTGGTTTGTGGCGGTTGAAAAAATAAAGCCTTTGCTTTTAAAAACAGCCGAAAATATAAACTGGGTGCCCTCGCATATAAAAGAAGGCAGGTTTGGCCAGTGGCTGGCGGGGGCTCGCGATTGGTCTATTTCGCGCCAAAGATTTTGGGCAAACACAATTCCTATTTGGCGATGTGAAAAATGTAAAAAAGAATTTGTTTTTGGTTCTGCTGCAGAATTGCAGGAAGCAAGTGGCGCTAAGGTTGAAGATTTGCACAAAGACATTGTGGATGAGGTAGTTTTTAAATGCGATTGCGGAGGAGTGGCAAAAAGAGTGCCCGATGTTTTGGACACCTGGTTTGATTCTGGCTCTATGCCATTTGCTACAAAGAGATCGATCCCGGCAGATTTTATAGGAGAGGCTCAGGATCAAACAAGGGCATGGTTTTATTATTTACATGTTTTGGCGGGGGCTCTATTTGAAAAGCCAGCATTTTTAAATTGCGACACAACAGGAATTGTTTTGGCTGAAGACGGAAAAAAAATGTCTAAAAAGCTTAAAAATTATCCTGACCCCGTTGGGTTGATAGAAAAATATGGGGCCGATGCAATGAGGTTTTATATGCTTAGCTCGCCGGCTGTGCAGGCTGAAAATTTGGCTTTTTCTGAAAAAGGAGTGGCCGAAATCGCCAATAAAAATATTGGCAGGCTTTATAATGTGCTTGCTTTTTATGAGCTTTATAAAAATGAAACCGTAGCATCAGATGAAAGTAAAAATTTGCTTGATGTTTGGATAATTTCCAGATTAAACGAACTGATAAAAAATATCACAGAGGCTTACGAAGGTTACAGGCTGGATTTGGCAACCAGGCCTTTAACAGATTTTATAGATGACCTTTCTGTATGGTATTTAAGGCGTAGTCGCGATAGGTTTAAAGATGACACGCAAGATAAGACAGACGCTTTAGCAACGTTGAGATTTGTTTTGAAAAATATTGCCCTAGTTATGGCACCGGCAACGCCGTTTTTTGCAGATTACCTTTTTATTGCCGTAAAAGAAGATAGTGAAAAAGAAAGCGTTCACCTGGCAGCCTGGCCGACTGCGGATGAAGAAAAAATAAATTCAGATTTGGCAACAAAAATGCAAGAAGCAAGAAACGTGGTTAATTTTGCGCTGGCGCAGAGGCAGGCTGTCGGCATAAAAGTAAAGCAGCCCCTTGGCAGTTTAAAACTAAAAAATAAAATTCCAGAAGAATTGCTTTATTTGATAAAAGACGAAATAAATGTCAAAGAAATTATTTTTGATGATAAAATAGAAGAGGGAGTCGAGCTTGATACGAATATCACAGAAGAATTAAAAGAAGAAGGGCAGGTTAGGGAGATAATAAGATCGGTTCAGGAAGAAAGAAAAAATGCGGGGTTGAAGCCTCAAGACAAAATTGCCTTATGGCTCAATCTACCTGAAACAGAAAAATTAGTTGCCCAAAAATATAAAAAAAATTTAATGGCAGAGTTGCGTGCAGAAGAAATTTATTTTGAGGATTTGGGAACGGAGAAAATCAAAATTAAAAAAATATAATATGGCATTATTTGATAGGCAACCCGAGATACCAAGAAGTAGGTTTAGAGACATTCTTAAAAAATCTAATATTAGAATTGGTCAGTCAAAGCCTCTTTCTGAAGGCAAAAAATCTTTAATAGAAAATAGAGATTTTCCCAGAAGACTTGGGGATACGATATCAAAATCTGAATACGAAAGAACCGTTCGTGGATTGGAAAATCAAAAAATACATGAACAAGATTTTGTTAAAAAACACAAACTAGATAAAGAAATAAAGTTTTTAAAAGAGCTTGAAAAAAAAGACCCTGAGTTAAAATAATATTTGTTATGGCGACCCAACTGGCTACAAAAGGATTTGTTTTTAAAAAGGAAGACATTGGCGAAGCTGACAGGTTTTTTTCTATTTTTACCGAGGATTTTGGCAGAATAAATGTTCTTGCTAGGGCGATTAAAAAAGGCTCTTCAAAGTTAAAAAGCAAGATAGACATTTTTTCTTTAGTTGATATTGAATTTGTTCAAGGCAGATCCAAAAAAACTCTTACAGACGCCATAGCTTCAAATAAATTTGGCGAAATAATCAATTCGCCCAAAAGGTTTGAAGTGGCAAGCAGAATAGCAATGGCAATTGATGAGATTATAAAGGAGCAGGAAAGGGACCCTCAGTTGCTTTCTTTTATAGAAAAAACTTTTGATATATTAAATTCAAAAAATTTAAAGGCCAGCCAGTGCGATTATTTGTATTATTATTTTTTATGGAACTTTTTTTCTATACTGGGTTTTAAACCAGAGCTCGTAAGATGTAGTCATTGCTCTTGTGGTTTAGATCCTCAAAAAATTTCTTTTTCATGTAAAGAGGGGGGAGTGGTATGTCTTAAATGCCATGGTCTTAATGAAAAATTTAAAAAGGTGGGGACAGATGTGATTAAGGTCTTAAGGGTTATTATAAACAGCAACTGGGATATAGCCTCTAAAATAAAAATTGATAAGACTTGCCAAAAGGAACTTAAAGAAATTTCAAATGAATATTATTTTTATTTAGCCGATAAATAGGCTAAAATTATAATATGAACAAAAAAATAATAATTTTTCTAATTTTATTTATAATTCTGGTTTTAGGATTTGTTGGGTTTTGGGTTTACAGAGAGGGAACGTTCTCTAAACAGATATTGAAGCTGGAGATTTTGGGTCCAGATTCTGCTAATTTGGGCCAGGAAGTAGAATATACAATAAAGTATAAAAATAATGGAAACTTTGTTTTAGAAAGTCCAAAACTTACAGTTGATTTGCCAGATAATTCATTATCCGAAGATGGTAAATCAAGAATAACAAAGGAGCTTGATGATATTTATCCTGGGGGAGAAGATTTTGTAAAAATAAAAGCCAGGCTGGTGGGCAAGCAAGATGACTTAAAAGTTTTAAAAGCATATCTTTCTTATAAACCCAAAAATTTATCTGTAAGATATGAATCTGATACAACTTTTACCACAAAAATTGGAGATACCCCCATAACCTTAGACTTTGACATTTCAACGAAAGCAGAGAAGGGAAAAGAATTGCAATATTCGCTGAATTATTTTTCCAATATAGATTATCAACTTGAGGGTCTTAGTATAAAGATAGCTCAAGCCTCTGGATTTGAAATAAAATCAGCCTCACCATCCTCAATAGATAATCAGGAGTGGAAGATATCTAAATTAAACAAAGCTGAGGGGGGTAGAATATCTGTCTCTGGAAAAATAAACAGCGATGCTCCAGATAGTCTAACATTTTCCGCCCAGTTGGGAATGTGGAAGAACGGAAGCTTTATAGTAATAAAAGAGGCCACAGCTCAGGTGCAGACAATGCAATCAATGCTTTATATTTCTCAGCAGGTCAATGGTTCTTCAGATTATGTTGCATCTCCAGGGGAAACTTTGCATTATCAGATATTTTTTCGCAATATAGGAAGCTCGCCTTTTGAAAATTTATATATAATAGCAACGATGAATAGCGATGCTTTAGATATGTCTTCATTGAAGTCCGGATCTGGTCAGGTTCAGTCAAATGGGAATATGATAGTATGGGACTGGAAGGAAGTATCTCAGCTTAGAAAAGTTGAAGTACAGGATGAAGCAAGTGTAGATTTTTATGTAAAAGTTAAAGATAATTTTATGCCGTCGGATTCAAGTCCAGAAAAAATGATAATATCTAATCAGATTAATATTTCCCAGATAACCAAAAATTTTAGTATTAAAATAAGTTCGGGTCTTATGATTTCACAATCAGCTGATCCAGACGATTCAAATAGCTCGGATTTTTTAATAGCAGGCAAAAAAACTTTTTATACTATCGCCTGGAATATTTCAAATTATTCTAGCGACATGAAAAATGTAAAAGTTAAGGCAATTCTTCCTCCTAATGTCAGCTTGACTGGAAAAATCTTACCGACAACAGAAACAAGTAATTTTTCATTTGATTCTGTGAGTAGAGAAATAGTGTGGTCAGCTGGGGATATAAGCGCTGGAACGGGGGTTAGCGGAGACCCCGTGTCATTATATTTTCAAGTTACTCTGATTCCAGACGTCTCTCAGAAAGGGGCAGTAGCTTCATTAATAGGATCAGCTTCGGTGTCGGGTGAAAATCAGTTTACAAACTCAATTGCAAACTCATCGAATAGTGGCCTAATTTCAGGGGTCGTAAAATAAATAATTTAGTAAAATTTCGTTAAAATGGTAGAAAAAATAAAATTTGAAAATAAGATTCTAATTATAGGGTACGGTGCTGTTTCTCAATGTACGTTACCAGTTGTCTTGGATCACATCGAAGTTCCAAGAGAAAATATAACGGTTATTGATTTTGAAGATAAGGCTCAAAAAATAAAACCCCTTACTGATACAGGAATTAAATTTTTTCAAGAAAAAATAACAAAAGAAAATTTAGATGAAGTTTTGAATAATCATGTTGGCGGTAATGGACTAGTGATAGATTTAGCTTGGAATATCGGAGCCAATGATATTTTACATTGGTGCCATAATCACAATACATTATATATTAACACCTCGGTAGAGAGCTGGAATCCAGAAGAATCAAAGTGCACTTTTGATAAAACACTTTATTGGAGGCAGATGAGGTTGAGAGAAATGATAAAATCTTGGCCTAAGGATTCAACAACGGCCGTTGTTGATCATGGAGCAAATCCAGGGCTTATTTCTCATTTTGTAAAACAGGGGCTTTTGGATATTGCAGAGGAAGCTGCTAAAAAATCGGTTTACAATAAAAAAGACCTTAAAAAAATAAAAGAATATTCCGATAAAAAAGATTTTGCGAGATTGGCTAAAGTACTCGGAGTAAAAGTTATTCATTGCTCTGAAAGAGATACACAGATTACAAATAAGCCAAAAGAGGTAGATGAGTTTGTAAATACATGGAGTATTGAAGGCTTACGTGAGGAAGGCGTTGCCACATCGGAAATGGGTTGGGGCACACACGAAAAGAAGCTCCCCGACTTAGCATTTAGGCCACACTATGGACCAAAAAACCAAATTTTTTTGGCAAGAATGGGAATTAATACCTGGGCAAGATCTTGGGTGCCCGAGGTTGGAGAAATTGAAGGAATGATAATCCGTCATGGAGAAGCCTTTGGAATTTCTGATAGATTAACAGTTTGGAGATTTGGCAAGCCGACATATAGGCCGACAGTTCACTACGTATATATGCCATGTCACGAAGCACTTTCGTCTTTATCGGAGTTGAGGGCCAGAAGGTACAAGATGCAGCCTAAGATGAGAATTTTACAGGACCAAGAAATCATTTCTGGTAAAGATATTTTAGGAGCTTTATTAATGGGTCACGCATTCTGTAGTTGGTGGACAGGCACATCTTTAAGTATTGAAAAGGCAAGAGAATTGGCTCCAGGGAAAAATCCAACAACATTACAGGTAGCCGCCGGAATTATTGGGGCTATAAAATGGATGATAGAAAACCCTAAAAAGGGATTATGTCTACCAGATGACTTGCCACACGATTATGTTTTGAAAATAGCAAAGCCATACTTGGGAGATTTTATTTCAACGCCATCGGATTGGACTCCTCTAAAAAATCGCCAAGTTTATTTTTCTGAAAATCCAAAGAGCAAGGCCGAAAAAGACCCATGGCAGTTTCATAATTTTGAGCCATTGCCATAATCTATTTAAAAAGTTAATATCACAACATGAAAAAACAAGAACAAAATGATTTAATGGAAAAGGTAGTTTCACTTTGTAAGAGGCGTGGATTTGTGTTTCCTGGTTCGGAAATTTATGGGGGCTTAGCAAACTCATGGGATTATGGACCTCTGGGAGTTGAACTTAAAAATAATATAAAATCTGCTTGGTGGAAAAAGTTTGTTGCGCAAAGGGACGATATGGTTGGATTGGATGCGGCGCTGATTATGAATCCTAAGGTTTGGGAAAATTCTGGACATTTGGAAAATTTTTCAGATCCATTAGTTGAATGTAAAAAATGCCATCATAGATTTAGAGAAGATCAACTGCAAGAGAAAAAATGCCCAGACTGCTCAGGTGAACTTTTGCCAGCAAAGCAGTTCAACTTAATGTTAAAAACATTTTTGGGTCCGATTGAAGACGAAAATTCAGTTGTGTACTTAAGACCAGAAACCGCCCAAGCGATTTTTGTGGACTTTAAAAATGTTCTCCAGACAAGCCGAAAAAAGTTGCCCTTTGGGATTGCCCAGATTGGAAAATCGTTTAGAAATGAAATCACCCCGGGTAATTTTGTTTTCCGCACCAGAGAATTTGAGCAAATGGAAATAGAATATTTTATAAAGCCGGGCGACTGGGAGGAAGCCTTTGAAATGTGGCGAAGCCAAATGTGGAGCTGGATGACAGATACCCTGGGCCTTAAAAAAGAGAATATTTATGAAAATGATATTGCCAAAGAAGAGCTTGCCCATTATTCGAAAAAGACAATAGATTTTGAGTATAAGTATCCTTTTGGACAGAAAGAGTTGTATGGTATGGCATATCGCACAGACTTTGACCTAAAAAGACATTATGGGGAACCTCCATATGAAGATCCAGACACAAAAGAAAAATTTTATCCTCACGTAATTGAGCCTTCGCTTGGAGTAGATAGGTCATTTTTAGCCGTTTTGCTTGACGCATATTCAGAAGATGGCGACAGAGTTATTTTAAAGTTAAAGCCAGGCTTGGCGCCATATAAAGCTGCGGTTTCGTGCATTAAGAAAAATGATGAAAAGCTTGTCGCTAAAGCAAAAGAAATTTACAGCGACTTAAAAAAAGAATTTACAATAGATTTTGATAATAGGGGAAACATTGGTAAGTTTTATTATTCCCAAGATGAAATCGGCACTCCATATTGCATAACCGTCGATTTTCAGACCCTTGAAGATGGCACTGTCACTATTCGCCATCGCGACACTGCAAGCCAGGAAAGGGTGAAAATTGAAGATATAAAAAATAATATATCACTACGCTAATTTAAAAAATAATATATGTTTAAAAAAATAACATTAGAAAATGGGCTAAGGCTTATAACCGTCCCAATGGACTCGGCAAATTCTGTAACAGTTTTAATTTTAGTCGGTACGGGGTCAAAATATGAAACAAAAGAAACAAATGGAATTTCTCATTTTTTGGAGCATATGTTTTTTAAGGGTACTCAAAAGCGCCCGACAACATTAGATATTTCAGAGACTTTAGATAATATAGGTGGAGAATATAACGCCTTCACGGGAAATGAAATTACAGGATATTGGGCCAAGGTTGACAAAAAACATTCAGATACCGCCCTGGATTGGATCTCGGATATATTTTTGAATTCTAAATTTGACGCCGAGGAAATTGAAAGAGAAAAAGGTGTCATAATAGAAGAGGCAAATATGTATTTGGACACCCCAAGGGCTTATGTGCAGGAATTATGGAATGAACTTTTATACGGCGACACGCCCGCGGGATGGCAAACAATTGGTCCGAAAGAAAATATAAAAAGTTTTACCAGGGAAAAAATAGTAGAATATTTTAAATCCCATTATTCGCCAGCCAACACTATTATTTGTGTAGCAGGTGGTATAAACGAAAAAGATATTGCAGAAAAGATTTCAAAGCTTTTTGAAAAGGGTCACCAGGCACAGGCTAATCAAAAAGAAAAAGTGTTTGAATATCAGGATGATCCAGGGGTGTTGGTTCATCACAAAAAAACTGACCAAACTCATTTTTGCTTAGGAGTGAGAGCATACGGTCTGTTTGACGAAAGAAAATATGCTATGGCATTATTGGCAACTATTCTTGGTGGAAACATGAGTTCAAGGCTTTTTATAAAAGTGCGGGAAAGAAATGGTTTGGCATATTCAATACACACCTCCGCCGAAACACTAACAGATTCTGGTTTTTTAGTAACTCAAGCTGGAATCGATCACAAAAATTTAGAAAAGGCTGTCCAACTTATAGTAGAGGAATATAAAGACTTGAGAGATAATATTATTACAGAAAAAGAGCTTCAGAAAGCAAAAGAATATTTAAAAGGAATTACTTCATTGTCATTGGATGCTTCTGATGTGCAAGCTAGCTTTTACGGAATGCAAGAATTGCTCGAAAAAGAAGTGCTTAGCCCAGAAGATAAATTTACCAAGATTGACGCGGTCTCTGTAAATGATATAAAGAAAGTATCAGAGGATATTTTTAGATCTCAAAAAATTAATTTAGCGGTAATTGGACCGTTGGAAGAATCCGCCAAGGAAACTTTGCAAAAATTATTAAAGTTGTAAAATTTGCATCATGGAAACAGGCCAACTATTAGACATCTCTTGGAAAACAATAATCAAGGTCTTTGTGGCCGTTTTTGCTTTGTATTTTATTTATTTAGCAAAAGACATTGTACTCTGGTTTTTCTTTGGATTAGCTATATCTGTGCTTTTGGATCCAGCTATTAGTGCAATAAGAAAGTTTAGAGTTCCAAAAATGTTGGCGATAGCTTTTGTCTACGTTGGAATTTTAGGAGTTCTTGGTATTTTAATTTATCTTACAGCCCCCGTGTTTATTGTTGAACTCAGAGAGTTTGGAAATAATCTTCCTGATTACCTTGGCAAAATAAGCCCGCTGCTTGATCAGTTTGGCATTGATTTATCGCAAGGATTTATGGGCATAACATCTTCGCTGACGTCTGGATTAGAAGAAAGCTCTAAGGGTGTGGTTAGTGCCCTAATGGCTTTTTTTGGAGGGGTGTCTTCCACAATTATTATTTTAACGATATCATTTTTCTTGTCGCTTGAAGACAGAGGCCCAGAAAGGTTTTTGGCATTTATCTTTCCGCCAAAATATAAAAACAGGGTGGTATCATTTTTTGAAAAGTCTCAGGCAAAGGTTGCTGGGTGGTTTGGAGCCAGGATAATTGCCTGTCTTTTTGTGGGATTAGCGAGCTTTGTGGTTTTTTATGTCTTTGATGTAAAATACGCTCTTTTATTAGCCTTTTTAGCTGGAGTTTTAAATTTTATTCCGTACATTGGTCCATTATCTATGGCGATATTGTTGGTTGTATTCGTTATGGTTTCTTCGGGTTCGTGGCTTGTTACCTTGTATGTCTTGTTGGCGATATGGGCAGTTCAAGGGGTGGAAAATAATCTCCTAACACCGTTTTTAATGAAAAAAATGATAGACCTTCCACCAGTTTTGGTTTTAATTTCATTGCTTTTTGGAGCTCAGGTGTTTGGTTTTTTAGGAACAATATTTATTGTGCCAATAGCGGGAATAGTTTACGAGTTTACAAAGGAGTTAATAGAAAAGAACAGAGAGATATTAGAATAGCGAGAAAATTAGAATAGCGATTATTACTGCCTGAATAAAAAATCTCCCTGAGTCGGAGATTTTGTTTTTTAATTTATGAACTTGATCGTGGTGAAAATGATCATGCCATTTAAGAATTTTAAATCCAAAAATTTGGTTTAATAAAGCCAATCCATCTGGTATTAAAGCGACAAAGGCGCAAACATAGACCAAGGGAGAGTTATCTGATAGTAAAAATATAATAGAAATTCCAAGCGCAAAATCTGTAAAAACTTTAATAAAATCAATATAAGATTTTTTCCAAAGTTTTTCCTCGATATTTTTTATATTATATTCTGAGTGGGGAATTAGATCTAATAGGTAATGGCTTATTAAAGATAGTGCGATAGCGACCCATAATAATTTGATTTTTGTGCCTATAACAGCCCCCGCTAAAAGATGAGTAAGTAAAATCATTGAAATTTATCAAAAAAGATATAAGATAACATAACTATAATATAATTATATTATGCCAGAGAAATTTTATATTACAACCAGCATACCTTATACAAATGCTTCGCCGCACATTGGTTTTGCTTTAGAAATAATACAGGCCGACGTATTGGCCAGATACAATAAAGCCCTCGGCAAGGAAGTCTATTTTTTAACAGGTACAGATGAACATGGCCTCAAAACGTTAAGAGCTGCCGAGTCTGCCGGAAAAACAGCAATAGAGTTTGCAGATGAAATGTCGGGTAAGTTTAAAGAGCTCGCAAAAGTTTTGGATATTTCCAATACGGATTTTATAAGGACAACCGATGAAGTTAGGCATAAAGAATCTGTTTACAGACTTTGGGCCAGATATATTGATCAAGGTGATATTTATAAAAAAAAATATAAAGGATTTTATTGCCCTGGATGTGAAGCTTTTAAAACAGAAAAAGAATTGGTTGACGAAAAGTGCGTGATACACCAAAAACCAATTGAGGTTATAGAAGAAGAAAATTATTTTTTTAAACTTTCAAAATATCTGCCCCAAGTAAAGGAGCTTATCTCAACGGAAAAAATAAAAATAGTTCCAGAGTCTAAAAAGAATGAAATTTTAGGAATGATAGATCAGGGCATGGACGACGTAAGTTTTTCTAGGACAAAAGAAAAATATTGGGGTTGGCCTGTGCCAGGAGATGAATCTCAGGTTTTATATGTCTGGCAAGATGCCTTGCCGAACTATATTTCAGCTGTGGGGTATGCAGATAACCAAGAGAAATTTAAAAAGTATTGGCCGGCTGATGTGCATTGTATCGGAAAAGATATTGTAAAATTTCATGCCATTTATTGGCCCGCAATGCTTTTGTCGGCGAAATTGGATTTGCCAAAAACAATTTTTGTGCACGGGTTTATAAATGTGGCTGGGCAGAAGATGTCAAAGTCTTTGGGCAATGTTATCGACCCGTTTGAATTGGTTAAAAAATATGGAGTTGACGCTGTCAGGTATTTTTTATTAAGAGAAATTCCTTCTGTTGAAGATGGAGACTTTACATATGAAAAGTTTGAAACAAGGTATAACGCAGATTTGGCCGGAGGCATCGGAAATCTTGTTGCCAGAACTCTTGGAATCGCAAAGGGCCTAAAAATCGAAAGAACGGAGGCAGGCGAAACAACGAGTCAGAAAATAAAAGAGATAAAAGAAAGATATATTACAGCCATAGATAGTTTTAAGCTTAATGAGGCATTAATTGCTGTTTGGGAATTAATAGGCTATTGTGATAAGTATATAAACGATCAAAAGCTTTGGCAAACAAAAGACAGAAAAGTTATAAACGACCTGTTTATTGCCCTGAGTGAAATTTCCATTATGTTAAACCCATTCATGCCGGTTGTTTCGATGAAAATTAATGAGGCCGTAGCGAGTGGGCAAGCAGACATCTTGTTTCCAAGGCTTTCATAGTGTAACTATTGACAAAATGTAAAAAACTTGTTATGCTTGAAATAGTTCTTTGCAGGTCATGACGACTTGCGGCAATTTCAAGCCCCCCCCTACACCCGAAGAGACCCTATAGAAAGGAGTCTAAAAATGTTGGTTCTTTCCCGCAAAAAGAACGAAAGCATTGTCATCAACGACGATATTACGATTGTTGTCGTTGAAATTCGAGGCGACAAAGTTCGCCTCGGAGTCGAGGCACCCAAAGAGGTTCCCGTTCACCGAAGTGAGGTGTTTGATGCGATTCATCGCGGCGACCCTCCGACTGAAGCCAAATCCTCAGCCCCCTAATCTCCTCCTCCGGATGTTCCGGAAAAAGACCAATCGCAAGACTAAGCTTATGCCGTCCGTTGTCCTTTGTGGCAAACACCCTAAAAAGTGTTTGCCACTTTTTTTTGTTGTGATAATATTTATGTATGATTATAGACACACATTCGCATTTAAATTTTAAGACGTACGACACGGATAGGGACGAAGTTTTAAAAAGAAATTTAGAGCATGGGATAATTTGTGTCGATGTCGGCACAAAATATGAAACCTCAAAAAAGGCAGTTGAGCTTGCTAATAAAAATGAAAATATTTTTTCGGCTATAGGGCTGCACCCGATACATATAAAGACGGATTTGTTAAAATTACACACCGATGAAGATGAGGGAGATTTTGCTCCATTGGGAGAAGAATTGGATATTGAAAAATACAGAGATTTGGCAAAAAATAAAAAAGTTGTGGCAATTGGTGAAATCGGACTGGATTACTATTATAGACCAAAAACAAAAGCAAGGCTCCAAGAATTCAAAAAACTTCAAAAAGAAGTTTTTGAAAGACAGCTTGATTTGGCAGCGGAGCTTAATTTGCCGGTCATTGTGCACTGTCGAATGTCGCACGATGATACTATTGATATTTTAAGCAAAAGGAATCTAAGAGGAGTAATACATTGTTTTACCGGTACTTGGCAAGAGGCTCAAAGATATTTAAATATGGGTTTTTATTTGGGTATTAACGGAATTATTTTTAAGTTTAATATTGATGAAACCATAAAAAACGCTCCGTTAGAAAGACTGCTTACAGAAACTGACTGCCCATATCTAACCCCGCCACAAGAAGGAAAGGACACAAGAAATGAACCTATGTTTGTAAAACATGTTATTGATGAAATTGCTAATTTAAGAGGTATTTCGCCCGAATCAGCAAGTAATCAAATCTATCAAAATGCAAAAAAATTATTTGGTATTTGACAAAAAAGCCGCCATATGGCGGCTTTTGAATTGGGCTTCAAAAATTTGGCGGTTGTGTTATCATTAGATAAACTAAGGTAGAGATATTTAGCTTAATTATGAAAAAATATAACCCAAAACAGATAGAAAACAAATGGCAGGATAAGTGGTATAAGTCTGCTGTTTTTTCGGCCAAAAATAAGTCAAAAAAGAGAAAAATTTATCTTTTGGTTGAGTTTCCGTATCCATCCGGTGATGGATTGCATGTAGGTCATTGTCGAAGTTATACCGCCTTGGATATTGTAGCCAGGAAAAAAAGAATGCAAGGATTTAATGTATTATATCCGATGGGCTGGGATGCTTTTGGTTTACCTACGGAAAATTTTGCTATAAAAAAAGGGGTTCACCCGTCGGTGGTTACAAAGAAGAACACAGATAATTTCCGCAGACAAATGAAGAGTCTTGGGTTTTCATTTGACTGGGATCGGGAAATAAATACAACAGACCCGAAATACTACAAATGGACACAGTGGATTTTTATACAGCTATTTAAAAACGGTTTGGCCTATAAAGATAAAATTGACATTAACTGGTGCCCGAGTTGTAAAATTGGCCTGGCAAATGAAGAGGTGGTTGCAGGAAAATGCGAAAGGTGCGGCACCGAGGTGCAGAAAAGAGAAAAAGAGCAATGGATGATAAGGATTACAAAATATGCAGACAGGCTAATAAAAGACTTGGATTTGATTAATTTTCCCGAGAGAGTCAAAACTCAGCAAAAAGATTGGATAGGAGAATCACATGGTAACCTTTTAAAATTTAAGGTCGCAGGGGCAGATGAGCCGATTAAAGTTTTTACAACTAGAATCGACACGATATTTTCTGGTACATTTTTGGTTTTGAGTCCTGAGCATAGTTTTATTGATAAAAATAAAACAAAGATAGAAAACATTGACGAAGTTTTAGAATACAGGAAGAACACCAAAAATGTTTCGGATGCAGATAGAACTAACCAGAATAAAGAAATAACAGCCGTGCAATTAAAGGGAATTGTTGCCACCAATCCGGCGACAGGCGAAGATATGCCAGTGTGGGTGGCTGATTTTGTTTTGGCGCACTATGGAACTGGGGCCGTGTTTGCCGATGCTCATGACAGTCGCGATTTTAAAATGGCTAAAAAATATAGCCTTCCTTTGCGAACATCTATTGAACCGGAAAACGCAGAGCTTGCTGTAAAAGTTAGAAATTTGGAAGAGTGTTATGAGGGTGATGGAATATTATATAACTCGGCTGAGTTTAATGGAATGGATTCAACTAAGGCTCGTTTTGAAATTGCAAAGTGGCTTAACTCAAAAGGTTTATCTGAACCTCAGATAAATTATAAGCTCCGCGACTGGGTATTTTCCAGACAGCATTATTGGGGCGAACCTATTCCAATGGTGTATTGTACAAAGTGCGGATGGCAACCGTTAGACGAAAAAGATTTGCCATTAGAGTTACCTAAAGTTAAAAAATATAAACCCACCGATACCGGCGAGTCTCCTTTGTCTGCAATCAAAAATTGGGTAAATACAAAGTGCCCCAAATGCAAAGGAGTGGCCCAGAGAGAAACTGATACAATGCCAAACTGGGCAGGGTCTAATTGGTACTTTTTGAGATACACAGACCCCAAAAACAATAAAGAGCTTGCAGAAAGAAAATTGCTTAAATATTGGATGCCTGTTGACTGGTATAATGGAGGGATGGAACATACAACTTTGCATTTGTTGTACTCAAGGTTTGTTTATAAATTTTTGTGGGATATAAAAGCGGTTCCGACGGCCCTGGGTCCTGAGCCCTATAAAAAGAGAACCTCACACGGCATGGTGCTTGGCGAAGGGGGGATTAAGATGTCAAAATCTAAGGGCAATGTCATAAATCCAGATGCTGTTGTTAAAGAATGGGGCGCTGATACTTTGCGTATTTACGAGATGTTTATGGGCCCGTTTGAGCAACAGATACCATGGGACACTAAAGGGGTGGTGGGTTCGCGCCGTTTTATGGAAAAAATTTATAAACTGGTATTGAGCAACATATCAACGCCTGTTACGGATGAAAATTTAAAGCGCGAGCTTCATAAGGCAATCAAAAAGGTTACAGAAGATATTGAGGTGATGAAGTTTAACACAGCCATTAGTTGTTTAATGGAGTTTTCCAATAAATGGAGTGCTTCTGAAAAAGGATTGGATAAAAAAGATTTGGAAGCATTAATAAAAATTTTAAGCCCCTTTGCCCCGCATTTATCAGAGGAGCTTTGGAGTAGTTTAAAGTTAAAAGGTTTTTGTTGTGAACAAAAATGGCCCAAATATGATGAAAAACTTATCGAATCTGAAAAAATTGTAATGATTGTACAGATAAACGGCAAGGTCAGGGATAAAATAGAAATGCAATCAGGGCTTTCTCAGGCACAAGTCGAAAGACTTGTTAAGGCTTCGGAAAAAATTAAACAGCAAATTAGCGACAAAGAGATTAAAAAAGTTATTTTTGTTTTTGATAAATTAATTAATATTGTCATTTAAGATGAAAGAAATTTTACTTGGTAACGACGCAATTATTAAAGCAGCTTTGGCTTCGGGGGTAGGTTTTGTTTCGGGGTACCCTGGCTGTCCTTCGGCCGAAATTGGCGATGACTTTGCTAAAATCGCAAAACAAGAGGGCGTATATGTTGAGTGGTCATCAAATGAAAAAACCGCTTTAGAGGCTGCTGTTGGAGCTAGCTTTTCGGGGGTAAAAAGCCTTGTAAATATGAAAAGCTTTGGCATAAATGTGTGCTCGGATGTTTTGTTGCCCTTGGCATATACAGGAACCAAGGCTCCAATGGTTATTTTTATAGGAGACGACCCAAATTGCTGGAGCTCAGCGCAGTCTGAGCAAAATTCTAGGGGATATGCTTTTTTGAGCCATATTCCGGTTTTAGAGCCTTGCGACCCTCAAGAGGTTTATGATTTTACAAAATTAGGCTATGAAATTTCTGAAAAATTTAACACGCCTGTAATTTTGCGAAGCGTAACCAGGGCGGCTCACCAAAGGGCGATTGTAAATTATGAGCCATCTGCCGTAAAGATTGCAGCCGGGCAGGGAAATTTTGTAAGAGACCCACATAGGTTTTCAACAATGCCCCCTAGAACCTTGGAAATGCACAAAGAGCTTTTAGAAAAAACAAAAAAGATACAGGCTTTTGTTGAAAAATCAAAAGCAAATAAAGTTCTGGGCAAAAATGGAAAAATCGGAGTTATTGCTTCGGGCATTTCTTTTTTGCATACATTAGAGGCTCTTGAAGAGTTAAATTTAGATTTACCAATTTTAAAGCTTGGATTTTTTTATCCTTTGCCAGAAAAGCTTATTGCTAATTTTATAAAAGGTAAATCACAAATTCTGATTGCGGAAGAACTTGATCCATACATCGAAAAAGAGGTTGCTAGAATTGCAAAGGATGTAAACCCAAAAGTTAAAATTTTAGGGAAAGCCGTTTTGCCAGAAGTGGGTGAGCTTTCTTCAGAGCTTATAGCCGTTGCTCTGGCAAAAATCACCAGCAAAAAATTCAAAAAGTTTTCTGTTAAAGATTTGGGCCTGCCAAAAAGAACTGCCAGGCTTTGCGACGGTTGTCCATACTGGTATATTTTGCCAACAATAAAAAGAATAGCCCCGGAAGGCACAATTTTTGGCGGAGACATCGGTTGTAATATGATTGGAGCCTTGCCTCCGCACTCAATGTACGACTATATGTTTTGCATGGGGGGGTCAATTGGGATCGGGCATGGAATAAAAAAGAGCTCTCCTGGGCAAAAAATAATTACATTTATGGGAGATGGAACATTTTTCCATTCAGGAATTGCGGGGCTTATTAACGCAGTTTACAACCAGTCAAACCCATTGATGATTATTATGGATAACAGAATTACGGCAATGACGGGCCATCAGACAAACCCCGGCATGGGAAAAACTATAATGCAAACGCCTGCCCCAGAACTGCAAATTGCCGATATTGTGCGCTCATGCGGAGTAAAAAATGTAAAAATGCTTGATCCGATAAATCAGAAAGAACTTGAAGAAACAGTTAAAGAATTTTTAGAAAATCCTGAGATATCTGTAATTATATGCAAGCGAATGTGCGCTTTACTTGAAAGAAGAATTAAAAAATCTCAAAACAATGGATAAAACATTTAACCTTATAATTAATGGAGTCGGCGGTCAGGGGGTAATTACATTATTAACTCTTATAGATGAGGCGGCCTTTGCCGATGGATACGATGTTCGTTCATCGGAGTTACATGGTCTCTCTCAAAGAGGAGGAAGCGTGCAAACCCATGTTAGGTTTGGGAAAAAGGTAAATTCGCCCTTAATCGAAAATGGTAAGGCTGATTTGATTATTTCTTTGGAAATGCTTGAAGCCTTAAGACAAACCCAGATTGCAGGCAAACAAACAAAATTTTTAATAAACGAATTTTTCTTTCCATTACAAGGATCAACAATAACCAGAGAGGAAATAAAAAACCAGCTCTCGGCTTTAAAAAACGAAAAGCATATTGTGCCAGCAGATCAAATATGCAAAGAAAAGCTGCAAAACGAAGTCGTTAGTTCAACATTTTTGTTTGGATACGCCATCTCTAAAAATTTAATTCCAATTTCAAAAGAGGCTGCGCTGAAAGCAATAGAAAAATTTCCACCAAAACATATAGAATTAAACAGAAACGCATTTAATCTTGGGTATGAAAATAAATAAAGTTGTGATAGCTGCGGCCGGTCAAGGTACGCGTATGCTTGAGTTGTCAAAAGAAAAATCAAAGCACTTAATCTGCGTAAATGATAAGCCATTTTTGGCTTATTTATTGGATAATATTTATAAAGCTGGATATCAGGAAGTTATTTTGGTTGTGGGATATGAGGCACAGCTGATGGAAAAATTTCTGAAGGATTTTAACTATAACGCCAAAGTAGTCAATCAGTTTGAAATTTTAGGGCCAAAAGAAAAAGAGTATGGCACCGCCTGCCCAATAAAATGCGTCAAAGATTCGATCGGGCAGGAAAATTTCATTTATTTGGTGGGTGATAATTTTTATACAGTTAAAGATTTGGAGCAAATGAATATAGACGATAACTTCTGTTATGTCGCAGGATTAAAACATAAAGAGCCAGAAAAGTTTGGCGTGTTAATTCCCGATGGGGACGACTTTTTGGAAGAGATTATTGAAAAGCCAAAAGAATTTGTGGGAGACCTTGTAAACACAAGTTTGTATAAATTTACACCAGATATTTTTAATAAGGTTTTTGAAATAGAAAAATCTCCAAGAGGGGAATATGAGATTACCGATGCAATTACTAAGCTAGCAAAGGAAAAGAAAGTAAAAATAAAGAAGATAAATAATTTTTGGATGGATTTTGGCAGACCAGAAGATATACAAAAATTTTGTAAATTTTTGAATGAAAATAAAGGTAATTGAGGTTTTAAAATTTTTAGAGGACGGCGGAGTGGTTATTTTTCCAACAGATACTGTTTATGGATTTTTAGCCTTGCTGGAAAATAAGAAGGCGACAGATAAAATTTATAAAATTAAAAACCGTCCCAAAACAAAGCCATTAGCCGTGTTTGTAAAAGATTTAAAAATGGCAAAAGTTTTATCAAAAATTTCCACGGAACAAGAAAATATATTAAAGAAAAAGTGGCCCGGCAAGTATACATTTATACTAAATTCTGCAATTGGTAAAAAAACAATTGCCCTGCGTATTCCAAAATACGAACCACTAAATATTTTACTAAAAAAAATAAATAAGCCACTTGCACAAACATCAGTGAATATTTCTGGCAGGCCGGAATTAAATAAAATAAAAGACATAAAAGAAGAGTTTGAGAAAAGCGGAATTTTAATTTTTGATGCGGGCAACTTGCCAAAAAGAAAACCCTCAAAAATAATTGACTTAACAAAAAATGAAATTACAAAAATCAGATAAAAAAGTTTTTTCTGCCCTACAAGGGGAAATAAAACGTCAAAAAGAAGGCATGGAAATGATAGCTTCCGAAAACTATGTTTCTGGGGCCGTTTTGGAAGCCCTTGGAAGTATTTTTACAAATAAATATTCTGAAGGGTATCCAGGCAAGAGATATTATGGCGGGCAAACTTATACTGATGTTGTGGAGAGCTTGGCCATTGAAAGGGCAAAAAAATTATTTGGAGCAGATCATGTAAATATCCAGCCGCATTCTGGGGCGCCTGCAAACATGATAGCCTATGCAGCCGTTTTACAGCCCGGAGACAAGGTTTTAGGTATGGATTTGTCGCATGGCGGACATTTAACCCACGGACACCCTTTAACATTATCTGCTAAAATTTATAAATTTATAGGATATAAAACAAACAAAGAGGGCTTAATTGATTATGATGAACTTGAAAAACTGGCACTGCAAGAGAAGCCAAAATTGATGCTGGCCGGGTTTTCCGCATACACCAGGCAGATAGATTATAAAAAATTTACAGATATCGCCAAAAAAGTTGGGGCAATATCTATGTTTGATATGGCGCATATAGCAGGGCTTGTGGCGGGGCAGGCTGTTCCAAATCCTGTGCCATATTTTGACATTGTCACTACAACAACCCATAAAACTTTAAGGGGCCCCCGAGGAGGAATGATTTTATGCAAAGAACAATTTGCCAAGGATATTAACAAGGCATGCTTTCCTGGCTTTCAGGGTGGCCCCCATATGAATAATGCAGCAGCTAAAGCAGTGGCATTTGGAGAGGCTTTAAAGCCAAATTTTAAAACTTATGCAAAACAAGTTTTAAAGAACGCAAAAGTTTTGGAATTAGAGCTTAAGGGATATGGATATAAAATTTGTTTTGGAGGGACGGATAATCATATGGTATTGGTGGATGTGTTTGGGTCAAAGGGTGTAACGGGTCAAGAGGCTGAAGTTGCATTGGACAAAATTGGTATTTCGACAAACAAAAATATGATACCTGACGACACTCGTAAACCTATGGATCCAAGCGGACTGAGAATTGGCGTTCCAGCTGTAACTACGAGGGGGATGAAAGAAAAGGAAGTTCGACTTATAGCCGGGTGGATAAATCAGGCAATTGAAAATCATGCAGATCAGAAAGTTTTAAACAAATTAAGCGTGGAAGTTATAAAACTTTGTAAAAAATTTCCGCTACCTAATTGATGACAAAATCTTATCTAAATTTATTTGCCAGAAAGAGCAAGTCTTTTGATGGGTTGGTTATTTTTTCGGCCAGATGGTTGCCATTTATAGCAGGAATCTCTTTATTTGTGATAGCTTACTATAAAGGCAGAGCCTCAATATTTTTATTCCCATTATTAGCTGCCCTAGTTTCAAGGTTTATATTTGCCGAGGTAATATATTTATTTTGGAAAAGAAAAAGACCTTCAACATTTAATGAAACCAAGGTATTGGTTCCGGTGCCGAGCAATCCTTCTTTTCCATCGGCACACGCGTCTTTTTTCTTTGCTGCGGCTTTTACCTTGTTTTTTAGAGATATATATTTAGCAATATTTTTTTTGTTAATAGCTGTAATTATTTCTTTAGCCAGAGTGATAGCTGGGATACATTGGTTTGGCGATATCGTGGCAGGCTTTATTAATGGACTGATCTCAGCTTTAGTAACTTATTATTTTATTATTCCATGGATATTACACAATCTATTCTATTAGGCATAGTGCAAGGACTCACAGAGTTTTTACCTGTTTCAAGCTCGGGTCATTTGGTTTTATTTCAAAAGCTTTTTGGGTTTCAAGAAGCTCCGATATTTTTTGACACACTGGTGCATTTTGCCACACTGTTGGCAGTAGTATTTTATTTAAGAAAAGAAATCTGGCAGATTTTAACCAATTTAAAGAAAAATCTAAACTTAATTTGGCTCTTGATATTGGGAACTTTGCCGGCGGTGGTTTTTGCCTTGCTGTTCAAAGATTATATTGAAAGTACTTTTAACTCTTTATGGATGCTGTCTGTCGGATTTTTTATAACAGCAGTCTTATTATTTGCCACAAAATTTATCGGCAGCGGCAAAAAAGATATGCAAAAAATAAACTGGGTTGATTCGTTAATTATCGGAATTCTTCAGGCAGTAGCGATTTTACCAAGTATTTCAAGATCCGGAGCCACAATATCTTCGGCTTTATACAGAGATATAAAAAGAGAAGACGCATTTAAATTTTCTTTTTTGTTGTCTATTCCTGCAATAGCAGGAGCAATGGTTTTGCAAGTTTTTGATTTTAACCCAAGCAACCTAAACGGGGGATTTTGGCCCAATGCCTTGGGCTTTGTAATGGCTACTATATTTGGATTTTTTTCACTTTTTTTATTGGAAAAAATTGCCCAGAAAGGCAAGCTTCACTACTTTGCAATATATTGTTTTGCATTAGGGGTGATAATTATGTTGTTTGTTAAGTAATTTGACATACTATTAAAATGTGTTATTGCAAGAAAGGATTTTTGAAAACCTATTCTTACTTAAAAAACGCATAGGATACATTATGAAGATTGTGTTTTTGGGAGTTGGCGAAGCCTTTGATGAGGCTCAGCCAAACAATTCGAGCCTTGTGCTGACAGACAAAACCAGGCTGATGCTGGACTGCGGGTTTACCGTGCCTGGCCAGTTATGGAAGTATAACGCCGACCCGAATTTTTTGGATGGCGTGAACATCAGTCATCAGCATGCAGACCACTTTTTTGGCCTGCCTGCTTTGCTTCTCAGGATGTGGGAAGGCGGCAGAACGCGGCCTTTTACCATTATTTGCCAGAAGGAGCTGAAAAGTTCTTTTGACCAATTTATGGAGCTGGCATACAAGGGGTTCAAGGCCAAGTTCAGCTACCCGATTGAGCTGGTGGAGTCGCAGGACAACGGCACAGTTGAGTTTGGCGGTTTGAAGCTGTCCTTTGAAAGGACGGTGCACTCGGGCGATAACTTGGCGGTGAGGATTACAGATGGCCAAAAAACCTTTGCCTACTCGGGCGATGGTTCTCCTCTTGCTGATACTGGTTTTTACAAGGATGTTGATTTGCTCGTCTTGGAAACCTATCTCTACGACGAGGAACGCGTCGGGCATTCGTCTATGATGTCGGCGATTGAGTTTGCCAAAGCTAACAATGGCAAGACTTTGGCTTTGACACATATCAACCGCGACCTTCGCAGGACTCGGTTGGTGGATATTGCTGCCAAGCTGCCCAGCAATGTGTTTATCCCCGAAGCCTTGCAGGAAGTTGAGCTGTAAGATACTCACGGCACTTGGTTGTAAAACAAAACAAAACGGCCTAACCAGCCGTTTTTTTGTTTGTGTTTATTTGGTGCCCGAGGTGGGACTTGAACCCACAATCCTGAAAGGAACACGATTTTGAGTCGTGCGCGTATGCCAGTTCCGCCACTCGGGCAAATTTGAATTTAATTAAAATTTAACATAAGTTTGGTCAAAATTCAAGGTAGTCCTACTTCCATTCAGCATCGATTACTTTCTCTGGAAATTTTTTTGCCAGTTCTTGAAAATTTTTACAACTTGTTTTGTGTAAAACCGCTGCTCTATATTTTGTGAGATATGCCTGAACCTTATCGCCAGCCTCTGGCTTGCAGCATTTGGCATAGGTTACTAACATTCCTTTTTCTCCCGCGAGGTATATTTGTCTTGGCCCCTCTCTTTTAATTTGTTGTTTTTGGACTTGCTTTTGCTTTGCAGTTTTGGCAATCTCAATAATTTTTTCTTTGACGAAGCTGACAATCGGGATTTTAAAAAGCGCCTCTTTTTGGATAGCCTTTTTAATGTGACCTTGGGCCATGCTGGTTTTAACAAACCTTAGCCAATCTTGAGATGGCTTCTTCTTTTTGTTTATTATTATTTCAACAATATCCCCATTTTTTAACGTCTCCGAAATAGTCGCCATTTTTCCATTTATTTTTGCCGACTCTATGTGGTTGCCGATTTCAGAATGTATAGAATATGCAAAATCAATAGGGCAGGACCCTTTCTTTAAAACGATTACATCTCCCTTTGGAGTTAAGGTAAAAACTTGGCCTTCAAAAAAGTTGATATTTTTTACCCATTCAAATTCTTTCTCGCGTTTTGCTAAGTCGATATTTTCTTTATATGCCCAGTGAGCGCAAATTCCATACTCTGCCACTTGGTGCATCTGGAGGGTTCGTATCTGCATTTCAGTGATTTTGTTTTGGTCAGAAAATATTGTTGTGTGTAGTGATCTGTATCCATTGGGCTTAGGCTTTGCGATATAGTCGTTTATTTCTTCTGTCAGGGGTTTGAAGTGTTTGTGCACTACACCCAGCGTTTTATAGCAGGTGGGTATGTCTTTTACAATTACTCTCAAAGCCAGAAGGTCGTGGATTTTTTTTAAATCCATATCTTTGCTTAAAAGTTTTTTGTAAGTTGACCAGTATGACTTTGTCCTGTAATTTATTTGAGAAAATTCAACCCGTTCTTTTTTAAAAATTTTTTGGAGCCTTGGAATGAATTTTTTTAAATATTTTTCTCTTGACTCGTGTTCTTCTTCTATATTGTCTCTTAGCCATTTATACTTTTCAGGAAAAAGATATGCAAAAGAAATATCTTCCAATTTCCTTCTTATTTCACTTAATCCTAAACGGCTAGCAACAGGGGCGAACACTTGCAGAGTTTCAAAGGCATAAATTTTTTTCTGATCTTTTGAAAACGTATGCAAAAAATTAAGCCCATCAAGCCTAGATATTAGCTCAACCAAAACAACTCTGGGGTCGGAAGCAATTGCCAAAAACATTTTTCTAAGGTTTTCGGTTTTATTTTTAGATAACAAAAATTTATCGGTTCCACCTGTTTTTAAAGAATATCTTATTACGCAAAGCCTATTAATTTTTTGTATTAATTCAGCCATCTCAAATCCAAAATTTTTTTTAATTTCTTGTAGGGCCGACTTTTGGGCAGATTCTGGTAAGTCGTCAATTATGTCATGCAATAAACCAAAGGCAACTGTTATGTCATCAACGCCCATGTCGCTTAAAGTTTTGGAAACTCTTATCGTGTGATCTATATAATTTTCTCCAGATATGCGGGTTTTATTTATGTAAGCTTTTTTTGCGAACATAAAAGCATCCTCAATTAATTTGGGATTTTGGCTTTTTTCTATAATTTTTTTTATATCGTCTGCCATTTTGTATAGGACCAAATCAAAATGGCCCTCAGGCTACTCTTTAATGTAATCGCATTCTTTGTTTGAGCATTTTATCTTTTTCCCCTTTTCCGTGAGTATGCTGTCACATTTCGGACAGAATTCATTAATAGGTTTATCCCATACGGCAAAGTCGCACTTGGGAAACCTGTTGCACCCGTAAAATATTTTCCCCCTTTTTGTCTTTTTGGCTACAACGTCGCCTTCTTTGCACTTGGGACATTTAATTCCTAAATTTGTATTTTTATTTTCAATTGATTCTGTGTATTTGCATTCGGGAAATTTTGAACAGGCATAAAATCTTCCGAACCTTCCCATTCTTTCTATAATAGGTGAGCCACATTTCGGGCACACTTTATTAGTTTCTTTTGTGAGATTTGCTTTTTCAACTTTTTCATATTTTTCTTCCAGATTTTTGGCAAAGGGTCCATAAAATTCTTTTGTAACCTTTTGCCATGAGTCTTTACCCTCTGCAACATCATCTAATTCTTCTTCCATTTTAGCAGTAAAATCAATATCTACTATTTCTGGAAAATTTTTAATTAATACATCGTTTACAATAGTCCCCATTTCTGTTGGCATAAATCTTTTTTGTTCGTTTTTCTCAACATAATTTCTGGTTTGTATAGTTGTTAGGGTTGGGGCATAGGTCGACGGCCTGCCAACACCTGCTTTTTCTAAGGCCTTGATAAGGCTGGCTTCGGTGTATCTTGCCGGTGGTTCGGTAAAATGCTGCAAAGAATTTAGTTTTATAAATTCCAGGTTGTCTGAAACTGCGAGTATGGGCAATTCTTTCTCTTCAAACTTTGTGGGGTAAACTTTTAAAAATCCATTAAATTTTAGGGTTTGTCCATTGGCACGAAATGTATAATCGTTGGCTTTTATGTCAACTGCAACAGAATCGAACACGGCTGGCTGCATCTGACAGGCTACAAACCTTTGCCAGATCATCGTGTAGAGCTTTTGTTGTCTTGCGTCTAGTCCAGAAGTTAAGTCAGGGTTTCTTGATGGTTCAGTTGGCCTTATGGCTTCATGGGCTTCTTGAGCACCTTTGCCTTTTGTTTTATATCTTACGGGCTTGTCTGATGCATAATCTTTTCCATATTCTTTTGTTATATAATCTCTTGCTGCTTGTAAAGAAGTTTCAGATAAGTTTAAAGAGTCTGTTCTGTGGTAGGTGATAAAACCCTGTTCATAAAGTTTTTGCGCCAATGCCATCGTCTGTTTTGCCGAGAATTTATATCTTTGCCATGCTGCTTGTTGCAGAGTTGAGGTGGTAAATGGGGGAGCGGGATATTTTCTAGTTTCTTTTTTTTCTAAGTTTTCAACAATGTAGTCAGCATTCTCTAGTTCTCCTAAAACTTTCTGGGCCTCGGCTTCATTTTTTATTTCCAGCTTATCTATTGATGCACTATTTTTTTTGGCGAGGTTAGCCGAAAATTCTTGACCAGATTTTTTAAGTAAAGCCTCGATGCTCCAATATTCCTGGGCAACGAAATTTTTTATTTCATTTTCTTTTTCTACTACAAGCCTAACCGCCACAGACTGCACCCTTCCTGCTGACAACCCCTTGGAAACTTTTTTCCATAAAAATGGCGATAGTTTATATCCCACAATTCTATCTAAAACCCTGCGGGCCTGTTGCGCATCCACAAGATTAAAATCAATTTTACGCGGGTTTTTTAGGGCCGCATCTATGGCGGGTTTTGTGATTTCATGAAAAACAATCCTTTCTGGGTCTTCCAGTTTTAAAGCCTCTTTTAAATGCCAGGCAATTGATTCTCCTTCACGGTCTTCGTCGGTTGCCAGTATTGTTTGGTCTGCTTTAGCGGATTCTTTTTTTAGTTCAGAAACCAATTTTTTAGCCTTTGTCGGAATAATGTATTCTGGCTCAAAGTTTTTTTCAACATCAATTCCAAATTTTGACTTTGGCAGATCCCTAACATGGCCGAATGAGGATTTGACCTCAAAATCTTTTCCTAAAAATTTTTGTATTGTTTTTGCTTTTGTAGGTGACTCTACTATTACTAATTTCATTTATTTTTAATTCAATGAATATGTGTTTGAACCCAGATTGCGAACCTTGTCTGAAACTTCCATTAAAGCAAGGGTTGAAGCTACCAGGGATGCTTTTAATTTTGTTTTTTCAATTATTTTGTCTATATCGGCTGCTCCATTTTTTAAGATATCCAGTATTAATCTTTCCTCTTCGCTATCGCCGTCAATTTCGCGGTGGGCCAGCTGTAGTTGTTTTATTTTTAATTCCTCTAATATGTCTTGGGTCGTGGTTACGGGCTTTGCACCGGTTTTAATTAGCTCATTCGGTCCCCAAGAGTTTAATGAATATATCGGCCCCGGTATTGCAAATAGTTTTTTATTTTGTTTTTTGGCGTAGTTAGCGGTTATTAATGACCCCGATTTTTCTTTGGCCTCCACTACTAATACGCCCGATGACAGCCCTGAAATTATTCTGTTGCGGTTAGGAAAGGTAAACCTGGTTCCATTGGTGCCTTCCGGCAATTCGGAAATAAGGCATCCGCCATATTCTACAATTTTTCTGGATAAAAACAAATTTGTTCTTGGATAAATTGTCCTTTCATCAATGCCGCTGCCCAGAACTGCAATGGTGCGTTTTTTCATTTCAACCGATGCCTTGTGGCTAAATGTGTCTATTCCAGGGGCCAGGCCGGAAACTATCGTAATGTTATGGTTTATCAAATCCTGAGATATTTGCAAGGCTACCTGCTGTCCGTATGCCGACGGGTGGCGCGTACCGACGATAGCAAAACATTGTTCTGTGGCTTTTGGTAAAACTCCTCGGTAATACAATATTTTGGGCGCATACTTTATTTTTTTGAGACTTTGTGGATATTCCGGGTCAGTTATTTTTGCAATTTTTATTCCCTCCATTTTATAAATATATCACGAACTGAGATGGATTGTAAAAATAAGTTTTTATGTTTTTAATTTTTCAACGGCCTCCGACAAGATTTGAGAATATAGATTTAAACCAATTTTATTAATTGTGCCCGACTGCTCTTTGCCTAAAATATTTCCCGCGCCGCGAAGCTCCAAATCCCTTATTGCTATTCTGTATCCTGACCCTAATTCCTGGCTATCTGCTAAGGCATCAAGTCTTTCTTTTGCTAATGGCGTTAATGATTTTGGGTCATAAAGAAAATACGCAAAAGCCTCTATGTGAGACCTGCCGACTCTGCCACGAATCTGGTGGGCTTGCGATAGCCCAAGTCTCGTAGCGTCTTCTATTATAATAGTGTTTACCTTTGGCATATCAATTCCGTTTTCAATTATGGTGGTGGCCATTAGTAAATTAGTTTTTTCTTTTTGGAAGTCATCCATTATTTTAAGTAGTTTTTTTTCTTGGACCCTTCCATGGATTATGCCTATTTTTGTTCTCGGGGCGAGTTTTTTAATTTGCAAAGCCGTTTTGTCTATCGTTTGAATCTTGTTGTGCAAATAATAAATTTGGCCTTTGCGTTTTAATTCAAAGTTAATTACTTTTTTAACAAATTTTGAGTTAAAGGCTAACACTTTTGTTTTTACGGCCTGTCTGCCTTGGGGCGGAGTTTGGATCATGCTGATGTCTTTGAATGACGACATTGCCAAATAAATGGTTCTGGGTATCGGAGTGGCTGACAGGCTTAAAACATCAAGAGACGGTTTTAATTCCCTAAGTTTTTCTTTTTGTTTTACTCCAAATCTTTGCTCGTCATCTATAATGAGCAGCTGTAAATTTTTAAATTTTACATCTTTTGATAATATCCTGTGTGTGCCTATTAAAATATCTATTCTGCCATCAACCACGTCTTGCAATGTCTTCTTTTGATCATCCCTTTTTTGTAGTCGCGAAATCATAGCCACCTTAACCGGCAAATTTTCCAGCCTTTTTTTAAAAAAGTTATAATGTTGATTTGCCAATATTGTGGTGGGGCAAATTAGCGCCGTTTGCCTGTTGTTAGCCGAAGCCAAAACAGCCGTCCTTAGGGCAACTTCAGTTTTTCCAAAGCCCACGTCTCCACACACAATTCTGTCCATTGGTTTTGTTTTTGCCAAATCTTTTTTAATATCTTCGATGGCCTGCAACTGATCGGGGGTTTCTTCATATTCAAACCCGGTTTTTATTTGGATTTCAATATCTGAGTCGGTTGAGTAGGGCGGTCTTTGTGCAACTTCTTTTTGAGAATATATTTTTATAAGTTCTTTGGCGAATTTTTCAACTTCGTCTTTTATTTTTCTTTTTGTTTTCTGCCATACCAAAGATCCAAGCCTTGATATTCTTGGGTCTGTGAACCCGACGTATCTGGACAATTTTCTTTCAAGGCCTAGGGGCACATATAGCTTGTCGCGTTTGTCATATTCAAGCACATAATATTTTTGCGCTTCTGTTTCAGGAAAGCTAAAGGATTCGATTCCTAAAAATTTTCCGATACCATGATCCAAGTGAACCAAGAAATCTCCTGGTTTTAATCCCTTGAGGTCGGAAAAAAGTTTTTGGGAAGACAACCTCTTTTTTAAAATGTCTTTAGATTTTTTCTCACTGTCTATTTTAACCTCTAAAAATTCTATTTCATCAATATCGTTGCCCAAAAAATCCAGTCTTATGGCCTGTTCTAAATTTATGGGGAAAATGTCTATAATGCCACCTCTTTGAGAAAATTCACCAGGCTCTTGTATTTCAAAAACTCTCTCATATCCCATTTCATCGAGCTTTCTTAAAAATTGGGAAAAATTTTGTCTTTTACCTTTTTCCAGAAAGATTAAATTATCTTGGAAAAATGACTGAGTTTTGGTGGCATGTAACAATTCTTGTAAATTTTCTTTAAACCAAACAAACTCCTTTTCTAAGAAGTAGGGGGTGATTGACGCTATCAGTATTTGGTTTGTTTTATTGCTGGTTGTATTCATTCATAGCTTTATCTATGCCTTCGTTTATAAATAGATCGAGGGATTTGGCTACTTTGGTTATGGTTTTTTTGATTAGCGCTTGATCGGCTGGCGTAAAGCTTTTTAAAACAATCTTCATTGCATCGGCCGATCTTTTTCCCCCAACACCGATACGTACCCTCAAAAGTCCCTTATTGCCAATAGCTTTTATGATAGATTCAACCCCTTTGTGGCCAGCAGAGCCCCTTTCTTTTACTATTTTTATTTTTCCAATCGGCAAGTCGACATCGTCATGTAAAATCATAAAAGTTGCTGTTTTATTAGTAGCCTTAATTTTTTTGGCAGTTTTACCAGAATTATTCATAAAAGTCTGGGGTTTTATTAATAAAACTTTGCCCTCTTTTGAAATTTCGGCTTCAAATTTTTTTTCCAACTTAAATTCGCCAAATTCATTTTCTTTAGCAAATTTATCTATTGCCATAAATCCCACATTATGGCGAGTATTTTTGTATTCTTCTCCTGGATTTCCCAGGCCAATGATTACTATCATTATGATTTTATCTTAATAGACAAAGCGATCTTAAATAATTTGTCTTTATTTACTCTATCATTTTTCTATAGAAAATGAATAGGGTAATAGGGGTTGACAATATCTTTTGTTGAGATTATAATTTTAATTGGTTCATTTTTCATCAATCGCAACCTAGGATCAAGGAAGGAGACTTGCCTATAAAACAAATTATTAGGTATTGGTCAGATAAGAGGTATTTTTCGTTTTAACAATTGGTTCACATTTTACCCCCCCTTGAAAGGATTCTCTTTCTATGGCAACTGCGTCAATTTCCGATCCTCGGCGTCTTTCTTTCAATCAGGTGACCTTTCTGAAGCAACGCGACGGCACTCCCCATAAGGAGCTCAAGCGCCTCTTTCGCTCTGTCTTCGGTGTGGGCATCACCCACGAAGCCCTGGTCGGATTTTATGCCAGCCAAGACGGCGTCAAGACGCCCGTCGATGACGGCGATTTGTCGGCAAAGAGGAAGAAGTTCAGGAGTACCGCCTCTATGAGGCGGAGACACGCACTTTGCGTGGGATAGGCTTTTGCCTTCGACACTTTCTCTTAATGGCCACAACTTCGGTTGTGGCCATGTTTTTTACCATTTTTTGCCCTTGCCCGATTTTTAAAAATATGATAGAGTAGTGTTATATATTTTATATTTATATGGAGCCAAAAAATCAGCCTGCAAAGCCAGGCGAAGAAAAATTATTGAGCAGAGTATTCTCATTTACTATTGAAATAGTTAAGATAGCACTAATAGCATTGGCGATAGTTTTACCTATTAGGTATTTTTTGTTTCAGCCTTTTATTGTAAAGGGCGAATCAATGGTTCCTAATTTTGAATCAGGTGACTATCTTATAGTAGACGAGATTTCATACAGATTTTCAACTCCCCAAAGAGGAGATGTAGTTATATTTAAATATCCAAAAGACGAAAATCAAAGGTTTATTAAGAGGGTAATTGGCGTACCAGGAGAGACAGTTATTGTTGAAAATGGCCAAGTTTCTGTGACTGATGCACAGGGGCAAAAAGTAACTTTAGACGAAACATACCTGCCAAGTGATTTAAAGACATATGGGGATACTAATACAACGTTAAAAGAAAACGAATATTTTGTTTTGGGAGATAACAGGACTTATTCTTATGATTCAAGATCCTGGGGGATCGTTCCAAGAGAAAACATTATTGGTAAGGCGTTTCTAAGGCTTTTGCCAATAACATCAATATCAACAATAGCGACACCAGCTTATGAGTAAAATAAAGTTTCAAACTTTAACCGGAATGCACGATGTCTTGCCAGAAGACCAAGTTTATTTTAAAAGAGTAAATAAGGTTATAGATGGCGTGGCAAATTATTATAGCTTCCAGAAAATTGAAACCCCAATCGTTGAACTAACCGAGGTGTTTTCAAAGTCCGTGGGCGAAGAGACCGATATTGTTGGTAAAGAAATGTATGTATTTAAAACAAAAGGGGGAGATAATGTATGTTTGAGGCCAGAGGGCACAGCACCTGTAATGAGAAGCTATTTGGAACACGGAATGCATAATTTGCCTCAACCAGTAAAGCTTTGGTACGAAGGACCGTTTTTTAGATACGAGAGACCACAGGCCGGAAGATATAGGCAGTTTCACCAGTTTGGGTTTGAGGCTATTGGCGATAAAAATCCCTCAATAGACGGCCAGATAATCCAAATGAGTTATGATGTATTAAAAGAATTGGGATTTAAGAATATAAAAATACAAGTAAATTCTATTGGAGATTCGGAATGCAGGCCATATTTTAAAAAGATTTTAACCAGCTACTTAAAATCAAGAAAATCGTCTTTATGCTCTGATTGTCAAAGGAGAATAAAGGAAAACCCTTTAAGGGTGCTGGACTGTAAAGAGGAAAAATGTCAGCAGGTTAAGGCAGGGGCCCCGCAAATACTTGATCACCTTTGCGAAAATTGCCACAGTCACTTTAAGCAAGTTTTGGAATTTTTAGACGAACTTGAACTACCATACGAATTAAATCCATATTTAGTTCGTGGACTAGATTATTACACAAAAACTGTTTTTGAAATCGTTGACGTTTCAGAAACTGGCCAGTCTCAGGGAACCCTAGTTGGAGGAGGCAGATATGATGGACTTTCAAAAATGTTGGGAGGAAGAGAGGTGTCGGCTTGCGGAGCAGCAGGAGGAATTGAAAGAATAATCGGCTTGATGAAGGAAAGAGAGATGAAAGTTACCGACAAGCAAAAACAAGAAGACCCACAGATATTTTTGGCGCAACTTGGTCAGTTGGCAAAAAGAAAAAGTTTAAAGCTATTTGAAGAATTCAGGGCGGCTAAGATACCGGTAGCAGAATCCTTCTCAAAAGATTCTTTAAAAACCCAGTTAAGGTCAGCCGACAAAATGGGAATTAAATGGGTTTTGATTTTTGGACAAAAAGAAGCTCTTGAAGATTTTATCACCTTGCGCGATATGGATTCGGGAGAGCAGAAAGAAGTAAAGCTTGATAAAGTGGTTGATGAAATGAAAGAAAAATTAAAGCAATTAAAAGATAATATTAATAAAAACAAAAAAATTAAAAAATAATAGAATGGCAGTACAAGTACAAAGAAAAGAAAAAGAAACTTCGCAGAACTTAGTTCACAGGTTTACTAAGGTTGTCAGGCAATCAGGAATTTTGCTTGAAGTTAGAGGAAAACAGTTTCATAAGAGGGCAAAGTCAGCTTTGGCTAAAAAGCGATCAGCTCTCAGAAAAGTTGAAGTAAGAGCCGAAAAAAAGAGGCAGGATAAATTGGCAAAACCTAAATAGCATTTCCCAATGTTAAAACAGCAAATACAAAACGATACTACAATAGCTCTAAAAGGTCAAGATAGTTTTGTTGCAGGCACTTTGCGCATGGTGCTAGCTGCGGTTTTGACAAAAGAAAAAGATAAAAAATTTAAAGAAAAAGTAGAAGGCGATGTTGTTTTATCTGACGATGAGATAATAGAAGTTATAACTTCTGAAATTAAAAAGAGGAGAGATGCTATTGCTTTATATAACCAAGGCAACAGGCCAGAGTTATCCAAAAAAGAAGAAGACGAAATAAAAGTTTTACAGAAATATTTGCCAGAGCAATTATCCCAAGATGATATTAAAAAAATAGTTACAGAATCAATTGCGAAGGTGGGGGCAAAAGAGATGAAGGATATGGGCAAAGTGATGGCAGACTTAAGCCCAAGGGTAAAAGGAAGAGCAGAAGGGTCAAAGGTAAGTGGAATTGTAAAAGAGTTATTATCAAAATAAAAAACAAGACCCCTTAATAGGGGTTTTTGTTTTATTTGCGGTTTTGAGGTAAAATAAACAAATGCAATTAGAGATAAATAATCTAACAAAATTTACTGCTGATAAAAAAAGTTTTTCACAGGTTGCAAAAATTGTATTAAGGGGCGAAAATAAGGGAACGGCAACGTTGTCATTGGCTTTTGTTAATGAAAAAGAAATACAAAAGCTAAATAAAAATTTTAGAAAAAAGAACAAGCCAACAGATGTTCTTTCGTTTGATTTGCAAGACAAAAATTATTTGGGAGAAATAGTAATTTGTCCAAAAGTTGTAAAAGACAACGCCAAAAAATACGGAGTTATATTAAAGAAGGAAATGTTAAAAGTTTTTGCGCACGGCATATTGCATCTACTCGGTTATGACCACGAAAAATCAGAAAAAGAGGCCGAAATAATGGAGCAAAAAGAAGACTTGTATTTATCAAAAATATTTAAGTAAATGTCAAAAGGTAATATTTTTACAGGCTTAGATATAGGCACCAGCTCAACCAGATGCCTTGTTATTCAAAAAAAAGACGGGGTCTGCGAGGTTTTATCCTATGCCGAGATGCCATCTTTTGGACTTAGAAAAGGTGCTATTGTTAACTTAGATAATATTTTAGAGGTTACTAAAAATATACAGCTTATTGTTTCTGGAATAGAAAGAGACTGCGGTAAAAGGATAACCGCAGTATCGGTAAACATCGGCGGAGACCATGTTTATGTTACGCCATCAGATGGCATTATTTCTGTTTCCCGGGCTGACCAAAGAATTTCAGAGGATGATAAAGAAAGAGTCTTGCAGGCAACAAGGGCAATAAATATTTCTGGCAATGACGAAATATTGGATACTATCCCTAAAGAATTTGTTATTGATGATAGGGGAGGAATAAAAGATCCAGTGGGTCTCACCGGAGTAAGGCTAGAAGCAAGGGTTCTTTTGCTGTGCTATTTTCAACAATATTTTACAAATCTGACTCAGGCTGTTTGGGGTGCAAAGCTTCAAACTTCTGATATTATTGCATCGCCTTTAGCCGCTGCTAGAGCAGTATTAACCCCACAACAAATGGAATTAGGTGTAGCCTTAATTGATATTGGTCACGAAACAACTTCTTTAGCAGTTTTTGAAGATGGAGGGCTTGCGCATTTGGCCATTTTCCCAGTTGGGTCTTTAAGTATTACAAAAGATATTGCCATCGGTCTTAAAACCGAAATGGCAATGGCCGAGTCTATAAAAAAGCAACATGGGTCATGCATATATAATAAGAAGGATGCTACGGTTAAAGAGCAGTTGCGTAAAAAAATAGAAATTTTTGAAAAATCGGATTCACTTGCATTTAATAAAAAAGAACTGGTGGATATTGTAGAACCAAGAGTGTCTGAAATTTTGGATTTAGTGCAAAAGGAATTAAAAAGCATAGGCAAGCACAAGATGTTGCCGGCAGGCGTCGTTTTAACAGGTGGCGGCGCTAAGCTTTCAAAAATAAAAGATTTAGCCAAAGACGTTTTGGAATTAAACTGTATAATAGGAACTCCCAAAAATATTGCAGGTCTACCTGATGACCCTGCATTAGCAACGGTGGCTGGTTTGGCATTAGGGGGGGTTGATATTGCAGAAGATCCAGGTAATATAAGAGGTGCAGGGATTTTCCAGCCAGTCTGGAGATTTTTAAAGAAAGCCTTTAAGATGTTTGTTCCCTAGCTTGATTGAATAAATATAATGAATCCTCAAATAAAAATTGTTGGAGTGGGCGGATCAGGCTCTAACACAATTTCTCGAATGGCCAGGTTCAACATACAACAAGTTGAACTTATTGGCGTAAATACTGATGCGCAAGCTTTGCATTTTTGTAAAGCACACGAGAAAATTTTAATTGGCAAAGAGATTACAAGGGGTTTGGGTACTGGCATGGATATGGAGCTTGGCAGATTGGCGGGCGAAGAAGGTAGGGAAGAGATTGCGGAAAAGTTAAAAGGGGCTGACATGGTTTTTATTACCTGTGGTTTGGGAGGCGGCACGGGATCGGGGGCTTCGTCAATTGTTGCCGAAGTTTCAAAAAGCCTTGGCATTTTAACTATTGCGGTTGTGACAACTCCATTTTCGTTTGAAGGAGAGCAAAGGGGCCACATTGCCAAAAAGGCACTTGAAAATTTAAGGGGCAAGGTTGACTCTCTATTGATAATTTCCAACGACAAGCTATTAAAAGTCATTGACGAAAAAACAACTGTAACAAATGCCTTTCAGATTTGCGACGATGTTTTAAGAGAAGCAGTGCAAGGAATTACCGACCTGATATTGGTGCCAGGAATTATAAACATTGATTTTGCCTCTGTTGTTTCCATATTGCAAAATTCTGGAAACGCTTTGTTTGGAGTGGGCCGAGCTTCCGGCTCCGATAGGGCAACACATGCCGCAATTTCGGCGATAAATTCGCCGTTGCTGGACTTTTCAATAAAAGGTGCCAAAGGAATTTTGTTTTCTGTGTTTGGCAACGATGTAACTTTGAACGAAATTTCAAAAGCAGCCGAAATTATAACCAAAAACGTAGATCCAAAAGCTCAAATTATTTTTGGAGCGGTAAAAGACAGTAGTTTAAGGAAAGGGGAGTTGAAAATTTCGGTCATCGCCACAAAATTTTAAAGACCTTAAACTCCTGAGCTAAAAACCTGTTTTATAGCAGGTTTTTTGTTTGGTTGCGAACGGCCTTAATTCTTGACAAGAATATAAAAATATGATATGATAAATATATATGGTGAAACATCGTGTTTTACCAATTTAACAGTTCTTTTTAGAAAAGGGATGACTCCGATGACAAAAACATCGAGCGCATCAAGGAACGACGAGCGTACGCAGGCCCAGGAGAGCAATTTCCGCCGGCTTTTGCGCGACATTGCCGAGCATGCCACCACGGTGGCGCTAAGCAAGATTAAAGCCAATCGCAAGGGGTGGCAGCGCGCCATTGAGCAGGGAAACAAGCTCCGAGAGGCTGTTACCGATGCCGTAATCTCGGTTGTGGGAGAAATCTCCACCTCCAGACTCCGGTTCGTTAACACCTCAGACGTGCCCGCCACAGAGGACCTTGTCCTCACCGAGCAACTCCTCCAAGACAAGTTCAACATCCGCTGGCTCGGCGACAATTTCCGCAGTCTCTTTGTGGGCAAGACCCTCGAGGGAGCTGGATCTGGAAAGTTGGCTATCCACAGCTTGGCGGAGAGCTCCACCAACCAGCAGCTCAAAGACGAGCTGGGTGACGGAGCCATCTCCCCGCTGGCCTACCTGCTCTCCCTGGTGGAGAATCAGAAGCAAGGCGGAGCAGGTCCTCTGCTTACCAATGGCTGTGCCAACCTCCTCATTGTTGAGGTTGAAGGTTCGGTCTGGGTCGTGAGCGTCTACTGTCATTCCGACTACGGCGACTGGCTTGCGGATGCCGATCCGCTCGAGCGTCCATGCGAGTGGGATGCTGGCAACCAGGTCGTCTCCTGCGATTCTTGAAAACTTTGTCGCTTTGCGACTCTGGATTCTTGAACCTATGGCTCTCTGAAACTTTGCAAAAAGTTGACGAGAGCCTTTTGTTTTGCAAAAATCATTTAAGGATAGCTGAACGTGAAGGCCAAGGCTTTTGCGTAGCGCCCCGAAAATGCACATTGCAGAATTGTTGCGGGTACGCCTTTAACAAGAGTTGATGTGCATATTTCAAAAAAAGAAAAGAATCGGTGCAATGCGCTGGCGAGCTTTTAGGCTCCAAATAAGATACAGCTTTAAGATTGCAAATTTCAAAAAGCAGTGGCATTGATGGCGCGTTGCATAATTCGGTCTGGGTCGTGAACGTCAACTGGAATTCCAACTACGGCTACTGGAATGCGAATGCCAATCCGCTCGAGAATCCATACGAGTGGAATGCTGGCAACCAGGTCGTCTCCTGCTAATATTTTCTTTCTTCCGACTTTGCCTCGGAAGTTTTGCTTATCAAACCCTTTTTCCAGCCGCCGATCATTCTGCCTAAATTTTGGATTTCTGTTTCAATCAAAATATATTGTTTATTCGGGCAGAATTTATTTTCCCATAAAATTTGTAGAAAAAATCTGATTTCATCTATTTTTTCAATTGCCACGCTTAGTAATAATATTTTTTTATCAACGGAGGTGTAAACAGTTTTTCTTAAAACCCCCAATAATTCCAAAAATAAGCTGTCTATTTTTAATCCAAGCCCGAACCTTGCGGTTCGTTCAATATTGCGGTGAATTTGTATCCAGTTTTTGTAAATTGTTTTTGCCAATTCTATTGCTGGCAAAAATTTAAACTGGTGGGGGGGGGGACTTAAAGGATTAATATTTTGATTATGAAAATTTTTCTGCAACATAAATATGAAGATTTAGTTAGTATTGATAACCTGCTTTTGGCCTGGCAGGAGTTTGTAAAAGGAAAAAGAAACAAACCCGATGTTCAGGAGTTCCAGCTTTTCCTGATGGATAATATCTTATCATTACATAAAGACTTAATCAATTTTAATTACAAGCACGGCGCTTACAATCAATTCAAGATAAATGACCCCAAGCCAAGAGATATCCATAAAGCCAGTGTGAGAGACAGGCTTCTGCATCACGCAATTTATAGAATACTTTATCCATTTTTTGATAAAAAGTTTATTGGAGATTCTTTTTCCTGCAGAAAAAACAAGGGCACGCATAAGGCTTTAAAAAGATTTAAAAAATTTGGATGTATTGTTTCCAAAAACAATACAAAAACCTGCCACATTTTAAAATGCGATATCAAAAAATTTTTTGCTTCGGTTGACCAAAATATTTTAATAAATATTTTAAAAGAAAACATACAGGACAAAGACATAATAAATCTGCTTCAGGAAATAATTTTTAGTTTTGAAAAAGGCCTGCCCCTCGGCAATCTTACCAGCCAGCTTTTTGCTAATGTTTACTTAAATGAATTTGACCAATTCGTAAAACATAAATTAAAAGCAATGCATTATATCAGATATGCCGATGATTTTGTCATTTTCAGCCAGGACAAAAAATATCTGGAAAGCCTTATTCCCCAGATGCGTGATTTTTTGCAAAGCGAGTTGAGGCTCACACTGCATCCTGATAAAGTTTTTATAAAAACCCTGGCTTCCGGCATGGATTTTCTTGGCTGGGTTAATTTTTTTGATCACAGAGTTTTGAGAACCGCCACTAAAAAAAGAATGTTCAGAAAACTGAAGAATAATCCAGGCAAAGATGCGCTGAATTCTTATTTCGGGATATTAAAACACGGCAATTGTCGACAAATTTTTAATTTTTTGTTGCCCAAGATTTCACAATGGAATTTTTTTTTGACTAGACTTGACCTGTTTTTTGTGGGAGGTAAAATATACTAAGCGTCGTTAAAAATTTAAAATAATTAACTCAGGGGCATGGGGATTGCCCTTTTAAAACCCCAAAAATCAAAAAAATGGAAGCCGAAGTTAAAGCAAAAAATCATATAGAAAAAATCCAAAAGAGAGATGGTAGAGTTGTTTCTTTTGACCAGCAAAAAATTGAACAGGCTGTCCATAAAGCCATTGTTGCCGCCAATCAGGGCGATGGAAAAGAGTCTGTAAGGGTCGCCGACAGAGTTATTAAACTTTTAAATCGTAGATTTAAAAAAGAAGAGATTCCAACTATTGAGCAAGTTCAAGATATCGTTGAGGAGTCTTTAATTTTAGAAGACCTTGTTGATACGGCAAAGGCTTATATTCTGTATAGGGAACAGCGCAGAGCTATTAGGGAGGCAGCAAAAGTGTCTGATGAGTCGTCTGAGAAAATAGATAGCTACTTAAAAGAAATTGACTGGCAGGTAAAAGAAAATGCTAATATGACCTTTTCTTTGCAAGGGCTGAATCAATATGTTGGCTCGTATATTTCCAAAAAATATTGGTTAAACAAAATTTATCCAAAAGAAATTCGCGACGCAGCCGCAAATGAAGACTTTCACATTCATAATTTAGAGCTCTTGGCTCCATATTGTGCAGGTTGGGATTTGTATGACTTTTTAGTGAAGGGCTTTGGTGGGGTGTCAGGTAAAATAGAATGCAGGCCTCCAAAACATTTTAGAACGGCCCTAGGTCAACTTGTTAATGTTCTTTTTACTTTGCAAGGAGAAACAGCTGGAGCAAATGCAGTTTCAAACTTTGATACATTATTGGCGCCGTTTATCAGATATGATAACTTAAGTTATCAGCAAGTTAAGCAAGCCATGCAGGAATTTTTATATAACTGTATGGTACCCACAAGAGTAGGATTTCAAACGCCATTTTTGAATGTATCTTTGGATATAAAGCCACCATCGCACTTGGCAAAGCAGCCAGTAATTGTCGGAGGTCAGCCTCAAAATGAAACATATGGCGAATTTCAAGAGGAAATGAATATGTTTATTAAAGCCTTTTATGAAGGTTTAATGGAGGGAGATGCTTCGGGAAGACCGTTTACTTTTCCAATTCCGACGGTTTCAGTTGGAAAAGATTTTGACTGGGAAAATCCCGCCTTGGCTTCAATGTGGGATGCAACAGCAAAGTATGGAATAAATTATTTTTCAAACTTCGTAAACTCTGATATGAGCCCAGATGATGCAAGGAGTATGTGTTGCAGGTTGAGGTTGGATAATAGAGAATTATATAAAAGAGGAGGGGGGTTGTTTGGATCTTCTCCAAAAACTGGATCAATTGGCGTTGTAACAATTAACCTGCCAAGAATCGGGTATACCTCAAAGACAAAAACAGAATTTTTGAATAAATTAAGCCACTTAATGGAGTTGGCGAAAGAGTCTCTTGAAATAAAGAGAAAAGCCTTGGACAATTTTATGGAAAAGGGTTTGTATCCATATTCCAGACACTATTTACAGGATGTTAAAAGCTTAAGAAATTCATATTTTGGTAACCACTTTGCAACAATTGGAATTATGGGCATGAACGAAGCGTTGCTTAATTTCTTAGGTGAAGACATTACAACCGAAAAGGGTAAAAAATTTGCATTAGAAGTGTTGGATTTTATGAGAGACGCAATGGTAAGATTTCAGGAAGAAACAGGTAATTTATATAATTTGGAAGCAACTCCGGGAGAAGGCACCAGCTACCGCCAAGCCAGAACCGACAAAGAAAAATATCCTGAAATTATCACGTCGGGGACCGCAGAAGTGCCATTTTATACCAACTCCAGCCAGTTGCCAGTGGGTCATACAGATGATATTTTTGAGGCATTAACACTGCAAAACGACTTGCAGACAAAATACACAGGCGGAACCGTTTTGCACATTTTCTTGGGAGAAAAAATTAATGACCCAATGTCAGCTAAGAACTTGGTTAAGAAAATTTTTGAAAATTACAGCTTACCATATATTACTTTAACTCCGACATTTTCAATTTGCCCGGTGCATGGATATTTGCAAGGTGAACACTTTGAGTGTCCTCAGTGTGCCATTAAGCAACCTTGTGAGGTTTATAGCAGGGTTGTGGGATATATCAGGCCGGTAAATCAATGGCATAAAGGAAAGCAACAAGAGTATAAAGAAAGGAAAGAATTTGCTGTTCCAGCCATTTCTATTCCAAAAGAGGCCGTAGTAACTGAGGTAGCTGAGCAAAAAGTTATTGTTTGATGATAATTGCAGGATTGCAAAAACACACCCTAATTGACTATCCAGGCAAGATTGCCTGTATAGTCTTTTTGGCTGGGTGTAATTTTAGATGCCCTTGGTGTTATTCTTCGGAATTAGTTTTGCCTATAAAAATTGCAAGACAGCCAAGGTTTCAAGAACAGGAATTTTTTAATTTTTTGAAAGAAAGACAGGGGTTGTTGGATGGGGTGGTTGTTTGTGGTGGCGAGCCGACAATGAACAAGGATTTGCCAAGGTTTATAGAAAGGATTAAAAGTTTGGGTTTTTTGGTAAAGCTTGATACAAACGGATCTAGTCCACAAATGTTAAAAGATTTGGTAATGGCAAAATTGATTGATTATGTTGCAATGGATATTAAAGGGATTGAGATTTATGATTCAATTTTAGGCGAAGGCGTGAGGTTTGAAGATATAAAAGAATCCGCCGAATTTTTAAAAAAAGGGTTAGTTGACTTTGAATTTCGCACAACCTGCGTGCCGACGATACACAAAAAAGAAGACTTTATTGAAATTGCAAAATGGATAGGGGGAGAAAACGTAAAATATTATTTACAAAATTTTGTTGGTCAAAAAACCATTGATTCTGAATTTGAAAAAGTAAGACCGTTTGAAAATAAATTTTTAGAAGAAATAGCTGCCCAAATCGCCCCGCATTTTAAAGAGGTTAAACTTCGCTAATGAGCCCCTCTAAAATATTATTTTGTATTTGCATTTCATTTATTTTAGGGATATTTTTAGAAAGCATTTTAAACTCCCCGCAGAGTATTTTGTGGGGAGTTTTGTTTTTGGCTGTGATTTTGATTATCAGCAGAAGGGGAGATATTATAGGTTTTTGTATTTTATTTTTTATTATCGGAATTTTACGGGTTCAAATTACAGAGTTTAATATAGAAAACAATGAATTAAGAAAATTAAACGGGACAAATATTGCATTTTATGGCGTGCTTATAAATGAGCCCGACGTAAGAGATAATTATCAAAAAATAAAAGTAAAAATAAAAGACAGCGTTGTTTTGATAAACGCGGATTTATATCAAAAATATGAATATTTAGACATTGTAAAAATTTCTGGAAAGCTCGAAGCGCCTCAAGAATTTGAGGATTTTAACTATAAAAATTATTTAATGAAAGACGGAATTTATTCTGTGATGGGTTTTCCAAAAATTGAAATAGTTGGCAAACAAAAAGCAAGTATAAATCAGTGGATTTATAAAAAAATTTTATGGATAAAAGAAAAAACAAGGCAAAGTATTCAACATAGCTTTAATCCGCCCAAAAGTTCGATTTTAGAGGGTACTATTTTGGGAGACAATGGTGCAATGTCTGATGAACTAAAAAATAATTTAAACACGACGGGTCTTCGCCATATTATTGCAGTGTCTGGCACCCATGTCGTAATTTTAAGCTCAATTATAATGTCTCTTTTACTTATGCTCGGGTTAAAACGGGGTGGCGCATTTTATTTTGCGGTCGTGATAATTTGTTTTTATATTGTTTTTACTGGACTATCGGCCTCGGGGATAAGGGCTGGTATTATGGGTTTTTTGTATTTATTAGCTCAAAAGTTGGGACGGCAAAGTTTGGGTGTCAGAGTGGTGGCAATAGCCGCGGCTTTAATGTTAGCTCAAAACCCACTGCTTTTAGTATTTGATGTAGGATTTCAACTTTCTTTTTTGGCAGTGTTGGGACTCATATTTTTGGAGCCTGCATTCGGCGTAATTTTAAATATTTTTGCCAAAGGAAAGCTTAAGGAATTTATAAAAATTATATCTGCCACATTTGCTGCTCAGGTTTTTACTTTGCCAATTTTATTATACAATTTTGGGAATATTTCTTTGGTGTCTCCTATAACTAATTTACTGGTGGGACCTGTTGTCTATTGGCTTATGATTTTTGGATTTTTATCTTCGTTTGTTGGCATATTCTCAAATTGGCTTGGCTGGGTTTTTTCTATCCCTTGTTATTTTTTACTGCAATATTTTTTGTGGGTGATAAATTTTTTCAGCCAGCCTTGGGCAATCAAAACATTTGAGAGTGTGCATTGGATTTGGCTGATAATTTTATATTGCATTATAGTTGTTCTTACAAAATACTTAAATAAAAAAACAAGCCACCTTTTTTAGGGGTGGCCTTACGACACTTTCGACCTTCGGTCGAATTTTTGATTGATCGGAATCAGGCGATTTTTTCAAACTCGCAAGCCTTGGCGTCCTTAAAGAACGATGACACGGGGATGCCCCTGAATCGGCTACGCAAAAACTTGGTGGCGACAGCCAGGTCATCTTTCTTGTCTGTGATATTAAACTCACGTGGGCTTAGCCTGCGGTAGATACCACAGTCGTGGCCCACAATGAGGATTCTTGGCTTGGAAAATTCTTCCAAGGCAAAATAGATGTCCTCCATAATGGCGGCAAACTTCACAGGAAAGTCTGTTGGTCTGGCCAGCGCCACTGGCGCGCCAAGCATGCCGATAGGGGTAAGGCGCTCGTCCGGGGGGATGAGCAATGCCTTGATGTCCTTCCACAAGTTGGCCTTGTCGATCCTGGGGTCGGAGCAATAAATCACAATCCCTGCGATCGTCTTGTGTCCGTTGTCGGACGGGGCAGTTTTGGGATGGATAATCCTGCTACCCATGGGGAGTGCCTTCGTTGGCATAATCTGACTCCTAAACAAAAAAAGAACTATCCTTTTGCCGTCAATCCAATTTGACGACATTTATTTATTATATCATAATTTATGTCTATTGTCAATAATAGGAATACTCTTTTTTAAAATAATCAGGGTGTGATATAATAAAAAAACATTAAATTTAAAAATAATGGAGTCAAAAGATAAAAAAAAGGTGTGGGTTGTTGCCGCTAATATGGGGTACGGCCATCAGCGAACAGCTTATCCCTTAAACGAGATTGCATTCGGAGATAAAATAATACACGCAAACAGCTACGAAGGAATACCCAATAAAGATAAAAATTTCTGGGAAAGAACCAGATTGTCCTATGAGTTTGTTTCAAGACTGAAAAGAGTTCCAATTTTGGGTGACTTGGCATTTTCTATAATGGATTATTTTCAAAAGATTTTGACATACTACCCCAAAAGAGATTTATCCAGACCGATATTTAGCCTTAAAACAATATATGCTTTTGTTAAAAAGGGATGGGGAAGAGATCTTATAGAAAGGCTTAGAAAAAATCCTTTGCCAATTGTTAGCACTTTTTTTACTCCGGCTTTTATGGCTGAAGAGTTTAAATACGAAAATCAGGTTTATTGCGTGATATGCGATGCCGACATTAATCGTTCTTGGGTGGCCCTGCGTCCTAGAAAAAGCAATATAAAATATTTTGCTCCATGCACATGGGCAAGAGACAGGCTTAAGCTTTATGGCGTAAAGCCAGAAAACATTTTTTTAACAGGATATCCCTTGCCAAAAAACAATATCGGCAGAAATAAAGAAATCGCAAAAGAGGACCTGGCTAATAGGATTATAAACTTAGACCCACAGAAAAAATATCGCAAAATGTATGAGCCATTGGTAAATGGCGCCTTGGGTGAGCTTCCCAGAAAATCAAATCACCCTTTAACAATTATGTTTTCTATTGGCGGGGCGGGAGCTCAGAAGGAAATTTGTGTGGAGGCAATACACAGCCTTAAAAATGAAATTAAAAATCGCAAATTAAGGTTTATAATATCTATCGGCACACATACAGATTTAATAAAATATTTTAACGAAAATATTAAGGGATTAAAGTTGGACGGATGGGTGCATCTGCTCTGGGGTAATACAGTGCAAGATTATTTTGAAAATTTTAATGAAGCTTTGCGTCAAACAGATATTTTGTGGACAAAACCCTCAGAGTTATCATTTTATGCTGGTCTTGGAATTCCTATTATAATTGCGCCAACTATTGGCTCACAAGAAGATTATAACAAACGCTGGTTGTTACATATTGGGGCAGGTCGTGTGCAGGAAAACCCAAAATATACAGACCAGTGGCTAACAGATTTACTTAACGGGGGCACGTTGGCGGAATCAGCAATGGAGGGTTTTATGGAAATAGAAAAGATGGGGACATATAATATAGAGAAAATATTGGCCGAGAAACATTAATGAAAAAGAAAATTAAAATGTTTTTAATAATTTTAGCTTCTGTTATTGTCTTAATTGGCTTGATTGTTTTTGGATATTTTTTTATTGGCAATCCAAAACAGGCTGAGAATATAAAATGGGGGGTGGACTTTTCTCAAATGCAAACAGAAATGTTAGGACTAAACTGGAAAGAGGTTTTTTTAGGAACTATCAGTGAATTGGGAGCCAAAAACATAAAACTGCATACACAATGGGATTGGGTTGAGGGGCAAGAAGATAACTATTTTTGGGACGACATTGATTGGCAGGTAAAAACAGCAGAGGAAAATAACGCAAAAATTATTTATGTGTTGGGTATAAAAACAGGCCGTTGGCCGGAATGTCATGCGCCGAGTTGGGCGTCAGAACTTTCTGCGTCAGAGCAACAACAAAAAGCTTTAGATTATATAAAACAAGTTGTTGAGAGATATAAAAACAGCTCGGCTATAGAATATTGGCAAGTAGAAAACGAACCACTTTTTAAATTTGGACAATGTCCGAGTTGGTATTATGATAGAGGTAAGTTTTTGCAAAAAGAAATTGATCTTGTAAAACAACTAGACTCTTCCAGAAAAATTATAGTTTCTGATTCTGGCGAGCAGTCGCTTTGGAAAAAACCAGCCCAATTGGCTGATATTGTGGGAGTTACAATGTATAGAAAGGTTTGGTTTCATCTTATCGACGGGATTGGATTTTATTATGATTTTCCGTTACGTCCAATTTCGTATTTTAGAAAAGCTCAGATTATAAACAAGTTTTTTGGTAAAGAAGTTATTTGTATTGAATTACAGGCAGAGCCCTGGACAGAATCCGTATATGCGGATTCTTCATTGGATGAGCAGAAAAAAACAATGGATATAAACCAATTCAGAAAAAACGTTGAATATGCAAAGGCCACAGGTCTGGACACATTTTATCTCTGGGGAGTAGAATGGTGGTACTGGATGAAAGAAACTCAGAACCAGCCCGAGTTTTGGCAGGAAGCCCAAAAATTGTTTCAATAAAATTAATTTGGGTCAGTACCACCATTCAAAAGGGGGTCGGGGGAAATCTTTTCCCCCGTGTAGGAAAATAGCCCCACGCAGTGGGGCGTTAGAAACCGAGGGTTTCTAAGGAGCGAGCTTGCGAGCGACGTGGTGGTACTGGATGAAAGAAACTCAGAACCAGCCCGAATTCCGGCAAGAAGCTCAAAAATTGTTTCAATAAACGGTTTCAATGATTAGCATAATTATTCCAACCTTAAACGAAGAAGATTATCTTGGAAAACTTTTAAAGTCTATAAAAGACCAGCCTAATTTTGATTACGAAATTATTGTGGCCGATGCAGGTTCAACCGATAAAACTTTGGATATTGCCAAAAATTTCGGATGCAAGATTGTCCCAGGAGGGTTGCCCGCCAAAGGTAGAAACGAAGGGGCAAAAATTGCTCAGGGGGATGTATTATTTTTTGTGGATGCCGATGTTGTTTTGCCTGATAAATTTTTTGAAAAATCTTTGGCTGAGTTTAAAAAAAGAAATTTGGATATGGCTAGTTTTTGCATAACGCCAATTCCAAAAAATTGGTTTTCAAGCATAGCCTTGAATCTTTCATATAATTATATGATTGTGTTATTTGAGCAGACTCTTCCGCACGCTGCCACAGGAATTTTAATGAAAAAAGATTTGTTTACAAGGACAGGCGGGTTTGACGAAGAAATTAAGCTTTCAGAAGATCATTCTTTGGCAAGATATGCTAAAAAGGCATTTAAAATAAGATTTGGAATAATAAGATCTATGAGAATTTTGGTGGCTGATAGAAGATTTAAAACTGATGGATGGCTCAACATTGCAGTAAAATATTTTTTATGCGAAATGCACCTGATATTTATCGGGCCAGTAAAATCTGATATATTTAAGTACAGATTTAATCATTACAAGAAAAACAAAAAATGAATTTTGATATCAAAAATTTTATAAAGAATTTAGGAGTTTTTTTAGTAATTATTGTTGCATTATTTTCTATAAGTTTTTTGACTTATAAAATTTCCCCTCAACCTCAACCAGAGGTAATAAAGGAAAAATCCATTGAATATGTATCTGATATTTCTTATGAGCAGGCGATTATAAACACAGTAAAGGCTGCAAACGATTCTGTTGTTAGTATAATTATTTCTAAAAATTTACCCACTTATGAACAAAAATGGGTAAATCCATTCGGCGATGGGTCATATTTTGATATTCAAATTCCTCAATATGTCCAGAATGGCACAGAATATAAAGAAGTCGGATCGGGTTCTGGATTTATCGTGTCAAGTGATGGATTAGTGTTGACTAATAAGCATGTTGTTTCGGATAAAGATGCCGATTATTCAGTTGTTATGAATAATGGTCAAAAATATTCGGCAGAAGTGTTGGCAACAGACCCTGTTCAGGATTTGGCGATTATTAAAATAAAAAATGAAGATGGCAAGACGTTTGAGCCATTGGTGTTGGGTAATTCTGATGGTATACAGCTTGGCCAAACCGCAATAGCAATTGGTAATGCCTTGGGAGAATTTAGCAACACTGTTTCGGTGGGTATCGTTTCGGGGTTAAGCCGTACAATTTCGGCCTCCGATCAACTTGGGTCTCACACAGAAACATTAGAAGATATTATTCAGACAGACGCTGCTATAAATTCTGGAAATTCGGGTGGACCATTAATGAATTTAAAAGGTGAAGTTATTGGCATAAACACAGCCATTGCCCAGGACGCAGAAAACATTGCCTTTGCGATTCCTATAAATTACGCCAAAAAAGATATAGAACAGGTAAAAATAACAAACAAAATTTCTTATCCATTTTTAGGAATACGTTACGTTTTGATTGATGAAAATGTAAAAAAAGCATATGAATTATCGGTAGACTATGGGGCATATATTTCTTCTGGTGCTGGAAAAGTTGAGCCTATCACAAAAGACTCTCCGGCGGAAAAAGCAGGTTTAAAAGAAGGAGACATAATACTGGAATTTAACGGAGAAAAGATTATTGGGGCAAATACAATGGCTAAGATAATGCAAAAATATAATGTCGGAGATAGTGTCAGTCTAAAAGTTTTAAGAGGAGAAGACGAATTTGAGGTTCAGGTGCAACTGGCCGAAAGAAAGGATTAATTTGACAACAAATTAAGCTTTTGCTATGTTTAAATCAAAGATGAATCAAATAAATCTTATACAATCAAATAACTGGTTTAGCTTTTACTTTACCCGCTTTGAGAAAGAGGTTTATTTGAGCATTTTAAAGAAAAAGTAAAAAGCTGACCCAATTAGAAAATTCAAATAAGCTCCTTTCTCTCCAGAAAGGAGCTTTTGCTTTTTCACAACTCAATAAGGAGAGACAGATCGTGATTATTAGAATGAACAGTTTTGCCAACAGAATTATGGCCGAGCACCTCGCCGGCGTCTTTCTGGGGCAGGGTTTGCAGGTTTTCGTACGTAACGGCGAGAGGCCATTTACCTTGGCCATTTTTGGCGATAAAACCCAGCAAGTGTGCTCGGGTATTGTTGGCGGGATGGCGGGTATTGATCGCTTTTGGACCTCTGATGACCAGTTTCACGCAAACCCTTGCGACTTCGTTGATGCGAAGGAGTATTTTGGCGAATAGTCAAAGAAGTTTACCAAAAGATTTCTTTTTCGCGAAAAAAAGCGCTCGAGAATTAATTCTCCAGCGCTTTTATATTGACATTTAAACACTTTTATTGTATGTTTAGAGCAGTAATTTAATAAACGAACCATATTTCGCAATACTCGTATCTCAAGAAAGGGATCAAAAGCTTAACCATGGAAGAAGTTCAGGCAGAAAAAGTGATCTTGCAGGTCGCTATAAGAGAGCGAAAAAAGCTTATCAATACCCGCCATTTGACCAGATGGAACAGGCGCCTTTATGGCGACGCCGGCAAAATTAGGGGAGATGCCTCAAGGATTTGGGGCGACTGTTCTAGGATTTCTGGAAATGTTTCAGACCTTGAAGGAGATGTGACATGGTTGTCCGGAAGCATTTCGGGCATCAGTGGTGTGGTCAACTACCTATCTGGAGACATGACCAGAGTATTTGGCTGTGTTACCAATATTACCGGAGAGATTAATGGACTGTATGGAGACGTTTCTGGCCTTTATGGAAATGTTACCGAAATTGTCGGCGATGCGACAGGACTCACAGGGGACTGCTCCAAGATCTCTGGCAATATTTCCAAGATTAGGGGAGATTTGTCTGGCATCTGGGGAGATTTTTCCCACATAATTGGTGACGTCACAAACATTTGGGGTAATGTTACTAATATCCGTGGGGATGTTACCAATATTACAGGATATGTTTCTAAGCTCAGGGGAGATGTTACCAATATTTGTGGAATTGTCACAAATATCTCTGGTGATGTTTCTTTTGTGTCTGGTGACATGTCAAACTTGGTAGGCGACTTGACCGGCATTCGGGCGACAGCCCAAGAGATTTCAGACATTTTAGCAAGCGCGGCTTAATGCCCGTGTCCAAGCTCAAGCGCTGGAAGGCACAGACTTTCCAGCGCTTTTTTAGCACTTAATACTTGCGAGTGATAATTGAATATGCTAATATATCGTGTATAATAAGAAAATATGAACGGAGGATCAAATTTTACAAACAAAGCCCAGGACGCAATAATGACTTCACAGCAAATGGCTCAGGAAAGAGGCCAGCAGCAAATTGATGCTTTGCATCTTTTGCTTGCCTTGCTTTTGCAAGAAAACAGCATTGTGATAACCATTTTGCAAAAATTGGGCGTAGATTTAGACAATTTAAAAAGAAAGGCAGATGCCCAGATAATGAAAATTCCGGCAGTGCCGGCTCCTCAAGCTTTTGGCCAGCTTTATCTTTCACAGGATATGGCAAAAGTTTTAGACAGGGCAAGGCAGGAATCTATAAAAATGTCAGACGAGTTTATCTCGGTTGAGCACTTGTTTTTGGCCCTATTAGACACAAAATCCACAGCAAAAGACCTTTTAGACAAGGTGCAGTTTTTAGCTAGCGGAAGCTTTTCGGCCGATAACTTAAAAACAGGCAAGCTGGATTACGAAACAGTTCTTAAGGTTTTGTCACAAATTAGGGGTGGTCAGAGAATCACCGACCCCGAGCCTGAATCAAAATTTCAGGTCATAGAAAAATATACCAGAAACCTGACAGATTTGGCTGTGGCTGGTAAAATTGACCCGATAATCGGCCGTGATAATGAGATACGCAGGGTGATGCAGATAATTTCCCGCAGAACAAAAAATAACCCTGTGCTTATAGGCGAAGCCGGCGTTGGAAAAACTGCTATTGTTGAAGGTTTTGCCCAGAGGGTTGCTAAAGGAAATGTGCCTGAATTTTTAAAAAACAAAGAAGTCATTTCTCTTGATTTAGGGGCAATGATTGCGGGCACAAAATACAGAGGAGAGTTTGAAACCAGAATGAAGGCCTTGCTTAAAGAGTTAAACAGGGCAGCGGGCAAATATATTTTGTTTATTGATGAGTTGCATACATTAGTGGGAGCAGGGGCTGCCGAAGGTGCAATTGACGCCAGCAATTTATTAAAGCCTGCTTTGGCAAGGGGAGAAGTGCGCGCCATTGGAGCTACAACTTTAAAGGAATATCAAAAATATATAGAAAAAGATCCAGCCCTTGAAAGGAGATTTCAGCCTATAAATGTGCAAGAGCCAAATGTGGAAGATGCCACTGCAATTTTGCGTGGTATTAAAGAAAAATACGAAGTTCATCACGGAGTAAAAATAAAAGACTCTGCCATTAAGGCTGCCGTTGAATTATCAAGCCGATATATTGCCGACAGGTTTTTGCCCGACAAGGCAGTTGACTTGATGGACGAAGCAGCATCGGCTTTAAGGCTTGAAATTGAATCAGAGCCACAAGAGCTTGAAACATTTGAAGAAGATATCACAAGACTTGAAATAGAAAAACAAGCCCTCAAAAAGGAGAAGGGAAGCGATAGACGGCTTAAAGCAATCGCCAGAGAACTTGCGGATTTGAAAGAAAAAACAAAAGGCCTTCGCGCAAAATGGGACGCCGAAAAAGAACTGATTAATAGAATTAAAGGCATAAGGGAAAAGCTTGACGCTTTGCAATACCAGACAGAACTTGCCCAGCGCGATGCTAACCTTGAAAAGGTGGCAGAAATAAAATACGGAAAAATTCCAGAATTGTTAAAAGAGCAAAAGCAAACCGAGCAAAAGCTTATCAAATTACAGCAAACACACCACTTTTTAAAAGAAGAAGTTACAGAAGAAGATGTTGCCCGCGTGGTTTCAAGGTGGACAGGAATTCCTGCCACCAGGCTTATTGCTGAAGAGGCCAAAAAGCTTGAGAATATGGAAGAAACCCTTAATAGAAAGGTTATCGGCCAAGAAGAGGCAATTTCGGCAATTTCCAGGGCAATTCGCCGGGCAAGAGCAGGCATTTCAGAGGAAAACAAACCCCTTGGAAGCTTTTTATTTTTAGGCCCCACTGGTGTTGGCAAAACCGAAACAGCCAGGGCTTTGGCAGAATTTTTATTTAACGACGAAAGGGCAATGATAAGAATGGATATGTCAGAATATATGGAAAAGCATACTGTTTCCAAAATAATCGGCTCACCACCTGGATATATCGGTTATGAAGAGGCAGGTCAGCTGACAGAAAAAATCCGCAGAAAGCCATACAGTGTTTTGTTGCTTGATGAAATAGAAAAAGCGCACCCAGATGTGTTTAATCTTTTGTTGCAAATTTTTGAAGACGGCAGGCTGACAGATTCAAAAGGCAGGCTGGTTTCTTTCAAAAACACGATAATTATAATGACCTCAAACACAGGCTCTGATTACATTGATAAAATGTCGGCAATTGGCTTTACCACAGTTGAAGATATCGCCGAAAGAGAATCAATGAAAGATAAAATCACAGATGCATTAAAAGCCTCTTTTAGGCCGGAATTTTTAAATAGAATTGATGAAATTGTAATATTTAATTATCTTAAAAAGCCAGAAATCAAGAGAATTGTTGACTTAGAGCTTTCAAAAGTGGAGAAGCGCCTTGCAGGCAAAGAAATCAAAATTCAAATTTCAGACAAAGCCAAAGACTTGCTTATCAAGGAAGGCTTTGATCAAAATTTGGGAGCCAGGCCATTAAAGCGCGTAATCCAAAGGCTTATTCTTGACCCGTTGGCAATCAAAATAGTTATAGGCGAAGTTGTGGAAGGAGGCAGAGTGCTAATGGATGCAGAAAACGGCAAAATCACCTTTGAAACACCAAAACTTTTGCCACCAACCCCGGAAAGAAAAAAATTGGCCAAGGCAAAAAAATAACAGACTAAAAACCGCCCCACACAGGGCGGTTTTTATATGTTAAAAGTTGTTCACATTTGCAAGGTTTGATAGATTATTTTTGTTCCTGTATAATTAAATAATATTTTTTAATTTTTGGCAAAATAAAAATGAATAAGCAATTTTTGCGAAATTTTTTTGGTAAATTAAAGACGGCCGCAAAATCTTTTAAGACCATTGCGGTTGTTTTTTTGATTATAATTTTAATTTGTTATGCAATTTATGCATTTTTTAGATTTAGCTATATAAACAATCGAGATACGGCAATGGATAAAATTAATTCAACAGTTTTAACTTTGGCCGATGTTATGGGCGAAAACCTGCCAAAAACACCAGATCAAGTAGTTAATGATTCTACAATTGCGGGAATTGATGCAAATAATAATATGGTGAGAGATGATGTGGAATTGGCAATTTTTGAAAAATATCCTAATTCTGCCAAAATGCGCTCTGCTTTATTGCAATACGCGCAAGCCTTGCAATTGGAGCTTACGGTAGTAAATAGCGAAGAGGTGATGCACGATTATCTAGAAAAGTGGGGAGCGTCTTATTTATGTTTTTTAGATGCGATAGATTACTATAGAGACTCAGAAGATAATTCCGAGGGATATCAATTCACTAAAAAAATAAATGACGAAATTGACGCAATTATAATAAACACCCAGTCTAGAAAAGACTATCGTGAGTATATTTATAAAAGATTTATGACAAGTTCAGGGGATTCTGGAAAAGAATGTGATGTAGAGTTAATGAATTTGCCAAATTAACATGAAGAAGTTTTTAATTGTCCTATCTTTTTTATTATTATGTCCTATCTCGGCTTGGGCAAATTGCAGTAATTCTGGAATAACGGTTGTGTTTATAAATGGTCTTTTTGGTGATATTAATTCGGCAGATTATGATAGATATACGTTAAAAGATAAATTTAAAAAACAATACCCATCTGCAAACGTAAAATTTATCACAGGTTTTAATGAGTCTCATTTAGGTGGAGCAGATGACTTGGCAAAAGGGATAATGCAGTCGTATGGATATGAAAGTTTAGATTATGACCTAACCACAATCTTAAACCAAATTTATGATGAGATTTCAACAAAAAAGATTTTATTAGTAGGGTATTCGCAGGGCAGTTTTTATTCTAATGCGGCTTATAAATATTTGATAGGACACGGGGCCCTGCCAGAATCAATAGGAGTGTATAATGTGGGCACTCCTGCCAGCTATGTGGCAGGTGGTGGCAAATATATAACCTCTAGCACAGATAAGGTTATAAACGATACTGTAAGAAAATTAACAGAGAAAGCATATGCCAGAGCCCCGCTGCCTGCCAATGTTGATATTAAGCTTAATAATCAGGAAAGTTCTGATACAAACGGAGGGCATGGATTTAGTAGTGTTTATCTAAATTATGAATACGAAAGAATTGTTTCAGAAATATATCAGGCTATTAATAAGCTAAACGCTACAGGCAGTGAATCAAAAGAATGTTTTAAGAAGCCAGGTGAAAGCCTGGCTTATAAAATAAAAAAAATTGCCAAAAATTTTGGTGACGGCGTTATAGATGAAACAAAAAATATTAAGCCAGATGACTTTGCGACAGGTGGTATAAGCGCTTTATCAAATTTTATAGCTTGGATTTCTGGAGGCAATAAAGAATTAGACCAAATACCTTGTATATATGGCCCAACATTAAGCGATAGCGACTCCCCAACGGGATCGTTTTTTATTGACACAGAAGAATCGTCCAGCCAGATTATAAACATAGTAAAAGAAGTGGTAAAAGAGCACATTCCAGACGGCTCCAGCCAGACAACAACGTTTAATCTGCAAGAAATTTTAGATGATATAGCAGAAAAAATAGATATTATTGCTCAACAGATAAGAGACTTACAACCAACCCAAGAAGAAGATAATCAAGAGAAGGTAAAAGAAGTGGTAAAAGAAGAAGATAGCGATGAATCAGACCAAGATGACGAATCTGATAACGATACTGATTATTATCAGCCCGGTGTTGGCGGGGGAGTTGCCGTAACCTATTCTACAATTTTAATTTCCGAAATTCAGACAGCAGGTGACACCGATGAAAAAGAGGAATTTGTTGAGTTATATAATCCAACAAATACAGATGTTAATCTAACTGGTTGGTACTTGCAAAGGAAGACCGCAACTGGTCAAAGCTATTCAAGTTATGCGTCTTCCACCCTATTTAAAGATAAAACAATACCAGCAAAAGGTTATTTTGTTATAGCCAGAGTAAATTATTTTGCCATGCAGGCCGACATTTTTACATCAAATTCTATTTCCAGTAATAATTCATTTGTTTTAAAAAATCCAAATGGAGAAATTTCAGATAAAGTTGGCTGGGGAGAGGCCCAAGATTTCGAAACTGCGCCAACTATTAACCCGCAGAATAGTCAAACAATAGGAAGAATATTTTTAACAGCCGATGACACAGAAAAGGACACGCAAAATAATTTCGCGGATTTTGAGGCTCAAGCTCCCACCCCAAAAGCTCAAAATATCACCATAGATAACTCTGGAGATGATAATGGTGATGAAAACCAATTAAGCGACGCTTTGATAAAAATAAACGAGATTCAAGTTGCCGGCGTTGACGACGAAAAGCAAGAATTTGTGGAGCTTTATAATCCCACGGATGCAGACGTTGACCTAACCGGCTGGTACTTGCAGAGAAAAACCGCTGATGGCGAAGATTATACAACCTATGCTTCATCAACATTATTTAATGGCAAAACAATCGCATCCGAAAGCTATTTTGTGATTGCTCGTGAGGGATATTTTACAGATACAGCAGATATTTTTACAACAAATCCATTAACCGATAGTAATACGTTGGTATTAAAAAGAAAAGGAGGCTCTATTGCCGATAAGGTCGGTTGGGGAGAGGCCCAAGATTTTGAAACCCAGGCGTCCGTAGCTCCATTGGCAGGTCAAACAATAGAAAGAAAGGTGACAGGACAAGATACAGATAATAATTTTGTTGATTTTGTTGTCAGAGGAGAGGCCTCGCCAGGAGAAAATATTTTTGGACTTTCAATAACAGATACATCTGACTATACAAATAACTTTTTGCCAGATCAGTCAAAATATGCTTTACAGTTAAGCTGGGACAGCAAAATTAACGACGCGTTTTATGATGTACAATATAAATTTAACAGTTTTGGCTGGCAGACATGGTTAAGCCATACAATTGGCGAAACAGAAAAATTTGAAAATGCTTTTTATTCCATTATTGAAGATAAAAATACCTATTCATTTAGGGTTAAGGCTTTTGATAGTCAAGGAAACGAATCGGGATGGAAGTATATAAATATTGATTTGTCGGTGCCCGTGGTGATAAACGAAGCAAAAGATAATAACTGGGTGGAGCTTTATAACAGGACAAGTAAAGCAATAGATTTAACAGGGTTTAAACTTGTTTCTCAAAGCTCAACGGTAACAATGTCTGGGGAAATTTCCGCTAAGGGCTATCTTGTTGTGGAAACACCCACTTTAAAATTAAAATTAATAGCGCCGAATGGCCGATTTATTGACGAGTTATATTCAAACGGATCAGATTATTTAAGAGAAAGAATAAGCCCCTGGGCGTATGGGTCCGAGCCAAAAAATTGGCTGGATGAGATAAGCGATACACAAGGCCAGCAAAACACAAATTACCAGCTTTATACTTATTTGCCTGTTAAAATCCGCAGAAATTTATCTTTGCCAGAAGAGTTGAGTCCATATTACTTAAGCGGTAAAAATATTGAAGTTCAGGAAAACATTAGCCTAACCTTTGAGGCAGGCGTTGTTGTAAAAATGTTTAGCGCAGGAATAATATCTGATGGGAAAATAACCGCAGTTTCCACACAAAAAAAGCCAATTGTTTTTACATCATTTAAGGGGGACTTGGCAATGCCAGGGGATTGGTTTGGTTTAAACTTAACCGAAAAAAGCCAGGGTTCAAAGTTTAAATATGTTGATTTCAAATACGGCGGAGGAGATTTTTCGGCTGTATTAAAAGTAAATGGAAATTCTGTTGACGTAGAAGATTGTGAATTTGAAAATAATATAAATAAGGGATTGTATTTGCTGAACACTGCGTCAAGCGTAAAAGACAATAGATTTATTGGCATTAATGGAGAGGGAACAGGCATTTTGGTTGTTGGCGGGTCAGATAAAATAGAAAATAACTATTTTGAGAAAAATTATACTGGCATAGAGGTGGGCAATGGTTTAAATGAGACGTGTGACGTTTCTATTACGGGGAATACTTTTAAAGAAAACAGGAGGCCAATTTATCTTGGCACCTTAAGCCATAAATCAATTACAAATAATACTTTTACAGACAATAATTATAACACTGAAAACGATGCCAATTTAGTGTTTTTATCGCCACATAGTTTGGGCAATAAAAAAGACTCTTTTTTAGAAGCAGGACAATATTATTCAAATGATATTTTTACCATTCCTTCTGGGGTGAAGTTAACATTACAGCCCGGAGTAGAATTGAGTGCACAGCGAGGTATTGATATAAACGGTGAGCTTTTAGCCAATGGAACTTCGGCAAACCCGATAATTTTTAGAAATGGTTTGTTGGCAGGTCAAACAAGTCCGGGCAAGTGGGGAGGGTTAAATTTTACCGCAACAAGCCAGAATTCGGTATTAGATAATGTTGAAATATATTCTGCCGGAAACGACCTTTATGGCACAGCGATAAAAATAGACAACTGCGACATTAATATTAAAAATTCATTTGTGCATGACAACAAAAATATTGGCATTAAATTGATAAATTCTAATTCTGTCATAGACAATACAAGATTTTATAATCACACAGAAACAGACTATATGGGGCAATATGCGAAGGCCGTGTATGTGCAGGGCGGGGCAGTGGAAGTTAAAAACTCATATTTTGAAAAGCAAAAATATGCAATTTATTTAACTAATGGCACAACCGCCCAGTTGCACTCGTCAGACCCAGACGACCCAGAGAAAAACACTTTTGTAAACACAGAAATATCTGGGGGGAATATATATTACGCTCCATAAAAAACCGCCGATGTCAGGCGTCGACAGGTTTTTGACTTTAAGGTGGTTTTTTTGTTATATTAAAAAATTAACCGCGATATGGTTACGATATGGATGAAAATTTTCTAAAGACAATCAATGCTGTATATATGCTGGCAGAATATTTTCCGGAAACAGACCCTTTGACTATAAAAACCAAAGAGAAGATTTTAGAGATTTCGGAAAATTATGTTTATGACAATCTTTCGCAAAAAGATGTTGATATTTTGTTAAATTATTTGACATTGGCTAAGAGCCTGGGCTGGATAAATTTAATGAATTATCTAATAGTTTGCAAGGGGTTTGAGGGTGTAAAATTTATAGATGTTATAAAATCCATTGGAACCGAAACCCCACAGATAACTCAACAGCTTTTGCCAAAAGTTGAGGTCAAAAATAAGCCAGAATCCGTATTAAATAAATTGTCCCCAAAACAGAAATCCAACCTTACGGGTAGACAGCAAAAAATCATTGAGTTTTTAAGGCAAAAAGAAAAGGCTCAAGTGGCCGATTTGCAACAGGTTTTGCCCAATGTTACCAAGAGGACAATTAGGCGTGATTTGGATGACCTATTAGAGATGGGACAAATTGTTAGGACAGGTAATTTTAATCAAGTGTCCTATCAAATGTCCGAATAAAGCTCTTGATTTTTTATATTATTTATTGTATACTTTTAGATTAGTTTGATGACTGATGTTGCAGAACAATTTGGAGAGATTTACGACCTTTATATTGAAAAAATATACAGGTTTATTTACTTGAAGGTGAATAATCAGGAAACAGCCGAAGACATCACTTCAAAGGTGTTTTTAAGGGCCTGGGAGGCTTTTAAGGCCCCTAAGGCAGACATTAAAAACCCAAGCGCCTTTTTATACCAGATAGCCAGAAATGCCGTTATAGACCATTACAGAAGCCAGGCCAAGGTTAAATTAGTGTCGACTGATGCAGTGGCAGAAGCCAAAGACAATAGAACGGGGCCTTTGGATATGGCGGTGTTGTCGGCTGAAGTGGATCATATCAAAAAGGCAATGGGGGGACTTAAAAAAGACTATCAAGACGTGCTGATTTGGCACTATTTGGACGATGTGCCGGTGACAGAAATTGCCCAAATTTTAGACAAAAAAGAGGGGGCAGTGCGCGTGATGTTGCACAGGGGATTAAGGGATTTAAAGGGTCTAATAAAAGACGCCTAAAAATCCGTGGGAGCCGCGACTCCCACGGAAAAATACTTAGACGCCCGACGTCCATCAAAATTTTGTAACAAAAGGCAAAGTTCTGCGTCTTAGTTATAAAGCCCCCAAAAAAGGGCCTAAAGCCCCAAAAAAGGCTAAATAAAATGAACAAGCTGGAATTATCAGACACAATCAAACAGCTCAAAGAAATCAAACCCAGACAAGAATGGGTCTCTTTGCTTAGGTCTGAAATTTTAAGCCCAGCCGAAAGCAAATCACCAATAGCCCAGAACGATATATTCACAGCCGAAAGAAAGACAAGAATCTGGGATATGGTTGCAGACGTTATGTCACAGAGAAGATTTGCATACGCCTCGGCAATATTTGTGTTTATGGTGGTGGCCTTTTTGGGATTTGCCAGATATACGATGCCCGGCGATGCTTTGTACCCAATTAAAAAGGTTGCAGAACAGCAAATTCAGACACCTTTAAAAATAGCCCAAAACAGATCTGACGAGTTGATTAAAATTGTAAAAGAAAACAAAACCCAGAATTTGAACCCGGCAATTACAGAATACAGAGCCAGCATTTCAGACGCAGTTAAAAACCTTACAGATGCCTTGGCCACAGACAGCAATAACGAAGCAGTAGCCCAGGTAATTGCAGAAGTAAAGAAAATCCAGGAAAACCAGCAACAACTGCAGACCTTGGGAGTGAACGTGGGCGAAGGAGAAGAAATGTCCCAGCTAAATGAAATGCTTGCCTCAATTGTAGAAACTCAGATAGCAGACCTAGAAAAGCTTACATTAACAGAACCTCAGCAAGAAGTTTTACAGCAGGCAAAAGAATTGTTTGAAGAGGAAAGCTATTCAGACGCATTGGAAAAGATATTGGAGATAAACAAATAATTTTATCATTTGACAGGCGGGAAAAGTTACGTATTTCCTGCTTTTACCAACTTAATTAATATTGGATGAGTCGTAGGTTCGTTGTTAGTACGTAAAGCAATGAGCCTGATAAGGTCGACCGACGAGAAATAAAAACGACATTATAAAAACTTAATATAAAAATACACACAAAAATGAGTATTAAAAGAACAATTATCGCGACAATCGCCGCTTTGGCATTGGTCGCAACAATTGCTCCTGTACAGGCTAACGCCGCCACAGTTGAAGAATTGATGGCACAGTTGGCAGCTTTGCAAGCTCAATTATCAGCTTTGCAAGGAGGAACAACCGGTGGAACAACAACCACAGGCACAGTCCCATCTGCTTGCGTAGGCGTAACATTTAGCCGCAACTTGACACTTGGTTCAACAGGAACTGATGTAAAATGTTTACAGCAGATCTTGAATGCAACAGGTTTTCCGGTTGCCGCAACAGGAGCAGGCTCACCTGGAGCCGAAACAACATATTTTGGCAATTTGACTTTAACAGCTGTTAGAGCATACCAGGTAGCAAAAGGATTCACACCTGCAAACCAGGTCGGTCCTTTAACAAGACAGGCATTGAATGCCTACTTGACCAGCGCCGGAACAGGCACAGGAACAGGAACAGGCACAACAACACAGACAGGCCCTGTATCAGCTACATTGTCATTTGACAATCCAGCTTCAACATCGCTTGTAAAATCACAGGCAACAGCCAGCCTTTTGAAGGTTAACTTCGCAGGCTCTGGAACAGTTACATCCGTAACATTACAGAGAAGCGGAATTTCAGACCAAAACACATTGACAAATGTTTACTTGTACGAAGGTGACACCCGTTTAACAGACGGATATTCCTTCAACACAAACGGAACTTTGACAATGACAGGTTTGTCAATTCCAGTTTCTGGATCAAAGGTTATCACAGTTAAGGCAGATGTTTCTTCAACAGCAACATCAGATGCTTCAAACATCGCAGTTGCTTTGACAGGCTACACAGCCAACGGAGTTTCTTCTACAGTTAATGTAGCAGGAAACAGAATGGATATTGTAACAGGAACACCTGCTACAGCCAGCCTTTCAGTTAATAATGTTGGCGGTGCATCAAACATTAACGCTGGAACAAATGGATACAGATTTTGGTCAGCCCCATTGCAGGTCAACACAAGGTCCTTGCAATTAAAAGGAGCTAACTTCAGAATCATTGGTTCTGCAGATATAAATGCCATCACAAACGTAAAATTATACGTTGATGGAGTTCAGGCAGGAAATGTTGGTACAATCACCAGCATTCAGGGATCAAACTATGTTGTTTTCAACATGGCATCATCCCCAGTAACC
>Ga0265297_10001150_pt1 | contig 64827 bp, 64 predicted proteins | sample Munlanlwell13791_FD_192502 | JGI IMG/M metagenome (GOLD analysis project Ga0265297, IMG submission 192502) | Leachate microbial communities from a municipal landfill in Southern Ontario, Canada - Leachate well 137-91 | ecosystem: Engineered > Solid waste > Landfill > Unclassified | place... | reverse complement strand
AATCCTTAGCTTTCTCGTGGATTTTTTCCTTGAACTTATCTGAAAACTTTATGCTTTTTAACAATTCGGCTACCTGGTTTTCTAAATCTTCTAATGGGATGTATTCTCTGCATCCTAATGGATATGAACCATGATAATAAGCCATCTTCTTTCTGTGGTTATGACTACAATACAACCTCGAGCCACAATCATGACAATAAACTAAACCAGTAAGCAACCATTTGTATTTCCTTCTTCGACACGCATTATGGTTATTCCTTTCAATTATCTTTTGACATAGCTCGAAGATTGTCTTTGTGGTTAAAGGCTCGTGGTTTCCATTATAAATTTCACCTTTAAATTTAAACTGACCAATATAAAAGGGGTTCTTTAAATAATGGTAAAGCAAACTTCTAGCTACTTTCTTACCACTCTTTGAACGAAGTCCTTTGGTGTAAAGTAAATCCTTAAGTTCATCAATACTATATTTGTCGGTACTAAAAAGTTTGAACAACAGTGTAATATATTTTCCACTTTCAGGATCAACTTTAATAACCCGAATCGGCTTATCCTCTGTTCCTTCGTTGATGTTTGCGTAACCCAAAGGAGCCCATCCTGGCCAATCACCCATTTGACATTTCTTTTCTAATGTCTTTTTGACCTTTCTACCTGTTATTTGGGATTGGAAAGCATTAACACCTGCCATTATTGTTTCCATAAAATTCCCCTCTACTGTGTCATCAATCATTGGCTGGTTCACCGCAACAATCCTTGTTCCACCTTTCATTAACGAACCCTTAATAAGAAAGTGGTCTGAAGGGTTACGTGCCAATCTGTCTGTGTCCATGACTAGTAACACATCGATTTTCTCGTCCTGACATTGGGCAATGGCTTCCTGTAATGCAGTTCGACCCTTCAAAGTAGTGGCACTTTTCCCTGGTTCAGGATAAACACCAAGCACTGAATACCGATTTTCTTTTGCCCACTTACGACACACATCAATCTGAACTTCGATAGACTTGCCCTCGTTGGCTTGTTCATCTGTTGATACCCTTGAATAAATTACTGCCTTTTTCATAATAGGTTTTCAATAATCAATTACGGAATTCTTTCTTCTAACAATGAATGCTTTGGATTCAATATATTTCTTAACCCTCTTGAAGTAGGGTGTAATGCCAGGGATAAAGCCATAACCCAATTCAGACAGCCTTATTTCGGCTATTTTTGTTGCTATAAGATCGAACCAATTGTCTTCTTTATATCCCTTCTTATTATGCATGACAATACACCTATATATACTAATATATACCAATTTCAATACTCCGTCAAGCCTGTATATTGCGTTTTATGCTGTTTTATGCTATTTTACTAACTAATGAGCGAAGTCGATTATAAGTACACAATTGATGATATTGCGAAAAAATTTAATGTTACTTCAGAAACAGTAAGACGTTGGTGTCGTGAGGGGAAAATTAAATTCTTAAAGCTGCCTGGTCAAAAGGGAGAGTATCGCTTCTCAGAAGAAAATATTAACGACTTTGTTGCCATACTTAACAGTCAACCCATAACAGAAGAAGACAAAATATTATCTGACAAGTAAGACGAAACCATTCCCTCCTCCGAGAACAACTATCAATGTTTCCAATCACATCTTCCTTATAGGGCTGGGGGGGCGATTTTACTTTCCTCCTATAAGAGGTGGATTGCTAGATCTTCCGAATACAAACCAAGCTCCCAATTCATATCCCTAGTTATTCTAACCCTCAATCTTATAAATTACTTATAACTAGGGATGTAAAAACACTTTCTAGTTTATTCTTCATAGTCTATTCGAATAAAGCTAAAAAGCGATAAATTAGTCTATAGTTTTCGAAGTGCTTGATAATAAGTAGGGATAAATAATCTAACAGTTGCTATCTGATATTTAAGAAAATCCCTGCAAAACCGATGGGAATGGGATAAAATACGCCTAGAGGATTAAGAAAATTATGGCTAGTCAAAATAAAGCTTCCTCGGAAGCAGATGCTAGAATCGTTGTTGACAGGTTATTAAGAGAAGCGGGTTGGGACATTGAGGATAAAAACCAAGTAACAACCGAGGAATCTATCAAGGATGGAAGGGCTGACTATTTACTGCTTGATAGTCGAAGTCGACCTTTGGCTATTGTTGAAACTAAAAGATTCTCCAAAGATCCGTATGCAGCTAAGGAACAAGCTGAGATTTATGCAAAAAGCATGCAAACACCGTTTATATTTCTTTCAAACGGAGAAGACACTTACTTTTGGGATTATGAGAAATCAGATGCTCGATTAGTGGATTCTTTTTTCTCCAGATTTGACTTAGAAAGAATATCAACATTAAGAAAATATCAAAAACCCCTGTCAACAATACCCATACCAGAACAATTTTTCTTCAAAGGCAAAGAAATAAATGTAAGACCCTACCAGAAAGAAGCATTACAAACTATTGATGAAGCTATAAACAAAAATAAACGCAGACTATTAGTCGAAATGGCAACGGGTACAGGTAAAACTTTAGTCGCTGCCATGATGATAAAAAGATTATTTCAGGCAGGTTTAGTAGAAAGGGTGTTGTTTCTAGTAGATAGAATCGAACTAGCAAATCAGGCAAAGGAAACATTTGACGATTACTTATCCGAATATCCATCGATTGTTTTATATGGAGGAAAAAGAAGCAAAGAAGGACAAATTGTTATCGGGACACTACCTACAATTCAATCCCAGGTAGATTCTTTTACCAGTGGTTATTTTGACTTGGTAGTAACCGATGAATGCCATCGTTCAATTTACAGTGTATATCGTTCACTTTTACTGCATTTTGACGCTCTACATGTTGGTCTGACTGCAACACCTAGCAATTTAATAGATAGAAATACTTATGAATTTTTTGACTGCTGGAATCCGTTAGATAGAAAAGGAACACCAACATTCATTTATGGCATTAGACAGGGAATAAATGACGGATATCTTGCACCATATAAGGTCTATCATGCCAGAAGTAAAATATCACTTGAGGGTGTTAGTTGGGAGGGTGAAGACTACGAACCTCAGGAACTGGAGAGAACAGTTACAGTTGAGGATAGAAACAAATTATTTGTTCAGGAATTCAAGGATAACGAAGAAAAACGTGGCGGTGACCATCCTAGAAAGACAATTGTTTTTGCTGTTACAAAGAAACACGCTGCACAACTTACACGATTCTTTAACGAAGCCTACCCAGAATATAAGGGCAAATACGCTGAGATAATAACTACTGACACACTAGACCCACAAAGGGCTATAAAAAGGTTCAAAAAAGAACCACTACCAGTGATAGCTGTATCTGTTGCAATGTTAGACACGGGTTTTGACTATCCTGCGGTTGAAAATCTTGTTATGTGTCGACCCACACGCTCACCTATTTTTTATCAACAAATGAGAGGAAGAGGAGCAAGATTATGTCCTGAAGTTGGAAAGAGAGAATTTCTTATATACGATTTTGTTGGAAATGCGCAATATTTTAATGACGAGGGATATGACCCATTTGAACAAAAGAAAGTGGCTACCAGAAAAAGGGCTGAGGAAGTTGAAAAAGAAGAAACTACGGAAGAACAAATTCCAGAGCATATAGTTAGACAATTTGTCACAATTCCTTTGGGTAAAGCACCTGATAAATGGGTGGAAAAAAGAAATATGGAAAATGGAACGGAAGGAGAAAGGGTTGATGCCAGGGAATATAAAGACAAATTTGCTGAAGAAATCAGCAAACTAGCCGATACAAACGATTTAGTCAAAAAGATCAAAGATAAGAAAGAAATCACAGATGACGAAATTAAAGAACTTAGTGAACTTCTAAATCATCCTGAATACTTTTTCAATGAGAACAATCTCAGACAAGCGTATGAGCAACCCACAGGAAATATAGTCGATTTCGTAAAATCTGTTCTGGGTTTACACAAATTCCCAACAAAGGAAGATCGGGTTAGTGATGCATTTGATGCTTGGATTATCCAAAAGAACTTCGAACCCGAACAAATTCGTATTTTAAGGATGCTTAAAAATCAATTCCTTGCTGGTAGTAAGGCTGATATTTCAGACTTCAATAGACCTCCAATTTCACAATATGGCGGTCTGCAATATGCAATAAAAACATTTGGTGAGGATGGATTAAAACAGGTTGTAAATGACCTGCAGGAGGGGGTATTTCAATGAGCAAAACATCAAAACAAGAATTACAGTCAATCATCAACCAGATCTGCAACAAACTTTGGGCAGCAGGTTTAACCAATCCGATTACCTACATAGAACAAATATCGTACTTCTTTTTCTTAAAGATGCTTGAGGAATGGGATAACCAAAAGATTAAAGAGATTAAACTTACGGGAAATAAAAACGGATATAAATCAATTTTTGATGGTAAAAACGAAAAGTATCGTTGGAGCGAATGGACACATATCCCCGACAACACCAAAATGTTCAAATTTGTTCGTGATGAGGTTTTTCCTTTCATGGCAAACTTGCCAGGGACAAATGAAAATGTAAGACGTTTTTTTAGCGATGCTCGATTTCAAATCCCCGATGGTGTTGTGCTTCGGGATGTTACCGACAAATTAAGAAACATATCATTTATTGAATTAGATGCTGACGTTAAGGGAGACTTATACGAATATCTTCTTAACCAACTAACAACATCTGGTAAGGCTGGACAATTTAGAACACCCAGACATATTATTCGTACCATCGTTCAACTAGTTGACCCACAAATGGGTGAAATTATCCTTGATCCTGCTTGTGGAACTGGTGGATTTTTACTAGGTGCTTACGAATGGATTAAAACCCAAAATTCTGACCCAAGAAATATTACAGAAACTAAAAATGGTAATGGTCAAATTATTAAAAAAGGGCCTGGTGATAAATTATCTCCCTCAAAATGGCAATTCCTTCAAACCGATGCATTAATAGGTTTTGACGTTGATGCTTCGATGGTAAAAATCGCCACGATGAATTTAATTCTGCATGGATTGGAAAAATCACAAATTATAAGGCGGGATTCTATCGCAGGAACACCCGAGGAATGGGATGAGAGAGAATATGATGTTATCCTAACCAATCCTCCATTTGCAGGAACTATAAACAAAGAAAGGGTTAAGAAAACCCTTCCCGTTCAAGCCACTGATACAACAATTCTATTTTTGGGGTTGATGATAGAAGGGTTAAGAAAGGGAGGAAGGGCTGGGGTTATTGTTAACGAGGGTGTTTTATTTAATAGAAACAAGGCTACAAAGGAATTAAGACGCTATTTAATTGATACTAGAAACTTGGTAGCAGTTGTTTCATTGCCTGGTGGTATTTTTCAGCCATATTCAGGGGTTAAAACTAGTGTTTTATTTTTCAACAATGATGGCAATAAAACAAAGAATGTGTGGTTTTATGATGTTCGTTACGATGGTTTTGAATTGGCTACACAAAGAAGACCATCACCTGATAAAAACGACCTACCTGACTTGATAGAAAAATGGAAAGAAAAACCCAATTCGGAAAGAAGTTGGTCTGCCACAAAAGATCAAATAGTTCAAAATGATTATATTCTTTCCGCTTCAACCTACAAACCAATCACTGAAGATGAAACAGAATATCGTGAACCAAAAGAGATATTCAAAGAAATCAAAGAGCTAAATAAACGATCTCAAGAACAATTAAAAAAGATTGAGAAATTTATAAAATGAAAAAAAGAGAACCCTGGAATAAAGGCAAAAAGATGACGCAAGCAACAAAAGACAGGATAAGTGCGTCAAAGAAGGGTACTATGCCTTGGAATAAAGGATTAGATTGGCCAGGTGAAGTTAGAGAAAAAATTAGTGAATCTAAAAAAGGAATGCCTGCTTGGAATAAAGGGAGAAGTTGGTCAACAAGCGTAAAAAAAAAGATTAGTAAAACAAAATTATTCCCAGATAAAAAATTCAAAGATTTGTACGATATTCTCGAAACAAAATTTGGTAGTAACTATTCAAAAATAGACCAATGGATAATAGATGTTTGGCCTGATGTACAGATTATTGAATGTAAAAGAGGTAAGGAAACACTTCCTACACACATAAGACATTGTTATCACCACAAAAGACATGGCGTTTATACAAACGAAGAATTAGTACTTGTGATTAAAAAATTATCAAAATTGATAAATAAGGTGTAAATGAATATTAACTGGCTACTAAAAACTTTTAACGAAGTAACAGTAAAATCTATAAATTCTCCTAAATTGGCTAAAAATAAATTTTTAGATACAGGTTCTTATCCTGTTATTGACCAAAGCCAAGAAGACATATCAGGATATACAAATGATGAAAAACTAGTATATTCAGGTAAATTACCTGTCGTAATATTCGGAGATCATACACTTATTGTTAAATATATTGACTTCCCCTTTGTTAGAGGGGCTGATGGAACTAAAATTATTACAGCAAATAGTGAAATTGTTATTCCTAAATTTTTATATTATCTTCTACTAAATTCTAGAATTGAAAGTCATGGATACTCTCGACATTTTCGCTTTGTCAAGGAACTATCATTCAAGATACCTCCCCTAAAACTTCAGAAAAAGATTGTTGAAAGATTGGATGCGATTAGAAAATTGCAGGAATTGAATGATAAGGAGATTGAAAAAGTTAAACTATTGTTTTCAACTAGGTTAAGTAGTGAATTTTCCAAAAAGAAGGGGTGGAAGGAAGTTATATTATCAGATATTTGTGACGTGAGAGACGGAACCCATGACAGTCCGAAATATCATAATGAAGGGATACCTCTTATAACTTCAAAAAACCTTAAGGATGACGACCTCGATTTTGCGAATGTTAATTTCATTTCAGAAAAAGATCATAAACAAATAATAAAAAGGTCTTTTGTTGAAAATGGCGATATATTATTTGGAATGATAGGAACAATAGGAAACCCTGTTGTTGTAGATACTGACGAAATATTTAGTATTAAAAATGTAGGTCTAGTTAAATTCCCAAACAAGGCTTTGGTAAATAACTATTATTTGAAATACTTTTTGGAAAGCCCTTTTTTAACCAATCAGATTACACGACTTTCCAGGGGTGGAACACAGAAATTTGTTTCTCTTGGAAACTTAAGAAATCTTAAAATATTTCTACCTAAACTATTAGAGCAAGATAAAATTGCATGTCACTTTAATGAAATTAGAACCTATCAATATTTGTTGAAAAACAGGGGCAATAAACTTACGGAATTTTTTGAAAGTACCCTTAACAAAGCCATGAGAGGAGAATTGGTTTCATAAATCTAAATATCAAAATGGACTATTTACAACAAATATTATCTAAATACAAAGCTAGAGATCTGGATAGTTACTCAACGTCAATTGCACAATTAAAAAATACACTTATTTCCTGGGCAAGCTCATGCTATCTGAAAATAATAGATTCAGGATCAAGAGCTAAAGGAACAGCTATTTCTTTAGCCTCAGATGTAGATTATCTCGTTTCCCTGACTAGCGATTGTAACGAGAATAGCGGAGGGTTAAAAAGTATTTATGAATCTTTATATAACGAACTTGGAAATATTTATAGCAACGTCAGAAAACAAAATGTTTCTATTAGAATTACACTTGGAAATTTGAATGTTGATGTAACCCCAGCAAGAAAACAATCTGGTTATACAAACGACCACTGGTTGTATGTTTCAAAACTAGACACTAGAAAACAAACAAATATCGAAAAACACATTGAAGATATTCTATTTTCGGAAAGGACAAATGAAATCAAGTTGATAAAAGTTTGGAGAGAACTAAACAATTTAGATTTTCCATCAATCTATCTTGAATATCTTATTAAAAATAATATTTTGAAAAATTACCCTACACACATAAGTCGATTGGGCGAGAATACATTTCATATACTAACTGAGATGGGCAAACAATACGATAATCCACTAAATGCCAGAATTGTCGATCCTGCAAATTCAAATAACATATTATCTGATTTACTAAGTCAAAATGAAAAAGAAAAGATTATGAATACTGCTAAAACAGCAAGTCAACAAACGAATTGGAATCAAATATTGTGGTAGAAATATGACTAAAAAAATTAACATAAAGCAACTGTTTGCTGCCTTAGATGAAGAAATGCGAATGAAGTTGTCCAGCAAGATTGACGAAATTTATCATCCAACAGCAAAAGGATCCGAGATCGAACTAAATTGGATTGGACTTCTTAGAAGTTATTTGCCTGAGCGATATAGAGTAGATAGCGGTTTTGTTGTTGACCACGAAGGAAATGTGAGCGAACAAATTGATGTTATTATCTATGATAGACATTTTACCCCTTTCATTTTCCGAGGTGAAAACGTTGTATATATTCCTGCAGAAGGAGTGTACTTTGTTTTCGAGGTAAAACCTGAACTGAATAAAACAACTTTGAATTATGCAATTAAGAAATTAAAAAGTGTTAAAAAACTAAAAAGAACGTCTGCTAGTTTCAAACATATACTAGGAGAGGATAAGAAGGAGATTTTTGATATATCGGGTGGATTACTAACAAAAATATTAGGTAGTAAAACAGAGTATAAAAAAATAAACAAAGGTTTTCCGCTAACTTTTATCGTATGCCTAGATGTTGGAATTAAAGTAGTTCACAAAGAAACTGTCTATAAACAGGAAAAAGAAACAATTCTAGCTTTCTTCCTTTTAAAACTAATCGAACAATTAAGATCTTTGGGCTCTGTTCCAGCACTTGACGTAAATAGCTATTTAAACACAAAAGGAATTAAGAAAAAGAAATAAATGTCAAAATATTACAATTCATAAAGAACCAGAAATCTTTATGACCCAAAATCAAAAGAACTTTCCAAAACCAACTTTAAAGACAAATCTATATAAAGCAACCCCTAAGCAAATGAAAAAGTTTGAAAGGAGATTGGTCGAAGCCCATCGGTTGCTTTTCAGGAGTGTTTTAAATCGTTTTCTGGCTTCTTCTTAATAGTTTTTTCTTATTAGACAATAGTTCCCCCCCCTGCAATCACCTGCAATTAAATCTTTATGGATTATTAATCATGTGTTTTCTAGTAAAAGCTCCGCATTATTTTACGGGTTCGTACCTATGGACTTGGATTTCTCCTCACCTTAGGCGTTTCCGAGGGATTACACATTGGTGACTGCACGGCTGCCTTTTATGCAGTTCTTACACCCTTATCCTTGCTAGAGCAACAGCGGCTTCCACCTAGAATTAACCTCTAGCTACCTCTAGGCGTCCCTTCGGGCATTCTCCTCCCATTTTGAAGGGTATCTGCGGATACTTCTTAGGGTTCCTCCGCTTTTACTAAAATTATTCATGATGTGACCGTTTACTCTCGACTGGCATCGCTTGAGCATAGACGTAAATTGTCTAAATGCTCTAAATTTTCTATTGAAGATTAAATTATGGATACTTGGATACGTGGGTTACTTTTACATCTAAATTATATATCAAATTTATAAAATCTCCCATTTTTAACTTCCACAGTTGCATATTGCGATTCTGTATTTAATAAATCTTTTAAAATATCTAGTTTTACCCGCATTTGTGCTAAAAGATCCTTTGGAAAAAGCTGGTACAATTTAATTGACGGAAAGCGGAGCCAAGCTTGACGAGAAGCGTGCAAAGCGATTGCGTCAAAGGGTTTTATCCAGTCAAATTGGGCTTTTTTGCCCTTCAGCTCCAAGTTCTGAAGTGCCATCTTCAAAAGCAACCTTTTTTCCTGTAATTCAGAACTTTCAAACAATTCGCTTGCTCTTGAAGCGAGTTTTAGTATGTATTCTGAGGTCAAATAGTATTCCTCATCTGCAAACTGCAACTTTGCTATCTGTTTGTTTATCTCGTCTTGTTTTAACCGATACTCATTTCGCTTTTTCTCATAGAAACTCTCAGTAATACTCCCGTCCAGTTTGTCTTCATACATATTTTCAATGCGGTCTTGGTATTTCTGATGGTCTGTTTGATATTTAGTCAGTAAGTCCTTACGAAACTCTGATTTATCTTGATGGGTTTGTTTTAAGGCTTCAGTTATATCCTCAAGCACTTCGTCAGGCATTTTAAGGCTCTTGAAAGCCTCTGAAAACTGCTTGGTCAACTCTTCTTCTCTTAACCACTCAGCACCATGCTTGCCGTTGTATTGAGTGCAGTGGTAGTAATGGTAAACCTGTCCGCTTTTTTTTGTTTTCTTTTCAGGTGTAATTATGCAGCCGCAGTCTGCACATTTGATTAAGCCTCTATATAGAAATGGCAAGCCAGCATATTTGAAGCTCTTTTTGTGGTGTCCTGCTTTAACTTCTTGAACTTTGTCGTATAGCTCTTGAGTGATTACTCTGTCGTAGTTATGTGGATAGAGCTTTTCGTTATAAAGCATTTTGCCTGCGTAAAATGGGTTTTTGAGAATATGGTCAATTCTGCCTTTTGAGAAGTTGATATTAAATACTTTTTTTAGCTCGCTTCTTATTAAATTCATTGAGTAAGCACCTGTGGAATACCACTCATACATTTTCTCAGCAACTCTAGCTTCAAACGGCTCAATCACTATCCACTTAGTATCGTTTTCCTTATCAATGTTTCTGTATCCATAAGGAGCTTTGCTTGGCCATATACCACTTCTTAACATCTGCTCTTGAGCACGCTTTACATTATCGCTTATGGCGTCTGAGAAGTATTTGGCAAGCCCAAGACTTATGCCAAACTGGAACTTTTCAACTGCCGATATTTTACTGTTTATTACCTGACCATCTGAGGGGAAGTGAAGCTCTATTTCGTCTCTTAGTGCCTTCTCGTAAAGCTCTGCAACTCTTTTATCAAAAACATTTCTGGAAAGCCTGTCTACCTTATCAAAACAGACCGCAACAAGCTCTTTTTGCTCAATTACATAATCAAGTATCTGGTCAAACTCAGCACGCTTGTCTTTATATGCACTTTCATCAAAACTAAACTTTTTGATTATCTTAAAGCTTTTTCTTTCGCAGTAACTTTCTAGCCTGACTGTCTGTGCTGGCAAAGAGTTCCCAGCGTCTTTTTGCTCTTCCGTGCTTACTCTCGCTATTATTATTGCTTTCATAATTATTGTTATTTAACTACTTTCTATTGATACTGTGTAATCAATGAAAAGATTTAAGGACATAATTTTTTCTCTGTGTTCCAAAGGAAAAGCAGTTAGATATTGCTTTGGGACAACAAGTTTTACATTATGTTTGTGCATCTCCTTAAGCTGGTTTGAAGAGATGCCTTGTTGTAAAGTAAAAAGATGTTTCGTTTTTATCCTATCTGCTTCATTAAGGATTTGACGCCATCTGTCTTTGCAGGTTGTTTTTGCACCAAGAAAGACAAGCTTATCTGATGAGAAATTAGGATTATGATATGCCTCTTCGCTTGGGAAAATAAAATCAGGTTTTTTATTTCCTTCAGTTTTGGCTTGTCCTGAAAACTTCAAGTCAAATACGGTAAATACATTGCTGAGATGGTGTTCCAAAGACCTTCCTGCACGGCTTTTTCTTCTATTTAGTATCGTGTTTGCAGATTTAATAAAGTCGTCTACAGTTGGGAAAGGTTTGCTAATAATCTCTTTGTATCTGTCGTTTTCAAGAGATTTAAAGAGTTTAAACTCAGTATCCAGCCAGTTTAAAAGTTCGTTGTCTGGGCTCTTTATGATATCGCTCCTTGATGTGGAGTTGAGTTTCATTGCCATATCTCTTGCGGCTTGTGCAATCCTTATACTTTCTGGAAAATCTGTCTTCAGTGTTGATATATATTCTCTGAACAGTTTTTCTAAAGCTTCTGTGGCATCTACATAATTGTCTTTATGTATAATCTGATTAGTATCATTGGGACTTAGGCCAAAAGCATCAAGAAAGTCTTCTATGTCTTCGTCTGTTTCCAAAACATACGCCTGATAGTAATCATCTGACATTTTTGACAAGACAAGCAGGTTACCCACTCCATCTTCTGTTAAAAACGGAAAGTTTCTGCCAAATCGTGTAAGTCTATATTCATTTCTTGTCCCTTGTCCGTAATATATAAACCTGCTTTCTGTTTCAATGTCGTTCTGCCATTTTATTTTTACAAACTTATCTTTATTACCGCCTTTAGTTCCAGGTCTGTCAAAATAGAGGGGGTAAGAGTTTTTATGAAGATGAAAACCGCTTTGATGGCCTCCTGTTGTTCCTGTATCATTTGCGGTAATAAACTTGCAATATGAAACCTGAGACTTATTTATGGTCTCTACGACTTGCTGTAACAATCCTTCTTCACTCATATTTATTTGCTGTATCTACAACTGACTTTGCTAGGTATTCCATCATTGGAACAACTACAGAATTTCCAAACTGCTTGTAAGCCTGTGTATCTGAGACTGGAATAATAAAATCATCACTAAAGCCTTGTAACCTAGCACACTCTCTCGGTGTGAGTCTTCTTGGGTTTTTACCTTTCTGCTCAATTAAAATTTCTGAGCCATCTTTATAATATCTCGCACTTAATGTTCTTGTTATTCCGTCAACAGGGGCAACCCCATAACCGAAACCGTTACCTTTCGCTTTATGTTTTTTTGCGTACTCCTGTAGGTAGTTCCACAGCTTGTCAGACAGCGTGTACTTATCATCAACTTTTTCTTCAAGAATGTTTTTAAGCTGGTGTCTAGTCTCTTTAGGCAACTTTGGAAGCGAGTATTTTTCCTTCCCTTTAAAGTAATCCTTATTAAACCCTACTATTATGGTTCTCTCTCTGTGTTGGGGCACAAAGTGCTTTCCATCAAATACATCGTAGTAGAGGTTGTAGTCAAGTTCCTCTAATGTTTGAACAATCACTTCAAATGTTTTTCCTTTATCGTGAGACATTAGGTTTTTAACATTTTCAAGAAATAGTATTTTTGGTCTTTTTTCTTTAACTATTCTGGCTATATCAAAAAACAGTGTTCCTTTTGTTTTATCAAGAAAGCCGTGGTCTCTTCCAAGACTTTTTTGTTTTGACACACCTGCAATAGAGAATGGCTGACAAGGGAAGCCTGCTAAAAGTATGTCGTGATTTGGTATGTCTTTGGCGTCAGTTTTTGTAATATCACCATCAGGTGTTTCGCTAAAGTTGGCTTTATAAGTTTCCACTGCAAATTTATCAATTTCTGATGAGTAAACACACTCTGCACCTTGTTTTTCAAAAGCTATTCTTATCCCACCAATTCCTGCAAATAAATCAATTATTTTATATTTGTTTTTATCCTTTTTTGTCATTTTTATATTTGCTGCTTTTAATAAACCTACTCAACTCATTGTCTGAAATTCTGTATTGCTTGCCCATCTTATACGCCTGAATACGATTATCCTGTATCCAGCGGTAGACTGTTAAATAGGCGACTTTTAGAGTGTCGGCAACTTCTTGTATTGTGTGATAGTTTTCTTTTTTGCCTCTCATTGTGTTATTTATCATTATTTAACATTTTGTCTTTATAATCAACTAGCTTTAGTGGTTTAAAATCGTTTATCTCTTTCCTCAAGAAAGGGAATACTGGTTTTAAGTCGTTTGTCTCGCTGTATTCTTTCATTTGGCTGTTCAAGGCATACCAAGAAGGCTTTCCGAACCTCTTTGTAAGGTGTCTAAACTCTCTTACTCCAACTTCTTCAAGTATTACTTTTAATCCTGTGAGCTTGAGTGCGGTATGAAGTTTTATCTTTGGAAAACTGACTAGAAGCTCATTGAAATAGTCAGCATATTTGTCTTTATCACTCATAAGTATAGGTGGGTAAGCCTCTTCAATCTCGTTTATATAATAAAGTAAAACTGACTTTGCTGTTTGTGTGCTGAATACATTAAACAAAGTTGGCTCGCTTTGTCTGTCAGTCTTCTTGAAGATATGTTTAATTTTTTGCTTTCTGTTGAGCCTTATTTCAATCCTGAGAACTTCAAATGGTTTGTCTTTGGGTCGGTTGTCAAATAAACCAAGTTGTGTTTCGTTGTCTTTTTCTTCAGCCCGTCTTTTGCTTTTACCAGCGTATTCCAAATCTCTTAGCTTGTCGTAAAAGGCTATCTCAAATGTGTTGGCTCTATACTTCCAACTGTGCCCTTCGTTTCTAAAATCAGTCTGGTTAGTATCTAAACTCTGGTTTATGTTAGCTTTTCTTAGCTGTTTTATATATGTAAGAGGAGTTGTGTAATCGGTCAAAACTATGTTCTTTGAGTAATGAACACCTGATACTGGTGCAGTTGCTAGATTAACTTCGCTAACAAGCACACCCATCTCTTTGAGCTTTCTTTGAAGGATAATAATAGTGTCAAAAAGGTCATCATTTTCTAATTCGTCAAAGTTGTTTCCAAACAGGAGTTTGGGGATAGAAAATTCTGCACGCAAGGTTATTTCGTATTGCCTATCTCTTTTAACTCTCCTTGTAAGCGTTAATCTTGGTTTGTAATTACCACTTTTATACTCTCTTGGAGTGGGGTTTTGGGAACATTTCTTATAACCTCTACCACCTCGTTCATACTCGGCATTTAGAATTTCATTTGCGTTTGGCTGAAATCTATGTGGCTCTATGATTTTAAACATATCTAATTTAAGAGTTAATACTATTGTGTCTATCATTTTCGTTTTTCATTACTTTTTCAAAGTGCTCTAAAACCTCCTTTTCTATTGTCTGTGCGAAATGTTTGTTTATCGGATAAAAGATGTTTAGATTTCGCTCTGCTACTTTTTTAGTGGGATAGACTAGCCTGTAACCGCCGTTTGGCCGTGTTATTATTCCGATTGAGCCAAGATAAAGGCTTTCGTCTAAGATGAAGCTCACAAAGGCTATAAGGCCGTTTTGTGGCTTCACTGGCACTATTTGTATTTCAGTTAGCTTGGGTTTATTCATATTTGTTAGGGTTTGGCTGGTTCTCAACACATAATTCTTCAATATATTCTTCAAGCTCTTTGTCGCTCCACTCATCAAGTGCTTTCCAGCCGTGAAACAGTAGTTCTTCTAATGTGTCTGTGTTTTGAGCGTGTGCAATATCACAAACAAAATCGTTGATTATAATCTGATGTGCCTGCTCACGAGTAACCTTTTTGCCGAATGCTTTAATTTTCATTTTTACCCTCCTTTCTTTTGTTTTTCTGGTCTATCTCCATAAGTAGTGCAAAAAACTTAACCAGTCGTTCTTTGTATTCAATAGCTTCTTGGTCAGTTATTTGTTTTCCATAAGTCTTTTCAAGAAAGGCCGTTGTCTGACTTTTTACTTTGACTTCATTTGTCATAAGCAAAGTTTATGGAGTCAGGTGTTAGCTGAAGATGGATTACAGTTAGTTTACAGTTAGCTAACTTGGTATTTGGGGTTTATTTTGACAGTAGATTTGGTATAAATAAGAAGGTCGTTTACACCACTCTTTTGTGCTATCGCCTTTGACAAGCCATCACAGGCTGGATAAAAACGCTTTTTATTTTCTTTTAACAAGTCGGTATCTGTAATGCCTTCAATTTCTTCCAACACTTCGTCCCAAGACCACTCATAATCTAATTTGTCCTTCTTTTTGAACAACAGACTGACAAGCTTGGCTCTGAAACTATCCTGCTTGAATTTTAAGTTTGTGTTCTTTATTTCTAGTGTCCTTGTTGCACTGTTAAAACTAACCTTTATTTTATTGTCAGGAGTAGTCTTCTTGGCCTTGATGTTTTCAATGGTATCCTTATATCGCTTATCTAAATCAGTGTTTGACTTACTGTTCTGCCTAATTTCGCCAATTATCTCTTCATACTTCTGCTTTGTTGGGCTTTGTGCAAGCACATCACCTTTCCTTAGGCTTATTTCTTTTATGTAAGTATCCTTTTGGTTAATGAAGTTTGAAATGTCTGTTTGAGCCTGTTGCTCAAGTTTTGCAAGTTGACCAACTCTTGTAGCTTCCGAATACATAGGATTGTCGTTTATGTTGGATTGTGCTTTTGCAAATGCCTGCCTTCTCAGTTCAATCTGTTCATCAACTTTGGTGATTTTGTCATAAAGCTCTTGAATTTTTCTTAAATTTTCTCCTTTTTGATATGTCTTTGCTGAAGTCTCATATTCTTTTTCGTAATAATCATATACATCGGCGTATTTGTCCCCAAGTTTAAAGTAAACATATTCATTTATCTTTTCAGGTAAGCGAACATCTTTTATCGCTTTGTCATCGTTTTCCAGTTTTCTAAGGATATTTCGTCTCTCGTCAGCTTGGGTGTTAATCTGGCTGACAGGAGCCTTTGGGTCTATCAACATAATAGATATATCGTCTGCTTCAGAAGTTATCCCTCTTTTTGTTTCAATCTCTTGCAGTAAGTTCCAGATTTTCTCAAGAGATTTCCTGTGTGGCTTTTTCCTTATTACATTTGGGGGCGTCTTGCCTGTAAATTTTTGATATTCAGGTTCGTGCTGAATTTTAAGGAAGTAATCATTGAAAGAGGGGGTAAGTTCTATATACCAGCAGCCATCGTCAGCGTGTTCGTATGGGTCAAATTCATCAAGTTCGTCTTTTTCTCTGTTTGGAACTTTCAGAACTTTTAACACTTTCTCGTCCTGCTGAAGTTTTGAAAATAACCTAGCCAGCTCCTCAGGTCTGTAATTTTTATTCAGGTCATATAAAGGGTCTATGACAACAGGTTTGCCAGAAGTAGTTACCGAGTTTATATCGGCAATCTTGTCTAATAGAAAATATAACTGCTCTCTTGCGTCCATCATAGTTCATTACATCTTTAACTTTAGTTATCGTATTTTATCAGATTATTTGCTAATCTGAGTTTGACATTTAAAACTTGTGCCGCTATTATAGGCATTATTGAAAAAGTAATGAATACTAAATTATTGATTGATATAGGTTCTTCTACAGTAAAGGTCTACAAACAGACCCCTAAGTCAGTCTCTCTTCTTTTAGCCCGCTCAATACCTTTCAAAACCGATTTTGACCCAGTAAAGGGTATTGCTGAGTCTGCCAAGAATGAATTGTATGAATTGATTGCAGAAGTAAAAGATAAAAACCCTGATACTCCTATTAAGCTTTTTGCCACTGCCTTATATAGAAAGCTTGAGCCAGAAACCAGAAAATCGTTTATTGACGAGTTCTTTATGAGGACTGGGCTTTATTTCAATATCATTTCTCAAGAGCTTGAGAGTTTTTATTTGCAGGTTGCTCTTGTCGGTAAATATGAGACAGATAAACCAGTTCTTCTCATTAACATTGGAGGCGGTTCAACTGAGCTTGTTGTAATGTATGGCAAGGAAGCAATAGAGACAAAAAATGTTGATTTAGGCGTTGGGACAATACTTACCGAGTTTTCAAATATAAATGATGCAAAAGCAGGTGTCTCACTTGATAGAGTTAAGCAATTTGTTCTTGACAAGCTACCTTCTTTGGAAAACAGAGTTGATACAGCTTTATATTCAGGAGGCGAGCTAAATTATATGCAGCTTGCAAAATATGAACTCAAGCCGAACAAACTCTTTAAAGACACTGACCATCCTTCTGTAATTTCGCTAAAAGATTTTTCTGTTAAGAACGAGGAAGTTTTTGAAAAAATTACTCTGAAAGAGCTGGAAGATATGATGCCAGATAATCCTTCTTGGATGCACGGAGCAAGAGCCTGCAGTGCTCTCGCACAGGCAATCTGCGAAAAATATGGAATTGAGACTATTGTTCCTTCAAATTCAAATTTGGTAAATGGTGCAGCAAGACAGGAGTTCAGACGCGTTACTTTAAGCGGAAGCTTCAGAAAACATCTGGATTATATCCTTAAAGTCAGAAAAGCACTTGTGGAAAATGGAGTTGAAGTATTGAGCCCAAGATTTACAGAGCCTAAAAATCCAGGTGAAGAATTTGTCGTGTTTTCTGGCGAAGAAGGAATGAAGCCTCTTGAACTGGAAAGACACCATCTTGACTCAATTGAAAAATGTGATGCTCTGATTATCTGCGACCCAGAAGGGTATGTAGGAGCATCTGCTTTAATTGAGATAGGATATGCTCAAGCTTTGGGGAAAAAGATTGTTTTCGCTGAAAAACCTGAAGAATTTATGCTCAACACGCTTCCTGCTGAATTTGGCATTTGATAACTATGCCAGAACGAGAGAAAATGCCCGAACATCTGCAATTGCTTACTGAAAAATTTTATCTTCAAGACTCTCTATCTGTAGCACCAGCTCTTATTGGTTGTGTAGTAGAAACCAGTAAAGATGGTGTAATTGTTGCAGGAAGAATAACGGAAGCTGAGGCGTATCCTTCTAGTGATGCAGCTTCTCACGCCTTTCAAGGCAAAAGAACTTCAAGAACGGAAACACAATTCCTAAAAGGAGGGAGCTTATATATTTACCAAATAATGGGACTACATTTAATGACATCGGTTGTCACAGGAGAAGAAGGAATTGCTGATGTTGTATTTATTCGTTCAATTGAGCCGCTTACTGGTATTGAAACAATGAAGGAAAGGCGGGGCTACTCTGGAGATATTTTAAAACGAATAGCTTCGGGACCAGGAATGCTTTCTGTTGCCTTAGGTGTATCTAAAGATGACAACGGACTTGCTGTTTACGATGAAGCATCTGCTGTTAGGATTTACAAAGATATTTCATATTCGGGGAAAGTAGGCAGCGGCACGAGAATTAATCTAGGAGTCCACGGAGTTACCGATGAGGAAGCCAAGCAGGCAATAGAACAACCTTGGAGATTTTTTGATGAGACTTCTGAGTTTTTGAGCAAAAGTTGAAAGGAATTGTTATAATCAAATTACACTATTAAGTAGTGTCAGTTCTTCGTATGAAGAATGCAAAGAGGCCTATGAAAATAGGTCTTTTTGTTTATACAGGCCATTTTTTATGTCCGTAGTTTTTTCTATCTCCTGGATATATAAATTGCTCCAAGAAATCATAGTGCTTATTGTCTCTTCTTGGGTCTTTATGGTTTACATAGAAAGGGTATGCAAAGTAGTCGCTTAGCTGAAGCCCAGGTATGTTGTAGTGCTTTGGCATAAAATCTAACTTGCGATGTAGCTTGCTGAAATTTTCCTTATCTATATATTGAGTTCCGTAGTTTTTGACCTCATCATATACTTCTTGGAGTTTTCTGTTTACTTCCTGATTGCCTCTGTCTTCAATTATTATTTTGCCTACGATTTCGCTACCATCTTGGCTGTTTAAATAATGAGCATATCTTTCAAGCATATATACAAATGCCTGCTCATACGGGTCATCGTCAAAAAAAACTTTTCTTGGATATTTTTCTACCCATTTTTTCTTATCAAGAGAGCTACAAATGAGCTGTGGTCTCAGATTATTAGTGAGTGTGTTTATTTCAGCCTTAAATTCATCGTATAAGTCAGGCTGATAGTGAAAAACTACAAAAGCCCCACGCTTAAATCTTATATCTACGCTGTGCAAAACCACTTCTTTTGTTTTGAAGATGTTGTTCTTGATGATATTCAGCTCTCTGTTCAATTGTCCCTTATCTGAATGTGGGACTATTGTGCCTAATAAGGTGCAGTGCGTTTCACACTTATCTGTCCATTTATCAAGCTCATAAATCAGGTTATCGCCACTTTCGTCAACATACATTGTAAACACTTTTTTCATAGTCCATATTCTATCAGTGAATTGCCAACTTCGTTATCTTGAATTAAAGTTAGGAAGACTTTTAAGTCTTGAGGGGTATAACCAAGCTCTAACTCTTGGTTGCGGAACAAGTCCTTTAGGGGGAGCCAGATGGTCCTTAATATAACCTGTTGTTGGTTAACAAGCTCTTGAACAAGTGGAGAAAGTCCCATGTTTTCAATCTTTTTGTCCCTTAACACAATCTCGTCAAAGAAAAAGTGGAGATATTTTTTCTTTAAAAATTGAGGTGCTTCTTTATAAGATTTCGGTATATTTCTCGTCATTGCCAATACTTCTTCAAGTAAATCGAAGTCAAATTTCCTAGATGACTCCATTTTTGCAAGTTGTTCGTCGAAAAGACTTATATCTAATTGGAGTTCGTCATGCATCCTTTTAAAGGTGTGCCTATCAATTGTCTGGTCTAAAAGCCGTTCTTCTAGCGTTTTCCTCTTGGTCGCAAATCTTCAGATAGCAAAGCTACTCGAATCAAAACTCATTTACGGCGGAGCAACGGTCAAGTTATAAGGAACTGTTTTTTCATTAGTTGGGTTCATTTTCCCCGCTGTATCGTGCTTAATTTTATAAACAAGCCAACCTCTTGACAGCAACCGGTAAATAGCTTAGTCTAAAATTGGAATGATTAAAAAGCTTCTTTTTTCATTTTTCTTAATAGGTATATTTTTTAGCATCTTATTTATTACTCCGGGTTTCACTTTTGCCGCCACAACTCTTCCTGCCGGCGGCGAGTCTGTTAATACAGCCACTCCTCTGGCTTTAGGTGACTACAGCAATCTCACCTTACCTTATGGTAATAGTGTTTTTTATCTTATCGATAAGGAGATTTTACCCGGCCAAGAAATCCATGTTAAAGTTCTTTTTGACGGTGCAACGAACCTTGGCATTTATATATATGATCAAGACTACCAAATCTTAACCAAAAAGGAGTATATACATGATAATGTTTTTATTTACTGGCTTAATGGCTCTCAAAAAAGGCAGAAGTATTATTTGCAGATTAAAAACCAGGCGATCAATGAGACAAATTTGAGTTTGGTTAGTATTGAGGTCGCAGACCGCTATGATGCCAACGTAAAAACCGACGCAGGAGCAACGCCGGGTGAAGCCTTGCCTGTTGAACCGGGTCAATATACCGGTTTCCTTGATTTTAACTATGATGCCGAAGATGAAAAAGATTATTATCAGATCGATCTTAGCAAAGGCCAAAATTTAACTGTCAAAGCCACTCCGCCCAAGGATTTGTATTTGGAATTATCAATTTATGATGAGGACGGTAATGAGATAGTAAGTGATAAATCACAAAACTCCGGATCGGTTGTTACGGGTTCAACCAAAGCTGAAAAAAATGGGAAATTTTATATTTTGGTTGCTACTGGAGACTACGATAGTGATCAGTCTGGAGCCAGCCAATACAATCTAAGTCTTATCAGCGATTCGGCCGACACAGGGAAAAAGGCTACGACAAACGCCGTTGATAGCGGTGATAATAATTCACAAACCAAGCCCGCTTCTAAAAATACCGTAGGATTATTGATTTTAGTTCTGGTCATTATTTTAGTAGTTATCGGAGTAACCGCCTTTTTGCTAACCAGGAATAAGAGCTTAGTAAAACAAAAAATTGGTAAAGAAAATGAACCGGAGCAGGATAAGAAAGAAGCTAAGGAAGAAACAATTTACTGCTCCGCTTGTGGAACCAAAAACAGTCCTGGTAACAAGTTCTGTTCTAAGTGCGGTCATAAACTAACTTAATGTCTAAAGAAGAAAGCTTTGTTACCTTTTTGGCTGTTTTGGTAATTATTATCAGTACCGTACTTTCCGGTTTTGGCACTTTATATTTCCTCGACCAAAAATCGCTACAAAATCTTGCTGGTATTAATTCATCTATTATGAATATAAATAATTATTAGAGCCGGTTTAATAACCGCCTTACTTGTCAGTTTGGAAGTTGTTTTCCGGTCTAGATAGTGTTTTTATTATGAATATAACAAAGATCAAACTTAGCCAATTTGCCGATGTCTCCCGGTGGATAGAAATAAAAAAGGAAGCCAGCAATAATCAGGTTGTTTTTCAAATTAGTCACTTAAACCCCGAAGTAAACATTGATCCCGTTTACGGCCAGGCGAATAAGGTTATCAAAGAAGAAAGGCGGGGAAATGTAATTGAAACCACCTCAACAGTCGGCATTTCAACAAAAAAAGGTAGCATGACAGATTTTTACGAAGGAATGATCGGTTTGGCTAATATGGGGCTTCTACCCGGCTTTGGCGTCGAAAGAATAGAAAAATTAAGAAGGGACATTAATAAGGTCCAGCCGGAAGAGTGCGATTTTCATACTGATATCAGCATTGCTTGTTTTGATGATATCAAAATCGCCGGACAATCCTTAGACAATTACATCAACCAGTCCAGCATCGGCATGGCCAACAGTCCCATTCCCGGTACAGACAATATGAACTTAGTCGACGTTTTTAATAATCCGCTTGTTATAGAAGCAGCTCAAAAACAAGGGGTTTCGGAAAAAGAAATGGCCGAGACACTTGAAAAGATTAAGAAGCTCTCAAATCAAGCAGTCAAACAAATCTCCGACAGCAAAGCTTCATACAGAAAGGAACTTTTCCGTGGCTATCCCGCAATATATTTTTATCCTCCTCCGGTTGAGAGAAAAATTAAACCCCCAAAAGCTGCCGGAATAAAATCCAAAAAGACAACCGGTGGTGGCGGGAGTGATACTCGGACCAAATTTCCCGAAGCAGCCTTTAAAAAAGAGGACTTGCCAATTGACGGAAGATTTTTACACGCACTTCAAATAAACAGGTATTTGATTAGTGGTGGTTTGCTTACATTATTGAATTATATGCCCACAGGAAAAACTTTCTGTCAATCGCTTACCAAGTTTAGAACCAAAACTCAAACAAGCAGAGATGGTGACACAATTTTTATTGACCACTTTATCATTCCCGTCAACAGCTGTCTTGAAAAGGAGGGGTATTTGCACCGGGAAGAAACAGAAAGGATGGTTTTAGATTTAGTATCTTTGTTTGATTAATTATCTTCAGTTTTTCTTCGTCTGGATAATTATAAAGCTTCCGGCTCACAACCTTATTCTATTACGGATTCCGTTTTATCTCGCTTGTTAATTCCAGTTTTGACTTCTGGCACAATCCTGAAATCCCGCGCATCCACCTTTACACACAAATCGCTACTTAGCGTACAAAAAGATGTTGCATTTTATTTTTGTTCTGTCTAGTATTAAATTATGGACGCTTCAAAGTCAAAAGGAAGTAGTTCTGGATTAATCAATTTCCAGTCATTAAATCCTGCTAGTATCTGTATTTTAATTACCATTATCGCAATTATTGGAGCCTTAGCCAGTCTGGCTAGCCACAATCCTATGTGGATACTGTTTTTCTTGTTTCCCGCGGTCATTTATGAAATTATCCGCACCCAAGAGGGCGCTTCCACCAAATTCAGTTCAATTTTCCTACTGATCATCTTGGTCTTGGAAATAATTTTGCTTATTTTCAATGTCAATTTTGACCTAGCAAGTTTTTTCGGTACTCAAGAAAAGTATATCGTCGGCTACAGTTTACCTTTGGGCGACATCAAAACTTTTGCTCCTTTATTGCTTATGGTTTTATCAACCATATTAATTTTCAGAACCCGTGGCACCTACACCAAGTGGCTGTCGATAATTATAGCCGTCGGTTCGCTCGTTGTTATTTTCCTGATCAATCCGCTTTTTTTCCAGGAGGCAGTTAAGTTTATCGTCAACGGTTTATTTGATCGTTTCGGTTACGGATTTTAAAATAATGGCTATATAAAGTGATTTATGAAAGATGAAGTGAACAAAGATAAAAATAATTCTGTTACCGACAAGGGAAAGTCAAACTCGGAGACAAAAAATAATACAGCGCCTTCTTACGGTAATCGCACCTTAACTCTGATCGTTTTAGGATTTGTCCTCCTTGTCGTTCTCACAATCGCGGTTGTAATCAGCTTGAAACTGCAAGAGTTTTCAGGAAACAAAACCCTGCAAAAAGAATCATTTCTCCAAACCGGAAAGCCTTCTCAAACCGAAAAATCCGACATTACAAAAAAAACACAACCAGCGAGCAAAGAAGATCTTATCTTACAGGTTTTCCGCTATCCGGGAAGCGTCGAAGCAGCTTTTCCAGAGGATGAAATATACTGTGTCCAGTTGTTGATGTATACCAACGATCCGGTAACTACGGTATATCAATATTATGAAGAGTTGATTGACCTCAATAATTGGGAAACCGGCCCTGCAGGTATGCAAACGGGTTATGAAGCCGCCTTCATATATATCCGTGAAGTCGACTTCGGGGCAGATATGTTTTTTAAAAAAGAGGCTGCAAAAGAAGGTTCAACTAAAATAGAAATTAATGTCACTTGCCTAAATGGGGAAACCATTAGTTCAACTTATAGTCTTCCTTCATCACATACTACTCTGTCACAACCCACACCACCGCCCGATTTTTCAGCGTCACAAAGCGGACAAAACGGCTTCATTCTTCCCTTTTCTGATTCAAGAACAGTTACAAAAAATGATTTGGTGGGATTGACTCCTTGGGAATTAAAAGTAGCCAGAAATGAAATTTATGCTCGGCACGGCAGACAGTTTTTACACTAGGATTTGTCTTGCTATTTTGACAAGCAGTCTTGGTATGAAATCGATCCCGAATATGTAGAAGGAAATTTATCTCAATTGGAAATATCCAACGCAGTTTTCATTCTAAATTTTGAAAAGGAATCAAACAGTCCGCTGATCAATAAAGACACCGGCTGTAAGTAATTTTTTCAGTAAGAATGGCTCTTTTGTCTTTCTTACTGGTTCACTATCACTCACTAAACCCCCATCTACGTGTTTACGCCCGAAGCTTTAAGATTTTGACCACTATCATCCTCTTCGAACATAATCTTAATTACCATTTCCCTAACCGCTTCATCTTTTGCAAGTAATTTAAGGATAATTGTTTCAAACTCAGATCTTCCGGGATCTAGCGCGCATACTTCAAGTGTTTCCTCCGCCACGTTCATCTTCCTTTCGGTTACAAAACCGCTTTTCTCAGAAAGGCCTACGGCTTTGGCAATTACTTTATCCATAACGAAGTTCCGTGTTTTTGAGATCAAACTTACCCTTGAAGCGTCTTCGGTAAAACCGCGCTTAGCCAGCTTTTCCATCAAAGTTTCAAAGTTAAAATCGCTTCCTCCGATATCCACACTAAGTTCTCCCTGCTGACCCATTGAAATTCTCATAGGAACATCCTCTAGTATTTGTGCAATTACTTTTGTTTCTAATCCTGATAACCATTCTCCCGACCGACTCATCTCTCTGAATAATTTATCCGCAAGCCAACCGAAAACTAACGTTCTCTCCTCTATACTAAGTCTTTCACCCCCTGCCTCAGTACCTAAACCGAGTTCATTTTCCGGCAAAACCCAGAAGATAAAAGAATCACTCGTGTGCTGTTCAAAGCGGATTCCAAGAACCTCCCCCATCCTAACCAGTCTGTCCATATACTTTTCTGTTTCCTCGATCATCTCACCTAATTGTCCTTTATTACTCGCTTCAATGGTCAACCTGGAGCTTCCGCTGAAATCGACTTTTCCTCTTACACCTTTTGAGAGATTTTTAATCAACCGTCTTTCTCCGGGATTTAGTGAAGTTTTACCCTTACTTTCAAGCAGTCTTTTTACTTCGTCAATTGAAAAGGGATCATCCCCCCGGAAAGCTTGGTTTAATTGATAGCTTCTCTGATCGGATTTCAAGTCTTCTTGCCGAACCACGATTTCCTTTCCTCGGTTAAAAGGAGATTGAACTTCATCCTCTCCACCGCAGAGTAATAAATAAGTCTCTTCTTGAGGCTGTTCAAACTTTTCTCCAAGCCTTCCAATTCCGGCGGCTTCAATTTGAATTCCCTTATCCTGTTTGGTGAAAAGAATCGGCGCCCCTGGAGGGTGTTCTCCCGATTGCTTCAGCTCTTGCTGGTCTTCCAATATTTGATCGAAGGAACCGATCGCGGCAGATGCCTCACCTATCGCTCTCCCCGGAATTAAAATCTGAAATCCGTTGCCACGCCGGGAAAGAATAAGATGATCTATCTCTGCCAGGTGCACTGCACACTCCATCGGTCGCAAGCCTCTTTCGAGATTTTTCTCATTTTGCTTGCGGATAGCTTGTTCAAGTTGAAGTAAAGCCACTTCTTTATCGTTTCCATAAACTATTCCCACCATCCTCTCATATTCACTACTAAAAACCATCAACCTGTCTTCATTTTCGGCAAAGAAAGTAGTAATACCTCTTGCAGTTTCCCGCCTTACTTTCCTAATTTCCTCATCCGGAAGCTCAACTGCAAGGCTTTCAGGATCGGCTTCCGACTCCTCCGATTCCAATTCCTCTTCCCATGCTTCGCCCGGTTTTCCGGGAGTGCGAACAACAAAAACGTGTGCCAGGGGAATTTGCAGTCTCCATAATCGTTCTCCTTCATCGCCCTCAGGAAGCTCTCCCAACTCTTCCATTCTCGCCAAAACACGGTTTAACACCGGCCCCAAAGACCGACGCGCAAGTTCTTCCGACTCTAAACGTCCAGGCTCTTCTGAAACGACAGCTTCGTCTTCCATCTTCAAAGAATAACACGGATCATAACTTCGCGACATATTTTAAAATATCTTCCCGCCCACAAACTTACCCAGACTCGTTGTTACTAACTTTAATAACACTGGCTTTTCCCAGTGTCTTACACGTCTGATTCTCTTTATTTACAAAGTTATTACATAAATCAACTTTACTGAATTATGTATGACAAAGATTTGATTCCGTTAGAAGAAAGAGAAGTCAAATCCCGCTTGAAATCGCTCTCCGGGTGGACTTATAAATCCGATAAAATCAAAAAAACTTACGAATTTGCTTCTTTTACCGAAGCAGTCCAATTTATTAACGGTTTGGTTATGTTTTGCAATTACCCCGATCACCACCCCGACATGATAATCAATTATAAAAAGGTTCGCTTTGAACTTACACGCTTCGATATCGGCGGCAAAGTCACTGCCCGTGTTTTTACCGTAGCTCAAAAGATTGAAGACAATTTTCAAAAATACATCAAAAGTAGGATCGAATAATTAGTGGCAATCAAACAATTGTCAGCGTTTAAAAAATTGCAGTCAAGATCTACAATAAACTTTTCTAGTAACTATTCTATATTATTATTGTACACATTGTATTTACCTAATAAACTTATCTACTAATACATCTTCATTTATTCAACCACCTATAACATTTTTTATTCTCTTTTTTACAAATTCGAAACGATTATATTAATAAACCAGACTTGACATATAGTAATTATATTAATATAATCAGCGAATAAAGTTATGTCTAAATCAAGACAGTTTTCTGCGTCGCCGAAAAAAAATATTAAAGTTTGGACAAGAATTAAAAACTTTATTCCTTATTTTCTATCCATCATTGTTATATTCTCATTTGCAGTGCTTGCCACTACTGAACCGATAACCATATTTGCCGATATCGTTCCTACGTGTACGGACACCGATAGCGGAACCGATCCTTTTGTCAGTGGTTACGTTACCGGAGTTGGACCAAACGGTTTCCCCTATGTGAAATACGATCTATGTGAAACAGGAAGCGATTATCTCAAAGAAATGATATGTGTGAACGGGACGGCCCAAGGCAGAAGGCTGTATTGTGAGCACGGCTGCCAAGACGGAGCATGTTTCAGCACCGAGCAAACACCAATCCCAACTGTTGAACCTACACCGACTGATGAGCCCAGCCCAACCCCTACTGAGGAGTTGTCTCCCACACCCACAGAAGATATCTCACCCACACCTTCTGATGAGCCCAGCCCAACCCCTACTGAGGAGTTGTCTCCCACACCCACAGAAGATATCTCACCCACACCTTCTGATGAGCCCAGCCCAACCCCCACAGCAAGTTCTTGGGCACCTTGTGAGGATTGTCATTTTGGAACTCAGATAATTGGTGAAACCAGCGCTCAATTCGTACTCAATATAAATCAATTTCCAGGTTTTGTTTTTAGCGGAAATATATTAAACGGTGTTTATTACTACCCGCAATTACCCGGTTGGACAAGAGGTCTTGGCGGAGGATCGCTCCAGCAAATCACAAATAAAGATGCCGTCGCAACATCCATGGGGATTGGGGATGAATACGAGTGTTTAGTATACGCACCCGAATCCGGACACACCGCCGGAATTGAGGCATTATACCCTGATGAAAACATCCTTACGGCTGAATCGATAGCCGACAAAGCAGAAAAGTGCCTTATGTATGCACCATCAATAGCCGATTATGAAGATGCCATCGAACTGGAAAGGGGTATAACGGGCGAGGAAATTATCCCGCTTGTAGCACCACACGTAGACATCTGGGGTTTTCAGTTTGGAAACAGACAGGGTTTGGTGGATAACGGGACTTGGACACAAGAAGGCTTTCTCGAATGGTTTGATCACTGGGTAAACTTAATTAAAGCTTCCAACCCTGATATCCAGATTATCGCCCAGTTGGGTATCGGCGACCACGATCCTGTAACTGATCTTTGTCTACCTCCTCCACCTCCCGAATATATTTTAGAATGGCGCGAAATGCTGGCACCCCGCGTAAACGGTCTAGTCATCATGTCCGCTCAACCTTGCCAGCCCTGTCCGCCAAACGTGCAGGATGGTTTTCCTTGTTCTTATGACACTCAGGATATCGAATACTACAACCAGTACTTCGATGTAACCGTACAGGCTGTGAATATGGTATGTTCATTGTAACCTGTTAAAATACTTCCAATATCTGATAAACTACACCGCGCGCGTTAAACTAAAAAATAACCTTTGTTGTCTGTACGGTGCTTCAGGAAAAAAGATCTTGAATACTAAATACTTCAAATATTCAAAACCCTTATGATATCATCTGATTGTGGCCAAACTATCTCTTAATTTAAAAATCAGCATTGTGGCTTCTTTGCTTTTTTGCTTATCTGTCAACTTTCTTTCTGGAAATAACCTTTATTATGCGTTACTCAATAGCATACTATTAGCAACTAGCATCATTTTTTCTCTATCCGCAACTAAGAAAGTACCTTTTATACTAGTACTGTCTTTATCTCTAATACCCTTACTCTCCTACGTACCGACGTCAAAAACTTTATACTTAAACATTTTTATTTACATACTGCTATTATCAATAGTGATAAAATGTACAAAACACAAATATTTTTTCACCATATTGGGTTTAATCGTACTTTTTCTCGGAAACGTGCTTTCAAATAATTTAGTTAACGAAAACCTAAGTACAAATCCGGAAAGATTTATCTGGAACGTTCCCGAAACCAATCAGGCAATTACAGATTATCAACGTTCATCTTTTTACACAATCTATCGTCTAAGACTATTCATATATAATAAAGGTATTTACTTTTATTCGTTTCTAACTTCAATTGCAGGGCTTTTTAGCCTTCGAAATATTTACGACACCATCCTTCTTGCCAATATCTATCCGCTTGCTCTCGGTATTCGATCTGCCATCAAAAATCACAATACATTTATTAACAAGGTAATGCTTCTGGGAATTATTGTGATGCTTTTTGGTACCGGCATCTCAAAATCGCCTGATAAATTTGCCACACTTTTCCCCGCAGTCCCCATATTTATATATTTAGTTATAACCGGTTTTCAAAATATTAACCGAATGATTTATTACTTACTTTTCATTTTCAGTTTGTTCTTGGCAACATCACCAGTCTAATGAAAAAGAGAAGATCAATAATATTTATAATTGCACTAGTAACCATTCTTACCCGATTTGTCGGACTAGATAAAGTTCCGCCCCATTTATCAAATGATGAGATATCAATTGCGTATGACGCATATTCAATCTCCGAAACTCTGCGTGACGAACACAATCACTTCATGCCGATCTCATTTGAATCTCATGGAACTCATAAAGCCCCTCTGACAATCTACCTCACCAGCCTTTCCATAAAACTGCTTGGAAACAGCGACTTTTCGGCAAGATTACCCTCAGCAATATTTGGAAGTCTAACGGTACTTGTGCTCGGAAGTTTGGTTTATTTGCTGAGTAGCAATATGTCGCTTTCTCTTGTATCAGGCGGAGTCTTAGCCATTTCCCCTTGGCATATTTATACTTCTAGAATGGCTCTGGAAACTAATGTAGCCTTGTTCTTCTTAGCTAGTGCAATTTACTTATTTTTCCTTGCAGAAAATAGAAAAAAAGATATTCTCTTTCTGCCTAGCTTTCTAGCTTTCTCCTTATCCATGTACGCATATCATACCGAATGGGGACTTACGCCTTTGATAATTATCGTCTTAGGTTTAATTTATCGTAAAAATCTGATGCGGAAGAAAGCATATTTTATCGGACTACTTATTTTCGTATTAACTGTAATTCCTCTTTTAACCAATTTCATTAATAATTTGGGAACAAATGCCCGCGCGAATACCGAGTTTCTTCTAACACAAGACAGCCTGAAGGATCAGCTTTCACTCCAGCAAGGTAATTACACCCGGCAGGGGCAAATAATTCTCTCACGTTTTGTTGCTACTTATTCCTCATATATCGAGCCCGATAAAATCTTTTTCGCAAGCCCTAACCTCCTTCCCAAGACAAATCCATTCCAGGCAGGACTTATCCTAGCACCATTTTTACCGGCATTTTTGTTTGGCCTTTTCGGAATAAAAAAACATTTCAAAAACCACGCACCATTCATATATTTATGGCTTTTTATCTGTCCGGTCGTCCCTGCACTCACCGTTGGCGAACAACAAGTCGTCAGAAACCTTCCTTTTTTACTGCCTGCGTTATTAGTAACCGCGGTAGGATGTTGTCAATTTTATAAGAAATTCGGCAATAACAAGACAGCCATCGGATCGTACAGCTTTCTGATACTGGTTTCTTTTTTTTATTTTTCAATTATCTATTACTACCACTATCCCATTGAGTCAGGAGTAAATTTTCAGTACGGATACAAACAAATCGCCGAATATATAAAACCGCGCTATGGAAATTTCGATAAAATTGTAATTGATCCTATCTTTGGTGAAGGCTATGTCTATACCGGTGTCCCTCATCTTTACATTCCTTATTACACCGCCCTTGACCCGAGATACCTGCAGGAAAGAGGCAAAAACGTCTTATGTGGAAATTGCTTTGACAAATACGAGATAAGAAGCATTGATTGGGAAAATGAACCAGTATCAGAAAAAACTCTTTACGTAGTTCCTGATTCCAATAAACCATCAGATGTTGAAAAAAATCAATTAAATGTAATTTATGAAGTTTATCTTCCCAACAGAAAGCCCGCGTTTGCTATCTACGAAAAAATTTAAATAATAAAAGTACTTTATTCAAAAATAAATTTCTGCACTCCTGTCCAAATGTCCTCTCCTTCTTTGGGAATAAGTATAAATTGACCATCCATGCTTTTGGTCTCAACCAAAACATTCTCAGAACTCAAACTCAAAAACGATATATTGTAATCCTGTGGATTTCCAAAAATATCTAAAAGCTCCTTCGTTTTGACTAAATCTATGTCGGTTTTTAGCATTTTAGTAAATTCCAGATAAATATCATCGACGTTTTTAACCGAACTTAGTGAAAGCAGTTTGTCCTTCATCGCCAAAATTACTGCCTGCTGCCTTTGTGACCTTGCAAAATCACCACCGTGCTGAGCGCTTGCCCGCGAGCGTACAAACTTAAGTACCTTTTCTCCATCCATATGCGTTTTTCCTTTGTCAAAGTGAATGTGCTCATACCGGCATTCAAACTGATGGTGAAGCTGAGTATCGGAAAACTGCTCGTGTAACTTTGCAATCTCGGCCACCGATTTTCCACAAGTCTCATTTTCTTTACCTTTTACCGGATAAAAATAATCATCAAATGTTACCGGAACGTCAACATCCACACCACCCAGATTATCGGCAAGTTTTTTAAATCCTTCAAAATCAACTGCGACAAAATATTCAATCGGTACACCAACCACACTACTTACAACCTCTTTAGCCATTGCGCCACCGCCAACTTCTCCTTTATATTGAGGTTCTTTCAAAGGAAATTTATTATCATCGCTTCCTATCGCGTATGCGGCATTAATCTTATAGTGTTCTCTGATATCAGATCTAACCGGTATTTCTACCCACAGGTCGCGGGGGATAGAAACAAATACAACATTTTTTTCCTTAGAATTTACGTTGACAACCATAATAACGTCAGAAAGGTTTCCACCATCATGTCCGGCACCTCCATAACCCAAAAGAAGTATGTTATAAGAATCCTGAATCTCCAGTTTTACTTTTTCAGCCATCTGCGTATTGGTCACCTTTTCTTCCTTAACAGAAATTCTTGCCAGTCCGGCTAAAAAATAGCCGCAGGTAACACCTATTAAAAAGGCTGCTGTGAATAAAATACCAAGACTTGAATATCTTAAAATTTTTCTCATTTTTCTGTAATTTGCAAACCGGATTTCCAAGATAATAATGCCACTGAAAAAAGAAAAAGGAAAGGTATTAAATATGAAATTTCCAGCACGTAAACCAAAGGTGATAATATCAAAATAAATATAACAAATATACTTTCCGGGTAGAGCTTAATTCTACTTTTATAAAGATCAATAAGAATCCACAAAGGTATAAGGAGCAAAGCCAAATCATTATTTACCCCATGCAGACAAAAAACGCAAGTTAAAAGAACAAGAACCAAAAAGTTTACTCCTAAATTTAATTTCCTGTAGTTGTTGTAGTAAAACCAAACCGCAAGCAAGTAAAAAGGTATATTAACCAAAAAAAGGTTGATTTTACTTAAACCTGTTAACTGGGTCAGCGAAGAGTACAAAGTAAACATAGCTTCTTCATTCGAGCCATATTTAATGCTTTCAGTATCATAAAGAATTCTTAGATAATCTCCTAAATAGTTACCGGCTATCAAATAGCTCAACAAAAATATAATTAATGAAGATAAAACAAACCCTCTTAAAAAATCCCGTTTGTTCTTTGTCAGCAAAAAGATAAAAGGCAAGCTTATAATATATTGAGGTTTTAAGAATAAAAATCCTGTAGTGATTCCTGTTCCGATATCATTACTTTTTTTAAGATAAAAATAAATCATCATAAAGCCGAACAGTAAAAAAATCGAAGTCTGGCCGGAAAAAATGGTCGCAAAACTCGGATAAAAAATGAAGGGTAGCATATACCAAAAACTTCCTTGTAAATTTTTAAATATTTTTGTAGATATCCACGATATCGACAAGGTCACCAATATAAGCACTAAATTGTAAATCTTGTATGCTGTAAAAATAGAGAAGAATGAAAGCGGTACAAAAAACAAAGCTAAAGGTGGAGGATTCTTATATATGAGTATGTTTGATTTTATGTAAGGCGCATTAATTTTATCCTGATAGATGCGTTGTACTTCAACATCATACAAATCCTTACCCAACCCTTCTTTGACAATACTCGCTCCGGTCAAAAAACTCGTCAGGTCGCTTTTGAGCGCATGAAAATCGTTCAAACCTAATGTAGCCCAAAAAACAGAACCCAGATAGCAAAACAAAAAAACGACAAAAACGGTCCGTGCAATTCCAGAATTGAATATCTTAGCTCTCACTTCCTTTAACAACTTTCTCGACAACATCTCTCGGAAGGGACGCGGCACTTAAAAGGGCGTTCCTTACACTTTTCCCGACCTCATCAGAAACTTCGTCAGCTCCTTTTACTACACCTAAAACTGCTTCTTTTGTCGCTTGTGTTACATCCAAGCCAAAGGATGAAGCTTGCGATACAACTCCCTCGACAGTCAATACAGCTACTTGTCCAACATTTTCCCCAACCTCCGCTGCGCCAGCAACTACACCTTTTGCCATATTGCTTACAGCTGACAGGGTATCTCCTCCGACTTCCGACACGCCCGATAAAACAGATGAAGCCATGTCTTTTACTGCATCAGTCAAAGAAACACCCACCTGGCTAGCAGCGGAAATTGAACCCTTGGAAATATCGGTAACCATATCCATACCGGACGTCGCCGTATCTGAAACGTCCTTTAACGCTCCGGCAACTTGATTTTTAACAGCACCCCGCAACGCTGCTATAACGTCATCAGCTCCCTTCACCGTCGCGACTAAAGCACCACTTACTTCTTGTGCTAATTTTGAAAGAACCATCTTTAATCACCCCCTTTTATCTATAAAAACTAAGTCTAGCAAATAATTATTTATATATGCAAATCACGCTGAACCAAGATATCGTTCTTAGGCAATTTCAACAAGTAAATCATTAAAACTAACATAAGTATGGGAATAAGAAAATGAAAACCAATATATCTAATAATATATGGTAAGAGTAAAATCATAAACGAAAGGGTAAACAAAAAAATACGATACTTAGAAACGAACCTACCCACAATAATAAAAAGGGGGATCAGCAGAAGAACTAAATCATGTATATATATATGCAGCCCAAAAATGAGTGTTGATACTACACCTAATGAAACCGCAGCCTCCAAAGATATATTCTTTTTTTTACTAGAAAAAAATAACAGGAATATCCCATACAAAACAAAATTTAATATTAAATCTATAAAAAAAATCCATTCCAAATTTCCAAAAAATTCGCGCAGGTATGGATATATTGACTGAAAACTTCTGAAGTTACTTCCAAAATCGCTTGTTTCGGTCATAATTAAAAAAGAAGGGTACGATAACAAACCTCTAAATCCAATCAAAATAACGGAAAAGGAAAAAACAAACAAGATTCCCAACAAAAATCCTTTCAGGAATTCTTTTTTTTTATCAATCTTCAAGAAAATAGTTGGTATAAATAGTAGATACTGAACCCTAATAATTAATAATGAACACAACAAGCCGGCGGCAAAAACATTCTCAACCTTGAGATATTTATATACATAAATCAATACAATTAAAAATATAAATACTACCTGTCCAAGCAAAACATTGCCCAACACTGGTAAGCATAATAATAAAATAAGTCCAAGGTAGGGTTTTTTTATACCGCATTCTTTAGTCATAAGGTAATAGGCAACTACACCCAGAATAAGGTTAATTAATAACCAAATCTTATAACCTATAAAGTAATCCACATAAGTTAGGGGTAAAAAAAGTATGGCAATAATAGGCAGCATTCTAAACGGAAGGTTTTTAACCGACATAATACCCCTGAAATCATTTTGGTATTTTATCTGTGTTTTTATATCATATATATTATTTCTTTCATTGCTTTTTAAAATTCTTGCCCCAGTAAAATAATTAACAAAGTCAGAGTTGAGCATCACCTTTTGTGTTATGTTTTTATAAACGATAACTGGAATCATCAAAATTACCAATAAAGTTATAACAATAATAAATGAATTGAGGTATTCAAAAGACCTTTCCATGTGTACATTCTACCTTTTTAACTACATTCTGTCGTGTTGATTTTATTTATTTTCACCACAAAACCCGAGGCGTTTAAGCCCGAGCACAACAAAGAATTCTCACTCATCAATAAAACATCAATTGTTTCGGCTTGTGCTATTCTATTCAAGATAATCCTGAAGTTTTTTACGCCGTGAAGGATGTTTTAATTTACGCAGTGCTTTAGCCTCAATCTGGCGTATTCTTTCCCGTGTTACTCCAAAAACTTTTCCTACTTCTTCCAGAGTCATTTGTTTGTTTCCTTCAAGACCAAAACGGAATTTTAAAACTCTCGCTTCCCTATCTGATAATGTCCCAAGCACTTCATCCAGATGGTCCTTTAGAAGTTGTTTGGATGCAGCATCAACAGGCGATAGCTGACTCTCATCAGGTATAAAATCTCCCAAAAAACTTTCCTGGTCTTCGCCTACTGGTGCTTCGAGCGAAGTTACTTCCTGAGCTATTTTAAAAATTTCCCTGACCCTGTCCGCATCCAGTTCAGCTTCTTCGGCAATTTCTTCGGGGGTCGGCTCTCTCCCCAGCTCCTGCATCAAACGTCTGCTTATCCTATATAACTTGTTTATCGTTTCCACCATATGCACAGGTATTCTTATCGTTCTTGCTTGGTCGGCGATTGCTCTGGTTATTGCCTGCCTTATCCACCAAGTAGCATATGTAGAAAACTTAAAACCCTTTCTCCAGTCATATTTTTCAACCGCACGAATAAGACCCTGGTTACCTTCCTGAATCAGATCTAATAAAGAAAGACCTCTACCGATATATTTTTTTGCAATAGATACCACAAGTCTCAAATTGGATTGAGTAAGTTTGTCTTTTGATGCTTTATCTCCTTTTTCAAAATTCTTGGCAAGTTCTATTTCTTCTTCAGCACTGAGCAGTGTCACCTTTCCTATCTCTCTCAGATATTGTCTTACAGGATCAGTCGATTCGGCGCCCCCCAGCTTTGATAATATCTCAATCTCACGCTCAAGCTTTTCCTTTGCTTTTTCATCACTTTCATACTCTTCGGCTTCAACCGACTCAAAAACATCTATTCCTTCAGCAAGAAGCTTGTCATATAAATCATCAAGTTCAGCAAGTCTATTTTCGGCATCGTTAAAAATTTCAAGTATTTCGTCCTGGGTCAAAAAACCTTGTTCTCTCCCTTTTTTAATCAAGTTAGCCGTTAGTTTACTTTTCATATTTTTATCCTCTTTTTTAGAATTATACCGAAAATTGACTAATTTGCATCAATATATCTTAATTTGCCTACTTATTTAAAATAACAAGTCAATTTTTTAATTGCGTTCTGCTTCAACTTGCTTAAGTTTAAGGCTGGCTTGTTTAAATTTTTCCTGATTTATCTTCAGGTTTTTTTTATCACCAGATGTTTCTGCTTCTTTTAGTTTATGACTAATATCTCCCAACTCTTCTTTAATCGATAAAATAAGCAAATTTTTTTTGACTAGTTGTATCTCATCCCGATAACTTTCCGGTTTATCGTCTAAACCGCCAATTTCTTTTAAGATCATACCTGCAAATCCGCCAACCAACTCTTTAGGAAGATAATCTGCAAATAAAGACGGGTCAAACTCTTTATGCTTTTTCATAAAAGAAAGAAATGAATCTGTTATTCTCCTAGCTAAAGGTGTTTTTATCAACTTAGTAAGTTTTTTATCGTGTAAAAAATCGGGGTCGTATTTAAAAGCTACGGCTAGAAGTCTTTCTTCTCTTTTTTCTCTGACGGTTTTAGGATCCTTTTTTATTAAAGACGCTTCAATTTTAGGCTTCTGGAACACATTACTGCTTCTAGTCTCCTCTATTTGTTTTGTTACTACATCAGCTGAAACTCCCAATCTCACGGCAACTTTCTGGATATAGTGTGCCTGAACGATCTTATCCTCTATTGAAGTAAGTATCGGTACCAATTCTCTGCTAAGTTTTGCTTTCTGCTCTCCGGTATCCGCACCCAAACGCTCAAATGCCGAATCTATATAAAAATCCCAAACTCCTATAGCTTTATTAATACTCAAAAATAAGCTTTCCGGATCTTTTCTTGCCAATTCATCAGGGTCTTTATATTTACCAAACCTCGCTACTTTGATTTCAAAACCTTCTTTCTCCGCTATCTGAATCCCATGTCTCGCTGCTGCATCGCCGGCTATATCCGCATCCAGTGCCAATATTACACTCTGTGTATACCTTGAAAGAAGTTTAACCTGTTCCTGTGTCAAAGCCGAACCCTTTATCGCTACAACATTTCTGACACCCGCCTGCCATGATGAAATCATATCCAACTCACCTTCTACAATCACCGCAGATTGCTTTTCTCTAATGTATTTTTTAACAATATGCAAACCGTATAAAACATTCGACTTATGATATACCGGAGTATCCGGGGAATTGATATACTTTGCAAGATCCTTTTTTGTTTCAGTCGGAAGAATTCTACCCGCAAACCCCAGAATATTTCCCCTTTGATCATGCAGAGGAAATATAACTCTACCCATAAATCTGTCAAACACCCTTCCGTCACGCCGGACAAGTATGCCTGCTCTGACCAAATCTTCAACAGGAATTTTCTTTTTGTCACTCAAGTACTTTTTAGCGGCGTAAGGATTTTCGGGAGAATAACCAAGGCTAAAAGTATTTATTGTATTAAGTGTCAACTCTCTAACTTTTGTCATATAATGCAAGGCTTTTTTGCCTACGGGATGTCTTGTTAGAAGATAACGATAAAAATTACTCGCTTGAGCATTTATTTCATAAAACTTTTCCTTCTCTCCTTTTTGGCTGGGTGACAAAGGTTTAAGTTTAACGCCCACTTTTTCTGCAAGGTATTTCAAAGCTTCATAAAAATCCATCCCTTCGTATTTTTGCAAAAAATCATATACGTCTCCTCCCTCGCCACAACCGAAACATTTATATATCTGCAGCTCGGAAGATACCATAAAAGAAGGTGTTTTTTCAGAATGGAAAGGACAAAGCGCCTTATAATTTCTGCCGGATCTTTTAAGATCCAAATACTCTGAGAGTACCGACACTATATCTATTTTGCTTTTGATTTCACTCGCCTGATCTTTCATAAAAACATTCAGGTGCCAGCTGCTACTAAAACGTTTTGAAAATTATGCATATTCTGAAGATATTATTTATTAAGGAGTATAACACAGCGTACCTACTTTATCCCGAATTCTTCGAAACTTTATCGGATATAAAAGCAAAAAGATATACAACTGCCGCAATAAGATACAAAAATTTATAACCAAAGTACATGGAGTTGTATTCTAAAAATCCTCCAACCATAGCACCAATTAAATTTGAGAATAAAACTACAGAAATTGATCTGGCTGTTTTTATTTCCATAGAAAATGCGAGTCCGGAAAAAAAGATAGGAAGTGTTATTAAGAAAGTAAATATAATCTTTCCTAATTGTCCCATATAAAGGATTGAGTTGTCGTATCCAAGATAATATCCCGCAAATAAAGTTCCTATCAATAATATATAAATCAGCGCTTTATTTAGTTTTCCAACCTTCATCACTATAAAATTTGCCAAAAAACCAAGAATAAGTATTGCAGAAATCACAATACTATTAACAAACCAAGTAGTGCCATAATATAGTGCCAGTTCGGTAATACCTTTTGCTTCGACGAGCATAAAACCCGCACCCAAAAAAAAGCTCGTAGCAGTGAATGTTTTTTTATATCCCTGCAACAAGCCGAATAGCATCGTTATAGATACTGAAAGTAAAATTAATATTAAAATAACAGCAGATACCGGAAATTTTTTTAAAGTCATATATAAAAACGGCCAATCATCTGTTGCCATATCTACCTTGATTGTATTTCTGTCGTAATATTCTGATAAATCAACCGATCTTTTTACCGAGTGAATATTCTTTGATAAATCTTCGCCTGCAATAAACGTTAAATTTTTTGTTTGGTACGCTCTAGGTTTTTTACCGTCAAATGCCTCAGTCAGCATTAGATATAACTTTTTTCCAACGACTTCTTTCCCACCGGCAAAAGTAAGCACAACAACACCTCCAGGTTTAAGTTTTTCTCTGGCTTCTTTAAACGCCTCTACGGTATAAACAAAACTATCTAAACGGACGCTTGATTGTCCTGAAAGAAGTGTGTGGGAATCCAACACTCCGTAAACAATCAGGTCATAATCCTTCTGGACATTTTTAATATAGGTCCTCGCATCAGTTACAATAATGTCTACTTTTGACGACGAATAAGGAGCCTCCGGATGTAACAGTCTCCCCACCCTAACTAACGCCGGGTCAATTTCCACGGCATCTACAGTCGCAGCGCCACTTCTTAATGCTGCTGCCACATCATTTCCCGCACCACTTCCAACTATCAAAACATCTTCTGCCTGAGGCTTTACCAGAAATGGAGTGTCGTAATAATCAGCCCAGTCCTTTAGATAATCTTTACCTTGCGTATTTTTTTCGCTAAAATCTGCTATCTTTTGAAAATATGTCTTATTTGCTTCTACAAAAATAATATCGCCACCAAATTTTATTTTCAGATTTTGGTAAGGTGAATAAAGGCTTGTTTCATTCACCGGCTGGGAAGTAATAAAAATCAAAGTGATAGACATAAATATCATTGACACCAACAATGCGTAAGTGCTTTTTCTCATAAGGACAGCTAATGCAAGTGTAAAAATAATTATCCAGACTGTCGGCGGCGTAGATAGAAAAGATATAATTGAAAACACCAATATCCCAAACAAACTTCCTAAGAGGTTCCAGGCATAAGATGCGGTCTTGTTTTTGAATTTTTCCATATTCACAGCAACAATTTGTCCCAGAGGAATAAAACAAATCACGTTAAAAGCAAAAACTAAAGTTAGGAAAATATATACAGAAAAAGCACTATCATAACTCACTATCCCACCCAGCCCCATTGTGAAGTGTTCGGGAATCGGATTAAGTAAAGTTTTTCCGAGCGGTGAGCTGCTTACTGCATCAATGAATAGGATTTGCAAAACAAAAAGCGGTAATACCATAACATATGAAATAATCTTGCTCCGCACTCTGGCAAAACCAATACCTAAACCCAAAAAACATGAAAAAAGGCTTATATTTTTGTAAAAAGCGAAGACGGGAAAGTATGCGGAATGTAGTCTAATAATCATCAACTCAGCAAACAAACTAACTGCTGATGCAATGAAAATTGATAACGACAAATTTTTGCCAAATGATGGGAAATCTCTGTGTTTAAAAATCGTCCATTTCTTAAACCATTTACCGTCAAATAAGTCTTTTGATTTCCAAATAATGATTGTAATGAAAATAAATATTGGATAAACAGTTAATAACTTAATTAGATTTAAACCTTGATCCTTACCCTGATAAATTATTAGGTATGTGAAGTTGGCTAACCAAGAAAATACTACGATAAAATACCAAAAGTATAAACTTTTAAATAAAGCCTTTTTGAACATTTTTATATTCTAGTTTTTTAGATAGATTGCTGCAATATCATCTTCATACACCTTTTTCCATCCGTTTTCCTCAAGAGTCCGAACTATATCAAAATCATTTTCTTCCCACCCAAAAAGCTTGAGAAAGTTCTCAGCCTTTTCATAAAACGGGTTTTTATTACTGTCATATACCCTACGTGTAAGTACCGCGCTGATGTGAAATCTGTCAAATATTTCATTATAATCCTCATCCCCTTCGAGCATCTTATTGTAAGTATCGAATGCGCTTGCAAGATCACCATTATCATCCACAGACCATCTCCAGCTGGGCATTCTGCCGTCAATGAAAACTTTCTTTTGCGGAAGTTGCCATATCAAATAACCGCCCCAGCCGTATTCAGATAAAATCTCTCCATCCGGTAAATTTTCTTTTAAGTAACCTACGGCGTTAACGGGATAAAACTTTGCAAAACTCATTGAATAAGAACTTCTTATAGAAAAAAGTGTCTGATAAAAAAACATAAAAACACTAATAATCAAAGCCACATTATAAACTTTTAGAAAACGGGTTCTGCCTTGTTTTATTTTTGCCAAGTCATTCCAAAAATAGAAAATGCCACGCACTATTAACGGAAAAGTAAAAATTGCCCAAAAGGGAAGCTGGCGTCTGCTACTGATTGCTTGGACAAATAAAAAAGAAAATAATCCTAGCTCATATATGGAAAATTTCCTTTTGTACCTCCAAATTAACACAATTGATATACATATTAAAAAAACCATGGAAAGATCAAACATTGTCAGAGCCGGCATCCATTCGGCAATACTCCAACGAAGTTTTGGATCTGACGCGCTGGACCAGGCCTCTCTCCAAACACCGCCCCCGTAAGGGTTTAAAAAAACAATTGAAAACGATATTAAGCCAATTAAAATATCTTTAGAAAAAATCTTTCTTTGTTTATATGATTTTAAAGCTAGGTAAAAAAACAGGATAAATAATCCCAATGCAAAACTCCCGTGTAAATTCGCCCAAAGCAAAAAAAACACTGGTAAAAATACCTTTACCTTCGTATAAATTTCTTCACTTGATAGCCAGTAAATCAGAGTTGAAAACATAAACCAACTAAATATTTGCGCACGAACTCCAAAAAAAGGCAAAAATAATGAAATAATCAAAATAAACGGAAAAAGGGAAAGTGAAAATTTATTATTAAAAACAAATTCAAAAAGGCGGTCATTAATATGTTTTGATCCCACAAAGTAAGGCTTATGCCCGTCTTTCAAATTACCAAAATTATATTTGCGTATGTATATAGATAAGACAAATACTATAAAAAGTACCAACAAACTCATAAAAAAAACTAAAACCGGATATCCCAGGAAAATATTCACTAAATAGAAAGCAAGAGAAATTCCCCAAGCATGGTCGACCCATGGAAAATTCGGCATCGTATAACTGAAAATGTCCGTTCCCGGAATCCCATTCTTCCAATAATATTCACCTGCTCTTATTCTCCAACCAAAGTCCGGGTCAATAAAAATTAATCCTTTTATATAAAAGACAAGAAATACTATTAAGAAGATGATAAATTTCTTTTGAAATATCTTTTTTATCGGCATTATATTTATATTTTATTTTGTTGTATATTTTAATATAGCAAAATTGTAAGTAAACACATCCTGAGTATTACTGTTTCTATGTATTAACAATGAAATGGAGTTTACACAAGTAATAAAAAACTTAAAAAGTGAAAAATACTAATAAATTCAAAAAAAACAACAAAGCTGGGAATAATATTTTCAAATCAATTGATAACTTTCTGGCAATAAATCCCAAAAAATTATTATCAGCCGATTTCTGGTTTATCGTGATCTTAATATACATTTCCGTGATAAACTTTTTTGTCCTTAAAACTACACCTGAAATAATCTTTCTTCAATACCTCGTTCTTGTTTTAATTTTTATGAGAGTACGGACTAAAGAGTATGCCAAAACATGGATTCCTTTTATATCCTTTTTTCTTCTCTATGAGTTTCTGCGCGGTTATGCTGATGACCTATCCCCTTTTAAGGAAGTAACGCTTTATTGGATTTATAATCTGGAATTACTAATCTTTAAAAATCTGCCTTCAAAAATCCTTCAAGATCTTTTCATCGACAATAAATTTATCGTTAACTTCTCGCTATTTTTTTACAGTATATTCTTTTACTACTCCTTTCTTACTGCATTTATTCTGTGGCTCAAAAAACCCAACTATTTTCAGGAGTATTTTAAAAAGTTTTTAATTTTATCTTTCATAGGACTTCTCTTCTTTTTCTTAATACCAACAGCACCCCCCTGGATGATTAATGAAATCAAAGATATTGGAATTGAGCGAATTTTATACGGCGACACAATAATGAATCAGTTTAACGCCTTTTCTCTTTACCGATATTTCATCTACGGAAACGCTGTCGCTGCACTGCCATCACTTCATACCGCATGGCCCGCTTTTACAAGCCTATTTCTTATCAACAAATTCAAAAGCAAACTTACTTACTTGCCGTTAATCATCCCGCTAATGATCGGTTTCTCTGTTGTCCTTACCGGAGAACACTTCGTAGTTGATGTTGTCGCGGGCTGGATTTTAGCCATCATTGTTCTTTGCTTCAAAAAAATCTAGTTCATTAGTCACATTTACAAAATCATAGGGCCTCTCAAAAGGTGAAACAAATACCTCGTCTTCGATAAGAGATACATCTTTCCTAAAATATTTACTAAACAATAATCTGAAAGTGTTTACTGGTGATATTGTCGAATAGAGGTTATTTTCGTCAATTTCCGGAAAATAGTAAGCGTTTAGAATTGCCGTTCGTTCTTTAACACCTTCAATGCTTGGGTTCTCCGAAATGTAAATCGAAGCTGGACCGTGGTCAGCTTGTAGAATAATAATTGGTGATTTAGAAGAATTTTCAATTATTCTTTCTAAAGTATTGGTTATTGCATTATCTATAAACTCCACTTGACCAACATAAAATGCTTTATAATCGCTAGAGCTTCTGTCATAAAGATATTTCCAGGTCGGATCATTAAGTGAAAATGGTGCTTTTTGCTTAATATCTGTGCCATCTTTATCAAATACAAACGGTGGGTGTGGAGAAAGAATATGAGCATATGTAAAAGTGGGGTCACTAATTAGTGCTATTTGAGGCAACTGATTAAAAGCATTCCTAATGGTCCATCTATGAAGGTCATAGCGGAAATCCTCCGCTCCAACATAAGCAAGCGGAGTAAAGCTTAATAAAACATTCTGAAATTCGCTAAAACCATACTTACTTCTTACTATTGAATCGGCACTCTTTAAGTTTTCGGTTCCAGACCAACCAGATTCGAATGTTACAATTTTATAACCAAATTGGCGCAATATTGAAATAACAACATTATCATTAATAAGTGAAGCCAAAGGGTTTCTATTATCACTTTTCTCACCCAATTCTTCAGAAAGATAATTCACATACTTCATATTTAAGGTTGAAGCCACAGAAAGGTAGGTCTGTGTATAATTGCTTCTACTTCTATCAGCAACATAAAAACCCAAATTTCTAAGTTCTTCAACAAATTTTTTATTATCGTACTGGTACATATCCTTTAACACGTCGCCACGCGCATGCCCATCTAAAATTATGTAGTAAATATCTCGCAAGTTCTCCTTTGATAAAGTCGAGGGTTCAAAAACATCTTTGTTGAAATCTTTTTGAGAAACACTTAAAAAATGCCTACCAATCGGCACAACATTTGTTGCTATCAATAAGCAACCTAAAACATTAAGAAAATATGATAAACTCAATACCTTGGGGGGTATTTTAAAAACAGTAATTAATATTGACGCCACCCCCAAAAACCATATAGGTAAAAGCAGGTAGTTCTTATTAATGACACCAAAGGGAGTTTCTATAAAAATTGAGGGTGAGAAAACCGCTACATGTCCATAAAGAAAGAAAAAGAATAGGGAAAAAGATAATAAACTTGCTGTTTTATAAACATCTTTGCATAACCCAAAAATCAGTAAAAAGATTCCAGTTGAGAGTACTAACAACAATAACGCCGTTTTAGCTACAACCGTAAAAGATACCTTGTCAACATTGTGAGCATATAAAAAAATAACAGGATAAATAGTAAACAATATAAAATTAAAGGGAAGCTTTCTTATCATTTCTTCTTCATCAAATACATTACCCTCTTTGATCCCGGAATACCAACCTTCTTACTTATTAGAAAATCATTTGAGAAATACTTTTCAAAATTGGCTTGGTTATAATTTTCAAAAACATCTTCTCTGTTGATTAACATTTTTTTAATTTGTGAGTCTTTCTTAGGCACAAATTCGATAATGAGCCACCTACAAATCTTGTTGAAAAAATCTGCAATATTCGTAAAAGGCAAGTTGTTTGAAATCGCAAGATGATGAACCAAAGCCAATGCAAAAGCAACATCACAAGGCCCTCGATCAATAAGTGATTCTCTTTCTTCATTCATCCAACCAATCCCCGGGCTTGGATTGGTTAAATCCGCAACAAGCGGCAAAATGTTTTTCAGTTTCCTTCGCCTGACATCCTCATAATTTTTTTTAATAGCTAATAGATCATTGTCAAAGTTTATTATCGTCACATCCTTCGTTGTTGTATCTTTTGAAAAATATCCTGTATTCGCTCCCAAATCCCAAATACTTTTTATAGTGGGTATCTCTTTTATGAAACTTTTGACTATTCTTTTTTTTGCCTGCAAAGAAGAGGAAGTATAATTGCTTTCTTTATAATAATCCTGCCATTCACTTTTTGTTGTTTTTATCTTTAGTCCTGATATTAAGTTTTGCAAATTATCTAAAATTGCCAAAAGAGAGGTTTTTGAAACACTGGCTCCCCTTCTTCTTATAAACTTACTCTCCATAGATTTTTCAGCCTTGGCATGCATATGAATATTTGAAAGAACGGAAAAGTTTAAATACGATTTTGGTGGTAAAAGCTTACTGGCAAGATCCAGCGGAATACCATCCAAAAAAATCTTTGAAAGCTGTATCAAGCGATAATCTTTGTAATAAGCCAAAAGAAGCGGAGCAAGAAAGTGGCGGCAAAATTGCTGGTAAGCATCCCAAGGAGCTCCTTCTTTGTACTTTTCAAAAGACAGGGTGTCAATAAAAATCGGTTTTCCTTGAAAAAATTGTACATTGAAGGCACTGGCATCTTTTAAGATCATTCCATACTTCAAACTTATTTTAGTAATTTCCAAAGTAAGGAGCGCTGCGTCTTTCAGTTGGCTGAAGCACCATTCATATGGGTAGGAAATAAAAGGGATTAATGCAGGTTTAATTATTTTATAAATATCCTTTTTCTTTTTTGGGACGATCTCTTTATGCGGAATTAATAATTTATCTTTGACAAGATTCTTAAAAAGACCGCTATTAATAAGATATTCATAATTATTTTCATACTTAAAAGATACTTCACGATAAAGTTGGCCATCTTTAAAAAAAACCGATCCGCTGGGATCTCTGAATGAAGCAGGGTGTACACTACACCTTTTTATTTTTTTCTTTTTGGATTTTTGAGCGGTTTTTGAAAATTGCATTTTTAACTTTTTTCCAGTATAGCTTTACCATAAAAAGCCCACCAAAAACAAATCCCAAAATTACTTGGGTAATGTAGCTCCCGGAGCCTGGGTCAATATAAGCAAGAGCATCTTTGGGAAAAAGAGTAATAAGAGTTGAAATAAAAAGCAGTGGAATATAAATAGGGAGCAATCTTTTGGTCATACTAAGTAATATATCAGAAATTAGAGAATGAATAAATATAACATGGGATAGTGAGGATTGGGTTTTTGGTAGGTGGATTTTGTTTTTTGGTAGTTGGTTTCTTTCAAGGTTGCGCTTGGGGCAAAAAGAAAGCGGTGAAAGGGCAAGCCGAAGCTCACCCTTTCCCCAACCGGCCATCATTTCAAAATCTTCTTCACCTCTTTCAGGAGACATTCATAGTCTCCTGTGTCGCAGACACTGACCGCACCTGCGTCTAAAAGGGCATGTTTGCCCCCACTCAGGGAAATCCCAATGATCGACGTATCGGGGTGCACAAGGTAGATCCCTTGCATACAGGTCGGACCGTCAATTGACCCTTCCATCTTCCGATCCATCAGGATCAGTGACCAGGTCTCAGTAACCAACCTATGGTCACAGCCCTTGAAAGAGGCAACCTCTGCATTTGGGTACCCGGCCTGAAGCCGCTTCACCATTTCCTGGCGGACATTTTCCACAGCGCTGTTGTCGTTGACAACAGCAATCCGGACGGCAGAGGTCGGCGTGGGGGAAGGACCGGGTGTCACCGTCGAAACGATGACCGTCGAACTAACCGGCTGGCTCGTAACCCTGATAGGTGTGGCTTGCCGCGTTGCAACCGAAGACGTCGCAGTCTGGGCTGCTCGCTGAAGTTGTGCCTCCTGGGTCGTCTCGACGGAAACCATGGTGGCTTCCGCGTTAGCCTGCGCGACAGATGCCGTCGACTTGGCATAGGCTTCTGCTAGCACAGTTGCCGGCAAATCCGGTGTAGCCGTGACGACGATTACTCTTGTCACCTCGACAATCCGGGTGACCTCAATAGGCTGAGTCGGCTGGGTCTCGGAAGACAAACCGAGGTCCAAATGGGGGCTTAATTTTACCCACACAGCCCTGACCACAACAATTGCCAAAACCAAGAACAACGTAACTGCCGCCCCGATTAGGGCACCTTTCAAAACGCGCTTCGCCATCATGCACCTCCTGTGCTCTGTTTGTATTTCCTCACCTTGCGCATTGACAAGGAAAAGATTTTTCCACCGTCCCATCTAAACGGACCAGCTAGCGGTACAAATTCAATATAAGGCTAAAAATCGTGAAAATATGAAGCTAAACCCAAAATTATACCGTTAGACAGTTTGGATAGTCAATAGAAGAAACAGATGAGCCGAAAGCTTATCTTCGGCCGCGTTTACCTCTAAAGCACTTCCGAAGAAATTTTAAACTTTTAGATCTGAAATTCCTAAAAACTCTTTTCAGAAACTGTCCTATAGTAGCATAGGAAGTTCAAAAAGTCAAGTAAAATTAATGAAAAAATTACTAACACTTCTTAACACAAAGTCATCCTGAACTTGCCGTACCCTTACCTAGCATTTAGCAAAGGAGAGATTCAGAATCTCAGATTCCGAAACAGGTTCGGAATGACAGTTATATAAAAAGAGAGTTATTGCTACCCGCCTTTGTTAACACTACGGCGAGGTGAAAGCGGACGTGTCTCGCGCGCCTTGGCATAGCATCGGCGACGCCAGGCCGTCGCTTCGCTTTGGCGAAGCAAAGGCGGAGGTGGTGGGATTCGAACCCACGGGCCCCTTACGGGGCAAGGTTTAGCAAACCTTTGCCATTGACCACTAGGCGACACCTCCTCGTCAAAACTAGCTTCACTTTCCGTCCTTCGTTTAACTCACGGCTTTACCGCTTCGCTGTTTCTCCTCTCAGAATTTCTTGAAGAAATTCTGTTATATCAATCTTCAAGCAATTATACCAAATTCCCTGGTAAAATATTTTGTAATTGTTGTATACTTGATAAAATGCCCGACCAACAAACAGTACCCAACGAAACTCAAGCCCAGGAAGTTGAAAAAAATCTTTTTACCTGGAGTGCCCCATCAAGACCTTTTATCCAAAAAAACAGGGACTTCTGGGTTCGGGTTATTGCGATCTCCTCGGTTTTCGGTTTTATCATTTTTATTGTTGAAGGCGCAATGCCTGTCATCTTAATGATTTCTCTTTTATTCTTGTTTTACGTTCTCTCAACTGTCAGGCCTGAAAATATTGAATATAAAATCACAAACTTAGGAGTCAGCATCGGCGGAGTTACCAATTACTGGGAAAATATAAAAAGGTTTTGGTTCACGAAAAGAGGTACAGATTTAATCCTGGTCCTTGATATGGCTTCATTCTCGGGAAGACTCGAACTCGTAATTAACACAAAAGATAAAGATATAATTAGACTCAACTTAAAAAAATTTATTCCAGAAGAGGAAGTATTGCCAACTAATTTTGATAAAGCCAGCGAGTGGATAGACTCCAAACTATCGCAAAGTCAATGAGATTTTTGTCCTTCTTTTTGCTAAAATAGAGTTTGTTTATTCAAGCACCCGTAGCTTAATTGGATAAAGCGTCGGCTTGCGGAGCCGTAGACTGCGAGTTCGACTCTCGCCGGGTGCACAAAAATAACATAGGGCGAGATGCTGGAGCGGTCTAACAGGCTGGTTTCGAAAACCATGCGAGCCGCAAGGCTCACGGGGGTTCAAATCCCTCTCTCGCCGCAATAATAGATTGAGTTGGATAATCTCTATATCCACAGCAATAAATTAATATGAATTTAAACGTTAACAAAAACATAGTTCTAGTAGCCGGAGCCTGCATTTTTAAAGAAAACAGGGGAAAAATTAAATGGTTTTTGGTAAAACAAAGCGCCGATGAAGAATGGGAAATACCTAAGGTTTTAGTCAGAAAAGGGGAGTCTTCCGTGAGATCGGTACTACGCATGATGGGAGAGAAAGGTAATATGACCACCAGAGTTCTGGAAGAAGCCGGTAGATTCGGCGGAATAACAACCTTAAACGGGAAAAGACTTCCTCAAAGACATATTTATTATTTAATGCTTGAAAAATCACAATCCGAAGAGGCAATAGGATTTACCGATAGCAACTGGTTTGAGTACTCGAAAAGCTTACGGCTAATTTCTTCAAAGAGAGAAAAATCCGTATTAAAAGCGGCAAATGTAGAACTTTCCAATATTAAAAAAAGGGGGATGAAAAATAAAAGAAAATATATACAGGAAGAAGGTTGATGATTTTTGAATTTTCCTCAGGAGGAGTTATTTATAAAAAAACCGGTACACAAATCCGCTGGTTAATAACTCATTCATCTTCAAGCAAAATGTATCCTCATAATTACTGGAGACTGCCCAAAGGCTGGCTTGATGATGAAAACGGACAAACCGGACCTCTTGCAAGTGGTAAAAGAAAAGCTACCGAAAATGAATTACAAAAGTCGGCTTTGCGCGAGGTAAGAGAAGAGGCGGGTGTCGACGCAAAAATAATCAAAAAGATCGGAACCTACAAAATATTTTTTACAAAAGGAGGAAAAAAATGCCTAAAATTTGTGACATATTATCTTATGGAGTGGAAAAAAGATTTACTTGAAGGATTTGGGTTTGAGACAAGTGAGGTTGGTTGGTTTAGCCTGAAAGACGCAAAAGTAAAACTCAAACATAAAAATGAAAAGGCGGTTCTCGAAAAAGCAAGTGAGATTTTGGGTTCAGAAACTTCCTCCGAATTTTAGCACTCAGCTTTTCAATATTATTCATATACGCTTCGTGCTGCAATTTCTGGAGGACAAGCAAGAATATCTGCTATAATTAGCTTCGAAACAATAAGGAGGAGTCGCGTAGCGGCCAATCGCACACGCTTGGAAAGCGTGACCCTTAGGGGTACGTGGGTTCGAATCCCACCTCCTCCGCTTTCACCTCGCCGTAGTATTGACGAAGGCGGGCAATATGAATACACTCATTTTGTTTCCTTAATTAATATTTAATCTAATAGCGAGGTTTCAGCGAGATAAATCCGCCTGGGTGAGCGCAAGCGGGTTTATGGGTTGCGAGGCTTTAGCTGGCGTCGCCGATGCTATGCCAAGGCGCGCGAGACACGTCCGCTTTCACCTCGCCGTAGTGTAAACGAAGGCGGGCGATGATATAAATTTCGTTGTTTCCAAGGTTTAGTTTTAACCTTAACTGCGAGGTTACAGTGAGATAATTTACAATGTGGTATGTGTACACTCTAATATGTAGCGACGGTCGAACTTATATTGGCTGTACCAACAATCTCAAAAATAGGTTATACAGACATAAGAGAGGTTTTATTTCATCGACCAAGGAGAGGTTGCCAGTTAATCTTATAGCTTATTTTGCATTCAAAGATAAAAATAAAGCATTTGCTTTTGAAAAATATCTAAAAACCGGTACGGAAAGAGTGTTTTTAAAGAAGAGAGTATTTTCATAACTCGGTGAGGTCGCATAGTGGACTAGTGCAGCGGTCTTGAAAACCGCCGTAGTCATTTTTTGGCTACCGTGGGTTCGAATCCCACCCTCACCGCTCGTATAACTCGCGCTTCGGTTGGCGTTCGATGGCGCATTTTAAGGTGCTTCGCACTTTGCACGGCGAATCCCACCCTCACCGCATGATTAAAAATAAACTAACTCAAATTATCACAACCAGACCGGATGTTATTCAGTTCGCAAAAGATAGAAAGTATGAGCAGGCTTGGATCATTCCACTCTCTAAAACCCCTCCAAACAAAAAAGTAGTCGATAAATATTTAAATAGTGAAAAATTCAAAACAATTATTGTTGAGTATATTTGGAATTCTAAGAATGATGATAACAGATTTGTACTAACAATATTCCTCGATGAAACTTGCACCCTTAAAAGTCCTAGAAAATTTATCGATATAAGTTTCGCGAATTTTTACAGCTATCAAAATTTAGAAAAACTTATTAACACTCTCGATAAAGAAGTAATTGGGCATCAGTATTTACTTTCAAATCCTGTAGAGTCAATCGATATAAGTGTTTTTAACTATTGGTTATCCGAAAAACCCGTTGAACTTTGGAAACCAGGAAACAAGGTAAATTATCATGAAATAAAAATGAAAATTAAATCAAGAACGAATATCTACAGAACAAAACTAAATTATCAAGGACTTTTATTCCGTTTCAACATTTCCGGAAATTACAATGGTCCATATTATGGAATTAAAACACCATGTTGTAATAAAATTGGCAATGAATGGATTGTTGATTTTGAGAAGATTGAATACTGGATTAAGTTGATGCTGGAAAAATGAATTTTTTATTTCGCTAGTACCAATCCCCACACCTCTTTCGCCCCGTTTCTTTTTAAAACTTTTCCCGTCTCTTTAAGTGTTGAGCCGGTTGTGTAAACATCGTCAATAATTAATATTTTATGATTAATAATTAACGATCTATATTTAAGGTTCAATAGAAATACACCTTGTACGTTTTTCGTTCTTTCCTCTTTTGAAAGTTTAACCTGCGGATCTTTAAGTTTATTTCTTTTAATTAAGTCGGGGTAAAAATTCAAAGAAAACCTTTCAGCCAGAGTTTCAGCAACACCGTCAACCTGGTTATATCCCCTGATATTTTTTCTGATCCAAAAAATAGGAACTGTTGTCAAAATCAAATCTTTATCACCAAAAATAAACATATCTTTTGCCTTCCGCAAAACAAGAGTCGAAAGTTCATTGGAAATCTCCCTAACATACTTATATTTCAAAGAAATAATTGCCCGCCTGATAACACCTCTATATGGCCAAAGAGCCATCAATCCGTCCAAGCTTTGGGACTTTAAGCATTTAGGATGAGTGAATCCGTCAATTGAAGCCCTCTGACACACCGGGCAGGTTTGTTTTATTGAAGGTAATTTATTAAGACACGTTTCACAAATGTATTCCCCTCTTTTTTTACATTCCAAGCATTGTTTGGGAAAAATAAGATCAAGTATATCCATATGATGTAAAATAGCTTTATGAAAATAATTAATAAGAAAGCTAAATTTAATTATAAACTTTTCGAAACATATGAGTCAGGGATAAGCTTGACCGGAGCTGAAGTAAAAACTTTACTCAACAATCAGGCAGATATTTCCAATGCATACGTAAAAATCATCAACAATGAAGCTTATCTGCTAAATGCCAATATCCCTCTTAAAAATTCTATAACAAATCCCATCAGAACAAGAAAACTACTACTTCATCGGTCAGAAATAACTTCAATCATGACAAAAATGAAACAAAATAAATTGACCTTGATACCTACAAAACTGTATAATAAGGGTCGCAAAATCAAACTTGAATTTGCTCTGGCAAAAGGTAAAAGAAAATTTGAGAAAAGACAAACAATTAAGAAGAAAGACGTCGAGAGAGAGATTGAGCAACAACTAAAAGGTAGGAATTAAATATTTTTACTTTACAAAATTGCATAGTAATTTTGATAGGAGGAACAAGCGAAAAGTTAAAGTCTCGAATTTATGAAGGACGAAAACAAAAGCGCCGGTTCCGACGAGGGGACGTTTGGTTTCGACGGGAAAGCTCTTTAAGATCTGCAAGCCGAGTTTGACTTATACTCGCAAAACAAGGGTCAAAAAAATAAACAACGATAACGAATCGTATGTTCCGGATTACGCATTTGCTTAAACCGGTGTTCACAAATCTCGTTTTCTAACCGAATTTGATGAGCATAAACCAGTTAGGATGCTTTATTAGTTAATAGCTAAAAACTAATAATTAAGAATTTTGGCTTTACTTAGAATCATCTTGTCGGTAAGTAAGATTTTAAGGACATAAAAAAATCGACTAAGCTTGTAGTATGATTTGAAGATGTTTTTTTCGGATGGGGGTTCGAATCCCCCCGTCTCCACACTCAGCTCTTGTTACATAACAAGAGCTTCGCGTAGCTCCATCAAAAGATTTAAGGTATACCCCACAAAACCTTGTTGAAATGAAGTAAATATAAACAGATGCTTATCGATGTCTGTTTACAGAACTGAATTCACAGGAAGGTTCAACACAAGTAACCGAACCTGTTTCATCAACTTCTAGAAAGGCTTTTTTATCACCCAAATCATCACATACTGCACGCTTTTCTCCACTTAAAAGGTCATCTAGAGTAACAGATGTAAACTTTTGCATTAAACCAAAGCCCCCGCCAACCACAGCGTCTAAGCTGCAACCAGCAACTTTGGTTGTAAAAAAATCTCCCATTCGAACTAAGTTCTGTTTTCCCTCTGGCATATTTATAAACAATTAACGCTAATGTAACACTTTTAATCTTATAGGTCAATTGCTTTAACATTTCTATTCCTTATAAGAGGTGCTTAATATTGAAGAAAAATATCTTATCCGAAGTCACAAGAAATACCCTTTTTTCTTTCTCGGAAACTACAATTTTTCTTGCCTCCTTTATTACATCTCCCAAATACTGTGCCTTATAAACCCCTTCCTTATCGGTTACCACCACTCTTCCCTTTTCTTTTTCCAAAACATACAAATATTCACTTTCTTCATCCGTATAAAAATCGGTCAAGTTTTCTATTTCGGGAAAGACACCGCCAAAGTCAAAGTTTACCAGATTTCCTAAACTAAATTTATAAAGCTTATTCTCTCCTGCTAAAACCCAGATGGTTCCGTCAATTTTCATTGTTTTAGCTACCGATAAATCCACTTCAACATCCTCTCTCAACCAAGCTTTTTTTGTACCAAAGCCATTGTCCGTCGCAGGATAACGGTATATTTCCGAATCACTTTTATCCAAAACGTAAATATTTCCAGCAAATGCGCCTATTAAAGTGTCATACATATTACTATCGTCTATTTCAATCCGTCCGTTATTTAGCTCATATAACCCATCCGTTCCGGAAACAAAAACTCTTCCGGAATATGCCGTAATAGTTTTTGAATCCTTTACATCAGAAGGTCCGGCATAAATTTGTGTTCTTTTATTGGAAAAATCAACCTCAACAATTTTCTTGCCCGTCCCGTCAAGGATGTATGTTTTTCCTGAGGAAACAGATATCTCGTCCGCATTAAAACCTTCCGAAAATAATGCCAAATCAACATACAGTTGAAGCACAACGCTAAACTGACCAAGTATCCTTTCTTCACCTTCTTTAATCTTTTGTTTCAATCCTTCAAGATTCAGGTCATCAATTCCTTGAGAAGACAAACCCAAAACCTTATTTCTCGACTGATCAAATAGCTCTCTGGACCTCTGCGGGTTAAGAAGATAAAGATTATAACTTTCCTGAAGTTCGTGTTCAGCTGATGCAAGTTGAGATTCATATGTGGATTCAAAATCCATCTTCCTTTTTCTTTGTATACCAAAGTAAATACTCACTGCTAAAATAAACAGTAATAAAATCCCAACTGAAAGCGAAGTCTTTCCTTTCCTTTGTACTATCTGATTAGGTTCGGTGTTCTTCAAATATACATCTTTTCCGGGCGGCTTTTTGAATATCCGCAAAACTTTTTGACCTGTTTTCGCTAAAGCAAATTTGTTAACAGGTAAATTGTCATTCTTTGCTACTGCAACAGGCTTATCATCACGTAAAACGATAGGAGAAATCATCTTTTCTTTGTTATTCTCGTCAAAATGTAAAATAAGGACCGCATTTCTACCAGCATTTTCTTCCGCGTATACAATCGGCGCAAGCGACTCAACAACCCAATTAGGATCACCCTTTTTAAAATACGATTCTATTTCATTTATTGAAAAAAGGTTAAAAAAATGTTTCGTCGCAACAACCAAAAGGTCATTATCAGTAAGTTTCCCCGAAGCGGTTTTAGTTTGTTCATGAACACCTTCCAAAATTCTATGTAAGCTTCCATTTCTGAAAAGATACACAGATACGCTCCCACCCACTGCAATAAAGACTGTCGTTTCTACCACGGAAACCGCAGCAATCTCCGCACCTTCTTCTGAGGAAAATTCATTTGTTACTTTATTTACAGCCTTTTTTAGGGCTAAAAAGGGTTTGTCCTCGATCTTGCCAAAATATTCTTCGTGAAGTCTTGTTAAAACTTCTCTTCCGGCTACAACGTTGTCCAACTCACCACCTTGAGATCGCTTAGATATCAAAGCAAATAAGCGCCCTCGAGTCCTAATTTTCTCGGGATCCTGGAATTCAAAATCATAAACCTGTGACCAACCGGACTGATCCGGACTTCCACTGAGTTTAGCTACCGTTACTTTGAAAGGCATTTTAAATATTAATTAAATTTACTAAAGTACTATTACAGCAAGAAATAAAACAATAAAGGCAAAAATAAAGTGGATAAAAGCCAAAGCCTTGATGGAGTTTTCAAATCCAACTTGTATCGTCTCGGTCATTATCTTTGTTTGTTTGATAACAACGCCGGCAAAGACAAGATAAAATATTAAAAAAAGTAAGGTTGCAACTTTTATTAATAGCAAAACGGAAAACTCTATGTCGGCTATTATATCCATAAATATATTTCCTATCTCACTCTTCCCTCATGTTTTTCCTGCTCTTCTTCAATCCTTAGTTCTCTCAATATTTTCGCAACATTATCAGGGTTTGGTACCGCTTCAAATTCAATTTTTGGAATCTCGGAAGCGGTTTGAATAACCACATTTCCAAAATGGAGAAAGGTTCTTAACGTTCCTCCAACCTCTACGGTCACATCCTGAATCTGGTCAATATTTGCATCCGTAATTTCCCGGTATACAAGGTTTGCAAAGTCAACCTCTATAATCCTTTCATCGGTTATTATATTGACATGAAAAAACCAGCTTAAAAATTCTTCCAGAATAAATGCAGAGGTAATAAGATACCACACTAATGTCAGCACAAACTGATAATCAGATGGCAAAAGTTCCAAAGGAGTAAAAACTGCCAAAAAAAATGGAGCAATAATAAGTAAAAAGGCAATACTTATCCAGCCAAGGTTTGTAATAGGGTGTTTTCTCATCAGAAGTATTACTTTTTCCTGAGGATCCTCATTCACAAAACTTACTTTGTCAGGTAATAACGAAAAGGACGCTAATGGGTTGTGGCTGTGTCCCGGAAGTTTGTGTACCTCAGAACTTCCAATTAAAGATTTTAATTCCCCAACTTTTTCCGGAATTTTATTTTCGGGAATCTTTGACTTTGTACCCGAAAGGGTCATTTCTTTTGCGTTCTTTTTAATAGAATTAAAAACGTCAGGCATTTCAATTCAAATTATATCAGAGATCCAAAAACCCAAAAAAAGTTTATAATTAGGCACCTCTTGTACCGATTAAAACCTAATCATTCTTTCGTTGTCCGAACAATGCAATTATTTAATATTCCAATTACAATATTAAAGTTTTTCTACATTAAAAAGAGAGCTCTTCAAACCGATATAACCTGGTGCTCTTAAATTTACAGAGCCTTCCTTCGGATCCGATAACTGCCATCCGCTAATTGTTCTTGTGCCCTTATTTGTCGTAAAGGTTACCGATTTTGTTTGTCCATCATTGCCATATGTTACTGAAACAGAAGATACGCTCGTATGCCCACCTATTGCGGCAAGTTCTGATATTGAATAAGGGTTGCCTCCCCAACAGTCTGTGTCTATTGGAGTGATTCTTGATTTGTCACCCGAAACACCATTGTGCAGGACCTCCCAAGCATTTATTATGTCCGCAACTTCGGCTGAGGTTAGCCAGGGATTACTTCTACCACACGAAGAGCCCCCTCGTGATTTATACCATCCTTTATAAAACCACGGAGATCCTGCAATTTTTTCATACGCTTCACCCGGCCAGTTCCCATTTTTAGCGTCTTTAATCCCCGTCCACCCCCATTTGCTTATTGTGAACCCACCGGAAGTTGAAGCGTAATAAGTTGTAGCCGGAGATCCTCCTTTTGTAATAACCCAGCCCCTTGTCGCCCTCACAGCTTCGGCCCACTTACCACTTTTTAGTTGACCCTTATAAACTTGGCATCCTTCATCCGTACAGATGCCACCGTTTCTTCTATATGACTCGCTATTCATATAAGAAAGTGCGTAACTCCTGGCGGCTACGGCTTGTGCTTTAAGCGCCTCAAAACCACCATTATTCCCCCAGGATTCCGGGACTTCGTAAATTCCCATAAGATAATTATCCTCAAACGAAACGCTACCATATCCGATAACATTAATTGCAGAAGGAACAGGATAACCTTTAGTCAACTCAGCCCCTTGATAATAAGCGGAAAGAATTGCCTCTGCAGATTGACCGTCTTTCGATCTGCCGTAAGCGCCATATTGGCTCATTCCTGCCCTGTGCGGCGCTCCGAATGAAAAGAAGGCAAATGCGGGGCGGAAACCCGGGTCACAAAAAGTTGACGATCCGGGAGGTCCGGAGCAAGGCTCAGCTGTTGCCGGCGTATCCCCGACCGATGTCTGGAAACCTCCTGCCTTGAGGGCTGCCAGCTCCTGTTGTTTCGCTGACAAGGAAGACAGATAGTCCTCAGTTTTTTCAACTTCACCTGCTAAAAATTCCGCTCGTGAAGATACTTGTTGTTTTAGTGAATTCAAGCTTATCTGGTTATTTTCTAGATTCTTTTTATCATCTTTCAAAACAATAAGATCCTGTACATAACCTTCCATCGTCCGTATATCTTGATTTGCCGCCTTTTGACGAAGAGCGATTTCCCTGAAAGCCTTCGACGCATTATCAGCAGATAAAAATGGTATAACAGGATCATAAAGCCGGACAAACATATAATGATTTTTTGTTTTTTCACTAAAAATCTCCTCAGCAAAAGCTAAGTCTTCTTCTCTCATTTGAATGTCCTTTTTTTTAACCTCCAACTGAAGAGAAATTGCAGTCAATCTTCCTTCCAAACTTTTTATCTGTGTCCTCAAATCTGAAAGTTCCTTTTTGTTATAGTCCTGAGCCGGTTTTAAAGCATTAATCTCCTGTTCTATTTTTGAAATGCAGTAATCAATATCTCCCGGACCGGGCGCATCACAATTTGGCTCAGCTAAAATAGTAGATGGAGAATGGCGGGTAGTAAATAATGAGAAAACTAAAATAATAAAGATAAACAACAAAAAACCTATTCTTAAAAACAGACGCTTTACACATAATTTTTTACCATTTACCTTGTCCATATTTGTTAATTATAACAGCTTCGGGAACAGCTTTTGTTTGTAATGCGCAGGTCATCATGCATTATGCTACACTTATGTTCAATGAAACAACATGACAAGAAACATACAATAAAATCCTATTTAAACATTTTCCTTTTAGCTACTTTACTATTTACCTTCAATTTTATAAAACCCAGTCAGGCTTATGCCCAACTCGGAGAAGGAGATTGCGGAGCCGAAGAAATAAACACCGCTATCGGCTGCGTTCCCGTGGGAAGTTCTCAAGGTTTTGTCGGTTTCATTCTTCCTTGGGGCATAGGTATCGCAGGAGGTATTGCTCTTATTTTAATTGTTGTCGCTTCTATTATAATAATGACATCAGCCGGAGACCCAAAAAAAGCTCAGGCGGGAAAAGAGCTTTTGACCTCTGCGGTCGGGGGATTAATCCTTCTCGTCTTTGGTATATTTATTCTCGAATTCGTCGGAGTTGATATCCTAAATATTCCCGAGTTTGGACGTTAATTTTAAACATTAGCGACAACCGTTGAAAAGTATTTCTAACGTACACCTTCTATGTTACACTGAAAATAATGAGAAAACATTTCCTAATCGCTTTCTTCTTAGTTTTTGTTTTTCTATTATCCCCGGAACAAATTTACGCTGATTGCGGATGGATTGAAAACAATCCAACCTGTTTAACTAACGACGGAGGGCATAACTATGAAATATGCAGCGATGAATGTGGTGGTATAGATAATGTTCTTGGTTGTGCTTCGCTATACGGAGTTGGTTCACCAAACGAGTGTGTCTGCGATGACTTGGAGTGCACAGGACCTGAAAATTGCCCTACAGTAAGTTTAAATCCCGCTTGTTATAACGCACAAAGTGGTGGTAACATTCTGGGTGATATTCCTCCATATGTTAAATGTGGTGGAGTCGGTGGAGGCGAATATGAATGCTGTTCAGTAGAATCTGAGTGTTCTGTCCCTCCTGCAGGAGAAGGAGAGTGTTATTCGTTTCAACCCGATGCAGACGCACAATGCCATGTAGATAATGGCGGACCTTGTCAATGTGGAGGATATTGTATCGATGAAGATGCAAACGGAGTCGGGTCGTGTGAATGTCAAGCCTGTAGCAACTTAGGGTATCTTTGCGCAGATGGACTAAGTATAAATACTGCTATCGGATGCATTCCTGTTAGCAACACGAGTGAATTCATAAGTTTTCTTCTCGGTTGGGGAGTCGGAATTGCGGGCGGAATCGCATTCATACTTATTGTCACCGCAGCCATTATGATCCTAACTTCGGCTGGAAATCCTCAAAAAATCCAGGCAGGCAAAGAGCTTTTAACCGCGGCTATAAGCGGACTTATGCTAATCGTTTTAGGAACATTCGTTCTGGAATTTGTGGGTGTCGATATACTTAACATTCCTGGCTTTGGGGGTTCATGATTATGAAAAAATTCTATATATTAGCAATCGTTGCAGCTTCTTTTTCCATCGCAATTTTAGATCCACAAAAAGCTTTTGCCGAAAACGCTCCTTCACGTACGGATTTTAATAACTGGCTGTGGGATACGCTTCCCAATTTTAGCGCCGGCGCAACTACTACTCCGGGACAAATCATCGGAAAAGTCCTGCCTTATATATATTATGGCTCTGGCTTTGCTGTACTTCTTTACGCAGTATTGGGTGGTTTCGAGGTAATGATCTCCCAGGGAGATCCGAAAAAAATTGCCAGCGGTAGAGAAAAAATAACATATGCGATAATAGGTTTTATAATATTGTTTATCGCATACGCAGTAGTAAGGCTTATCGGAATGATATTAGACATTCAACAAATCAGACAAATCTTTGGGCCGTTTCCCTGATTAAAATTATTGTTTACCAAATATAATTATGAATAAAATCACTTTTAACATTGGCGAGGCTTTTTTCGGAGGTTCACACTTTTTAAACAACGTTGAAAACGTCGGATCTCTGGCATCTATTTTGCTCAATAATGCGATCGTGGTCGCAGGAATTGTTCTGATATTTATAATTGTCATCGCAGGTTTACAAATAGTTACAGGATCAGGCGATCCGCAGAAAGTTGACCGTGCCAGGCAAATATTAACTTCAGGAATTATCGGATTCGTACTAGTTGTTGCCGCCTTTTTTATAGTAAGATTATTGGAAAGCTCATTAGGCATAGGAATATTAGACTGATCAAATAACATGGATAACCCTTTTGGAAGCATAACACCGCCCGTCGGCCCACTCGGAAGTTCTGTAGAAGGCATACAACAATTAATAAGTATTATTCTAAGGACTTTAATCATGTTTGCGGGGATTTACGCTGTCATAATGATTGTTCTTGCAGGAATTGCTTTCATCAGTGCATCGGGTGACCCCAAGCGAATATCCGATGCGACATCAAAAATATGGCACAGTGTCTTAGGTTTTGTGATTGCAGCCGGGGCTTTTGTCCTTGCAGGAATAATAGGAGAAATTATCTATAACGATCCGACTGCCTTATTGCGTTTCCGATACTTTACATTTGATTAAATGAGATACTACCTTGCACAAGCAGAACATCCCGTTGGTAATATAACTGGAGGAGGTGTTGCACTAAACAGTAGCGATCCGGTAACAACTCTGGCGGATGTGATTTCGACGGTGATCGGTCTTTTGACCGTCATCGGGGCATTGTATTTTATGTTTATGATTATAACTGGTGCCATAGGAATAATTTCCTCGGGAGGGGACAAAGGCAAATATGAAGACGCAAGAAATAAAATCACAACAGGAGCAATAGGTTTTGTGGTCGTCGTCGCGGCAATGTTTCTGGTAGGTTTGGTCGGAATTATCCTTGACATACCGATATTAGACCTTGGAGAAATGGTAAATAGAATACAGATGCCATGATAACACTATTTCCACAGCTCATCGCGCAAACTATCAACAACCGCGCTCTTGGCCCGCTCGGCAACTTAAGCCCGACTGAGTTTTTCAGCGGTTTGATCCCCGCACTTTTGTCTTTGGGTTTTGTAATCGGGGTAATCGTTTTCATTTTTATTTTTATAATAGGAGCAATCGGTTTGATAGCGTCCGGCGGGGACAAGATGAAAATGGAACAAGCAAGAAGTAGAATCGTTACCGCGCTAATTGGTATAACAATCCTGCTATCTTTTTTTGCAATATTAAGCTTAACAGAACACTTCTTTGGAATCGGGTTGAGACAAATTGAAGTCGGACCTTTCCGCATCGAACTTACAGGTAATAGTGAAAGTGTTGATGATCCCGGCACATGTGTGTGTGTAGGTATGAGTGTGGATAGTTCTAGTTGTGGTAGTTTATACCACCCCCGCTGTTTTATGCCAGATGAGTGCGAATGCGTAATTAATTAATTGAGAGAGGGAAAATTCCATTCAGGAATCTTGGCAATGGTTAGCGTTTTCAGTCGCCTTTTTATAGATAAATCACAATCGTTACTTATTTATTGGCGATACATTCACACCATTCTTCTCCTTTAACAACAAATGAAGTATTTTTGCTCACGACTTCGTGCTTCTGGTTTTTAGCCTTATATATGTTCATTAACACAACTGTCAACATATTAGCAAACTATGGTAAAAATGTGTTCAAATACAATTTTTAGCTTTAAAATTGGTACTTGACAAGGACTTGCTCCCGTCTTCATAATAAAAATCACAAAAGAAATATTATGACGCTTTTTTCAACAGTACTAGCAGCGACGAACGAAGGCCCTATTAGCCTCGTACCTGGTGATCAATGGACAACTCTTGGTAACGTTACTATTACAAGCATAATATCCGCCCTTGTTATTTTTGTGCTTATCGTCGCGGCTTTAGTGTTTTTCTTTATGTTAGTAATCGGCGGCATAAGATATATAACTTCAGGTGGAGACAAAGGCCAAACGGAAGCCGCTCGTGGCCAGATTACAGCAGCTCTTATCGGTTTGGTTATCGTTTTTGCGGCTTGGGCAATAATCAATTTGGTTAATATATTCTTCGATATAAATATTCTTTCCCTCAACATCCCAGGGGCACAGGGTCCAGGCGCCACTCCTTAATAAGTTTTCAAATTCTGTTTAGAATAAAACCCCGTCAAAGGGGTTTTTTTACGCGTTTAAAAATTACTAATAATAATCAATAACCGGGTGGCTACATTTCATACTATCAAAACGGTTAATATTTGTTTTATACTCTTATAAACTGACGGATATAAACTTATATGGGTGCGGGTGTTGAAAACGTTAATGGCATAGCAACCCTCCAGGGACTTGAGGGTATATTCCAAAATCTTATAGGAGCGCTTCTTTTTATCGCAGGAATCGTCCTTTTTTTTATGCTCATTGCGGGAGGTCTCAAATACATCACCTCCAGCGGTGATCCCAAAAAACTCGAGTCCGCAAGGAATACTCTCACCTACGCCTTTATCGGCATTATACTAGTAGCCGGAGGGTATTTGGTCCTGGTTCTGATAAGTCAGATCACAGGCAACACCGACCTTCTGAATTTTCGCGTTTACGTCCCCTAAGGCAATTAATAACTTAAATATTTTTTACACACCAACCTTCTGTTATTTGCAATCGAGGGTTATGTGCTAAACTAAATTTATGAGAAAAAAAGTGTGCTATTATCTGACCTTTCTTATAATTCTAGCGGCTCTTTTTTTTACCTCGGCAAAATTATTAAATGCACAAAGCGACGCCACTCCCCACCCCCAGCCGGAGAATGTCCCCTGCAATGTTTTTGACGACGATGAGTTCCATTCCCTGAGACCTTACCAGGTATCGCCGTGCCGCTATAACCTCGAAGACATCTCTCTTTTTTGCGGCAACGACTTCATCGTAATGGACTCGGTAACCATCACCAAAGAATACTACAGCGATTGGAGTGGTACCTATAATCAAAGCGACCTGTGGGAAATGTCCTGGTCCTATCTTTATGACGGTCAGCCGTGTACAGAAACCGGCACAATACAATGCCAGGCTGGTCCTTTGTGCGAATTGCAATTCTGCGATCCCCACGGAGATACCCAAACATGCTCATTTACAATTGACAGGCTGTTTGACATAGCCATTGACCTCTCGGGCGCAGAACTGCCGATAATGGGCTACACCGAGTCCTCGGAAGGAAGATCCGATGAATATGAAGTTATCAACTGGGTCTACCAAATGGGAGGAGATGAAGACGAGGAAACTCTTGAAAGTCCCGAAAAGGTGAATGAATATATCAGCTGGTATCTCAACGGAATAATCGGAAGGGCTGAATATAATCCTCCTGATCCCGAAACGGAAGAAGGCCACAGCAAAATTGTCGACTTCTCCGGACCCCTTAAAAGGCTTCTTTCCTTCGAAAGCCAGATAGAAACAAGATTAGATGAAGTCGAGGACGCCAGAACATCATTAGTATACTGCGACCCCTTGCACGACGACCCTGACTGCATCAGACACAACCAAAAGGTGGGCTGTCTAAGTAACACTCAAGACCCCATTGGTTGTTACGCCGCAACTAGTGCTTCGTTTGCACGTCTGGATTATTGGATGAGTGAAATACACCGACCTCCACTGAGAAGAGATTATGAAACATATCAGGAATACGCACAGGCTTTTGACCAGTGGAGAAGCGATCCTTTCTCAAAACTCTTCTCCTATATCCCTTTCTCTTCAACCGAGGATAAAGTCGGCCGCGTACAGATATTTGAATATGAGTTTCAACCCGTAGGTTCAGAAGGCACTTCGCTCGTTTGCTCCGAAATTGTCAGCCAAACACCGTCGGAGCTTTACTTTTCGCATATGAAAGAAGCCGTTGAATTGGCGGAATTACTCCAGGAGATTCACTCGCCCCAGGATGCCGTTCTTGACGCCCAACCTCTGAATGTGCAGGCTATTGAGTATCCGTTGTGCATCATCGCCGAAACCCGTAAAAATCCGGGGGATTATCTTTTTGCAAGCGACTTGCTTGCGACAATTGCCTACACTGCACAGGTCGAATGCGAATTTATCCAACCCGGTGAAGGAAGGGTTTGTGAACAACTTTTGGGCGGCGAATGTATGGATGGAGATTATACCTTGTGGAATTGCGACGCGTATTACAATCAGGCTGACTGTGATTTGTACCAATTCTGCGGTGTTGGTTGTGAAGTTCCGGATGAATGCATAACTGATTCGGGTCTATGTAAGGATTATAACGGCGAAGTGGTAGCTGAATGCTGTCCCGGATGGGAATGTGAAGGTGTCGTTTATTTTGACGACCCTACCGCAGCCCGGATCTGTGTCTTTGAAGGTATTGAAGCGGAGCCGTGGACTGCCAGCGAAACATGCACCAGAGAAGTATATGTATCTTTTCAAACAAGAACGATGACACCACTCTCCAGAGAAGCCTGGTCAAGACTTGTAGCAAACCCCGCCGCTGTATTCAGAAGAATTTTTCCTCAAATAGAAGATTCCCCCGAAAGGCCGATAAGAAGGCTTTGGGATATTCCAGCGGAAACGGACGTCATTTTCAGCACTACCGGCCCGGTAACCGTCGTCGGCGGACCATTTCATCAGCTTTATTTTCCCCACATCGGAGGACTGCACG